>Ga0070754_10000421_pt1 | contig 40279 bp, 28 predicted proteins | sample VirMetDEL_Sep_01_FD_75181 | JGI IMG/M metagenome (GOLD analysis project Ga0070754, IMG submission 75181) | Aqueous microbial communities from the Delaware River and Bay under freshwater to marine salinity gradient to study organic matter... | ecosystem: Environmental > Aquatic > Marine >...
CGATCGAAAAACGTGGGAAATGCTGGCGCTCGATAATCAATACATCATGCCCTTTACGCTTTAACAGCGCTGCAGCGATGGCACCGGACGGGCCGGCACCGATCACCACCACCTGGCGACGTTCCATTTCAACTATGGGCACGAGGGCTCCTTGCCGCTTTGGCGATAATCACATTCATGAGGCGTGCTTCTGTCGGCCGGCCCAGGGCGCCAGCATAAAGCTGAAGGCCAGGCCCAGGCTGACCGACAGGCCGAAATTACTCACCGCGGGTGTACTCGACAGCGCCAGCAGGCCGAACGACAACCAGGTCGTCAGTGCCGCCAGCAGTGTTCCTAATAGGCTGACCGCAGGCCCGCCGATCTGTTCACGCATCAGGATCGCGTAGTCGACGCTGATGGCGGTGACCAGCAGCAGGCCGAACAGGCTGAACAGCGTCAGCGGCTGGCCCAGCCAACCGAGGCTGGCCAGGCTGCACAGCGCGGCCAGCAACGGCAGAGCGACGATGCGCAGCGCGCCGCCAAAGCCGAAGGGCACGATCAGCAACAGCACGATCAGCCCGCACGACATCAACTTCAATTCAGCCGCGCTGATCTGCGTGGCGGCGAACACCCGGTTCAACTCCCCCAGGCGATCCACCAGTTGCACCCCCGGCAAATCCGCGGCCTGCACCTGCAGCAGCGCCGGGTCGCTCAAGCCTTGCAGGCTGATCATGGCTGCCACACCGCCGTCGACCGGGCCCAGCCACAGCGTGCGCCAGGGTTCGGCCAGTGGCCCGAGCAGCGCAGCGTCGATGTCTTGGGTGGGCAGCGCTTGCAGTTGAGCGACTTCGGCTTGCAGCGCGCCGACGGGCACGCCGAGGTCCAGCAGCGGTTGCCAGTGCGCGGGAAGTGCATTCAGCGCCTCGCGCAGCTGTTGTTGCTCGGCGGGCAGGTTGACCAGCTGGTTCAGCGCCAGATAACCCTGGAGTTTGTCCATATTCACCAGCTGTTCCAGGCGCTGGCCCAGGGCGGCCTGGCGTTCCAGCAACTGCTGCTGATTGTCGGCGCGCACCAGGAAGAACTGGCTGGTGGGTTGGAACCCGGTGATCCGCGCCACGGCCTGGGCTTCCTGCAGTAATTGCGGCGGGGCGCCGATCCACTGGCGCAGATCGTTTTTACTGTTCAACTGCCACAAGCCGCCGGCGCAAAACAGCAGCACCCACACCAGCAGCACCGCGCTCGGCACGCGCTTGATCAACCCGGAACGCATCAGCCACAGGCGCTCGGCGATGTGCAACGGCCATTGCGCCGGGCGCAGGTCGACACCCTTGAGCAGCGCCGGCAACAGGCACACGGCCGACAGGTACGCACCGACCAGGCCGGCAGCGGAGAATACGGCGATCTGGGTCAGCGCCGGGAACGGCGTCCAGGCCAGCGCCAGGTAACCGATGCAACTGGTCGCCAGGCTCAGGCTCAGGCCCGGCAGGGTCAGGCGCAACGCCGGCCAACTGCGCCACGGCTGCAGGCTCCAGCTTTTCGACAAATAGTGCAGCGGGTAGTCCACCGCCACGCCGATCAGGCTGGAACCGAGCACCAGCGTCATCACATGCATATGCCCGAACAGCGCCACACAGGCCACCGCGCCGAACAGCATGCCCACCAGCACCGGCACGAAGGCCAGCAGCACGCGCCAGCGGCGGAACGCCAGGAGCAACAGCAGCAGAATGCCGAGGGTGGCGCCGCCGCCGACCCAGGTGATTTCGCGGCTGGCTTGCTGTTGCCCGCTGGCAGCGTAGAGCAAACCGCTGGCCGCGAGCAGTTGCGCGCCGTGCTCGGTGGCCTGGACGCGACTGGCCTGGAGCAGGTCCGCGACCTGCAGCGGCAGTTTCATATCGAAGGCATTGCCGGTGGTGCGCGCACGCAACAGCACCCAGCTCTTGCCGTCGGCATCGGCGATCAATGCGCCGCTGCCGATATCCAATTGCACCGCGCCGCTCTGCGGCTGGCTGTTCTGAATGCGTCCGGTCAGGCCCAGCCAGTCGTCCTGGCTCGGCACCAGGCTGAACCCGGTGAACGGGTCGAACAGCGCTTGCACGCGCTGCTGGATGAAGGCGTCGGGGTGGTCGATCAGTTGCTCGCGGTCCTTGGCCGCGAGCATCGACAAACGCCCTCGCAACAATTGCGCGCGCAGTGCCGGCAGGTCGGCTTGCAGGTCCCATTGGACCTTTTCAAACAGGCCGCTGGCTTGCCAGCGCGCGCCCAGTTGCTCGGCCACGTTGACCGCTTGCTGGCGGTCGGCGTGTCCCACGAGGACCAGGATTTCGCGGTTCAACGGTTCCTGCATGCGCTGTTCGGCTTGCAGTTCGAGGGCGTCCGGCGTGTTGCCCGGAACCAGTTCCATCAGGTTGGCCGACAACGGCGCGCCATCGCGCCATTGCCAGCCGGCCAGGGCCAGCACGGCCACCAGCAGGGTCAGGAACAGGCGCGGCAATAAACGCTCACTGGGCAAAGTCGTGTTGCTCCGCATCGCTCAGGGGAAGGTCGGCGCTGCTGTCCTGCATGCGCAGCACGGTGCTGTCGCCCTGGGTTTCCAGCAGTTCGATGCTGTGGACCAGCGTGCCGCCGTCGATATTGATCTGCTTGAACACTTGCTTGAGCAGCAGCGAGCGCGGGGTCAGCGTCAACTGCCACTGCTCGGCTTCACCCTGCAGTTGCAGGTCGAAGTCACGCTGCAAGCCGCTGCTGTCGCCCTGCAGCACGGCGAGGAACAGGCGGTTCTGCTCGGCCCCGGCGCTCTTGTTCGGCAGCGTCTGCCAGCCGTTGGCGTCACGCCGCGCAATGCCTTGGGTACTGATGCGGTAATCCTGTTGCAGCGGGGTTTTGAGCAGCCACAGCAGGCCGTGGTCTTTGGCCAGGACGAAGGTGCCTTTGCTGACCAAGGGCTGCGGCAGGGCGCGCAGGTGTTTTTCCTGGATGAAGCTGCCGTGGATCACGCTGGGTTTGGCCAACTGATCGCTCAGTTGCTGTAAGTCGAACCCATGGGCCGCCGCCGAAAAACCAAACAACGCGAACACTGTAGGAGCGAGCTTGCTCGCGAAAAACCGGAGGGCACCACGGGGTGTCAGGTGGCCAGCGTTATCGTTGACGATCTTCGCGAGCAAGCTCGCTCCTACAGGGGTCAGCATTTCAGGGCCCTTTCGATCGCGTCGATGAAGACGGTAGGGGACGCCAGTTGCATCTCGCGGCTGGCGATTTGTACCGCTACTTGTACCGTGCTGGCACGGGTCAGGCGTTCGCCGCTGGTACGGTCGGTGATCAGGTAGTTGACCTTCAAACGGTTCTCCCACTCCACCAGGCTGGCGCGCACGTTGAGCGTCTGGCCGAAGGTGGCGCCGCGCACATAGCGCAGTTGCATGTCGATCACCGGCCAGGCGTAGCCCGACTCGAGCATCGCTGCGTAGTTATGGCCGATCTTGTCGAGCAGGGCGCAGCGGGCGATTTCCAGGTACTTCACGTAGTGCCCGTGCCAGACCACGTTCATGGTGTCGATGTCGAAAAACGGCACGAGGATTTCCGTGTCGCAATGCAGTACGCCCGGGCTACGCATGCAGCCTCCAGTGTTGCTCGGCGATGCGTTGCAGGCACAGGCGCAGCTCGCCTTCGAGGGCGCGGTCTTCGATCACCGGCGGGAAGTCCTTGGCCAGCTCGCTGTGCATCGCTGCCAACGCCGGCGGCAACGGGCGCGCCTCGGCGGCCTGGGCGCGCAGCCACACGCCCTGGTTGGCGGCGAGCAGGGTGGCGGCGGCGACCTGTTCGGTCAGCTCCAGCACACGGATCGCATCGCGGGCGGCGATGGTGCCCATGCTCACTTTGTCCTGGTTGTGGCACTCGGTGGAGCGTGAAAACACGCTGGCCGGCATGGTATTCTTCAGCGCTTCGGCGGTCCAGGCGCTGGTGCCGATCTGCACTGCCTTGAAGCCGTGGTTGATCATCGCGCGGTCGGCCGGGGCGCCGGACAGGTTGCTCGGCAGGCCGTGGTTGTAACGCACGTCCACCAGCAGGGCGAGCTGGCGGTCGAGCAGGTCGGCGACGTTGGCCACCAGGGTCTTGAGGCTGTCCATGGCGAAGGCGATGTGCCCGCCGTAGAAGTGCCCGCCGTGCAGCACGCGCTCTGCTTCGGCGTCGATGATCGGGTTGTCGTTGGCGCTGTTGAGTTCGATCTCGATGAACGAGCGCAGCCAGTTCAGGCTGTCGGCCAGCACGCCGAGAACATGGGGCGCGCAACGCAGCGAGTAGCGGTCCTGCAAACGGTGCAGCGGCGCAGTCGGCGCATCGATGGCCAGGTCTTGGCGCAACCACGCGGCGACTTGCATCTGCCCCGGGTGCGGCTTGGCGGCGAACAGGCGCTCGTCGAAGTGTTCCGGGTTGCCTTGCAGCGCCACCACGTTCAGCGCGGTGATGCGCGTGGCCAATTGCAGCAGGTAATCGGCGCGGGCGAAGGCCAGGCAGGCGAGGCCGGTCATCACGGCGGTGCCGTTCATCAGTGCGAGGGCTTCCTTGGGCCGCAGGACCAGCGGCGCCCAGCCCAGTTCGCGGTGGACGTCGATGGCCTGGCGGCGTTCGCCACGGAACAGCACGTCGCGTTCGCCGGAGAGCGTCGCGGCCACGTAGGACAGCGGCGTCAGGTCGCCGCTGGCGCCCACCGAGCCTTCTTCCGGGATCAGCGGCAGCACGTCGTGTTCGAGGAACGCGTGCAGGCGTTCGAGCAGTTCCACGCGCACCCCGGACACGCCGTGGCACAGCGACTGCAAACGCGCCGCGAGCACGGCGCGGGTGGCTTGCGCGTCGAGCAACTTGCCCAGGCCGCAACCGTGGAAGGTGTACAGGTGCCGCGGCAGGGCTTCGACGTGCTGCAACGGCACCGCCACCACGCACGAGTCGCCATAGCCGGTGGTCACGCCGTAGATCACGCCTTCCTTGTCCAGCAGCGAGTCGAGGAACTGCGCGCCCTTGGCGATGCGCTGGCGATACGCGGCATCATCCTGCAAGTGCGTGGGCGCCTGACGATTGGCCAGGGCCAATACGTCTTCAATGCGCAAAGCGCGTTCGCCAAACGTTACCGGCTCAAGATGCGTCGTCATCGGTCTTCCAGAAAGGGTAAAAGTTGAACCATTGTTGGGGCGCTTCCAGGCAGAACTGGCCCAGGCGTGCGGCGTAGCGTGCGGTCCACAGGGCGATGACCTGCTCGCGGGTGCTGCGTTTCCATTCGATCAGTTGGGCAAACGGTTCGATGCTCAGGCGATAGCGGCCCTGGTGCTTGAGGCACATCAGCAGGTTGACCGGGCATTTCAGCAGGCCGGCCAGCAGCCACGGGCCCTGGGGGAAGGCAGCGTCATGGCCGAGGAAGTCCACGCGCACCGTGCGCCCGCCGTGCAGTGGCACGCGGTCGCCGGCAATCGCCAGCCATTCGCCGTCGTCCAGGCGCTGGCTGAGCAGCAGCATGGTGGCCGGGTCCAGCTCGCTGACCTGGATCAGGCGCAAGTGGGTCGCGCCGGCTTCGCCCAGCAGGCGGTTGAAGCGTTCGGCGTGCTTGGTGTGGACCAGCACGTTCATGGTGACTTTTTCGCCGATCTCCGCGAGCGCGCGGCACACTTCGAGGTTGCCCAGGTGCGCGCCCACCAGCATCTGCCCGCGTTCGCCGCGCAGTTGGCCGCGCAATTGCGCCGGGTCGTGGATTTCGATCTGCTCGATGCGCAGCTTGCCGTTCCACACGTCGAGCTTGTCCAGCAGCGCATCGGCAAATGCCATGAACTGGCCGAAGACTTTACGCAGGGTCGGGCGCAGCTCGTCACGGCCGCTCCATTGCGCCAGGCGCTGCTGGTATTGCCAGGTGCTCTGGCGCGCGGTACGGCCGAACAGGAAGAAGTACAGCACGATGCCGTACAGCAGCGGGCTCAACAGCCGGCGCCCGAGCAGCCTGGCGGCGACTGCGGTGAGCTTCATCAACCAGAAACTGCCACGCTCTTCGCGGTCGGCCCAGTGTTTGCTGCTGTCGCTCATGCCTGCCACCGTCGCCACAGAATCATCGGTGCGCGCACCAACATGCCGAAGAACAGCCGGGTGTGCATGGCCGAGATACGCACGTTGTCGCGGAACAGGCGGAAGTGCTACAGGCCATCGGCGGGGTAATGCACCTTCGTCGGCAGCCAGCGCATCGGCTGGTTGCGCCAGGCCAGGCGCACCAGGATGTCCGAGTCGAAATCCATGTGGGTGCCGATGTAGGCCGAGTCCATCAGCGCCAGGGTCGGCCCCAGCGGGTACACGCGAAAGCCGCACATCGAATCGCGAATCTGCAGCGACAGGGTGTTGATCCACACCCACACGTGGGTCAGGTAGCGTGCGTACAGGCGGCCCTTGGGCACGCTGTCGTCGTATTCGGGGTAGCCGCAGATCACCGCCGTGGGGTGTCGGCGCGAGGTGTCGATGAAGCTCTCGACTTCGCGTAGGTCATGTTGGCCGTCGGCGTCCACTTGCAGGGCATGGGTGAAGCCCAGGCGCGCCGCTTCGCGAAAGCCGGCCATCACCGCGCTGCCCTTGCCTTGGTTGTTCGGCAGGGTGAGCAGGCTGACGTTGTCGAGGCTTGCCAATTGCGCCAGCACCGCCGCGCACGCCGGGCTGCTGCCATCGTCCACCAACAGGCATGGCAGGCCGCTGTCGAGCAGGCTGTGGACCACGGCCGGCACGGCGGTTTCATGGTTGTAGACCGGGATCAGGGCGCAGGGGTTATGCATGCGCAGGCTCCAGTTGAATCCGGCCACTGGAGCAGGCCGCGACGCCGTTGCGGTAGGCGAAATACAGCTTGCCGCGTTGCGGGTCGAAGCGCAGGTGCAGTTCGACGTGGTCGCCGGGGCGCACCAGTTGCTGGAACTTGAGCACTTCCATGCCGGCAAAGGTCGCCGGCAGGTCGAGCAGTTGCTGGCCGAGGTTGAACGCCCACTCGACCTGCACCACGCCCGGCAGCACCGGCGTCACCGGGAAGTGGCCGCTGAAGTAGGCCAGGTCCGGCGGGATGCTCAGTTGCAAGGTCCATTCGCCATCGGCTTCGACTTGCTCCAGTACTTCGGGGGCTTTCGGCCGGGGCGCCAGCAGCAGCGCTTCGATCTCGGCCTGGGGCAGCTTGCCTTGGCTGTTCAGCGGCAACTGTCGCAGTAAACGCCAGCGACGCGGCAAGGCCAGGGCTTCGCAGTGTTGGCTCAAGTGTTGGCGCAGGGTTTGCGTGACGGTACGCCGGCCCTGGTTGCGCAGGGCATGCAGGCCGTCGGCGCTCAGCACCACGAGGGCGCCGAGGCTGGCGCGGTTTTCCTGGACCACGCCCAGGCGCGTTTCGGCGACCCAGGGGTGCGCCATCAGGGCCTGTTCGAGCATGGGCAGGGAGATACGTTTTTCTTCCAGTTTGACGATGCGATCCAGGCGCCCGAGCAGCTCGAAGCGGCCGTCGGCATGCAGGCGGGCGGCGTCGGCGGTCTGTTCGATATGCCCGGCGGGTAGGTACGGCGAGGCAATGCGCAGGGCTCCGTCGGCGTCCTGGCTCAGTTCTACCTCGGCGAACGGCTGCCACGGCTGCGCGCCTTGGCGCCAGGCAATGCCGCCGGTTTCCGAGCTGCCGAGGATTTCCGTCGGCCATTGTTGCAAGCGTTCGTACAGGCTGGCGGCCGCGTCGATGGGCAGGGCGCCGCCGGAGGAGAACACCCGCGACACTCGGCTCAGGGCCGGCCAGTCGAGGTTGTCGCCCATCCGCTTGAGCAGCGCCGGGCTGGCGACCCAGGCGAACCGTGGGTGCTCGCGGCTGGCGCGCTGCAAATCCTCCGGGAAGGCCAACTGGCGGCGCACGAAGCTGCGGCCGGCGCACAACGGCCACAGCACGCGGAACAACAGGCCGTAGATGTGTTGGGTGGCGACGCTGCCGATGATGCAGGCGTCGTTGAGGTCCGCGCCCCACAGCGTTTCCAGGGCCTGCACCTCGTTGGCCAGCTGGCGCAGGGTCTTGTCGATGCGCTTGGGTTCGCCGCTGGAGCCGGAGGTACACAGGCTCAATTGGCACGCATCCAGGTCGAGGGCGGCCGGGCTCAACGGCGCCTGATACAACGCGTCCAGGTCCGCGGCGTCGGTCAGCCAGGTGTCGACGGCGTCGGCCCAGCGTTGGCGAGTCTGCGGTTGCAGGTCGGCGGGCAGCAACACGCCGACCCCGGCGCGCCAGGCCCCCAGCAGGCCGATCGCCAGCAGGCCGGCGTCTTCCAGATGCACCGCCACGCGCTGGATACCGCGCGCGTGCAGGCCTGCCGCCAGGCGCAGGGATTGCTCCCACAGCTGGGCGTGATTCATCGCAGGCTCGGTGGTGACCAAGCGCTGTTCCAACGGCTCAAGCAGCAGGTGCTCAAGTTTCAACCCATTCATACGCGGCCTCGAACCCTTTGTCGTACCAGCCATTCCACGGCAAACAACAGCCCCATCAGCCCGTAGGCGATCAGGCCGTTGTACAACGTCCACCAGCTCAGCGGCGCCCACAGGGTGAGGGCGGCGGCCAGCAGGCCATTACACAGAAAAAACACGCTCCACACCACGGTGACCTGGCGCGTATACACAATGGCTTTCGGCGGCAGTTGCGGGTCGGTCATGCGTGCCAGGCGCTCGACCATCGGCGGGCCGTATTTCAGGCTCAGGCCGAACAGCGCCAACATGAACGCGCTGACCAGGCTCGGGTACCAGCGCAGCAGGTGCGGGTTGTCGAACCAGGCCAGGGCCAAGCAGAACAGGATGATCGCCACCGCCATCCAGCGGCTGCCGGGGCGCCGCGCACCCGTGAGCGCGCGCAGCAACCACAGGCTGCCGAGCAGCAGGCCGAATTGCCACGGTGCAAAGTGCTCGGTGCCGTAATACACCGCGAAAGGGTACAGCAACCCCGCCAGCAACAGGCCAAGGCCGATCAGCCGGCTCATGCGGCCGGTTGGACCAGACGGTACACCGCCTCAACCACGTCGTTCACGGTACGCACAGCCTTGAACTCTTCGGCGGCGATTTTTTTGCCGGTCTGGCGTTTGATGTGGTCGATCAGGTCCACGGCGTCGATGCTGTCGATTTCCAGGTCCTGGTACAGGTTGGCTTCGAGGGTGACGCGTTCAGGTTCCAGTTCAAACAGTTCCACCAAGGCAGCGCGCAGGGTGTTGAAAATATCGTCACGAGTTTGCATGGTACGGTCTCAAGCTGCCTGTTTGGCCGTGACGAACGCCGCAAGGCTGGCCACGTTGGTGAAGTGATTGCGGGTGTCCTTGGCGTCGGCATCGATCTTGAAGCCGTACTTTTTCTGGATCGCCAGGCCCAGTTCCAGGGCGTCGACTGAGTCCAGGCCCAGGCCTTCGCCGAACAGGGTTTGGTCGCTGTTGATGTCGTCGACGCTGATGTCTTCCAGGCCCAGGGCCTCGATGATCAGCGTCTTTATGTCGTGCTCAAGGCTGTTTGAGTTGCTCATCTTCGGCGAGCTCCTTAATAAAATAGTGATGCAGGTAATCGTTGAGCTTGCGTGAGGCCTGGGGCGCGGGGCCGAGTGCGGCGAACGCTTGTGGTTCTATATCGGCACCCACCCGTAAACTGAAGTGAAAGCGGCGTTTGGGAATGCGATACCAGGGTTCGGCCTTGGTCAGGGTGGTCGGGCTGACCTTGATTACCACGGGGGTGATGATTGTCGCACCACGCAACGCAATCGCGGCGCCGCCGCGATGAAAGGCAGGCGCCGCACCGGGTGCGGTGCGGGTGCCTTCTGGAAAGATGATCAGGGTCTGACCTTCGCGCAGCGCATCGGCGGCGGCGTCGAGCATGTCCGCGCTGCCGTCATTGCTGATGTAGCCGGCATCGCGCACCGGCCCACGGGTGAACGGGTTTTGAAACAGGCTCTGCTTGACCACGCAGTTGGTCTGGCGCATCAGGCCGATCAGGAACACCACGTCGATCAGTGACGGGTGGTTGGCGACGATCATCTGGCCGGGGCGCCCGAGTTTGTCGGCACCGTCGACGCTGAACGTGAGAATGCCCAGGCGCTGCATCCACCGAATGAACAACCAGAACAGGCGACTGATGGTATGCCGCGCGCGCCGTTGGTGCTGCTTGGCAGTCCCCGGCAGGCAATTGAGCAACGGAAATACCAGTAAGCGCAGGCACAGCCCGCCGACGCCAAACAGCGCGAAGCTGGCGGCGGTGGCGAACAGGCGCCAGTAGTAGGCGTCCCGTGGCTTGTCGTTCAGGGCTTGCGTTGCCAGTTCCATACGCGGTTCTTCCAGGCGTGTTGGCAGGCGCCCTGTTCGGTCAACAGGGTGCGTAGCAGGTTCAGGGCATGAGGCCACTGGGTGTGAGTGTGTTGGACCGTGCCGGTGCGCAGTTCCAGTTGCCACTCGTCGCCCGGCGTCAGTAACAGGCCGAGGGCGTAGGGGAAGGGCACGTCGTGGATCCAGTTGGCGTAGGCCTCGGGGGGCTGTTCCTCGCTGATCACCAGCAATACCGCCGGGGCGCCTTCGTTGAGCAGGGCCGCTGCTTCGAGCATGCCGTGTTCCAGGCCATCGCCGGCGGCGGCGAGGGCGGTCATTTCGCTGGTTTCATTGCGCAGGATCGACCACAGGCCAATCACCGCGTTATGCACCGACAGGCTGAACTGAGTCGGCGACAGCGGCTGATCGTTGGCCAGGTCGCTGAGGATGTCGAGGGTGCGCGGGGTTTCGCCGTGGCGGGAAACGAACACCAGCGGCAGGTCTTGCAGGCCCTCGGCCAGCGGCCAGCCCACGCTGAAAGCCATGCGCGCCAGACGGCTCAGGCGGCGGCGCTGCATGGCCGGTAAAAACGAGACGTCGGGGGAGGCTTCGCTGGCGGGTAGCAACACTGGCGCCTGGCACCAGGCGCGCCAGTCGTCCGCACTTTCGAGGCCCGGAGCCCAGGCGCGCCATTGGCTGATATTGAAATTGATCACTGAGAAGATATCCCGCCCCTGCGGGCTTCCATGCGCGGCCACTGGCCCCGAATACCGGGACAGGGAGCAGCAGCCGAATGGCGCGCATTATCCCGGTGCTGTGGGGTTCTAGCAAACTTTGGTAAATATTTGTTCACGGCCGATTACAATTTGCTGGGGAAGATTTACAGATTGTCCTTTACTGAGAACCGAGCTGGATTGTCGGACTGTTCCTTTTCATTTGTACGTTAGATGCTAGCCCGGACCATTAATGCAGCAGTGCATGGATGAACGAGGTAGCTAACCGGCGCTTTTGCCCTCTACACTCGGGCATTCATTGGTACACGGAGGTTTTTCCATGCGGCGCGTGGTGTTCAATCAAAAAGGCGGGGTTGGCAAGTCCAGCATCGCCTGCAACCTGGCGGCGGTCAGCGCCAGTGAAGGTTACCGAACCCTGTTGGTGGACCTCGATGCACAAGCCAACTCTACTCAGTACCTCACCGGGCTGACCGGCGACGATATACCGATGGGTATTGCCGAGTTCTTCAAGCAAACCCTGTCTTCGGGGCCGTTCGCCAAGAAAAACCGGGTGGATATCTACGAAACGCCCTTCGACAACCTTCACGTGATCACCGCCACCGCTGAGCTGGCGGACTTGCAGCCCAAGCTAGAAGCCAAGCACAAAATCAACAAGCTGCGAAAGCTGCTGGATGAACTGAGCGAAGACTACGACCGGATTTACCTGGATACCCCGCCAGCGTTGAATTTTTATGCGGTTTCGGCGCTGATTGCTGCTGATCGTGTGTTGATCCCCTTCGATTGCGACAGTTTCTCGCGCCAGGCGTTGTATGGCCTGCTGGCGGAAATCGAAGAATTGAAGGAAGACCACAACGAAGGCCTGGAAGTCGAAGGCATTGTGGTCAACCAGTTCCAGGCGCGAGCGAGCTTGCCGCAGCAGATGCTCGATGAGTTGATTGCCGAAGGCTTGCCGGTGCTGCCGGTGTACCTGGCGAGTTCGGTACGCATGCGTGAGTCGCACCAGCAGAACAAACCGCTGATCCACCTGGACCCACGGCACAAGCTGACGCAGCAGTTTGTGGAGTTGCATAACCTGCTGGAAAACGCCTGACCTAAAGCACCACACTGGCCTGCGTTGTGCTCAAGGTCGAGTTACACCCCTTGGCTACGCAACCAGCTCATCAACTGCGGTAACGGAAACGCCCCACTCTGACGCGCCACTTCGCGGCCGTTCTTGAACAGAATCAAGCTGGGAATCGAGCGAATCCCCAACTGCGCCGACAACTGCTGATCGGCCTCGCTGTCCAGCTTGGCCAACCGGCACTTGCCTTCCAACTGCGCAGCGGCCTGCTCGAAGATGGGTGCGAACGACTTGCACGGCCCACACCAATCGGCCCACACATCCACCAGCAACGGCAGGTCGCCCTTGATCTGGCTGGCGTAGTCGCCCTGTTTCAGTTCAAAAGGTTTGTTCAGCAGCACCGGCTGCTTGCAGCGCCCGCACTTCGGCGCATCGCCCAGGCGTTCGCCGGGGATGCGATTGAGGCCGTTGCAGTGCGGGCAGGGAATGACGAGAGGGTTGGACATGGTGGCGCTCCTTTGAGACTGGCCAATAGATCCTATTTGGAGTCAGGTCTGGGGTTTATCAAGGCGTGGGAGCGGTGACTCATCCGTTCACAGTTTCTGCCATGTCGATGTGAAGCCGCTTATCTAGGCTGTTGGAGCGCGTTCTGTTTCCCGCCATCTGTCTGTTTGCGGTTATAGCAAATTGCGATAGTTTGAGTTCGGGTTTAACCTTCATAGCAAGATGCGATAAGGATGTTGCATGCGAGTGATTAGTGAGAAAAGGATCTGGGAAGCAAAGGAAAAGTGGCCGCGCTCAGCGAGTGCTTTGGATGAGTGGTACCGACGGATAAAGCGCAATAGCCCAGGAGATTTCGCGTCAATGAAAGGCATTTTTCCTGCGACGGATAAAGTCGGGCAGTTCCATGTGTTCGACATCGGTGGCAATAAACTGAGGTTAATTGCTTTCGTGCGGTACCCAGCACAACGAATTTACATCAAGCATCTGCTCGATCACCGCGAATACGAACAAGACAAGTGGAAGGAGACAATCAGATGAGCGCACTCATTCAGCTCGCCGCTGAACATTGGCAATTTGTTTCACCATTACTGCGCAAGCCAAAAAACGAGGCGGATTACGATGCACTGGTTGCTGCTCTCGACGAGTTGCTGGATTTGGTCGGGGAGGACGAATCAAATCCGCTTATGAGTTTGGTGGATATTCTCAGTGACTGGATCGAAGCCTACGATCACGAGCATCGTCCGATGCCCATCGTCAGTGGTGTTGACGTGTTGCGCGCGATGATGCGCGAACACGGCTTGAATCAAAGTGATCTGCCAGGCTTAGGCAAACAGTCAGTCGTTTCCGAGATTCTGAGCGGTAAGCGTAAGCTCAATCTGCGACAGATTAAATGGTTGGCCGAACGCTTTGGGGTTTCCGTGGAGACGTTCATCTAGCCGACTCTACGAAGAACAACTGATCTCCAAATGCTTGCCCCAATCCGGCGGCCGCTGCGCGTACTGCTCCATCCCGGCCTGCTCCTCGAACGGTTTGCGCAACACCTCATGCAGCCGCCGCACTTCGCTGTAATCCCCAGACTCGGCGGCGGTGATAGCGTTCTGTGCGAGGTAGTTGCGCAGGATGTACAGCGGGTTGACCGCATGCATCCGTGCTCGGCGCTGTTCTTCGCTGTACTCGCCATCACGCGCCACGCGGGCCTTGTACGCATCGGCCCAGGCATCGAAGCCGTTCCTGTCGACAAACTCGTCGCGCAACCGCGCCACTGCGAGCGCCGCCGGTTCATCGCCCAGGCGGCGGAAGAACAGCGTGTAGTCCACGCCGCTGTTCTGCATCAATTGCAGCAGGCGCTCCAGCAGTTTCTGGTCATCGTCTTCGGCGCTGGTCAGCCCCAGCCGGCGGCGCATCAGGTCTAGGTAGTGCGCCTGGTACAGCGGCAGGTACAGGCCGAGGGTTTCCTTCAAGGCGTCGACGCTGATAAACGGTGTGAGCGCCTGCGCCAGCGCGCTGAGGTTCCACTGCCCGATCGGCACTTGATTGCTGAAGGAGTAGCGCCCTTCATGATCGGAATGGTTGCAGACGAAGTGCGCGTCAAAATCGTCGAGAAACGCAAACGGCCCGAAATCGAAGGTGATGCCGAGTATCGACATGTTGTCGGTGTTCATCACCCCATGGCAGAAGCCATAGGCCTGCCATTTGGCGATCAGTGCGGCGTTGCGTTCGACGACTTCGCGGAACATCGCCAGGTACGGTTCGGGCTGTTCCCGGCACTCGGGGAAGTGCAGCTTCAGCACGTGCTCGGCCAGTGCCGCCTGCTGCTCGGTCTTCTGGGTGTAGTAGAAGTATTCGAAATGACCGAAGCGCACATGGCTACGGGCCAGGCGCAACACCATCGCCCCGCGTTCCTGCTTCTCGCGCCAAACCGGCGTGCTCGAGCCGATCACACACAGCGCCCGGCTGCTAGGGATGTTCAATGCATGCAGGGCTTCTGACGCCAGAAACTCCCGAATCGAAGAGCGCAGCACGGCGCGGCCATCGCCCATCCGCGAGTACGGCGTCTGCCCGGCGCCCTTGAGGTGCAAGTCCCAGTGTTCGCCGGCGCGGTTATACACCTCGCCGAGCAGCAAGCCACGGCCATCGCCCAACTGCGGGTTGTAGGAGCCGAACTGATGCCCGGAATACACCATCGCCCGCGGTTCGGCTTCGGCCCACAGCTTGTGGCCGCCGAACAGTTCGGCGAACACCGGCGTTTCGGCCACGGCCGGGTCGAGGTCGAGCAGGGCCATGGCGGCGTCGCTCGCCACGACCAGGCGCGGTTCGTCGAGTGGCTCGGGCAGGACGTGGGTTGAGAACGCGTCGCCCAGGCGTGCGAAGCGATTGTCGAAGGTCAGTTCGTCGAGGGCTTTCACCGGCCATCTCCAGCAGAATGTCCGAGCATTCTGCTGGGGATAGGCGTTTTAGTCGAGCTTGGAGGGTGGCGGCTCGGGGGCGTCCACCACTTTGCCCGGCGGCGGTTCCGGTGCGTCGTGCGTCTCGGCCGGGTTGGCGATGGTGCGTTTTTCGTCTTCTACCGGCACCAGCTTGTACTCCTGGCCGTGCAGGTTCTTCAGGTAAACCTCCATCTGCCGGAACGAGATGTTGATGTGGTTGTTCTTGAACTCGCGGTTGATAAAACGGTTCACCTCGTCGATCACCGGGTTGCGGTCACCGAGGTCGCGCACGTGCATGCGCAGTTCGTGGTCGAGGGTGCTTTCGCCGAAGTTGAGGAAGTACACGTGGGGTTCGGGTTCTTTCAGCACCCGCGGGTTTTCGCGCGCGGCCTGGAGCAACAGGGCTTTCACCAGGTCGAGGTCGGAGCCGTAGTCCACGCCGAGCTTGAGGGTGACCCGGGTGATGGTGTCGGTCAGCGACCAGTTGATCAGTTGCCCGGTGATGAACGTCTTGTTCGGGACAATGATGTCCTTGCGGTCGAAGTCGGTGATGGTGGTGGCGCGGATGCGGATCTTGCTCACCGTGCCCGACAGGTTGCCGATGGTGATGGTGTCGCCGATCCGCACCGGGCGCTCGAACAGGATCATGATGCCGGAGATAAAGTTGGCGAAGATCTCCTGCATACCGAAGCCCAGGCCCACCGACAGCGCCGCCACCAGCCATTGCAACTTGTCCCAGCTCACGCCGAGGGTCGATAGGGTCGCCACAAACCCCACGCCGGCAATCACGTAGGACAGTAACGTGGTGGTGGCGTAGGCGCTGCCCTGGGCCAGGTCCAGCTTGGACAGCACCAGCACTTCCAGCAAGCCGGGCAGGTTGCGCGCCAGGGCGAAGGTGATGCCGATGATGATCAGCGCGCCGAGCATGTCGCCGATGCTGATCGGCACCATGCTGATATTGGCCCCGGTGCCGCTGGTGTATTCGTAGAGGGTGACGTTGTCGAGGTAGGAGAACACCGAGATCAGGTCCGACCACACCCAGTACAGCGCCGCGATGAAGCCGCCGAGCAGGGCCAGGCGGATCAGGCGCATGGATTGTTCGTTGACCTGTTCGATGTCCAGGGTCGGCTCTTCGATCACCGCTTCGCCTTCGCCGGCTTCCTTGGCGGCCTGGCGTTTTGCCAATGCCCGCGAATAGGCCAGGCGCCGGGCGGCGACGCCCAGGCCGCGGGCGAATGTGGCTTCGATCACCAGCCAGAACATCAACAGGTACAGGGTGTTGATCAACCGGTCGCTGAGCTTCAGCGCGGTGTAGTAATAGCCGAAGCACACGGCGATAAACAGTGCGATGGGCAGCGCGGTAAACAACAGGCCCGCGGTTTTGCGGAACAGTGAGGCTTTCTCGTGGGTCGTGCTGTGCAACAGCAGGCGACCCAGCAGCCAGGCCATCAGCGCATAGCAGGTCAGCACCACGCCGATGCCCAGCACGTCGTCGGCCAGGGCTGCCGGCTGGTGCTCGGCAATGGCCACCACGGCCACCAGCGCCAGTACCACCAGCCCGAGCTTGCGTACCCAGCCTTGCAGGAATGCGACCTGCGGTCGTTCCCAGCGGAAGTGCAATTCGGCGACGCCGCCTGGCGCGAGGATTCGGTAGGCGGTGTAGAACACCAACCAGGCCTGGGCGATCTGCAACAGCGCGGCACCCAGGTTGGCGTTTTGCCCGCGGGCGTCGATCTGCAACGCATAACCGCATAACGCCAGGCCCAAGGCCACGGGCATGGCCAGCAGGATATTCACCAGGATCGCCTGGGGCGTGTGCCATTGGCTGTCACGCTTGAAGTGGCCGATGTCCATGTGCACCTTTTTCAGCCGCGCGTACAAGGCATTGCGCCGCCACAACAGTGCGCCGATCAACAGCAGCAACGGCAGGAACAGCAGCGGGCGCTGGGTCAGGCCGTCGTACAGTTCGCTGATGCTGGAGGCCCAGGGCAGGGAGGTGACTTGCTTGCTCAGGTGATCCGGGACGGTTTCCAGCCACTCGGTGTCCAGCGGCTTGTTGCTGGGAATCCAGAACATCTGCTCATCGAGGGTCGCACGCAGGGTGGTGGCGGTGCTCAGCAGTTGTTTCTGGTTCAGTTGCAGGGTGATCGATTCATTGAGCAGCGCGCTCAGCTCGCGGCTCAGGCGCTCGAGCAGGTCGCTGCGGGTGATCGCCAGTTCCAGCAGAGTGCGCCGCAATTGCGGGGTGACCTCATCCGGCGGCTGGTTGGCCAGCAGGTTATCCACATAGGTGCTGGGCGAGCTGATCAGTTCGCGCTGCTGGTTGACCTCGAACTGGTACAGGCGAATGTTGGCGATGTCGTCGGCGAGGTTGCGGTCGACCGTGAGGCGCGGCAAGGCCTGTTTCTGTTTGTACAGAATCTTCGACAGCAGCAGGCTGCCCTTGAGCACGTTGATCTGTTCGTCCAGCGCCGAGTCGCTCTGGGTCACGGTGTCCAGTTGCTGCTTGGTCTGCAGGTTCTTCTGGGTCAGGTCGTTGAGGCGGTCGGTGCTTTTGAGCAGGTAGTCGGACAGCTTCAGGTTGGCCGCGCTTTCCGTGGCCAACAGGCTGCTGCTGCCGGCTTTCTGCGCTTCGATGGACTGTTGGGTCACCGTCTGTTGGGACTGGGCCAGGCGTTTCTGGTTGATCAGGGTTTGCAGGTCCTGGATCTCTTGTTCCAGGCGCGCGGTTTTTTCCACCACCAGGTCATGCTGGCTGTTGCCCAGGTCTTGCAGTTGGCTGTTGCCGGCCAGTTCCTGGCGGCGCAGTGGGATCAGGGCATTGAGCGACGCCAGTTCGGCGTTCAACTGGTTGCGTTGGTCGGCGCTGAGGGTTTTGCCATTGTCCTTGCCGGCCTTGAGGGTCGCGTTGATCTGCTGGATGCGCGTCTGGCTGCTGCTGATTTCGGTCTGCGCGCGTTCGGGACGGGTCTGGGCGGCGATGGTCAGGCTGTTGGCGTCGGCCAGGTCTTTTTGCAGGTCGCCTTGCTGGGTGGTGCGCTGCACCAGCAGTTGTTCCAGTTGCGGCACCGGCAAGGTGGCGTAGCGCTGGGCCACCGGGACGACTTTGGTGGCCTTGAGCCGGGTCAGTTCGCGCTGGTTTTCGCTGGTCTGGCGCGGGGCGTCTTGCAACTGGCGCTTGAGATCGACCAGGCGCTGCTCGTAATCCTGCTTGTTGCCCAGGTGAGTCAGCGTCTGCTGCAGGATCGCCTGCAGCGCCTTCATGTCGGCGTCGGGCAGCTTGCGGTCGGGCAGCTTGTCCAGGGTTTGCTGGATAGCGTCGGCGCTGGGCGGGTCGGCGGCGTATACGCTGCCGACACAAAGGGTCAGGCCCAGCAGGGCAGTGGCGAGAAAAGTGCGCAGGGTTGGCATAGAGACCGGTTGAGCAAGGTGAAGAATCAGGGCAGTATTGCCCCGCAGTTTAGAGGAAGAGTCCGGGGCCCGGGCGACTTCCTTCGGGGAATCTGACGCCGACTTTGCCAATCTTGTTCCCGTCCATGACTGCGACGGTCCAGATCGTGTTGTTCCACTCCACCTGGTCGCCGACCACCGGCGCGCCGCCGACTTTCTGGGTGATGAAGTGGCTCAGTGGCATGTCCGGGTCGATGCCTTCGAGCTGCAGGCCGTACAGCGCCGAGACTGCGCCCAGTTGGGCGTCGCCTTCGAGGATGAAGTCGCCGAAGAAGCGCAAATCCAAGCCGCGTTGCGGCGCCTGGCTGAACAGTTTGCCCAGGGCCGGCAGGTTGTGTTCGTGACCGATCACGCAGAGCAGATCGTCGGCTTCCAGCACCGTACTACCCGACGGATGGAGCAGTTGCTGGCCACGGAACAGTGCAGCGATACGCGTGCCTTCGGGCATTTTCAGCTCGCGCAGGGCTGCGCCGATGCACCATTTTTCCGCGCCCAGGCGGTAGACGAACAGTTCCCACTCACTGGTGACGTGAACTTCCAGGGCGGCGCGGGAAATCGGCGCCGGCTCCGGTGGCACGGTCACTTTCAGCAGCTTGGCCACCCACGGCAGGCTGGTGCCTTGCACCAGCAGCGAGACCAGCACGATAAAGAACGCCAGGTTGAAGTACAGCTGTGCATGGGGCAGGCCGGCCATCAGCGGGAACACCGCAAGAATGATCGGCACCGCGCCGCGCAGGCCGACCCAGGCGATAAAGGCTTTTTCGCGGCCGTGGAACGCCTTGAACGGCAGCAGGCCGACCATCACCGACAGCGGCCGCGCAAACAGGATCATCCACAGCGCCAGGCCCAGGGCGGGTAGCGCAATCGGCAGCAGGTCGTGGGGCGTGACCAGCAGGCCCAGCACCAGGAACATGCCGATCTGGGCGAGCCAGGCCATGCCGTCGAGCATATGCAAAATGCCATGACGGCTGCGCACCGGCCGGTTGCCGATCACCAGGCCGCACAGGTACACGGCGAGGAAGCCGCTGCCGTGCAGGGCGTTGGTCAGGGCGAAGACGAACAGGCCGCCGGCGATCACCAGGATCGGGTACAGGCCGTTGGCCAGGTTGATGCGGTTGACCATCTGCAGCATCAGCCAGCCGCCGCCCAGGCCGATGAGGCCGCCGATGCCGAACTCGCGCACCAGGTGCAACAGCAGGTTCCAGTGCAGGCCGGTCTGGCCGCTGGCGAGCATGTCGATCAGGGTGACGGTGAGGAACACTGCCATCGGGTCGTTGCTGCCGGATTCGATTTCCAGGCTGGCGGAGACCCGTTCGTTGAGCCCCTTGCCGCCGAGCAGCGAGAACACCGCGGCGGCGTCGGTGGAGCCGACAATCGCGCCGATCAGCAAGCCTTGAATGATGTTGAGGTCAAACAGCCAGGCCGCGGCCATGCCAGTGAGGCCGGTGGTAATCAACACCCCCACCGTGGCCAGCGACAACGCCGGCCAGAGTGCCACGCGAAAACTCGCCACCCGGGTGCGCAAGCCGCCGTCGAGCAGGATCACGGCCAGGGCGAGGTTGCCCACCAGGTAGGCGGTCGGGTAGTTATCGAAGATGATGCCGCCGCCGTCGACGCCGGCGACCATGCCCACGGCCAGGATGATCACCAGGATCGGAATGCCCAGGCGGGACGAAAGAGAACTCACCAGAATGCTCGCACTCACCAGCAACGCGCCGATCAAGAACAGGCTGTTGATGGTGGTCGCATTCAAAGGCAGTACTCCATGGGCAAAATAAGACGGACGCATTCTGACCATGCAGTCTGCGTGCCAGCGATTCTAACCTGTTGAATTGCCGCGCTGTCAAAAAGCTTTTAGCGGCGGGCGCCGATCTAAATGTGGGAGGGGGCTTGCCCCCGATTGCGATTTGTCAGCTAGCTTATCTACAGCTGACCCACCGCAATCGGGGGCAAGTCGAATCGTCGCACCGCCCCTCCCACATTCTTAGAGGCGAAACCGCCCAACCATCCCGTTCAAGTCCACCGCCAGGCGCGACAACTCGCTGCTCGCGGCACTGGTCTGGCCGGCGCCGGTTGCCGATTGCACCGACAGATCACGAATGTTCACCAGGTTGCGGTCCACTTCCCGTGCCACCTGCGCCTGTTCCTCCGCCGCGCTGGCGATCACCAGGTTGCGTTCATTGATCTCGACAATCGCCGTGTTGATCGTATCCAGCGACATCCCCGCGCCTTTGGCGATGTTCAGCGTCGATTCCGCGCGCTCGGTGCTGTTGCGCATCGAATCCACGGCATGCTCGGTGCCGGCCTGGATACTGCCGATCATCCGTTCGATCTCGCTGGTCGACTGCTGGGTGCGATGGGCCAGCGCACGCACTTCGTCGGCCACTACGGCAAAGCCACGGCCGGCTTCCCCGGCACGCGCCGCTTCAATCGCCGCGTTCAGGGCCAGCAGGTTGGTCTGGTCGGCGAGACCGCGAATCACGTCGAGCACCTTGCCGATGTCGCGCGACTCATTGGCCAGGTCGCCGATCAGCGTCGCGGTGGCTTGCACGTCGCCGCTCATGCGCTCGATGGCGCTGACGGTTTCCTGCACCAGGTCGCGGCCGTCACCGGCGGAGGTGGTGGCGTTGCGCGAGGCCTCGGAGGTGCTCACCGCATTGCGCGCGACTTCCTCGACGGCGCTGGTCATCTCGTTGACCGCGGTGGCGGCCTGTTCGATTTCGTTGTTTTGTTGGGTCAGGCCACGGGCGCTTTCGTCGGTCACGGCGTTAAGCTCTTCGGCGGCAGAAGCCAACTGAGTGGCCGAGCCGGCGATGCGTTGCAGGGTGTCGCGCAGTTTGTCCTGCATCTTGGCCATGGCAGCCAGCAGGCGGCCGGCTTCGTCGTGGCCATCGACCTTGATCGGGCGTGTCAGGTTGCCTTCGGCGATTTCTTCAGCCGCGTCCAGGGCCTGGGCGATCGGCAGGGTGATGCTGCGGGTCAGCAGCCAGGCGAACAACAGGGTCAGCGTCGTGGCGATGACCAGCAGCCCAACCACCAGGTCGAAGGCCAGGTTGTATTGGTCTTTGGCCTGCTGATTGGTGGTCAGGGCCATCTTGTTGTTGATGTCCGCCAGGCGCGCCAGCACGGCGTTGGTCTGCTCGGCGTTGCTCAGCAACTCGCTGTTGAGCAACTCGCGCAGCTCGTCGACCTGATTGGCCCGCGACATGCTCTTCATGCGCTCTTCGATCTGATGGTACTGGGCTAGCAGGCGCACGTATTCGTCGTAGGCCGCGCGTTCTTCGCTGCTGTCGATGAGTTTTTCGTAGATGCCCTGGGCGGTCCGAATCTGCTGGTTGCGCTGTTCGATGGTTTCCAGGGTTTTTTGCTGCACGTCTGGCCCGCGGTTGGTCAGCAAGCGGTATGACAGCACCCGCAGGCGCAATGTCAGTTGGGTGAACTCATCGAGGGCGCGAATACTCGGGACGCTGGACAGCGTGATGTCTTCTGCCGCCGCGCGGATTTTGCTCATTTGGTTCAGGGCGAACACACCGAGAAACAACATGAGTGCACCAATCAACGCGAAGCCTAGGAACGCGCGCGGCGCGATATTCATATTACGAAGAGACATGCGGGAGTCCTGGGAAGAAGCGCGATCCATGCGGCTATGAGACAGGGTGAGTATTACCTATCGGCAGTACGACTAAAGTCTAAAGTGGCGTGTGTTTTTATCGCATCTGACGAGGGGCCGGGTCGATTCAGGAACCAGATGGGGGAAATGCAGTCACTAAGGCTCGAAAGTGCGGCCCGGCCCTTAACAATCGGGCTGCGCGCCGGGGATAACCCTGGCATCCGAGGTGAATTTTCTTTATCGTCACCGCCCTTTTAAAAAGCCCAGGAAATCAAAATGTTAGAAGCATCCCTCAGCCAACTGGAACAACTGGTCAGCGACCTGGTACAGCAGAATCAAGACCTGCTGGGCACCAATGAATCCCTCAAGGCGCAATTGGCCCGCGCCAAGGATGAGAATGACAGCCTGCAATTGAACCTGATGGAACAGGAAGAAAAGAACGGCGCGACCGCTGCGCGTATCCAGGCGTTGGTTGAGCGTGTGAGCGCAGGGCCTGTCAGCGCATGAACGAAGGGATAAAGGTCGTTTCGATTCTCGGAGAGGATTACTCGATCAAGGCTCCGGCCGGGGAAGATCAAACCCTGATGCACGCCGTGACCCTGCTCAAGGCCTCCCTGGCCACCACCAAGAAAAAGTACCCGACCCTGATCGGTGACAAGCTATTGGTACTGGCCGCGCTGAACCTGTGCGCCGAGCAGATCGAAATGCAACAGCGTCACCAGCAGGAACTCGACCGTTACCAAGAGCAAGTCAGCGCCACGGTCGAGGTGATTTCCAAGGCTATCGGACAGCCTTAGAACCACTCATCCTGCATGCCGAGGCACGTATCGTCGCGGGCCTCCAGTATTGCCAGTTCATGATGGCAGCCCGGTACTTCCCAGGTCAGGAAGTAGCGGGCCGCCTGGAGCTTGCCTTTATAGAACGCGGTGTCCGCCGCATTGCCCTTGGCCAGGCCTTCTTCGGCGCGAATCGCCTGCTCCAGCCAGCGCCAGCCAATCACTGTGTGCCCGAACACCTTCAGGTACAGCGCCGAATTCGCCAGGCTGCTGTTGACCTTGCCCTGGGCGAGATCCGTCAGCAGGCCGATCGTCACGCTTTGCAGGCGCGCCACCAACTGTTCCAGCGGTTCTCTCATGGCCTTCAGCGATGGATATTGCTGCGCCCGTGCGCCTGTTTCGGCGATCAACCGAATCAGTTGCTTCAGGCCCGCGCCGCCGTTCTGCGCGAGCTTGCGCCCCAGCAGGTCGAGGGACTGGATACCGTGGGTGCCTTCATGGATCGGGTTGAGGCGGTTGTCGCGGTAATACTGTTCCACCGGGTATTCGCGGGTGTAGCCGTGGCCGCCGAGGATTTGGATCGCCAGCTCGTTGGCCTTGAGGCAGAACTCCGAGGGCCAGGATTTGACGATCGGCGTCAGCAGGTCGAGCAGTTCGTGAGCGCGCTTGCGTTCGACGTCGGTTGCCAGGGTGGTGGTGTCGTCGAACAGGCGCGCGGCAAACAGGCCGAGGTCGAAGGCGCCTTCGACGTAGGCTTTCTGGGTCAGCAACATGCGCTTGATATCGGCGTGCTGGATGATCGACACCGGCGCGGTACTCGGGTCTTTGCTGTCCGGCAGGCGGCCTTGCGGGCGTTCGCGGGCGTATTCCAGGGAATACAGGTAGCCGGCGTAACCGAGCATCACCGCGCCCATGCCGACGCCGATGCGCGCTTCGTTCATCATCTGGAACATGCAGCTCAGGCCCTGGTGCGGCTTGCCGACCAGATAGCCGACACAGTGCCCGTTATCGCCGAAATTCAGCGCCGTGGACGTGGTGCCACGCCAACCCATCTTGTGAAACAGCCCGGCCAGCAACACATCGTTGCGCGCACCCAGGCTGTCATCGTCGTTGACCAGGAATTTGGGCACGATAAACAGCGAAATGCCCTTCACCCCGGCCGGCGCGTCCGGCAGCTTGGCCAGCACCATATGCACGATGTTTTCCGACAGCGGGTGGTCGCCGCCGGAGATAAAGATCTTGTTGCCCTTTAGCCGATAGCTGCCGTCCGCCGCAGGCTCTGCGCGGGTACGAATGTCCGACAGCGACGAGCCGGCATGCGGCTCGGTCAGGGCCATGGTGCCGAAGAAGCGCCCCTCGATCATCGGCTGCAGGAAGCGTTGCTTCTGCTCCTCGGTGCCGAAACTTTCGATCAGGTTGGCGGCGCCCATGGTCAGGAACGGGTAGGACGTTGACGCCGCGTTGGCCGCCTGGAAGTGCGCGAAGCAGGCCTGGGACAGCAATGTCGGCAACTGCATGCCGCCGGCTTCGAAACTGCGCGCGGCATTGAGGAAGCCGGCTTCCAGGAAGGCGTCCACGGCCGGTTTGACTTCCGGGATCAGGATGGCCTTGCCGTCCTCGTAGCGCGGTTCGTTTTCGTCGTTTTTGCGGTTATGCGGTGCGAAGTACTTTTCGGCGATGGTGCGGGCGGTACTGATGGCCGCGTCGAAGGTTTCGCGATTATGTTCGGCAAACCGCTCGCGCTGGGTCAGGCCCTCGGCATCGAGGACTTCGTACAGCTCGAAAGCCAGATTGCGGGAACTGAGGAGCGTCTCGGACATGGCGGCTTACCTGTGTGGGAAGGAGCCTGAGTCTAAGTGCGCGAATAAAGGCTGGATAGCAAGATTGATCTGGGTGATGGAGGGGCAGAACGCGGACGAGGAGTTGAAATACAGCCAAAATGTGGGAGGGGGCAAGCCCCTCCCACATGTTTACCGCGTTTCGGCAGTTAGCCGATGGTCATCAGGCTGGCGTTACCGCCCGCCGCTGCGGTGTTGACGCTCAGCGCACGCTCGATCACCAGACGCTCCAGGGCAATTGCCGTCTCGCCTTGGGACAAACCATGTACCCCGACAATCGCCCCGCCACGCTGGGCCACTTGCTGGCAAACCGCGCGCAGTTGATCGGAATCGCCGTGGTGCAGGACTGCGTCAAACAGCACATCGTCCTTGGTCCAGTCGGCCACGCGCTTGATCTTCGCCTGAATCTCTTTCGGCAGGCGTGGGAACAAGGCTTTGGTCAGCTCGGTTTCCGGCCATACCGCCGAACCGCCGACGGCCAATACCGCCGCCAGTTGGGTCAGCAGGTCACCTTCTACTTCTGCCAGGCACAGTACGTGCTCGCGGGGCAGGATGGCGTAGCTGTTGCGCTCGCCGGTCGGGCCGGCCAACAGGCGGGTGATACCGCTTTGCGATTGCGTGGCGAACCGGCTGCACAGGGCGCTCAGGTCGCTGAGCGTGTGGCTGTCGGCCCAGGCTTTCAAGGCGGTCAGCGGTTGGCTCATGGCGTCGCGCAGGCGCACGTCCGGTGCGGACAATGCATCGCCGCGAACGAAGGACTGCTCGATCGCATCGGTAGGACGCGTCGACAGCAGGCGGTACAGGTACAGCGGACCACCGGCTTTCGGGCCGGTGCCCGACAAACCTTCGCCGCCAAACGGCTGCACGCCGACCACCGCCCCGACAATGTTGCGGTTGACGTAGACGTTGCCGGCATGAACGTTGTCGATCACCTTGGCGATGGTCTCGTCGATGCGCGTGTGTACGCCCAGGGTCAGGCCGTAGCCGGAAGCGTTGATCTGGCCGATCAACTGGTCGATCTCCTTGCGCTTGTAGCGCACCACGTGCAGCACCGGGCCGAAGATCTCCCGTTGCAGCTCGTCGAAGCTTTCCAGCTCGATCAGGGTGGGCATCACGAAGGTGCCGCGCTTGATCTCTTCGCCGTCGGCGATCGCCACTTGGTACACCGCGCGGCCTTTGTCGCGCATGGCCTGGATGTGTTTCTCGATGCCGGCCTTGGCTTCGGCGTCGATCACCGGGCCGATATCCACCGACAGGCGCTCCGGGTTGCCCAAACGGCATTCAGCCATGGCGCCCTTGAGCATTTCGATGACGCGGTCTGCAGAATCTTCCTGCAGGCACAGTACACGCAGGGCCGAGCAACGCTGGCCGGCGCTGTCGAAGGCCGACGACACCACGTCGATGACCACTTGTTCGGTCAGGGCCGAGGAGTCGACGATCATCGCGTTCTGGCCACCGGTTTCGGCGATCAGCGGGATCGGTCGGCCCTGGGCATCCAGGCGTCCTGCGACATTGCGTTGCAGCAGGCGCGCGACTTCGGTGGAACCGGTGAACATCACGCCTTTGACGCGATCATCGCCGACCAGGCGCGCACCAACGGTTTCGCCCTGGCCCGGCAGCAGTTGCAGCACGCCTTCCGGAATACCGGCTTCGAGCAGGATACGTACCGCTTGTGCGGCCACCAGCGGGGTTTGCTCGGCAGGCTTGGCCAATACCGGGTTGCCGGCGGCCAGTGCGGCGGCGACTTGCCCACTGAAAATCGCCAGCGGGAAGTTCCACGGGCTGATGCAGACCACCGGGCCCAATGGGCGGTGGGCGTCGTTGGTGAAATCGTGACGCGCCTGCACCGCGTAGTAACGCAGGAAGTCCACGGCTTCGCGCACTTCGGCGATGGCGTTGGCGAAGGTCTTGCCGGCTTCGCGGGCCAGCAGGCCCATCAGCGGCTGGATCTCGCCTTCCATCAGGTCGGCGGCGCGTTCAAGGATCGCGGCGCGCTCGGCGGGCGGGGTCGCCTGCCAGATCGGGCCGGCGTTGATGGCGCACTGGATCGCGTTGTCGACGTCATCGACGGTCGCTTCCTGTACGTGGCCGACCACATCACGCAGGTCGGACGGGTTCAGCACCGGCGTCGCAGCTTCATTACTGGCGGCGCAACCCAACATCGGCGCGGCTTTCCAGTGATTGTGCGCGGTGGCCAGCAGGGCGCAGGACAACGACGCCAAACGGTGTTCGTTGGCCAGGTCGATACCGGCCGAGTTGGCGCGGTCGCTGCCGTACAGATCGCGTGGCAATGGAATACGCGGGTGCGGCAGGCCGAAGCCGCCTTCCAGCGTCGCCATTTGCTCGATGCTGGCTACTGGATCGGCCACCAGCTCCTGGATCGAGATGGACTGGTCGGCGATACGGTTGACGAACGAGGTGTTGGCGCCGTTTTCCAACAGGCGACGTACCAGGTAGGCCAACAGGGTTTCGTGGGTGCCGACCGGGGCGTACACGCGGCACGGACGGTTCAGCTTGCCCTCGGCCACTTTGCCGACGACCTGTTCGTACAGCGGTTCGCCCATGCCGTGCAGGCACTGGAACTCGTACTGGCCGGGGTAATAGTTCTGACCGGCGATATGGTAGATAGCCGACAGGGTGTGGGCGTTATGCGTGGCGAACTGCGGGTAGATGACTTCCGGCACCGACAGCAGTTTGCGTGCGCAGGCGATGTAGGACACGTCGGTGTATACCTTGCGGGTATAGACCGGGTAGCCTTCCAGGCCTTCGACTTGGGCGCGCTTGATTTCGCTGTCCCAGTACGCGCCTTTTACCAGGCGGATCATCAGGCGGTGGCGGCTGCGGCGCGCCAGGTCGATGACGTAGTCGATCACATACGGGCAGCGCTTCTGGTAGGCCTGGATCACGAAACCGATGCCGTTCCAGCCGCTCAGTTGCGGCTCGAAGCACAGGCGTTCGAGCAGATCCAGGGACAGTTCCAGGCGGTCGGCTTCTTCGGCATCGATGTTCAGGCCGATGTCGTATTGCTTGGCCAGCAGGGTCAGGGACAGCAAGCGCGGGTACAGCTCGTCCATCACCCGTTCGTACTGGGCACGGCTGTAACGTGGGTGCAGGGCCGACAGCTTGATGGAAATGCCCGGGCCTTCATAAATCCCACGGCCGTTCGAGGCTTTGCCGATGGAATGAATGGCTTGTTCGTAAGAGGCGAGGTACTTCTGCGCATCGTGTTCGGTGAGTGCGGCTTCACCGAGCATGTCGTAGGAATAGCGGAAACCCTTGGCTTCGAACTTGCTCGCATTGGCCAGGGCTTCGGCGATGGTTTCGCCGGTGACGAACTGCTCGCCCATCAGGCGCATGGCCATGTCGACGCCCTTGCGGATCATCGGCTCGCCGCTCTTGCCGATGATGCGGCTCAGGGATGAGGTCAGGCCTGCTTCGTTGTGGGTGGCGACCAGTTTGCCGGTCAGCAGCAGGCCCCAGGTGGCCGCGTTGACGAACAGCGACGGGCTGTTGCACAGGTGCGGTTGCCAGTTACCGGTGCTGATCTTGTCGCGGATCAGTGCGTCGCGGGTGCCTTTGTCGGGGATGCGCAGCAGCGCTTCGGCCAGGCACATCAGTGCCACGCCTTCCTGGGACGACAGGGAGAATTCCTGCAGCAAACCCTGGACGATGCCGGCACGGCCGCCGGCGCTCTTCTGATTGCGCAGTTTTTCTGCAATCGACGCGGCCAGCTTATTCGTGGCTTCGGCCATCTGGGCCGGCAGGCGAGCCTGTTCGATCAGCATCGGCACCACTTCCGGCTCCGGGCGGCGGTAAGCGGCGGTGATCGAGGCGCGCAGTACGGATTGCGGCAGGATGCTCTCGGCGAACTCGAGGAAGCACTGATGGGCGTGGTCGGCCTGGACCTCGCCGGCGTCATCGGCCTCCTTGCTGCTCAAGCCATTGAGCTCGGTCAGGGTTGCACCACCCTCGAGTTTCTCCAGGTAATTGAAAATCGCCTGCTTGATCAGCCAGTGCGGCGTGCGATCAATGGAGGTCGCGGCCGCCTTCAGGCGCTCGCGGGTCGGGTCGTCGAGTTTGACCCCAAGGGTGGTTGTAGCCATTTTCTTATCCTCATGGGTGCCACTACCGAGTGGCATCAGCTGGCGGCAAGATTAGCTTCGGTCTGGAAGAGGTGCAACCGGGTGCAACCCTTTTTATGCATGAATTTTTCGCCGTTCCATCGGGAAAAAATCGACACTCGACCGAATCCGCTGCACTTTGGTGCATTTGCTTCTGAGATCGGCTGTTCTTGCTCCGAAAAGGAGCAAAAACGCGGTGTTTTCTGTAAAACACATCGAGGTGCAACTTATTCGCGAGAAACTGGTTGCACCTTATTTGCTTTGTTGAATAGCATTCGCGGCCAAGGTGCAACCACCCGTATGGTGTGGTTCATCGGCTGACGGCTTTCCTGGGGAAACGTCAGTCATAAATGCGCGCGATGCAGCTACGTTTACTCACTGGATCAGTGGGTGGCCGTCTGACAGACCGCCGCTACATAAAAACAAAGCCAGGGCGTCACTTCTATGAGCGTTAGTAATCCAACCCTGATCACGTTCGTGATCTACATCGCAGCAATGGTGCTGATCGGCTTCATGGCCTATCGCTCCACCAACAACCTTTCCGATTACATCCTGGGCGGTCGCAGCCTCGGTAGCGTGGTGACTGCCTTGTCAGCCGGTGCTTCCGACATGAGCGGCTGGTTGTTGATGGGCCTGCCGGGCGCGATCTACATGTCCGGCCTGTCGGAAAGCTGGATCGCCATCGGCCTGATCGTCGGTGCGTACCTCAACTGGCTGTTCGTGGCCGGTCGCCTGCGCGTGCAGACCGAGCACAACGGCGACGCCCTGACGCTGCCGGATTACTTTTCCAGCCGTTTCGAAGATAAAAGCGGCCTGCTGCGGATCATCTCCGCAGTAGTGATCCTGGTGTTCTTCACCATCTATTGCGCTTCTGGCATCGTGGCCGGTGCCCGCCTGTTCGAAAGCACCTTCGGCATGTCCTACGAGACTGCGCTGTGGGCCGGCGCGGCGGCGACGATTGCCTACACCTTCGTCGGTGGTTTCCTGGCCGTGAGCTGGACCGACACCGTACAAGCCACCTTGATGATCTTCGCGCTGATCCTGACGCCGATCATCGTGCTGCTGGCCACCGGCGGTATCGATACCACGTTCCTGGCGATCGAAGCGAAGAACCCCGACAACTTCAACATGCTGAAAAACACCAGCTTCATCGGCATCATCTCGCTGATGGGCTGGGGCCTGGGTTACTTCGGCCAGCCGCACATCCTCGCGCGTTTCATGGCGGCGGATTCGGTGAAGTCGATCGCCAAGGCGCGTCGCATCTCCATGACCTGGATGATCCTGTGCCTGGGCGGCACCGTGGCCGTGGGCTTCTTCGGCATCGCCTACTTCTCGGCGCACCCGGAAGTGGCCGGCCCCGTGACCGAGAACCACGAGCGCGTGTTTATCGAGCTGGCCAAGCTGCTGTTCAACCCATGGATTGCTGGCGTTCTGCTGTCGGCGATTCTGGCGGCGGTCATGAGCACTTTGAGCTGCCAATTGCTGGTGTGCTCCAGCGCCCTGACCGAGGACTTCTACAAGACCTTCCTGCGCAAGAACGCTTCCCAGGTTGAGCTGGTGTGGGTCGGCCGCGCCATGGTGCTGCTGGTGGCCGTGATCGCCATCGGCCTGGCCGCCAACCCGAATAACCGCGTATTGGGCCTGGTGAGCTACGCCTGGGCCGGCTTCGGCGCCGCGTTCGGCCCTGTGGTGCTGATCTCGGTGATCTGGAAGCAGATGACCCGCAATGGCGCACTGGCTGGCATTCTGGTCGGCGCGATCACCGTGATCGTGTGGAAGCATTTCGAATTGCTGGGCCTGTACGAAATCATCCCAGGCTTCATCTTCGCCAGCCTGGCGATCTACATCGTCAGCAAGCTGGGCGCGCCGACTGCGGGTATGGTTGAGCGCTTTGATGCTGCCGAGAAAGACTACAACCTCAACAAATAAAGCCTCGGGCGTTATGCGCCTGATGTGTTGAAAAAAACGGCTCGCTATCTTTTGGATAGCGGGCCGTTTTTCCTTCTGGTGCTTAAGCAAAGTAGATAGCGACCAAACAAAATCTGGCCCCTGCAATCGGGTGCTTATACGTTCAATTGATCACGGAAATGAAAGATCGTCGCGCCTGCAACTCCGACTAGTCCGATCAGGGCTGTCCCGTGAAGAGCAAGTTTTAGGCAGCTCGGAAACGCCTCCACCTGCTGTAAATCAACGACGCCACATTTTGCATTCCATCGCGGCAGAGCGATTGCCACGTAGACCACGCATAGCCTGCCCAATCTTCCACGTAAGGAGTTGCTCAAAAGATGTTTGTACGTGCTCAAGAGGCTGCACTGATCCAAATAGCGCTCCATCACCTCTAATTTCCGATAGGCCAGAAATAGATCGAGAATAACCGCTATGAGCATTGCGGCCGCTGACCCAAGTGCTATTTGGTCTTTCGTGGGGAGATTGAGGAAGTACTCAATATTCATACAGAACCTCTCCAGCCGTAGCGCCAATTTCACCACCCCAGTGCCCGAAAACAGCGCCTCCGACTCCGCCGGCTATCAAAAGACAGCTCAAGGCGAATGGCCCGGTTGTAGGAGCCATTACGGCGACACACAAGCCCATTCCGATCTGACCTCCAAGGATTCCTCCTGCTACACCGAAGGTCAATTTACCTGCCTCTACATACTTCGCTTTCCTGCAGTGCTCCTCTCTTCCAGTGGAACACGCCTCCTTGATCTCCAACGCCGTTGCAGTCGTACTCAACGCGATGCCCAGCGGCGTGCCTTTTTTCAGCAGCTTTGCCGTCTTCGAAACCCGCGCAATCGTTTCGCTGTACCTCTTTATCTCTCCGCTGTGCAAATAGCTCTTGGTCGAGATTCCCAGCATTTTTTTGATCGAACCTTCATTGCGTAGCCCTGTGCCGTAGCGCGCAAAACTACGCATTTGCGCGTCCAGTTTGGCAAACAGGGTTTGGCGTCGAGCGAGGAACTCATCTCGCGTAGCACCGCCTCCCCGGCGCAGGAATTGTTTGTGCAGTGCATCAATTTCTTCGAGAGTCTTTGCAATGTTTTGCAAGTGTCGACTCCAGGCATCACCCGCCGTGCCTATCCCCAGCGAAGCGTAGCCCAGCAGTTTTTTCAGCAAGTCATAGTTGTGCAGTGCAAAAGCATCCCCGCCTTCGGCCATCACGCTATGCCGAATATCCCAGGCAGCTCGCATCAAGTGTGACTCTTGCGGGGTGCAGATCGCAGTGCTTTCGTCACCGATGATCACTAACTGTCCCGGCAGTACGACAACATTGCGGATGTGAGTATTGAGGGTGTCGAACTTGGCTTCGGCGTATGGGTTCAAGTGCAAACTTGCCTTGAGCTCCACCGAGGTTTGTTGGCGGTCATTGATGAAGGCATAGGGCTGAGGCATTAGCGACTCCCCAGCCATGGTGATCGGTTCGAAGGGCGGTCGCTGCTTGCCATGAAAACAGTCCTTTTTGAATGAGCATGGCTGCGCAATTTAAATAGCGATTCGAGCGGTGTCGTGGTTTTGGCGGGGGATTTTTCGGTGGTTTTTTGCTTTTGGGAAAAGGGCTACTGAGTTGCGCCAGGTTTCCGACAGAGGCGTGAATGTTCACTGCCTTTGCGCCGACGACCTTGCGGCACAAGGTCGCCTGCTTCACGCGCCATGCAGATGTTAGCCATAGCGCGGGTCGCTTATCTGGCCTCAGGCGTGCGTCGCAGCCAGCGCCTGTTGCAGATCCTCGATCAAGTCTTCAATCGCCTCGATCCCCACCGACAGGCGAATCATCTCCGGCTTCACGCCGGCCTTGGCCTGTTCCTGCTCGTTCATCTCGCGATGGGTGGTGGACGCCGGGTGGCAGGCCAGGGATTTGGCGTCGCCGATGTTCACCAGGCGTTTGAAGATTTGCAGGGCGTCGTAGAAGCGTACACCGGCTTCGTAACCGCCCTTCAGACCAAACGACAGGATCGCCGACGGTTTGCCCTGCATGTATTTCTGCGCGAGTGCGTGGTGCGGATGATCGGGCAGCCCGGCGTAGCTGACCCATTCGACTTCGGCGTGATCTTGCAGGAACTGCGCGACCTTCAAGGCATTCTCGGTGTGGCGTTCCATGCGCAGGGCCAGGGTTTCCAGGCCTTGCAGCAGCAGGAAGGCGTTCATCGGCGCCAGCGCTGCGCCGGTGTTGCGCAGCGGTACGGTGCGGGCGCGGGCGATGAAGGCGGCGGGGCCGAATTTTTCGGTGTAGACCACGCCGTGGTAAGCCGGTTCGGGCTGGTTGAGGCCGGGGAATTTTTCCGCGTATTTCGCCCACGGGAACGTGCCGCTGTCGACAATCACGCCGCCCAGGGAGTTGCCATGGCCGCCAACGTATTTGGTCACCGAATGCACCACGATATCGGCACCGAACTGGATCGGTTTGCACAGGATCGGCGTGGCCACGGTGTTGTCCACCATCAGCGGTACGCCACGGGCGTGGGCCACGTCGGCGAGGGCTTGCAGGTCGATGATGTTGCCCGCCGGGTTGCCGATGCTCTCGCAGTAGACCAGTTTGGTGTTGTCATCGATCAGTTCGGCGATGGCGGCGGCGGAATCGTCGCGGGCGAAGCGCACATCGACGCCAAAGCTCGGCAGCAGGTGGGCGAACAGGGTGTAGGTGCCGCCATAGAGCTGCGGCGTGGTGACGATGTTGTCACCGGCGCGGGTCAGGGTCTGGATCGCATAGTGGATCGCTGCGCTGCCGGCGGACACGGCCAGCGCGGCGATACCGCCTTCGAGCGCGGCCATGCGTTGCTCCAGCACATCGTTGGTCGGGTTCATGATCCGCGTGTAGATATTGCCGGGTACGTCCAGGTTGAACAGGTCGGCGCCGTGCTGGGCGTTATCGAATTCGAAGGCGACGTTCTGGTAGATCGGCACCGCGACGGCCTTGGTGGTCGGGTCGGACTTGAAGCCGTGGTGCAGGGCGATGGTGGCGTCTTTCATGGTTATTGTTGACCTCCTTGGTTTTTAAGGGCACCCCCGGGCAGGGTGGGAGCTGGCTTGGCTGCGATGGCATCATCGCGGAGTGCAGGTAATACCGCGTCGCTTGTGTCGCGGGCAAGCCCGCACATGCTGTAAGGATTAGATTGTTTTCACAAGGACGCCTGTCTTTGCGGCATAAGCACCGCCCGGCATGCGGCCCTGCACCTTTGCCCGTGTAGCAGGTAAACTTCGCCCCCTGCGCAGGAGCAACCATGAATTATCGTCACGCCTTTCACGCCGGCAACCACGCCGATGTCTTCAAACACCTGACCTTGACCCGCCTCATCGCCTTGATGTCGCGCAAGGAGCAGCCGTTCGCCTACCTCGATACCCATGCCGGGATCGGTCTGTACGACCTGCAGGGCGATCAGGCCAACCGTACCGGTGAATACCTGGAAGGCATCGCCCGTCTGTGGGGCAAGAGCGATCTGCCGCCATTGACCGCCGACTACATGCGCGTGCTGCACGAGATGAACCCGGATGGCCAGTTGCGCTACTACCCCGGTTCGCCGGAACTGGCACGCCGCCTGACCCGCCCCCAGGACCGCGTGCTGCTCAATGAAAAGCACCCGGAAGACGGCGTGCTGCTCAAGGACAACATGAAGGGCGATCGTCGCGTCAAGGTTCACCTGGGCGAAGGCTGGCATGTGCCACGCGCGTTGCTGCCGGTGCCGGAAAAGCGTGCGCTGATGCTGATCGACCCGCCGTTTGAACAGCTCGACGAAATGCAGCGCTGCGCGGCGTCGCTCAAAGAGGCGGTCGGCCGCATGCGCCAGACGGTCGCAGCGATCTGGTACCCGGTGAAGGACCAGCGCATGCTGCGCCGTTTCTACCAGGACCTGGCCGGCACCGGTGCGCCGAAGTTGTTGCGCGTCGAATTGCTGGTGCATCCGTTGGACACGCCCAACACCCTGACCGGCTCGGGCCTGGCGATTGCCAACCCGCCGTGGGGCTTGGAGGAGGAGTTGCGTGAGCTGCTGCCGTGGCTGTCCAAGCAACTGGGCCAGACCCAGGGCGGGTGGCAGATGGATTGGCTGATTGCTGAGTAACCGAGTCTGGCGCAGGCCCATGTGGGAGGGGGCTTGCCCCCGATAACGGTGTATCAGTCCATACATCTGTACCTGATACATTGCTATCGGGGGCAAGTCGAACCGTCGCACCGCCCCTCCCACATTTTTTTAGATCGGGCAGGTCACGCCTGTACCGCCAATCCCGCAATAGCCCTGCGGATTCTTCGCCAGGTACTGCTGGTGATACGCCTCGGCGAAGTACACCGTCGGGGCCTCGTCGATTTCCGTGGTGATGGGGCCCAGGCCAGCCTTGGTCAGCTCTTGCTGATACGCCTGCGCACTGGCCTGCGCCGCCGCCAATTGCTCCGGCGTGGTGGCGTAGATCACTGAACGGTACTGGCTGCCGATGTCGTTGCCCTGGCGCATGCCCTGGGTCGGGTTGTGCAGTTCCCAGAACATCTTCAGCAAGTCTTCGTATTTCACCTTGGCCTGGTCATACACCACCAGCACCACTTCGCTATGGCCGGTCAGGCCCGAGCAGACTTCTTCGTAAGTCGGGTTCGGCGTGTAGCCGCCGGCATAACCGACCACGGTGCTGACCACGCCATCGCGCTGCCAGAATTTGCGTTCTGCGCCCCAGAAGCAGCCCAGGCCGAAGATCGCGAAGCCGACGTCGTCGAGGAACGGGCCGAGCAGCGGGTTGCCGTTGACGAAGTGCGTCTCCGGCAACGTCATCGGGGTTTCGCGGCCAGGCAAAGCTTGTTCTGCAGTAGGAAGCACGTTTTTGTTCACCAGAATTTCCGAGCGCAAGACCATGAGCAGTCCTCTCGTCAGGTTGAGTTAACAGTAAAGAATCAGACAGCCAGTGTGCCCGAGTGTTACAGCGCTGTCAGGCGATTGGCCCGCGAGGGTAGCGTTTAAGCTTCTCGAGCAGCTCTGAACCGGGGATGGGCCGGTCGAACAGATAGCCCTGGCCGACGTCGCAACGGTGCCGACGCAGGAACGCCAACTGCTCGGCGGTCTCGATGCCTTCGGCCACGACCTTGAGCTTGAGGTTTTGGGCCATGGCGATCACGGCTGAGGTGATTTCCATGTCGTCCTGGTTGTCCGGGATTTCGTGGATAAAGCTGCGATCGATCTTGATGATGTCGATCGGGAATTTTTTCAAGTAGCTCAGCGACGAGTAACCGGTGCCGAAGTCGTCCATGGCCAGGGTCAGGCCCAGGCTTTTCAACTGGTCCAGTTGCAGACGGGTGTCCTCGGTGGCCTCCAGCAGCAGGCCTTCGGTCAACTCAAGTTCGAGCAGGTTGGCCGGCAGTTCTTCTTCCTTGAGGATCGAGGCAATCGAGGCCACCAGGTCCGGGTCGGAGAACTGTTTGGGCGACAGGTTGATCGCCACCTGCAGGTTGCCCAGGCCGGCGGCGCTCAGTTGCTTGCTCATGCGGCAGGCCTGGCGGGCGATCCATTTGCCGATGGGGATGATCAGGCCGGTTTCTTCGGCCACGCTGATGAACTGGTCGGGGCGGATCATGCCCTTTTCCGGGTGGTTCCAGCGCAGCAGCGCCTCCATGCCCAGCAAGCGGCCACTGCGCAGGCACAGCTTGGGCTGGTAGAACACGTCCAGCTCGTTCTGGGTCAGGGCGCGGCGCAGGTTGTTTTCCACGAACAGTTTGTAGCTGGCCTCGGCGTTCAACGCTTCGGTAAACACTTGTACCTGGTGTTTGCCGTTGGCTTTGGCCTTGTGCAGGGCCAAGCCGGCGTTGCGCATCAGGGTTTGCGGGTCGCGGCCATGCAGCGGCGCGCAGGCCAGGCCCACGGAGCCGGTGACGCTGATCAATTGGTTGTCGACGAACATCGGCTTGTCGAGGGTCGCCAGCAGTTGGCTGGCAACGAGCTGGCCGCTCTCCAGGTCGGTGTCGTCGAGCAATACCGCAAATTCGTTACTGGCAAAGCGCGCCAGGCTGCCACCGGCGCTGAGGCTGTTGCGCAGGCGCCGGGCCAGGCTGATCAGCAGCTTGTCGCCGGTCTGGTGGCCGAGGCTGTCGTTGATCCGCTTGAAGTTGTCGATGTCCACCAGCAACAGACAGATCGGGCTGTCGCTGTCGCGGGCAAAGCGTTCGTCGAGGTTGCGGATAAACGCCGGACGGTTGCCCAGGTTGGTCAGGTTGTCGGTATAGGCCAGGCGCTCGATGCGCTGCTGGGCCAGCTTGGTCTGGGTGATGTCTTCGTAGATGCCGATGTAGTGGGTCAGCTCGCGATTGTCGCCATAGACCTTGGAGATCGACAGCTGGCCCCAATAGGGTTCCAGGTTCTTGCGTCGGCTCTTGAACTCGCCCTGCCAGCTGTTGCTCTTGGCCAGGCTCGACGGCGCGTCGAACAGCAATTCGCTGAGGTTTTCCAGCGCGGGCAATTGCGCCAGGCGATGGCCGTGGACCTCTTCGGTACTGTACTGGGTGATCGCGGTAAAACTGGGGTTGACGTACTCCACCACGCCATCGCAATTGACCAGCAGGAAGGCGTTGGCGCTTTGTTCCACCGCGCGCTGAAACAGGTGCAGGGCGCTGGTGGCGGTACGACGGTTGTGATTGTTGATCACTTGCGCGAACTGATCCGCCAGCTCGCCGGCAAAGGCGATCTCGTCGGACTGCCAGACGCGTGTGCAGCCGCTTTGTTCCAGGCACAGCACACCCACGACCTGGCCATCGACACGGATGCTCGCGTCGAGCATTGCATACACGTCGTTGGCCTGCAGCGATTCGGCCATTTCGCGGGTGCGTGGGTCGCGCATGACATTGGTAGCATCGATCGCCCGGCTGGTCTGCAGGGCTTCGAGATAGTCCGGAAAGCCACTGGCGTCAATTGGCTCAGGCAAGTGGTGGCGCTGATCGGCGCGCTGGTACGCCGAAATCGGTACCAGGCCCTGGCCTTCGAGGTTCCAGATGCTGGCGCAATCGATCTGGTAGATATCGCAGGCGCTGCGGGTAATCAGCTCGGCGGCTTCCTGCAGCGAATTATTCGTGGTGTAGCGCTGGCGTGCGAGCAGCAGGATCAGCTCTTGCTGGGCGCGTACCCGTTCCAGGTGCAGCAACTGTTCCTGTTGCGCGCGCTGGTTGAGTTCCAGGGCGATCTGCAGCCGGCTGTTCTGGCTTTCCAGGTCTGCTGTCGGCGCTGTCGACGGGATCTCGCTGAACAGGCCGTCGACCACCATCAGGTAGCCCCGCAGCAGGTGGCGATTGTGTTGTTTGTAGGCTTCGCCCAGTTCCAGCAGGCTTAGAGGGCCGTCGTTGGTGTGCAGGGTGTAGCGCACCAGGTAATGAGGGCTCTCGGCCAGTTGCTGCTGGATGGCATCGTGCAGTTGATAGCGCGCCTGTGGCTCCATCAGGCTGGCGTAGGGCGAGCCGATCAGCGCGCACAGTTCAACCGCCGGCAGGCCGAATTGGCGCTCGCAATTGGGGTCGAGGTAGAGCAGGGCCCAGCTTGCCTCATTCAGCCGCTCGAAACGCAGCATACCGAGGCGCGAAGGCACCGGTAATTGCGTCACTACCTCGGCCGCCGTCCGGGCGACATCGGGTTGGCTTTTCATGGGGAAGCTCACTTGAAAAAACGCACTCGGCGCCGGGCTCACGCCCTCTTTACTGTTGCCTGCAGCAAGGTTGCATCATGCAGCCCAGGCTGACAAGAGAGGATGAAGGCTAAGTGCTATAAGGGTTATATCGGCTACGCGGTCGATTTCTGCAATCGGGGTGATAGGTGGTGTACAACCCTGTTTTTACTGTCCAAGAAACGCGCAAAAAAAGCCCCGCCAAGTGGCGGGGTTGAGGTACGAGCGTGGCGCTCGGAAATCGATGCAATCGGGCCTCCCTCGTGCAAGGGAGGCCCGTCGCGGCTTACAGCAAGATGGTGCGGATGTCGTTCAGCAGTTGGCTCAGGCGCTGGGTGAAGCGTGCCGCCGCGGCGCCGTTGATCACGCGGTGATCGTAGGACAGCGACAGTGGCAGCATCAGCTTCGGCTGGAAGGCTTTACCGTCCCATACCGGCTGGATGGTCGCCTTGGAAACGCCCAGGATCGCCACTTCCGGCGCATTGACGATTGGCGTGAAGCCAGTGCCGCCAATGTGACCGAGGCTGGAGATGGTGAAGCATGCGCCCTGCATGTCGTCCGCGGTGAGCTTCTTGTCGCGGGCCTTGGCAGCCAGCGCAGCGGCTTCGGCAGCCAGTTGCAGCAGGCTCTTCTGGTCGACGTTCTTGATGACCGGTACCAGCAGGCCATCCGGGGTGTCGACGGCAAAGCCGATGTGAACGTACTTCTTGCGAATGATCGCCTTGCCGCTTGGCGCCAGCGAACTGTTGAAGTCCGGCAGCTCCTTGAGCAGGTGCGCGCAGGCCTTGAGCAACAGTGGCAGCACGGTCAGTTTCACGCCGGCCTTCTCGGCCACGGCTTTCTGCGCAACGCGGAAAGCTTCCAGGTCGGTGATGTCGGCCTGGTCGAACTGGGTCACGTGCGGGATGTTCAGCCAGCTGCGGTGCAGGCTCGACGCGCCGATTTGCATCAGGCGGGTCATCTGCACTTCTTCGGTTTCGCCGAAGCGGCTGAAGTCCACGACCGGGATCGGCGGAATGCCCGCACCACCGGTAGCATTGCCGGCAGCCGGGGCTTCCTTGGCTTTCTGCATCATGGATTTGACGTAAACCTGTACGTCTTCCTTGAGCACGCGACCGTGCGGGCCGGTGGCCGTGACGGCGTTCAGCTCGACGCCGAACTCGCGGGCCAGTTGGCGCACGGCAGGGCCGGCGTGAACCTTAGCACCGCTTCGTGCCGGTGCCACCGCCGGGGCCGGTGCGGCCTCGGCTTTTTCGGCAGGGGCAGGGGCAGGAGCGACCGGTGCGGCTTCAGCCTTGGCAGCCGGCGCAGTGGCCGGTGCCGGGGCAGCAGCCGACGCAGCGCCTTGGACTTTCAGCTTGAGGATGAAGTCGCCAGTGCCGACTTCGTCTTCCAGCTTGACCGCGATGCTTTCCACCACGCCGGCAGCCGGCGAAGGGATTTCCATGGAGGCCTTGTCGGACTCCAGGGTGATCAGCGACTGGTCGGCTTCGACGGTGTCGCCGACCTTGACCAGCAGTTCGATGATCTTGGCCTTGCCCGACGAGCCGATGTCCGGGACATGAATGTCCTGGATGGTGGCTGCGGCCGGTGCGGCCGGTGCGGCAGCCGGGGCCGCAGGGGCCTCGGCAGCAGCAGGTTTTTCAGCCGGCGCTGGCGCCGGTGCTGCCGCGGCAGCTGGAGCAGGGGACGCAGCGGCGGCGCCCTCGATTTCCAGCTCCAGCAGTTCGTCGCCTTCTTTCAGGCGATCGCCCAGCTTCACTTTCAGGCTCTTGACCACGCCGGCCTTGGGAGCAGGGATTTCCATGCTCGCCTTGTCCGATTCCAGGGTCAGGATGCTCTGGTCGGCTTCGACGGTGTCGCCGACCTTC
>Ga0070754_10000425_pt1 | contig 40068 bp, 37 predicted proteins | sample VirMetDEL_Sep_01_FD_75181 | JGI IMG/M metagenome (GOLD analysis project Ga0070754, IMG submission 75181) | Aqueous microbial communities from the Delaware River and Bay under freshwater to marine salinity gradient to study organic matter... | ecosystem: Environmental > Aquatic > Marine >...
ATGGAGATGCCGCGCTGCTTTTCCATTTCCATCCAGTCGGAGGTGGCATGGCGGTCGGACTTGCGCGACTTCACGGTGCCGGCCACTTCGATGGCCTTGCCCATCAGCAGGAGCTTCTCGGTGGTGGTCGTCTTACCGGCGACCGAGTGAGAAATGATGGCGAACGTGCGGCGCTTGGCGACTTCGGCGGCCTGGGTGGTCATGAATATGTGCCTGGATTGAATCGTTGAAGACGCCTCAGGTTCTGTAAGGGTGCCTGCGCTCGGTCAGGCTGCGATAAAAACAGCCTGACCTTCGCTCGACGACCTTTCGTAAGAACCTGGCGCCCGAAAAACTGGCGATTATACCGATAACTGCGGGTTCTGGCCGAGGGGCGGCTATCGGGTTTCGGGCGAGCCGCTGGAGTGGGGGATTCGAACAGGCTGCAAATGCGTAAAAATCTCGTAAATGAATGGTTATGAAAATTATTCCTATATAGAGTAGCCACCCCGTTGTAGTGGGTCAGGGTAGGGGTGGCTCCGTCGTGTTCAAGAAAATCATCTTCCAGCTGCACTGGTTCTTCGGCATCACTGCCGGCCTGGTGCTGGCCATCATGGGCATCACCGGCGCCCTGTACAGCTTCGAGGGCGAGATCACCCGGGCACTCAACGCTGAGCGCTGGCAGATTCAGCCAAGCGAGCAGGGGCACTTGCCTCCGGCCGAACTGGCTGCGCGGATCGAAGCGGCCACCGCTGACCGCGTCACCAGCCTGTGGGTCGATGTCCGGCATGACGGCCCCGGCACGGCCTTCCTGTCGCCGCTGCCGGGTGAGCGACGCGGCCCGCGTATCATCTTCGACCCCTACACCGGTGAGGTGCTGGCCAAGCCCGTGGGCCAGGACTTCTTCCGCCTGATCCTGAATCTGCACCGCTTTCTCACCATGGGTGAGGTGGGTAAGCAGATCACAGCCTTCAGTACCCTGGCGCTGATCTTCTTCTGCCTGTCCGGGCTGTATCTGCGTTGGCCACGCCAGGCGTTGAACTGGCGTACCTGGCTGACCCTGGACTGGAAGAAGAAAGGCCGCAGCTTCAACTGGGATCTGCATGCCGTCGCCGGCACCTGGGCGCTGCTGTTCTACCTCTGCGCCGGGCTCACCGGGCTGTATTGGTCCTATGACTGGTACCGTGAAGGGCTGACACACCTGCTCGCCGACAAGCCGCCGCAGCAGCGCTCGGCAGGCCGTGGTGCTCACAAGGTGTCCAGTGGCTCGGTGCCCGAGGTCGACTACGAGGCCATGTGGCAGGGCATTCGCCAGGCGACCGGGGCGCATCTGGTGGCCTGGAACCTGCGCCTGCCGGCTGCAGCCGGAGAGCCGGCGACGGTCTTCTATATGCTTGATGACGCCGAGCATCCGCGCGCGCTCAGTCAGTTCCAGATCGATCCGCAGAGTGGCGCAGTCAGCGGCCACGAGCGCTATGCCGAGCAAAGCCTCAAGGCGCAGTTGCTGATCAGTGTCTATTCGCTGCATACGGGGGAGTACTTCGGTATGCCGGGGCGCATCCTGATGATGATTGCCAGCGGCGCCATGCCGCTGTTTTTCATCACGGGTTGGCTGCTGTACCTGGACCGCCGACGCAAGAAGCGTGCGGCGCAGGCGGCACGTAGCACGCTGACGGGCGACGATTCGGGCGACGGCTGGCTGGTAGGCTTCGCCAGCCAGAGCGGCTTCGCCGAGCAACTGGCCTGGCAGAGCGCCGGGCAGTTGCAGGCGGCCGGCATCCCGGTGCGGGTCGAACCACTTTCGCGCCTCGATAGCGACAGCCTGCGCCAGACGCAGAAGGCGCTGTTCGTGGTCAGCACCTTTGGTGATGGCGAGGCGCCGGATGCCGCGCAGGGCTTCGAGCGCAAGGTGCTTGGCAGCTCGTTGCCGCTGGGGCAACTGAGTTATGCGGTGCTGGCCCTGGGTGACCGGCAGTATCAGCATTTTTGCGGTTTCGCCCGGCGCATCAACGATTGGCTGGGGCTGCAGGGCGCCCATAGGTTGTTCGACAGCGTCGAGGTCGACGGTGCCGACGAGGCCGCGCTGCAGCGCTGGCAACAGCATTTGAGCGACCTCACCGGCGCCGCGCCGATGCGCTTCGAGCAAGCGCCGTGGCAGAACTGGACGCTGGTCGAGCGCCGTCTGCTCAACCCTGGCAGCCAGGGCGCAGCGGTATTTTTCATCGGTCTGACGCCTCCGGCGCAGAGTTCCTGGCAAGCCGGTGACATCCTCGAGATGCGTCCGCGCCACGCGCCAGCGCGGTTACTGGGCTGGCTGCAGCACTGCGGCTTGGATAGCCGCGAGTCGGTGATGCTGGATGGCCGGTCGATCAGCCTCGAGGAGGCGCTGGCCGAACGGCAACTGCCGGACAGTTTCGCGCACCTGGTGGGCTTGCACGCTCAGGCGTTGGTCGATGCGCTGGTGCCGCTGGGCACGCGGGAATACTCCATCGCCTCGGTCGCGGCTGATGGCGTGCTGGAGCTGATCGTGCGCCAGGCCGAGCAGGCCGACGGCAGCCTCGGCCTGGGCTCCGGCTGGTTGACCGAGTACCTGCCTCTTGGCGGGCAACTTATGGCGCGGGTGCGGCGCAACAGCGGCTTCCACCTGCCGGACGATGACCGCCCGCTGATCCTGATTGGCAATGGCACCGGTCTGGCCGGGCTGCGCTCGTTGTTGCGGGCACGTGCGCTGGCGGGGCAGGGGCGCAACTGGCTGCTGTTCGGCGAGCGCAACCGCGCGCAGGACTTGTTCTGTGGCGAGGAGTTGGAGGCGGCGCTGAGCAGGGGCGAGCTGCAGCATCTGGATCTGGCGTTCTCCCGCGACCAGGCCGAGAAGCGCTATGTGCAGGGGCTGCTGCGCGAGCAAGCCGAGCGCCTGCGCGCCTGGCTGAACGACGGTGCGGCGATTTACGTCTGCGGCAGCCTGCAGGGCATGGCTGGCGGCGTCGATGCGGCGTTGCGCGAGCTGCTCGGCGACGAGGCGCTGCAGGCGCTGGTCGAAGAGGGGCGTTATCGCCGTGACGTGTACTGAAAAGCGGGGCGTTCTCGCGCTTGAAATGGCCCTGAAACACGGCTGCGTCAAACTGTCTGAAAGCCCCGCCTGTTCAGCATTTCAGGACGTTTTGTGTGATATCCGGAACGAGATGAAATTAGGGTCAATTTCCGGTTGATCTGAGGGGCGCATGGTCTTAAAGTCCGCGCCCGAACGTCCATGCTGGAAACGATCCATCCGGCTCAAGTACTGACGACGAGAGATCGCTGGTGGCCCACCGCGATCAGTGATGCTCGGCGACATGCCTTGGGAAGTAGGCGAACCAAAGTGGGGAAACTGTCAGACGTTCAGGCTTGTGCTTTGCGCGGCCACCCCCGACACGTAGCGGAACCTGTCAGGCGTTTCGCTGCCCGAATTCATGTGTTCCTGGTTTTGCCATTGGAGTCCCCAGCATGTCGATCAAGGTCGAAGACTACTACGCACCCGCCACTTTCCAGCGCATGAAGGCATTCGCCGATCAGCACGAGACACCCTTCGTGGTGATCGACCGGCAGATCATCGCCGACGCCTACGATCAACTGGGCAACTGCTTCCCGTTCGCCAAGATCTATTACGCGGTCAAGGCCAACCCCGCCACCGAGATCATCGAGCTGCTGCGCGACAAGGGCTCGAGTTTCGACATCGCCTCGATCTATGAGCTGGACAAGGTCATGGCCACTGGCGTTGGCCCGGAGCGCATCAGCTATGGCAACACCATCAAGAAATCCCGCGATATCCGCTATTTCTTCGACAAGGGCGTGCGTCTGTTCGCCACCGACTCCGAAGCCGACCTGCGCAACATCGCCAAGGCCGCACCGGGTTCGAAGATCTACGTGCGCATCCTCACCGAAGGCTCCACCAGCGCCGACTGGCCGCTGAGCCGCAAGTTCGGTTGCCAGCCGGACATGGCCCTGGACCTGCTGATCCTGGCCAAGCAACTGGGCCTGGTGCCTTACGGCATCTCCTTCCATGTCGGTTCGCAGCAGCGTGACATCGACGTCTGGGACGCCGCCATCGCCAAGGTCAAGGTGATCTTCGAGCGCCTCAAGGAAGAAGACGGTATCACCCTGCAGATGATCAACATGGGGGGAGGCTTCCCGGCCAACTACATCCAGCGCACCAACGACCTGGAAACCTACGCCGAGGAAATCACCCGCTTCCTCAAGGAAGACTTCGGTGACGACTTGCCGGAAATCATCCTCGAGCCGGGTCGTTCGCTGATCGCCAACGCCGGCGTTCTGGTCTCGGAAGTGGTGCTGGTGGCGCGCAAGTCGCGTACCGCCGTGGAGCGCTGGGTCTACGCTGACGTGGGCAAGTTCAGCGGCCTGATCGAAACTATGGACGAGGCCATCAAGTTCCCCATCTGGACCGAGAAGAAGGGCGAGATGGAAGAAGTGGTGATCGCCGGCCCGACCTGTGACAGCGCCGACATCATGTACGAGAACTACAAGTACGGCCTGCCGCTGAACCTGGCCAGCGGTGACCGCCTGTACTGGCTGTCCACCGGTGCCTACACCACCAGCTACAGCGCGGTGGAGTTCAATGGTTTCCCGCCGCTGAAGTCCTACTACCTGTAAGGCAGCTTAGGGAGGCCAGGTTGCAACACACTTCCTGGTGCCCTGCGCGGTGCCCATAATGCAAAACGCCAGCCCTTGGGCTGGCGTTTTGCTTTGTTCAGCTGTGCTCAGAACTCGATGACTGTCGACAGCCACAGGCGGCGACCTTCTTCGAGCGTGCCGCTGGTGGACTGCGCGATCTGCGTGTAGTCAGACGCCCAGCCGGTGGTACCGGTGTTGGTGGTGTAGTAGCTGCCGCTGGTGAAGTCCTTGTCGAACAGGTTGTAGATCGTGGCGCTGAACGTCACGTTCTCAGAGGCCTTGAACGAGCCGCCGAGGTGGAAGACCTCATAGGCTTTCAGGTCGCCAGCGGCGTCATACAGGGCCTTGTTCGCCGCACTCAGGTTTTCGTAGCGGTCGGTAAAGCGGGCGCGTTCGCCACGGTATTCACCCTTGAACCACAGGGTCAGGCGATCATTGGCCGTCCAGCTCAGGCGCGCGTGAGCCATATGTTCCGGTGTATTGGTCAGGGGCGCGCCCTTGTTGATGCCGCTCTTCTGCTCGCTGTCGGTGTAGGTGTAGTTGACGGCCAGTGCCCAGGCCGGGGCGAATTCCCAGCGACCGGCCACCTCGAGCCCCTTGGTAACGGCTTCGCCGATGTTCACGCTCTGGGCGAAGTTCTCCTGAGTGAAGCCCGAGCCGTAGCTGACGCAGCCAGGCTGGTTCGGATTCGCAGCGTAGAAGCAGTTGGCCAATGGCGTGCCGTCGTCGATCTTGTCCTTGAACTTGTTATGGAACAGGGTGACGTTGGCGTTGAAGCCGGAGAGGTTGTCGTAGTAGGCACCGATCTCGGTATTGGTGGTGATTTCCGGATCGAGGTCGGGGCTACCGATGGTGATGGTCGAGCCCTGCCCGGTTACGCCGTTGATGCCACTGTGCAGCTGGTTGAGTGTCGGAGTCTTGTAGCCACGGCTTACGCCGCCCTTCAGGGTCCAGGTGTCGGTGGTGTTCCAAACCAGGTAGGCACGCGGGCTGACGTGGCCGCCAAAGGCTTCATGATCCTCGTAGCGGGCGCCCAGGGTCAGCGCCAGATCTTCATGCAGGCGCCACTCGTCCTCGGCGAACAGCGCCCAGGAGGTTTGCTGGAAATCCTCATCGGCGATGCCGTCGGTAACCTTGGCATCCCACCACTGCGCACCGACGGTGGCGATATGAGAGTCGCCCACCGGGGCGACCAACTTGCTGTCGACGACCAGATCGGTCGACTTCAGCTTGCGGTCATCGCCGATGATGATCGACGGGAAGCCGGTGTACGCGTTGCCAATCGGATTCCCGGGAATGGTGCGGCCGAAGGTTTGCGTGGTGTTGTGGGTGATGCTGCTTTCCAGCGTGCCGAAGCTGAGGCGCCCTGTATGGCTGAGGGCGAATTGATCGCGCTCGAAGCGCAATTCATCCTTGTAGCCATTGGCACGTAGTGGGGCGTTGCTGGTGCAGCCATCGACGGCGCTGCCACCATTCTTGCCATCGAGATTGCCCAGCTGACAGTCGTCGTTGTTATAGACCTGGCGGCCTCGCTCGAAATCGAGGGCGAAGTCGTGGGCTTCGTTCGGGGTCAGGGTCAGGCGGGTGCCGAAAGTGGTATTACGTCCCTCGACGGGTGAAGCGCCGCGCTTGCTGACAGTGCTGTCGTTGTCGAACTGCAGGTCCGACTCGCCGCGGTTATATAGGCTGCCACGTACGGCCAGGCCGAGCAGGCCGTCGATCAGCGGGCCGCTGGCATACAGGCTGGTGTTGCTGGCTTCACCGTAGTCGCGGTTTTCCTGGAAGGTGTGATCCAGGCTCAGGCTGGCGCCCCATTCCTTGGCCACCTTGCGGGTGATGATATTGACCACGCCGCCCATGGCGTCGGAGCCGTAGAGCGTGGACATCGGCCCACGAATCACTTCGATACGCTCGATGGCCGACATCGGTGGCATGAAGCTGGTGGACGTTTCGTTGAAGCCGTTGGGGGTGACGTTGCCTGCCGTGTTCTGGCGACGGCCGTCGATCAGAATCAGGGTGTAGTCGCTGGGCATGCCGCGAATGCTGATATTCAGGCCGCCGGTCTTGCCGGTGCCCTGACGCACGTCGATGCCTTCCACGTCTTCCAGGGCCTGCGCCAGATTGTTGTAGCGCTTCTGCTGCAGTTCTTCGCGGCTGATCACGCTGATGCTGGCTGGGGCTTCAGTGATCTTCTGCTCGAAGCCGGACGCACTGACGACCACGTCACCCAAAGTGATGGGCTCGTTGGCCTGAACGCCAAAACTGGCGGCCAAGGCAATGGCGCTGGCCAAGGCAGTACGGGAATTGAGGGGGGACATCGATCTACTCCTGGCGGTAAAAGGGTGCAGTCGTAACGAGTGCAAACGGCCGGGATGATAGTGATTTGCATATAAGGTTCAATTGCGAATGATATGTATGCCCATGAGCTTCGGCTGCAGAGCCCGTGGTGGCTGGGCTGCAGGTAGGTGTAAATTTTGTAAATACGAGCAATTCTTGAGTGGCTCCAGGGCTTTACGCAGCCTTTCCAGGCGCTCTAATCTGCAGATATGAACCGTATTCTTCTCAACTGCGACATGGGTGAAGGCTTCGGCGCCTGGCGCATGGGTGACGACCGACTGGCCATGCCGCTGATCGATCAGGCCAACCTGGCGTGCGGCTTCCATGCCGGGGATCCGCTGATCATGGGGCGTGGCGTCGAGCTGGCGGTGATGCACGGGGTGAGCGTTGGCGCGCATCCGTCCTACCCGGATCTGCAAGGCTTCGGTCGGCGTCATCTGCAGTGTTCGCCCGAGGAGGTCCGGGCACTGGTGCTCTATCAGCTCGGTGCGCTGGATGCCTTCTGCCGAGCCGCCGGTTGTCAGCTGGCTTACGTCAAGCCGCATGGCGCTCTGTACAACGATCTGGTGCGTGACGATGCGCTGCTGATGGCGGTGCTCGACGCCTGTGCCAGTTACCGCAAGGGCCTGCCGCTGATGGTCTTGGCGCTGGCCGACAATGGTCGTGAGCTGCGCCTGGCTGACGAAGCCGATGTGCCGCTGATGTTCGAGGCGTTCGCCGACCGCGCCTATCTGTCAGATGGTCAATTGGCACCACGCCGGCTCAGCGGCGCGGTGCACCAGGATGCCGAGCGCATCCTCGATCAGGCGCTGGCGATTGCCCAGGGCGAGTCTTTTGCCGACATCGATGGCAAGCCGCTGCAGCTGCGGGCTGACAGCCTGTGCGTGCATGGCGACAACCCCGAGTCGCTGGCGGTGCTGCGCCGTTTGCGCGCCAGGTTGGACGCGCTCTGAGCGATCAGCTGGGTTGCCAGTTCAGCGTCAGTTGCTGCTGCCAGGCAAAGCGCTCGAAGTGACTGCCGACGACGCCCTCCAGGCGTTGCAGGTCCTCGCTGTTGGCGCTCTCGACCAGCAGGCGCAAACCCTGATTTTCTGCTGTCAGGGTGGCCTGGCCGGTGCCGAACTCGATACGGCCCTGATGTTCATCGAAGCTGACCGGAATCTTGTGGGCGAAGTGCTTGCACAGGCGGCTGATGTAGCGCGCCGGAGTGTCGGTTGTGACGAAAGCACAGCTGCTGAATTGGCTCATGAAAGATCCTCTGGGTTATTGGCGTGGGCAGCGGCCGCGATGTTCAGTACGCCACGGTGAAGCGTTGGCGGATATGTTGCGGCCGCTCGGCTTCGTCGATCAGCGCCACGGCCAGGTCGGCGACCGAGATGCTGCCCGGTTCGTCGCCATTCATCAGCAGCTCGTCCTGACCCAGGCGGAACTTGCCTGTGCGTGGCCCCGGAACGAGCAGGGCGGCTGGCGAGAGAAAGGTCCACTCCAGCCCGGGCTCTTCACGCAGCATGTTCAGCGCCTGACGCGCGCCCTCGGCGCCTTCCTTGTACTCGGCGGGAAAGTCCGGGGTATCGATCAGTTGCACGCCGGGTGCGACGTATAGACTGCCGGCACCGCCCACTACCAGCAGGCGCTTGACGCCTGCCTGCTTGCTGGCCGCGATGATCGAGCGGCTGCCAGCGATGAACTGCTCACGAATGTCCGCCACACCCCAGCCGGGGTTGAAGGCGCTGATCACAGCGTCGTGGTCGTGCAAGTGCCTGGCCAGCGCTGCGCTGTCGTGAACGTCGACCGCAACGGCAGTGAGCTGCGCATGCGCGCTCAGCTTGTGTGGGTGGCGCACCAGGGCGGTGACCTGATGACCACGGTTCAGGGCCTCTTGCAGTAGTGGGGCGCCGACGTAACCAGTAGCGCCGATCAGTGCGATCTTCATTGGGGAAATCTCGAATAGTGATGGTGAACACATGATCGCTGCTGGATAAACGCGGGAAAAAGTGGCCTGATGCACTTGGATAGTTAAGCAGGGCTTCATAATGGAGCAGCTCAAACACATGGCGCTGTTCGCCACCGTGGTGGAAAAGGGCAGCATGGTGGCCGCTGCCGAAGCCCTGGGGATGAGCGCCTCTGCAGTCAGCCAGCAGATCCGCCGACTGGAGGAGGCCACTGGCGTCACGCTGCTGCATCGCACCACGCGCAAGCTGACGCTGACCGAGGCCGGTGCAAGCTTCTACGACAGCTGCCGGCAGATCGTCGAACTGGCGCAGCGGGCCGAACAGCGCCTGGCCGAGCAGCGCGATGCCCCGGTAGGAGAGCTGCGTGTCGCCGCGCCGGTCGGCTTTTCTGGACCACTGCTGTGCGAAGCGCTGTCGCCCTTGCTCAGTGCGCATCCGGGGCTGAGCCTGAGCCTGTTCTTTCACGATGAGCCGATCGACCTGGTCGAGTCACGCATCGACCTGGCCGTGCGTGTCGGCCGCCAGGAGGACTCCAGCCTGGTGGCCCGTTACGTGACCGACTGGCGCATGATCCTGTGCGCGGCGCCGACCTATCTGGCTCGTGTCGGTGTGCCGGTCGAACCGCAGCAGTTGCTCAGGCTCGACTGGATCGGCCTGCATCTGGAGCGCAACCAGCACCTGACATTGACTGGCCCCGGCGCAGTGCAGCAGCGTCTGCGGCTGGAGACGCGCATCAGCTGCAACAACATTCTGGCTGCGCGTCAGTTCACCCTCGCCGGCATGGGCGTGTCATTGCAGCCCGAACCGGAAATCCGTGACCTGCTGGCCTGTGGCGAACTGCTGCCACTGCTAGCGGATTGGCAACTCGAATCCATCGGCCTGTATATCGTTACGCCCCGGCGCGATGCGCAACCGGCCAAGGTGCGCTACGCCATGGAGGCGCTCAGGCGTCATCTGGTCAGTGCATGAACATCAACAGTCGGCATCCGCCTCTGGCTATGCGAGGATGGGGCCGTAATCAATTTCTCCGCCAGAAAGGACCCGTGATCCACACCGATGAAGACGCCCAAACGTATTGAGCCCCTGGTCGAGGACGGCCTGGTGGATGAGGTGCTGCGGCCGCTGATGAGCGGCAAGGAAGCAGCGGTCTATGTGGTGCGGTGTGGTGATGAGCTGCGCTGCGCCAAGGTCTACAAGGAGGCGAATAAGCGCAGCTTCCGCCAGGCATCGGAATATCAGGAAGGTCGCAAGGTCCGTGGCAGCCGTCAGGCTCGGGCTATGGCCAAGGGCAGCAAGTACGGGCGCAAGGAGCAGGAGCAAGCCTGGCAGAACGCCGAAGTCGCCGCGTTGTTTCGTCTGGCTAATGCTGGCGTGCGGGTCCCCAAACCCTATGACTTTCTCGATGGCGTGCTGCTCATGGAACTGGTGGGCGACGGCGAGGGCGACGTTGCGCCCAGGCTCAATGATGTTGACCTGCACCCGGACGACGCGCGTGAGTTCCATGCCTTCATGATCCAGGAAATCGTCAAGATGCTCTGCGCCGGCCTGGTGCACGGCGACCTGTCGGAATTCAATGTGCTGCTCGGCCCTGAAGGCCCGGTGATCATCGACCTGCCGCAAGCCGTGGATGCGGCGGCCAACAACCACGCTTTCAGCATGCTCGAGCGCGATGTGCGCAACATGGCCGAATACTTCGGTCAGTTCGCCCCCGAGTTGAGATACACCAAATACGCCAAGGAAATGTGGGCACTGTTTGAGGCCGGCAAGCTACAGCCCGACACGGCGTTGACCGGCGAGTTCGCCGACGTCGAGGACGCTGCCGATATCGACGCGGTGATGCGCGAGATCAAGGCTGCCCTGGCCGAGGAAGCGAAGAAGCAGGCCCTGCTCAACGCCGAAGACGAACCCAAGGACGCCGAACCGATTCCGCCCTGGATGCGCTGAAAGGGCTCCACTGCGTAGGGTGCGCCGCGTGTACCTGGCTTTGTGGGGCACAGGGGTGGCGCTCAAATGCCCCGGATTGCATCCAGGCTACGCAGTGCCTTCGTTGTGATGCGAGCACCTCGTAGCGCCACAGCCTACGCCCTGCTCGATGCCTTTGAGGATCGGGCAATCTGGCCGGTCGTTGCCTTGGCAGCTGGTCGCCAGCTCGACCAGCGTGTCGCGTAGCGCACTCATCTCGGCGATCTTGCGTTCCAGCTGCGCGATATGCCCTTCGGCCAGCGCCTTCACATCGGCACTGGCGCGCTGCTTGTCCTGCCACAGGGCCAGCAGCTTGCCGACTTCCTCCAGCGAGAAACCCAGGTCCCGCGCGCGCTTGATGAAGGCCAGGCGGTGCAGGTCGCTCGCGCTGTACTGTCGGTAGCCACTCTCCGAGCGCCCGGCATGGGGCAGCAGATCGATGGCCTCGTAGTAGCGAATCATCTTGGCGCTGAGGCCGGTGTGCTTGGCGGCTTGGCCGATGTTCATCGCATTTGATCTCCCCTCGGCTTCCAGCGACTGAGCAGCAGCGCGTTGCTCACCACGCTGACGCTGGACAAGGCCATGGCGGCGCCGGCGAACATCGGGTTGAGCAGGCCGGCGGCGGCCAGCGGGATGCCGATCAGGTTGTAGATGAAGGCCCAGAACAGGTTCTGGCGGATCTTGGCGTAGGTACGCCGGCTGATGTCCAGCGCCGCTGGTACCAGGCGCGGATCACCGCGCATCAGGGTGATGCCGGCGGCATGCATGGCCGCATCGGTACCGCCGCCCATGGCGATGCCAACGTCGGCAGCCGCCAGGGCCGGCGCATCGTTGATGCCATCGCCGACCATGGCCACGCTGCCCTGTTGACGCAGCTCGCCGATCAGGCGTGCCTTGTCCGCTGGCAGCACCTGGGCGTGTGGCTCGTCGATGCCGAGTACGCTGGCGACCGCCGCGACGCTGCCCTGGTTGTCGCCACTGATCAGGTGGCTGGTGATGCCCTGTTCGCGCAGTTCGGCGATGGCTTGGGCGGCGCCGTCCTTGAGCTGGTCACCGAAGGCCAGCAGGCCAAGCAGGCGCGGCGCGCTGGTGGTCTCGATCAGCCAGGACAGGGTGCGGCCTTCTGCTTCCCAGGCCTGTGCCGATTCGGCCAGTACCCCAGCCTGCAGTTGGCTTTCTTCGAAAAGGCGGCTGCTGCCCAGTTGCAGGCTGCGGCCTTCGACCTCGCCGGCGATGCCGCGCCCTGTCAGCGCACGGCTGTTGCTCAGCGCTGGCAGGCTGATGCGCTGCTCGCCACAGCGCTCCAGCACGGCCTTGGCCAGCGGGTGTTCGCTGCCCTGTTGCAGGCCGCCGGCCAGGCGCAACAGTTCCGCCTCGCTGGCATCGCCCAGGCCGATATGGACGATGCGCGGCTTGCCTTCGGTGAGGGTGCCGGTCTTGTCGAAGGCAACGTGCTGCACGGCGTGCGCCACTTCCAGCGCTTCGGCGTCCTTGATCAGGATGCCGTAGCGCGCGGCGACACCGGTGCCGGCCATGATTGCGGTCGGCGTGGCCAGGCCCAAGGCGCAGGGGCAGGCGATCACCAGTACCGCCACGGCATTGAGCAGAGCACTTTCCACTGGCGCGCCCAGGGCCAGCCAGCCCAGTAGCGTGGCCAGGGCGATCAGCAGCACGGCGGGGACGAACACCTGGCTGACCTTGTCCACCAGTTTCTGGATCGGCGCCTTGGCTGCCTGGGCGTCCTCCACCAGGCGGATGATCCGTGACAGCACGGTTTCCGCACCGAGGGCGGTGGCCTCCACCAGCAGGCGGCCTTCGCCGTTGATGGCTCCGGCCGTGACCTTGTCGCCCGCGTGCTTGGCCACTGGCAGGCTCTCGCCGCTGATCAGCGCTTCGTCGGCATGGCTGCTGCCTTCCACCACCTGACCGTCGACCGGGAAGCGCTCTCCCGGCTTGACCAGAACGCGGTCGCCCAGCGCCAGTGAGTCGATCTCGACGCGCTCCTCGCGCCCCTCCACCAGGCGCACCGCATGATCTGGGCGCAGCGCCTGCAAGGCGCGAATGGCGCTGGCGGTCTGGCGCTTGGCGCGGCTCTCCAGGTACTTGCCGAGCAGGATCAGGCTGATGATCACCGCCGAGGCCTCGAAATACAGGTGCGGCATCTGTCCGGCCGGTGTCACGGCCCACTGGTACAGGCTCAGGCCGTAGCCGGCGCTGGTGCCGATGGCCACCAGTTGATCCATGTTGCCGGCACGAGCCTTCAGCGCTTGCCAGGCCGCGCGATAGAAGCGTGCGCCGAAGATAAACTGCACCGGTGTGGCGAGCAGGAACTGCGCCCAGGCGGGCAGCATCCAGTGCAGGCCGAAGGGCGCGACCAGCATCGGCAGCACCAGCGGCAGGGTCAGGGCGATGGCGGCCAGCAGGGGCAGGCGTTCACGTTGCAAGCGGCGCTGCGCCAGGTCTGTGGTTGGGCGTTCGTCCAGCAGGCTGGCCTTGTAGCCGGCTGCGTCCACGGCCTTCAGCGCCTGTTGCGGGTCGAAGCCGGCGAGCACCTGCAGGCGCGCCTTTTCGTCGGCGAGGTTGACGGCGATTTGGCTGACGCCCGGCAGTTTCCCCAGCGCACGCTCGATGCGGCCGACGCAGCTGGCGCAGGTCATGCCTTCGATGGCGAGCTCCAGGGGCTGGCTGGGTACGCTGTACCCCGCAGATTCGATGGCGGTGATCAGTTGCGGCAGGCTGCCGCCGGGCGCTTCGATACGCGCCTGCTCGTTGGCCAGGTTGACGCTGGCGTTGCTTACCTGCGGCAACTTGCGCAGCGCGCGCTCGACACGGCCGGCGCAACTGGCGCAGGTCATGCCCTGGATCGGCAGGTCGAAGGTCGTCATGGTTGCGCTCCCTGTGACAGACCGTTGAAAACCCCAGGCGAGGCACTCTGACAGAGCTTGCACGCAAGGCCGTCTTTAACGCGGCAATGCCAACGCAGGTAGTTCTTCAACGGACTGGTAACGTTGTGGCTACAGGATCAACCTTGCCCCCATGGCAAGGTCAAGCCTTCAGTTCAGCGTCGGCGCGACATGCAGTCGCAGGCCATCGCTGCCCATGGCGATGCGGTAGCGGCGCACCTCACCGGCCCGCAGTTCCAGCGCCTGGCCTGCGAGCTGGTTGATGCCGTCCTGGCAGGAGCCGGTACCGGTCAGGCCAAGGCGCAGCGAAACCCTGCCAGGCGGCAGGTTGAAGGACACCGACTGGCCCTGATGCAGGCGTGCGGCCATCTGATCATGCAAATACAGCGCGACTTCGCAGGTGGTGGCCACTTCGAGGCGTTCGCGCGAGACGATCAGCACCGCGTAGCCTTCGCCCTGGCTCGTCGCGGGTAATGGTGCCAGCGGCTCGGCCAGGGCCAGAGGCGCCATCAGCAGGGCAAGGGTGGAGCAGAGCAGGCGCATGGCGAAGGGCCTCGTACACAAACGCGGTGAATGACATGGGGCAAGGGCTTGACCTTGCCATCGTGGCAAGGTCGAGACTACACCCATCGACCACTGATTCAAGGAGTCAGCAATGCAGCAATTCAAGGTTAGCGGAATGTCGTGCGGTCATTGCTCGCGGGCCATCACTCATGCAATCCAGGCGCTGGAGCAGGCCGCCAGGGTCGAGGTCGACCTCGCCGCCGGCCTGGTGCGTGTCGATGCCCAGCTGGATGCCACGCAGATTCAGGCGGCTATTCGCGAAGAGGGTTACGAGGTGGTGCCTGCGTAGCGTCGCGGGCAGCGCTGCATCAGTCAGGGAAACTGTTGAGAACCACCTCGGCATCCATGCAGTCGTCTGCGCCTGCTACGGCCACTGCCGCAGCAGGCCGCGGAAGCAGCTGTCGATCATCGCCGGAGTGTCGGTCTGGGCGTCGAACAGGTTGGGATCGCGCAGCCAGTCGCTGAACAGGCCGACGATCAGCGCGTGCAGCGTGCGCGAGGCCAGGCGTGGAGTGATGTCGGGCTGCAGGTGCGGTTGTACCGCTGGCAGGGCGAACTGTTGTTCGCACAGGGCGATGAACTGATTGACGAAGGTCTCGTGGCGTTCCTCGGCTTCACGCAGGTCTTCGGTGAACTCGCAGCGGCGCAGCAGCACGGTGAGGATGCGCCGGCGCTGTTCGTCCAGCACCAGATTGGCCATGGCCTCTATGCACAGGTCGCGCAGCAATTGCAGCGATGACAGGCCATCGACCGCCGCCAGCTGTTCGGCCAGTGGCTCGAGCGGTAGACGTACCTGGTTGAGCATTTCATGGAACAGATGGGCCTTGTTCTGGAAGTGCCAATAGACCGCACCGCGCGTGACCCCGGCATGCCGGGCGATATGCTCGAGGCTGGTATGGGCGACTCCGCGCTCGAGAAACAGGTGCTCGGCGGCGGCGAGGATGGCGCTGCGGGTTTTCTCCGCATCTTCTTTGGTTCTACGCATGGCGATCCGGTTATTTGGAACTAGGCTCAGAGGGTGCCGAGTGTACCGATTTTGCCCTGCCTGCTGGTGGCGTGCTGCGTCATGCCGATGCTCCCTTTGCTGGTGAAGTCGGCGGCGTAGCGGGCTCGCTGCAGTGGCAAATCGAGGATGAGCAGCGAGCGCATTGGGCCACCTGGGGCGTGGTTCGACACCCCACGCTTTCGTATGCGGCCCGGTCGGTGAGATGATTAGCCGGCTAACAATAGTCCGGACTATTCATGAACCTGCGAACGCTGCTGATTCTGGGCGCGCTGTGCGCCTTTGGCCCCCTGGCCATCGATTTCTATCTACCGAGTTTCCCTACCCTGGCCCAGCAGTTCGGCACCGATGTCGAACATATCCAGCTATCGCTGGCCGCCTATTTCGTTGGTATCGCCATCGGCCAGCTGTTCTATGGGCCGTTGGCGGACCGTTTCGGCCGGCGACTGCCGCTGCTGGTCGGGGTGACGTTGTTCACCCTGGCGTCGCTGGCCTGCGCCCTGGCACCTAGCCTGGAGTGGCTGGTGACGGCGCGTTTCGTCCAGGCCTTGGGTGGCTGCGCCGGAATGGTGATTACCCGCGCGGTGGTGCGTGACCTGTGCGATCCGCTGGCCTCGGCCAAGGTGTTCTCGCAACTGGTGCTGGTGATGGGCCTGGCGCCGATCCTCGCGCCGCTGGGGGGCGGGTTGCTGCTCAACACCCTGGGCTGGCCGTGGATCTTCCATAGCCTGGCGCTCTTCGCCGGGCTGTGCCTGCTGGCCGTGCTGGCGTGGCTGCCGGAAACGCGCCCGCAGCATCTGCCACCGGCGCCGCTGAGCGGTGCCTTCGGTCAATACCGCGCGCTGCTGTGCAACGCCCCGTTCATGGGCTACAGCCTGGCCGGCGGCGTGGCAATGGCCGGCATGTTCGCCTACATCGCCGGCTCGCCGTTCGTCTTTATCGAGTTGTACGGCGTGCCGGCCGAGCACTATGGCTGGTTGTTCGGCAGCAATGCGGCGGGTTTCGTGATCATGGCGCAGGTTAACGCGCGTCTGGTGCGCAGCGGCGGGCCGGCGCTGTGGCTGCGGCGTGTGGCGCTGGTGTACGTGGTCAGTGGGCTGTGCTTGCTGCTGTTGGCTCTGTGGCAGCCGGCGCAGTTGTGGCCGCTGTTGATTCCACTGTTCATCTGCGTGGCCAGTCTCGGCTGCGTGCTGCCCAATGCCACCGCCTGTGCCATGGCCGGGCAAGGGCGGCACGCTGGCAGCGCGTCCGGGTTGCTGGGCAGCATGCAGTTCAGCGTGGCCGCTGGCGCGTCGGCGCTGGTGGCCTTCCTGCATGACGGTTCGGCCGTGCCCATGGCGTTGGTGATCGCCCTGTGCGGCGCTGGAGCCTGCGGCTTCGCCTGGTGGAGCAAGCGCTTCGTGGTCTGATCAGGCGTTACAGGCGCGCTGCCTTGAAGGTGTCGCAACGCGCCGGCTGGCCGCTCTCGAAACCGGTGCTGAACCAGCGTACGCGCTGCTGCGAGGTACCATGGGTGAAGGCGTCCGGCACCACCTGGCCTCGCGCCTGTTTCTGCAGGCGGTCATCGCCGATGGCGCTGGCCGCATTCAGCGCCTCTTCCAGGTCGCCTGCTTCCAGCCAGTCGTGTCGGCGCTGTGCGTGATGCGCCCAGACCCCGGCCAGGCAATCGGCCTGCAGTTCCTGACGCACCAAGAGGCCGCCGTCGCCCTCGACCCGCTCGCCGCGCTGGCGCGCCGCGTTGACCTTGGCGGAGACGCCGAGCAGGGTCTGCACGTGATGGCCAACCTCATGGGCGATCACGTAGGCCTGGGCGAAGTCGCCAGCTGCGGAAAAGCGCTGCTCCATCTCGCGGAAAAACGCCATGTCCAGATACACCCGCTGGTCACCTGGGCAGTAGAAGGGACCGACCGCCGAACTGGCGAAACCACAGGCGGAATTGACGCCGCCGGAGAACAGCACCAGTTGCGGATCGCGATATTGCTGGCCAGCCTGCTGGAACAGCTCGCGCCAGGTGTCTTCGGTGTCGCCGAGGATGGCGCGGACGAACTCGCTCTGTTGATCGTTGGCCGGCGGAGCGCTTTGTGTCTGGGCGACCTGCGGCTGGGTGGCCTGGCCGGCGATCTGACCAAGAATCTGCAACGGATCCTGGCCCATCAGCAGGCCGACGATGACGATAATCGCCACGCCGCCGAGGCTCAGGCCACCGCCGAGTCGCCTGCCGGAGCGGCCGCGCGCATCCACCACGTTGTCACTGCGTCTACCGCGTTGCCAGCGCATGGTCGTACTCCCAGGTTGGTTGTCGCCGCAGTGTAGCCGCGTTGGTGTCGACTCAGTTGGCCGGATAGTCGCTCAGCAGCTGATCCTGGCGTTCACGATCCAGGCCGATGACCTGATAGGCGTCGACACGATCACCATATTCCATGCCCGGCGAGCCCATGGGCATGCCGGGTACGGCGGCGCCGATCAGGTCCGCACGTTGACGCAGTTTGAGAATGTCGGCGGCCGGCACATGGCCTTCGACGAACTTGCCGTCGATCACGCCGGTATGACAGGAGGCCAGGCGTGGCGGCACGCCGAGGCGCTGTTTGACCGCACTCATGTTGGCCTCGACATGGTCGTTGACGGTGAAACCGTTGTCCTGCAGGTGGCTGATCCAGGCCTTGCAGCAGCCGCAGTTGGCATCGCGATGCACGTCGATGGTCAGCGGCTCGCTGGCGTGAGCCAGGCCGGTAAGGAGGCAGAGGGCGAGCAGGGAACGACGCATGGCAGGACTCCAGGTGAACGAACGCCCAGCATAGCGCCGGCGCATGCGCTGCCCAAGTGATTGCGACTATGCGTCGCGACAGACGGCGCCTATGCTGGCAGGCAGTCGATCATTGCCTGGTAGTCGCCAATGCTGTTTGCCCGAATCGTCCTGTTGATCCAGATCGCTGTCCTGCTCGTGCTGGGGCTGGCCTACTTCATTCGGCCCGAGGAAATGGCCAGCTTCAGTGGTGCGCTGCTGATGGGCAACGCGGCGGTAACCGAGGTGCGCGCCTATTACGGTGGTTTGCAACTGGGTCTGGCGGCTTACCTGGCGATGGCGCTGTTACGCATGGATCTGCTGCGGCCGGCGCTGCTTCTGCTGGTGCTGCTATACAGCGTGCTGGCCCTGGCGCGCGTTGCCGGGTTGTGGCTTGACGGCGGCGCGCAGCAGACCTTCAACCTTTATGCGCTGCTGCTCGAAGTGGTGTCGGCCGCTCTGGCCTGGTGGGCGTTGCGCGGGCTTGCACGCTAGCAGCGCATTCCCCTCCGGCTGTGTAGCCCGGATGCAATCCGGGGACGGTCTTGCGCATTGCCCCGGATCGCATCCGGGCTACGGGATGTGACTCAGCGCCGTTCCAGCAATACACCCGCTTCCATGTGATGGGTGTAGGGAAACTGGTCGAACAGCGCGCTGCGCGTCACCTTGTGGGTGTCGTTGAGCTGGGCGATGTTGGCGGCCAGGGTCTCCGGGTTGCAGGAGATGTACAGGATGCGCTGGAAACGCCGGGTCAGCTCGCAGGTGTCCGGGTCCATGCCGGCGCGCGGCGGGTCGACGAAGACGCTACCGAACTCGTAGCTCTTCAGGTCGACGCCGGCCAGGCGGCGGAACGGCCGCACTTCGTTCAGCGCCTGGGTCAGCTCTTCGGCGGACAGGCGCACCAGCTCGACGTTGTCCACGCCGTTGTCAGCCAGGTTGGCCAGGGCGGCGTTCACCGAGGTCTTGCTGATCTCGGTCGCCAGCGCCTTGCGCACGCGGGTGGCCAGCGGCAGGGTGAAGTTGCCGTTGCCGCAGTACAGCTCCAGCAGGTCGTCGTCACGTTCGCCGAGCACGTCATAGGCCCAGCCGAGCATCTTCTCGCACACCCGGCCATTGGGCTGGGTGAAGGCGCCTTCGGGCTGGCGATAGCGGAAGCTGCGACCGGCTACGGTCAGTTTCTCTTCCACGTAGTCGCGACCGATCACCAGGCGCTGGCCACGGGAGCGGCCGACCAGGCTGACGTTGAGCTCGGCTGCCAGTTTCTCCGCCTCGGCCTGCCAAGCGTCGTCCAGCGGGCGGTGGTAGGCCAGGGTGATCAGCGCATCGCCGGCCAGGGTGGTGAGAAACTCCACCTGGAACAGCTTGAACGACAGCACTTCGCTAGCCTGCCAGGCGGCGCGCAGGCGCGGCATCAGTTCGTTGATACGCAGGCTGGCGATGGGGAAGTCGTCGAGCAGGATCGGCGTGTGCTTGTCGCCTGGGGCGAACATCGCGTAGTGGCGCTGGCCGTCTTCACGCCACAGGCGGAACTCGGCGCGCATGCGGTAGTGCTCGCGCGGCGAGTTGAACACCTCAGGCTCTGGGGCGGCGAAGGGCGCCAGCAGTTCGACCAGGCGGGCCTTCTTCTCGGCGAGTTGGGCGTCGTAGGTGGCGGGGTCGAATGCGGGGCGGCTCATCGGTCACTCATGGGGCAGGAAAACGGGGGCGCCATTGTAGCGGAGGCGATGGGCGCGTGCCTTGGGTCGCTCGTCGGTATGGGCGGATGGTGATCATGTAGGGGGGATGACGTTTTTTCATCCACCGTTTTTGTGGCCGCAGAGAAGGTATAGGTGGACATGAAAAACGATGTCCACCCTACGCCTCGAGATACCCGGTAGTCAGGTGAAGTAAGCCAGCTTGACGATGAACAGGGCGGAGAGCACCCACATCGCCGGGTTCAGTTCGCGCCAACGGCCAGCCAGTACCTTGACTGCAGTCCAGGCGATGAAGCCGAAGGCGATGCCGTTGGCGATGGAGAAGGTCAGCGGCATGGCCAGCGCCGCGACCACCACTGGGGCGGCGACGGTCAGGTCGTCCCAGTCGATCTGCGCCAGGCTGCTCATCATCAGTACCGCGACGAACAGCAGCGCCGGTGCGGTGGCGTAGGCCGGTACCGAGCCAGCCAGCGGAGCGAAGAACAGGCTGAGCAGAAACAGCGCCGCGACCACGCAGGCGGTCAGGCCGGTACGCCCGCCAGCACTGATGCCGGCAGCCGATTCGATGTAGCTGGTGGTGGTGCTGGTGCCCAGCGCGGCGCCGGCCATGGTCGCGGTGCTGTCGGCCATCAGGGCGCGGCCCAGGCGTGGCATCTTGCCGTCCTTGTCCAGCAGATCGGCCTTCTGCGCCACGCCCACCAGGGTGCCGGAGGTGTCGAACAGGTCGACGAAGAGGAAAGCGAAGATCACGCTGACCAGGCCGATATCCAGCGCCCCGGCGATATCCAGTTGCAGCAGGGTCGGCATCAGCGATGGCGGCATGGAGATCACGCCCGGCAGCTCGGACAGACCGAGGGCGATGGACAGGCCGGTGACCAGCAGGATGCCGATCATCACCGCGCCAGTGATCTTGCGGTAGGCCAGTGCCGCGATGACGAAGAAGCCCAGGCAGGCCAGCAGGGCGCCGCCTTTGCTCAGGTCGCCGAGGCCGACCAGGGTGGCCGGGTTATCGACCACGATGCCGGCGTTCTTCAGTGCGATGATCGCCAGGAACAGGCCGATACCGGCAGCGATACCGGCGCGCAGGGCCAGCGGGATGCTGTTGATGATCCATTCGCGGATCTTGAAGATCGACAGCAGGAAGAAGATCGCACCGGAGAGGAACACCGCACCCAGCGCGGTCTGCCAGCTGTAGCCCATGGTCATGACCACGGTGTAGGTGAAGAAAGCATTGAGGCCCATGCCCGGCGCCAGAGCGATCGGGTAGTTGGCCAGCAGGCCCATCACCAGCGAGCCGATGGCGGCGGCCAGGCAGGTGGCGACGAACACCGCGCCGTGGTCCATGCCGGTCTCGGCCAGCATGTTGGGGTTGACGAAGAGGATGTAGGCCATGGTCAGGAAGGTGGTGATCCCGGCCAGTATCTCGGTGCGCACCGTGGTGTGGTGGGCTTTGAGTTGGAACAGTCTTTCCAGCATGGTGGCTCCCCGAGGCGCGAGCGCGCCGAAATTGGTCTGCAGAAAGCAAAGCACATTCGTCCGTACAGGCCGGAAAATTGCCCCGGTTTCGCAAAAGCCGCGCATCATACCAGCAAGGTTTTGCTTGGTGAATTTACCGTCTGCCGTGTCTTTTTATGACCGGGTGGACAGTTTCACTTTCTGCCTCAAGGAGTTCCGAAATGAGCAAGCGAGCACTGATCACCGTCGCCGATGGCGTAGAGGATCTGGAGTGCGTGACCCTGATCGACGTGCTGCGCCGCGCCGATATCGAAGTGCTGGTGGCCAGTATCGAAGAACGGCGAATGATCACCTGTGCCCGTGGCACCCGGCTGACCGCCGATGCCATGCTGGTGGACGTACTGGCGCAGGATTTCGACCTGATCGTGCTGCCCGGTGGCATGCCGGGTGCCCAGCATTTGGCTGACTTCGAACCGCTGGCCGAGCGGGTACGCAAGCAGGCCAAGGCTGGCGAGCTGTTCGCCGCGATCTGCGCCGCCCCCGCGCTGGCCTTGCAGCAGTACGGCGTGCTCAGACAGCGACGGATGACCTGCTACCCGACGTTCAGCGACCGGCTGAGCGGCTGCACCTTCGTCGATGAGGCCGTGGTGGTCGATGGCAACTGCATCACCAGCCAGGGCCCGGGAACGGCGTTGGCCTTTGCCCTGACCCTGGTGGAGCAGCTGGTTGGGCGCGGCACGCGTACCGAGGTGGCCAAGGCGATGCTGGTGTAAAGAGCGCGGCCTGACGCTGTAGCCCGGATGAAATCCGGGGCGCAGGTCATGGTGTTCCCTCAGATTGCATCCGGGCTACGTCTCCTGGCTTTCTTGCTCCAGCAGCCTGCGCTTGCGCTGCAGCCCCCAGCGGTAGCCGCTGAGGCTGCCATCGCTGGCCACCACGCGGTGGCACGGCAGTAGCAGGGCGATGGCGTTGCTGGCGCAGGCACGAGCGATTGCCCGCGGGTGACTGTGCAACTGGCCGGCGAGATCGGCATAGCTGCGTGTCTCACCGCTTGGAATGTTCTGCAGCGCCTGCCAGACGCGTTGTTGAAAGGCCGTGCCGCGAATGTCCAGGGGCAGATGGGCGGCGCGCTGCGGTTCCTGCAATTGCGCCAGTACCTGCTGCAGCCAGTTGCGCAGCCCGCACTCATCCTCCTCTAGTTGGGCGGCGCCGAAGCGCTGCTGCAGCTCATCACGCAGGGCTTGCGGGTGATCACCGAAGAGCAGGGCACAAACCCCCTTGTCGCTGGTGGCCAGCAGCATCTGCCCGAGCGGGCAGGCGGCGATGCTGTAGCGCAGGTGCTCGCCAGCTCCGCGCTGGCGGCGCTGCGCCGGGCTCATGGCCTGGGGTTTTGCATAGAGTGCGCGGGTGCCGGAGTAGCCCGCGGCCAGGGCAGCATCGAGCACGTTGTCCGCCTGGGGCAGCTGGGTATCCAGGCGCTGGCGGCGCTGCGCCGCCGCCCAGGTATTGGGCGTCATCCCGGTGCGCGCCTTGAACGCGCGGGCCAGATGTGACGGCGACAAACCGATGCGTGCCGCCAGCTGCGGCAGCGTCAGGCGCTGTTCGCCGCGCAGCAGCTCACAGGCGGCCGTGACCAGCGCGTCCAGTTGCTGCGCGGGGCTCTGCCCCTGTGGCGAGCAGCGTTTGCATGGGCGAAAGCCGGCTGCCTCGGCACTCGCGGCGTCGGCATGAAAACTGACGTTATCGCGCCTTGGCCGCCGCGCGGGGCAGTTTGGCCGGCAATAGATGCCGGTGCTGCGCACGGCGAAGACGAAGCGTCCGTCGAACGCCTCATCGCGTTCGCAGACAGCCTGCCAGCAGCGGTCCTGGTCGAGCATGGCAAAGCCCTTGTGGTAGCGATCGTGCTGACGATTGTCGGCGGTGAGCATTGCGTTGCCAATCCGCATTGCACTTTCAAACCCCTGCCGAGGTCATTTGTATGTCGGCCTGGGCGCGAATGCGGACCAGCGCCTTTAATGATGACTAGGCAGGTGCCGAGGGAGGTCGCCATGCGCGGGATGCTCGATAGGCCGGAGCAGGAGCTGATTCTGGTGGTGGACGATGTGCTGGAGGTGCGCGAGCGCATCGGCGCGCTGTTGGTTGGCCACTACCAGGTGCGCCTGGTAGCCGGCGACGAGGCGCTGGCAGCTGCTCGCGAGGTGCCGCAGCCTGACCTGATACTGCTCGGCTGGCAGGATGACTATGCACTCTGTCGCCAGTTCAAGCATGAAGCGCAGACCCGACATATCCCGTTGATTCTGGTGACCGCCAAGCGCGATGCCATCGACGAACAGATGGGCTTCGATCTCGGCGCCGCCGACTACATCACCAAACCGATCAGCCCTCCTATCGTGCTCGCCCGCGTGCGCGCGCAATTGCAGCTCAAGGCCGCTACCGATTACCTGCGCGACAAGAGCGAGTACCTTGAACTCGAGGTCAAGCGGCGCACCCGCGATATCCAGCGGTTGCAGGACGTCACCATCGAGGCCATGGCCAGCGTTGCCGTCATGCGTGACAACCCGAGCAGCCGGCGTCTGCAGCGCATCGAACGCTACATGACCTGTCTCGCCGCCGCACTGGGGCGGCAGCAGCCAGCGTTATCTGAGTACCTGAGCGAAGAGCGCATCGCCCAGTTGGGCAAGTCGGCCATGCTGCACGTGATCGACCGCCTGACCCTGCCGGATCGTGTGTTGCTCAGCCATGGCGAGCCGGACGAAAACGATCTGCGTCTGCTGAGCGAGGGGGTGATCGCCGGGCGCGATGCGCTCGAACGTGCAGAGCGCAAGCTGGGCAGCATCACCGACTTCCTGTCCGACGCCAAGGACATCGTCTATGGCCAGCACGAGCGCTGGGACGGCAAGGGCTACCCGCAGGGATTGGCCGGCGAGCAGATTCCCCTGTCGGCGCGCCTGATGGCGCTGGTCGGGCATTTCGAGGAACTGACCTGCCTGCATCCTTACTTGCCGCTTATCAGCCCCGCTCAGGCGGTGGCGAGGATCAGCGCTGCCAGTGGCACTCGGTTCGACCCGCTGGTGGTGCTGGCGTTCGTCGAGGCGACGCCCGAGTTCCTGCGTATCGCCGAAACCCTGGCCGATGACGCTGCCGCAGTCGGTGTCGAGCTGCAGCGGCTGGAGGATTCGCTGGCCGAGAACATAGAACTGACCCTGCCGCCGACATCATGACAGGGCGCCGGCCGGTGGCCGCTGCGCCCTGCGCAGCGCGAGGTGACGGATACGCCGCTACCTACGCACTGATCCGCTCCACATGATGGCAGGCCACCTGCCGCGCATCGATCAATCTCAGTTGCGGACGCTCGCCACGGCAGCGCTCGTCGGCATATGGGCAGCGCTTGTGAAAGGCGCAGCCCGACGGCGGATCCAGGGGGTTGGGCAGCTCGCCGCTGATCTTCACCCGTGGCTTGTCCGGATTGGGATGGATCGCCGGCGTCGCCGATAGCAGTGCGCGGGTGTAGGGATGCAGCGGACGACTGTAGAGCGCTTCGGCCGGGCCGATCTCCGCCGGGCGGCCGAGGTACATCACCAGTACGTCGTCGGCGACGTGGCGCACCACCGAGAGATTGTGCGAGATGAACACGTAGCCGGTGTCGAACTGCTCCTGCAGATCCATGAACAGGTTGAGCACCTGCGCCTGGATCGACACGTCCAGCGCCGAGGTCGGCTCGTCCGCTACCAGTACCTTGGGTTGCAGCATCATGGCGCGGGCCAGGGCGATGCGCTGGCGCTGGCCGCCGGAGAACATGTGCGGGTAGCGCTGGTAATGCTCGGGGCGCAGGCCCACCTGCTGCATCATCGCCTGCACTTTCTCGCGGCGTTCGCTGCGTGACAGGTCGGTGTTGATCAGCAGTGGCTCGGCCAACTGGTCGCCGATCTTCTGTCGCGGGTTGAGCGAAGCGTAGGGATTCTGAAACACCATCTGCACGTCGCGGCGCAGTTGCCGGCGTTCGCTATTGCTGGCGCCGGCCACTTCGCGACCGGCGATCTGCAGGGAACCTGCGCTGGGCTCTTCGATCAGGGTCAGGGCGCGGGCCAGGGTGGACTTGCCGCAGCCGGACTCGCCGACCACCGCCAGGGTCCGGCCGGCCTGCAGGTTGAAGGACACGCCATTGAGTGCCTGCACCGTGGCCGCCGGTTTGAACAGGCCGCGCGAAACGCTGTAGTGACGGGTCAGCTCATGGGCTTCGAGTACGGTACTCATCAGGCCACCTCCAGGGGGAAGAAGCAGCGCGCCGCGCCACGATCATGTGGTTCCAGGGTTGGGCGCTGCTGGTGGCAGCGCTCCTGCACGTAAGGGCAGCGCGGCGACAGCAGGCAGCCCAGCGGGCGGTCGTAACGACCGGGCACGATGCCGGGCAGGGTGGAAAGGCGGCTGGCGCCTGCGCTGTGTTCCGGAATGGCCTTGAGCAGTGCTTCGGTGTAAGGGTGGCTGGGGGCGTCGAACAGGGTCGGGATGCTCCCGAGTTCCACCGCCTGCCCGGCATACATCACGCACACACGCTGGGCGGTTTCGGCGACCACGGCCAGGTCATGGGTGATCAGCACCAGAGCCATGCCCTCGTCGCGCTGCAGGTTCAGTAGCAGCTCCATGATCTGCGCCTGGATGGTTACGTCCAGAGCGGTGGTCGGTTCGTCGGCGATCAGCAGCTTGGGTTCGGCGGCAATCGCCATGGCGATCGCCACACGCTGGCTCATGCCACCGGAAAGCTGGTGTGGATAGGCGTTCAGGCGGCTGGCGGCGCCGGGAATTTCCACCCTTTCCAGCAGCTCCAGCGCGCGTGCGCGCGCCGCCTTGCCTTTCAGACCGAGATGCTGACGGAGTACTTCCTCGATCTGGAAACCCACGGTGTAGCTCGGGTTGAGCGCGGTCATCGGGTCCTGGAAGACCATCGCCAGGTCCTTGCCGACGATGTGTCGGCGCTGACGGCCCTTCAGGCGCAGCATGTCGGTGCCGTCGAACTGCATGCAGTCGGCCTGGACGATGCCTGGGGCGTCGATCAGGCCCATCAGCGCCATCATGGTCACCGACTTGCCCGAGCCCGATTCGCCGACGATGGCCAGCACTTCGCCCTTGTCCACGCTGAGGTCGAGGCCATCGACCACCGGCATGGACGAGCCGAAGCGTACCGACAGATTGCTGATATTCAGCAGGCTCATGGGCGTGCCTCCTGTCGTACGTTCATGGTGGATGAAAAGAGCGTCATCCACCCTACGGAGTGGCGGGGTGTTGGCATCACAGCAGACTCAAGGGGCGCGGTGCGCGCCGAGAATGCTGCGGATTGCATCCGGACTATGCGGTTACTCATTCCGGGTTCCTCACTGCGCATTCTTGAGTTTCGGGTCGAGGGCGTCACGCAGGCCGTCACCCATCAGGTTGATCGCCAGCACGCTGAGCAGAATCGCCAGGCCCGGCAGGCTCACCACCCACCAGGCGCGTTCGATGTAGTCGCGCGCCGAGGCCAGCATGGTGCCCCACTCGGGCGTCGGCGGTTGCACGCCGAGGCCGAGAAAGCCCAGCGCGGCGGCGTCGAGAATCGCCGAGGAGAAGCTCAGGGTGGCCTGCACGATCAGCGGCGCCATGCAGTTGGGCAGCACGGTGACGAACATCAGCCGGGGCAGGCTGGCGCCGGCCAGTTTCGCAGCGGTGACGTAGTCGCGGCTCAGCTCGCCCATCACCGCCGCGCGGGTCAGGCGCACGTAAGACGGCAGCGAGACGATGGCGATGGCGAAGATGGTGTTGATCAGCCCTGGGCCGAGGATGGCGACGATGGCCACCGCCAGCAGCAGCGACGGCAGGGCCAGCATCACGTCCATCAGGCGCATGACGCTGGGGCCGAGCAGGCGCGGGAAGAAACCGGCGACCAGGCCCAGAAGAATGCCGGGGATCAGCGACATCAGCACCGAGGCCAGGCCGATCAGCAGCGACAGGCGCGCGCCGTGGATCAGGCGCGAGAGCAGGTCGCGGCCCAGTTCATCGGTGCCGAGCAGGAACTGCCACTGGCCACCTTCGAGCCAGACGGGCGGGGTGAGGAGGAAGTCGCGGTACTGCTCGCTGGGATTGTGCGGTGCGATCCAGGGCGCGAACAGCGCGCAGAACACCAGCAGGATCATGAACGCCAGGCCGCCGAGGGCGCCGGTATTTTGCGCGAAGGCCTGCCAGAACTCTTTGAGCGGCGACGGGTAGAGCAGGCTCTGGTCGAGTGAGGTTGCAGTGCTCATGGGCGCACCTCGGTTATGGTGGGCGACGCTGCAGCCATCGACTGAGGTGCTGTCACGGTGGATGAAAAGAGCGTCATCCACCCTACGTGATCGTTGTGGTTATGCATGGCGCCTTCCTTACTTCTGATGACGAATGCGTGGATTGGCCAGGCCATAGAGGATGTCCACGATGAAGTTGACCAGGATCACCAGGCAGGCGATCAGCAGGATGCCGTTCTGCACCACCGGGTAGTCGCGCGCGCCGATGGCTTCGATCAGCCATTTGCCGATGCCCGGCCAGGAGAAGATGGTTTCGGTCAGCACCGCACCGGCGAGCAGGGCGCCGACCTGCAGGCCGAATACCGTCAGCACCGGGATCAGCGCGTTGCGCAGGCCATGCACGAAGACTACCCGTGCTGGCGACAGGCCCTTGGCCCGCGCCGTGCGGATGTAGTCCTCGCGCAGCACTTCGAGCATGGCTGAGCGGGTCATGCGCGCAATCACCGCCAGCGGAATGGTGCCAAGCACGATGGCCGGCAGGATCAGGTGACGCAGGGCATCGACGAAGGCGCCTTGCTCATCGCTGAGCAGGGTGTCGATCAGCATGAAACCGGTGACCGGCGGGATGTCGTAGAGCAGGTCGATACGTCCGGACACCGGCGTCCAGCCCAGTCCCACCGAGAAGAACATGATCAGCAGCAGGCCCCACCAGAAGATCGGCATCGAATAGCCGGTGAGGGCAATGCTCATCACGCCATGGTCGAGCAGTGAGCCACGTTTGAGCGCCGCGACCACGCCGGCGATCAGCCCCAGGGTGCCGGCGAACAGCAGCGCGGCCAAGGCCAGCTCGACGGTGGCCGGAAACAGGGTAAGAAACTCCTTCCACACGCTCTCGCGCGAGCGCAGCGATTCGCCCAGGTTGCCCTGGGCGAGTTGGCCGATGTAGTCGAAGTATTGCGCATACAGCGGCTTGTTCAGGCCCAGGCGCTCCATGGCCTCGGCGTGCATTTGCGGGTCGACGCGGCGCTCACCCATCATCACTTCCACCGGGTCGCCGGGGATCAGGCGGATCAGCGCGAAGGTCAGCAAGGTGACGCCGAAGAAGGTGGGGATCAAAAGCCCCAGGCGTCTGGCGATGAATGACAGCATCAGGCGGTTTTACTCCATGACGGTATGTATTCACCGGACTGCATGGCCCGGTGTTGTTTTGGATAGTGCGTAGCCCGGATGCAATCCGGGGCATTCGCGCAGTGGCAGGTGCGTGGTGGGCGGCGCTTCAGCGGCGATAGGTTCGTGGCTAAAGCCGCTCCCACAAAAGCTTGGCGCGGACGGCTCATGGCAGCTTCACCCGGGTGAAGTTGTTCGAGCCCAGCGGGCTGAGCACGAAGCCCTCGACGCCTTTGCGCAGCGCAACGAACTGCTTCGGGTGAGCCAGGGCGATCCACGGCGCCTGCTCATGGAAGATCGCCAGGGCCTGGCGGTACAAGGCGGCCCGCTTGCTCTGCTCGGGCTCGCGGCGGGCCTGGGTGATCAGCTCATCGAAGGCCTTGTCGCACCAGCCCGCCTGGTTCTCGCCGCTTTCGGCGGCGGCGCAGGACAGGTTCGGGGTGAGGAAGTTGTCCGGGTCGCCGTTGTCGCCGGCCCAGCCCATGAACACCAGGTCGTGCTCGCCATTCTTGGCGCGCTTGATCAGCTCACCCCATTCGAACACGCGGATGTCGCTCTGAATGCCGATGGCGGCGAGGTCGGCCTGCAGCATCTGCGCGCCGATCCCCGGGTTGGGATTGGTCGGCCCACCGCCAGGACGGGTCCAGATCGACAGCTTGAAGCCGTCGGCATGGCCAGCCTCGGCCAGCAACTGGCGTGCGCGTTCGGGGTCATGCGGCCAATCTTTCAGCGTTGCGTCGTGGCCCCACAGGGTGGCCGGGTAGGGCGCCACGGCTGGCGTGGCATTGCCTTCACCGAACTGCGCACGAATGTAGGCAGCCTTGTCGAACGCCAGGTTCAATGCCTGGCGCACGCGCACGTCGTCCAGCGGTGGATGGCGGGTGTTGATGCCGATATAGGCGGTCAGCAGCGAATCCAGTTCCAGCACCTGCAGACTGGCGTCGGCCTTGAGCGCCGGGATATCCACCGGGCGTGGGAACAGGGTGATCTGGCAGTCGCCAGCCTTGAGCCGTTGCTGGCGCACGTTGGGTTCGGGGGTGATGGCCAGCACCAGGCGCTTGATCGCCGGGGCGCCGTTCCAGTAATCGGGGTTGCCGCGAAAACGCACCTGGGCGTCCTTGGCATAACGCTCGAAGATGAATGGGCCGGTGCCGATGGGCTCGTTGTTGAGCCGCTCCGGTGCGCCTGCAGCGAGCAGGTGAGCGGCGTATTCGGCCGAATAGATGGAGGCAAAACCCATGGCCAGGTTGGCCAGGAAGGGCGCCTCCGGGTGTTTGAGGACGAAGCGCACGTGCTGATCGTCGAGCTTTTCCACGCGCTCGATCAGTTGCGCCAGGCCCATCGCCTCGGCATAGGGGAAGCCGCGCAGCGAGAGCTTGTGCCAGGGGTGAGCCGGGTCGAGCTGGCGCTGGAAACTCCACAGCACGTCGTCGGCGTTGAACTCGCGAGTGGGGATGAAACTCCCGCTGCTGTGGAATTTCACCCCTTGGCGCAGGGTAAAGGTGTACGTCAGGCCGTCATCGCTGATGTCCCAGCTCTGCGCCAGAGCGGGCACGACCTGCGTGCTGCCGGGGGCGAAGTCCACCAGACGCTCGAACAGGGTTTCGGCGCTGGCGTCGGCCGTGGTCGCCGCCGTGTACTGGACGATATCGAAACCTTCCGGGCTGGCTTCGGTGCACACCACCAGGCTGTCGCTGGCCGCCAGCACATGGCCGGTAAATAGCGCGGCCAGCACCAGGCTGGCACGCACATAATGCAGGGTTTGCATGGGAACTCCTCAAGACGGCGCCCTTGCGGGCGCCGCCTGCATCACTTGCCGATGCTCACACCATAGAAGGAGTTCAGAGCGAATGGGCTGATGCGGAAGTCGTGCACTTCCTTGCGCATCGGCTGGTACACGGTGGAGTGTGCCAGCGGGGTGATCGGTACCTCACGCTTGAGGATCACCTGCGCCTGCTTGTACAGCTCGGTACGCTCGGCCACGTCGGTGGTGCGCTTGGCGGCCTTGACCAGCTTGTCGTAGTCCTCGAAGCACCACTTGGAGAAGTTGTTGCCGTCGACCGCATCGCAGCCATACAGGGTGCCCAGCCAGTTGTCCGGGTCACCGTTGTCGCCGCTCCAGCCGATCAGCATGGCGTCGTGTTCGCCGGCCTTGGCACGCTTGAGGTACTCGCCCCACTCGTAGCTGACGATGCGCGCCTTGATGCCGATCTTGGCCCAGTCGGCCTGCAGCATCTCGGCGATCTGCTTGGCGTTGGGGTTGTACGGGCGCTGCACCGGCATGGCCCACAGGGTGATCTCGGTGCCTTCCTTGACGCCGGCCTGCTTGAGCAGGGCCTTGGCTTTCTCCGGGTCGAAGGCGGGGTCCTTGATGTCCTCGTTGTACGACCATTGGGTCGGCGGCATGCCATTGACGGCCAACTGCCCGGCATTCTGGTACACGGCGTTGAGGATCGCCTGCTTGTTCACCGCCATGTCCAGCGCCTGGCGCACTTCCAGCTTGTCGAACGGCGGGTGGGTGACGTTGTAGGCGATGTAGCCGACGTTGAAGCCCGCCTGCTCGGGCATCTGCAGGTTGGGATCCTTCTGCAGCGACTCGATGTCTGCTGGGCGCGGGAACAGGGTGACGTGGCATTCGCCGGCCTTGAGCTTCTGCATGCGCACGGAGGAGTCGGTGTTGATGGCGAAGATCAGGTTGTCGATCTTCACGTCATCGGGCTTCCAGTAGTCCTTGTTGCCCTTGTAGCGGATCACCGCATCCTTCTGGTAGCGGCTGAACACGAAGGGGCCGGTGCCGATGGGCTTCTGGTTGATGTCGGCGGCCTTGCCGGCCTTGAGCAACTGGTCGGCGTACTCGGCGGACTGGATCGAGGCGAAGCTCATCGCCAGGTTCTGCACGAACGCGGCGTCGACCTGGTTGAGGGTGAAGCGCACCGTCATGTCATCGAGCTTTTCCAGCTTGGCAATGTTGCTGTCCATGCCCATGTCGGTGAAGTAGGGGAACTCGGTGGGGTAGGCCTTGCGGAACGGGTGGTCCTTGTCGAGCATGCGCTCGAAGGTGAACAGCACGTCGTCGGCGTCGAATTCGCGGCTGGGCTTGAAGTATTCGGTGGTGTGGAACTTCACCCCGGGACGCAGCTTGAAGGTGTAGACCAGGCCGTCATCGGAGACTGTCCAGCTTTCGGCCAGGCCGGGCTCGACCTTGGTGCCGCCGCGCTCGAACTGGGTCAGACGATTGAAAACGGTTTCCGCTGCTGCGTCGAAATCGGTACCGGTGGTGTACAGGCCCGGGTCGAAACCGGCAGGGCTGCCCTCGGAGCAGAACACCAGATTGGCGGCGCTGGCGAGGGGGGCGCTGGCGATCAGCCCAGCAGTGAGCAAAGCCTGGATAATGGCGTTCTTGCGCATCATGACCTCATCGTTGTTGTGTTTTTTGTCGAGGAGCCCCTTATGGGGGCCTCTTTCCAAGCTATGCAGGGCATGTGCCTGAGGCAAGTGCGTTGTCGCTGGAAACAGGGTTAGCGCTACAGTGCTATAAGCGGCTGTCGCATTTCTGAAAATTTGCGGGGAAAAGATGGCGAAACGCCGTTATCTGTTGATAACGGCGTTGCTTCGTTGCGGGGCAGGCGTCAGGGCATCTGCACTTCGATGACGCCATCGGCGCTGACGGTCACCTGGCTGGTGCCGGCTTCGATTTGTGGCGTGGGGGCCGAATCCATCATCGCCATGCCCTTGGCCTCGAAGTTGCGCATGGCCATCGGCGGTTGGAAACCACCGGTGTTGAGGCTCAGACTGACCAGCTTGTAGTCCTTGCCACCGAGCGCTTCGGTGGCCAGCTGGGCGCGTGCCTTGAAGGCATTCACGGCGTCCTTGAGCATGGCGTCTTCGCGCGTCTTGCGGGTGTCGGTGGCGATGCTGAAGTCCATGCCGCCGATCTTCATCTTCTGCAGCAGTTCACCGGTCAGCGAGGACAGGCGCGCAAAGTCGGCGCTTTCCAGGCGTACCTCGGCACGCTCGCGCCAGGCGGTGATCTTCTGGCCCTTGTCGTCATAGACCGGATAGCTGTGGCGGCTGCCCAGTTTCACCGAGACGCCGCGCACCTTGCGCACCTGTTCCAGGGTCTGGTTCAGGGTGTTGGTGATTTCCGCCGCCAGTTTGGCCGGATCACTATCCTGCGACTCGGTGTAGAGGGTGACGTGCATCAGGTCATGAGCGACCTCCTGGTTCACTTCCGCGCGCAGGGAAATCTGGTTGTAGCGCGCGTCGTCGGCCAGCAGTCCGGTGCTGGCCAGGCTAGCGATGGTCAGGGCGAGGGCGGAGGCGATACGAGGCATGGTGAGCATGTGCAGTTCCTTTTTCAGTGGCCTTGATGGCCGTTTCCCGAGGTTAGACGAAGGCAGGTGACCATTCGGGTTAAACCCGGTTCAAAAATTTCACCGGCGGTTGTTCAGACCATCAAAGGTGTGCGTCCGGTTGCCGCAGCGGCGTAAGGCCGCGACAGCCTTGGTTATACTCGCCGCCATCAACTGGAGTCGCCATGCTCGAACCCGTGCAGTTACTTTCCGCCAGTCGCCAGAATCTGTGGCGCCTGACGCTTATCCGCATTCTGGTGCTGGCCGCTCAGGCCGGCTCGGTCGGGCTCGCCTACAAGTCGGGCGTGCTGCCGCTGCCCTGGTTGCAACTGTCGGTGACCCTCGGCGTATCGCTCCTGCTGTGCCTGGGCACGGCGCTGCGCCTGCGTGGCCCCTGGCCGGTCACCGAGGTCGAATATGCCGTGCAGCTGGGTTGCGACCTGATCGTCCACAGCGTGCTGCTGTACTACTCGGGCGGTTCGACCAACCCCTTCGTGTCCTATTACCTGGTGCCGCTGACGATCGCCGCAGCGACGCTGCCCTGGATGTTCACCATCGTGCTCTCCGGCCTGGCGCTGGCAGGCTACACCCTGCTGCTGGTGTGGACCCATCCGCTGGAGTTGCCGGCGGCGCGCGAGAGCCTGCTGGTCTACGGCATGTGGCTGAGCTTTGCCCTGTCCGCTGCGCTGATTACCTTCTTCGTGGCCAAGATGGCTGAGGAGTTGCGTCGTCAGGATGAGCTACGGGCTGAGCGTCGTGAGGAGAGTCTGCGCGACCAGCAGCTGTTGGCCGTGGCCACCCAGGCTGCCGGCGCGGCTCATGAGCTGGGCACGCCGCTGGGCACCATGAGTGTGCTGCTCAAGGAGCTGCGCCAGGAGTACCGCGAAAAGCCGGCCCTGCAGGACGATCTGGCCCTGCTGCAGGAGCAGGTGAAGCTGTGCAAGTTCACCCTGCAGCAACTGGTGCGCGCCGCCGAAAACGACCGACGCCAGGCGGTGATCGAGCAGTCCTGCGTCGAATGGCTGGAAACCACCCTCAATCGCTGGCACCTGATGCGCCCCGAGGCCAGCTATCGCTATCAGTGCCTGGGGCGCGGCACGCCGCCACGTATCATGCCGCCGGCCGATCTCACCCAGGCGCTGCTGAACCTGCTCAACAACGCCGCCGATGCCTGCCCGGACAAGCTCGACATCCGGCTGGACTGGGATCACCAGTGGCTGCGTTTGAGCATCCGCGATCATGGTGCCGGCGTGCCGCTGGCCATCGCCGAGCAGCTGGGCCGCCCGTTCTTCACCACCAAGGGCAAGGGTTTCGGCCTGGGGCTGTTCCTCAGCCAGGCCAGCGTGACGCGTGCCGGTGGCACGGTTAAGTTGTATAACCATGAAGAGGGCGGCACCCTCACCGAATTGAAGTTGCCGCGTGCCTATGGCGTGGCCTGATTAGGAAAACCCAGCATGAGCGAAGAACCCCTGTTCGAAGGCGAAGAGCAGCCCCACCTGCTGCTGGTGGACGATGACAGCACTTTTACCCGGGTCATGGCGCGTGCCATGAGTCGCCGCGGCCTGCGCGTGTCCACCGCGTCCAGCGCGGAAGAAGGCCTCGCCCTGGCCAAGGACGACTTGCCGGATTACGCCGTGGTCGATTTGAAGATGGAAGGTGATTCCGGCCTGGTGCTGCTGCCCAAACTGTTGGAGCTGGACGCCGAGATGCGTGTGGTGATCCTGACCGGATACTCCAGCATCGCTACCGCCGTCGAGGCGATCAAGCGAGGCGCGGCCAACTACCTGTGCAAGCCGGCTGACGCCGATGACGTGCTGACCGCATTGCTCTCCGAACATGCTGACCTCGACAGCCTGGTGCCAGAGAACCCGATGTCGGTTGATCGCCTGCAGTGGGAGCATATTCAGCGCGTGCTGGCCGAACATGAGGGCAACATCTCTGCGACGGCCCGCGCTCTGGGCATGCACCGCCGTACCCTGCAGCGCAAGCTGCAGAAGCGCCCGGTTCGCCGCTGAATCTCTGCGCGGGGCTTTTTCGCAGCTGACAGAAGCCCCGCACTTGACCCGCCTGCTTTGCCCGTAGCCGGGAAATGCTTAGCCAGCTAACATAGGTCGTCAGACAACCTGCTGGTGTCGCCATGTTCGCCGTCGCTGCACAAACCCTCGCCATCACCGCGCCCGTGTTCGCCATGCTGTTTCTCGGTGTGGCACTCAAGCGTGTGCGCTGGATCGATACGCCCTTCATCGATACCGCATCGAGCCTGGTGTTTCGCGGCACCATGCCCACCCTGCTGTTTCTTGGCGTGGTCAAGGCCGACCTGGATTCGGCCATGCAGCCGCAGCTGCTCAGCTACTTCTTTCTGGCCACCGTGGCCTCGTTCTTCGTCGCCTGGGCCTGGGCGATCTGGCGCGTGCCGTTCGAAGATCGCGGCATCTACACCCAGGGCGCCTTTCGCGGCAACAACGGCATCGTTGGTCTGGCTCTGGCCACCAGCCTGTACGGCGACTACGGCCTGTCGGTCGGCTCGTTGCTCGCCGCCTTGGTGATCCTCTGCTACAACGCGCTCTCGGCTGTGGTGCTGGCCATCTACAGCCCGGGGGTGAAGCCTGGTGCCAAAGCCATCGCGCGCAGCATCGTGACCAACCCGATGATCATTGGCGTGCTGCTGGCGGTTCCGGTTGCCTACTGGAAAATCCCGCTGCCGCAGTGGTTTCTCACCTCGGCTGAGTACTTCGCACAGATGACGCTGCCGCTGGCACTGATCTGCATCGGTGGCACGCTGAGCCTGGCGTCGCTGCGGCGCAGCAGCGGCACGGCGATCGGCTCGGGCATGATGAAAATGATCTGGTTGCCGCTGCTGAGCACCTCTGGCGCCTGGCTATTGGGCTTTCGCGGTGCGGATCTGGCGATCCTGTTTCTGTACTTCGCCAGCCCGACCGCTGCAGCCAGCTTCGTCATGGCCCGCGCGGTGGGGGCCAACCATGAGCTGGCGGCGGCGATCATCGTCATCACCACCCTGGCGGCCGTGGTCACCACCAACATCGGCCTGCTGTTGCTGCAATGGGGCGGCTGGATCTAGGACCGCCGCCCCAGGCCTCATTGGTTCTGGCTCTGATACTCGTCGATCACTTCCTGGGCTACGCGGAAGGCCTGCATGCACGCCGGTGCACCGGCGTACACCGCGCAGTGCAGCAGGGTTTCGCGGATTTCCTCGACGGTGCAGCCATTGTTCAGGGCCCCGCGCACATGGCCTTTGAGTTCATGCGGGCACTTGAGGGCCGTCAGCGCCGCCAGGGTAATCAGGCTGCGGGTCGCGCGCGGCAAGCTGTCGCGCGTCCACACGCCGCCCCAGGCATGCTCGTTGATGAAGGCCTGCATTGGCTGGCTGAATTCGGGGGCTTCGTTCAGGGCGCGGTCGACGAATGCCTCGCCCATCACCTCACGGCGTACCTGCAAGCCGCTGTCGTGGTTATCGCTCATGTTCAGGCCTCCTGGCCGTGTTGTTTGCGCCAGGCGCGCACGCCGATGATCACCAGGGTGATGGCGGTCAGTGGCAGGGCGTAGCCGATCATTGCATCACCGAAGCTCTGCGCCAGCGGGCGGCCAGTGCTGAACAGCACCAGATAGAGGGTGTAGGCTACGTAGTAGGCGAGAAACAGCAGGCCTTCCCAGCGATTGATGCGGTAGCCGCTGAAGAAGATCGGCAGGCAGGCCACGGCCACCGCGATCATCACCGGGAAGTCGAAGGCCAGCGCATTGGCCGCTACCGGGATGAGGGTTGGCGATACCAGCGAAGCCAGGCCCAGCACGCAGAGCAGGTTGAAGATGTTGCTGCCGACGATATTGCCGACGGCGATATCGCGCTCACCCTTGAAGGCCGCGATGATCGAGGTGGCCAGCTCCGGCAGCGAGGTGCCGATGGCGATGACGGTCAGGCCGATAACCAGCTCCGACAGACCCAGCGCACGCGCCAGTTGCACAGCGCCTTCGACCAGAAAGTTGGAGCCCGCCACCAGCAGGACCAGACCGGCGATGACCAGGCCCAGGTTGATCGCCCAGGCGTAGGGCTTGGGCTGCTCGTCGAGGCCGAATTCCTTGGCGAACTCGTCATCGTCACCCCCCTTGTCCTTGCGCGAGCTGTAGATCAGGAAACCGGTGTAGCTCAGTACGCCGGCGAACAGCAGGGCACCATCGAGGCGGCTCAAGGCGCCATCCGAGGCCAGTGCATAAACCACCAGGCTGGCGCCGATCATGATCGGCACGTCGAGGCGGATCAGCTGGCGCGAGACGATCAGTGGCGCGACCAGGGCCGTCACGCCGAGGATCAGCAGGACGTTGGCGATGTTGCTGCCGATGACGTTACCGATGGCCAGGTCGCCGCTGCCGTTGAACGCCGATTGCACGCTGACTGCGGTTTCCGGCGCGCTGGTGCCGAAGGCCACGACGGTCAGGCCGATTACCAGAGGTGGAATGCCGAACTGTGCGGCCAGTTTGGCGGCACCGCGCACCAGCACTTCGGCGCCGGCGACCAGCAGCACCAGGCCGGCGATCAGGTAGACATAGGTCATCAGGGTCATTGCAGGGTAGCTCCAGAAAAAGTGCGGCTAGTGTAGCGATGGCATTCCTGCCTGCCAGGGGCGTCGGAAAGATTTTGTTGCCAATTGTTCCTCAGTCCAGCGCCTCGACCCGAACCGGCACCACGCCTGCGCGCAGCATGTCCAGGCGCACGGCGGCGGCGCGCGAGACGTCGATGACGCGGCCGCGCACGAAGGGGCCGCGATCATTGATGCGCAGCACCACGCTGCGGTCATTGTTCAGGTTGGTCACCCGCACCCGCGTACCGAAGGGTAGGGTGCGATGCGCGGCGGTCAGCGCGTTCTGATCGAAACGCTCGCCGCTGGCGGTGCGCTTGCCGTGGTGCGCCTGGCCGTAATAGGAGGCCTTGCCGGTCTCGCTGTCGCCGCCACCGCCGAAGGTGGAGCAACCCCCGAGCAGGGCGAGCGCGCCGAACAGAGCAAACACCGGCAGCCCGGAGGCAATTCGGGGCGTTGCAGATTCGCGGATTGCATCCAGGCTACGGCTAATCATCGTGGGTTCTCCAGATAGAAAGACGCCGGGCAAGCCCGGCGTCGTTTCGTTGGCTTGAGGTTTCAGCCTTCGAGCTTCTTCTTCAGCAGTTCGTTCACTTGCCCCGGGTTGGCCTTGCCCTTGGAGGCTTTCATGGCCTGACCAACGAAGAAACCGAACATCTTGCCGCGCTTGGCTTCGTCGCTGGCGCGGTACTGTTCGACTTGCTCGGCGTTGGCCGCCAGCACTTCGTCGAGCATCTTCTCGATGGCACCGGAGTCGGTGACCTGCTTGAGGCCCTTCTTCTCGATCACTTCATCAGCCGTCGCACCTTCACCGGCAGCCAGGGCTTCGAAGACCATCTTGGCGATCTTGCCGCTGATGGTGTTGTCCTTGATGCGCAGGATCATGCCGCCCAGTTGCTCGGCAGACACTGGCGACTGCTCGATCTCCAGGTTGTCCTTGTTGAGCAGGCTGGACAGCTCGCCCATCACCCAGTTGGCCGCCAGTTTGGCGTCGCCACACACGGCATTGACTGCCTCGAAGTAGTCGGCCAGTTCGCGGCTCGCGGACAGGACGCTGGCATCGTAAGTGGACAGGCCGAACTGGCTTTCAAAACGCTCGCGCTTCTGTGGCGGCAGCTCGGGCAGCCCGCTGCGCAGCTCATCCAGGAAGCTGCGCTCGATCACCACCGGCAGCAGATCCGGGCAGGGGAAGTAACGGTAGTCGTTGGCTTCTTCCTTGCTGCGCATGGAGCGCGTCTGATCCTTGTTCGGATCGTACAGGCGGGTTTCCTGCACCACCTTGCCGCCGTCCTCGATCAGCTCGATCTGGCGCTGCACTTCATGGTTGATGGCTTTTTCGATGAAACGGAACGAGTTGACGTTCTTGATCTCGGCGCGGGTGCCGAACTCGGCCTGGCCTTTCGGGCGTACCGAGACGTTGCAGTCGCAACGCAGCGAGCCTTCGGCCATGTTGCCGTCGCAGATGCCCAGGTAACGCACCAGCGCGTGGATCGCCTTCACATAGGCCACCGCTTCCTTGGCCGAACGGATGTCCGGCTCGGATACGATTTCCAGCAGCGGCGTGCCGGCGCGGTTGAGGTCGATGCCGCTCATGCCCTGGAAGTCTTCGTGCAGGCTCTTGCCCGCGTCTTCTTCCAGGTGCGCACGGGTGATGCCGATGCGCTTGACGGTGCCGTCTTCCAGGGTGATGTCGAGGAAGCCCTTGCCGACGATGGGGTGATCCATCTGGCTGGTCTGGTAGCCCTTGGGCAGGTCCGGGTAGAAGTAGTTCTTGCGCGCGAAGACGTTACGCTCGGCGATCTCGGCATCGATGGCCAGGCCGAACTGGCAGGCCATGCGCACGGCTTCGGCGTTCAGTACCGGCAGGGTGCCGGGCATGCCGAGGTCGACCAGGCTGGCCTGGGTGTTCGGCTCGGCGCCGAAGGTGGTGGCGCTGGCCGAGAAAATCTTCGATTGGGTGCTGAGCTGAGCGTGAATCTCGAGCCCGATGACGGTTTCCCATTGCATGTTTAGTGTTCCTCGATCCTGTATGGCATGGGCAAGCCCTCTCCCGGCGCTACGCGCCACCCTCTCCCATGAATGGGAGAGGGGAAAAGGCCGCATGGCTGCGCCATGGCCTAGAAGCCGCTCGGTGCTTGTTTGTGCCAGTCGCTGACCTGCTGGTACTGGTGCGCGACGTTGAGCAGACGACCTTCCTGGAAGTAGTTGCCGAGCAACTGCACGCCCACCGGCAGGCCATCGACGAAGCCGGCTGGCATCGACAGGCCGGGGATGCCGGCCAGGTTGGCGGTGATGGTGTAGATGTCTTCCAGGTAGGCGGATACCGGGTCGGCGTTCTTCTCGCCGAGCTTCCAGGCCAGGTTCGGCGTGGTCGGGCCGAGGATCACGTCGACGTCCTTGAAGGCGG
>Ga0070754_10000435_pt1 | contig 39410 bp, 44 predicted proteins | sample VirMetDEL_Sep_01_FD_75181 | JGI IMG/M metagenome (GOLD analysis project Ga0070754, IMG submission 75181) | Aqueous microbial communities from the Delaware River and Bay under freshwater to marine salinity gradient to study organic matter... | ecosystem: Environmental > Aquatic > Marine >...
AGCATGATTTCCTTCACCAGCTTGCCGAAGATCTTGCCTCGGGCATTGGCGGCGGCTTCTTTGGGTTTGGCTTTCCACTGGGCGCCCATCTGGGGTCTCCTGGCCGATAGGTGATACGGCGTCAGCGCAGGTTGCAGCGTGACGATCGGATAGGTTGCGGATTCTAGTGCCTTGCGCGTTCGACGGCACCTGCAATTTCCGTCGACGGGAGGTAGAGCCCGGCACAGGAGGGCTGTGCCGGGGCAAAGCGCAGGTCAGGCGAGGGGAGAATGACTGCCCAGCAGGGTGGTATGGCCCTGTTTCTTCGATCGCTTGGCTTCGCGTTTTTCATGCGCGGTCTTCTGCGGCTTCTTCTTGCTTTCCTTGTGTGAATCCTGGCTCTTGCTCATGGTGGTTACTCCGGAAAATGGATCATGGACTGGACGTATACGTACTGGTCACTACCACCTCCTCGGCCACCGGGCCGTCTGCAAAGCGCATGCGCTGTATGAAGCATAGTCGCTGGAGAGTAACAGGTTGTGGCCAAGCGCCGGTCGATATTTGGGTGGCTTGTCCAGCGGTCGAGGCGGCTGTCGAGGTGGGCGCCGGGCTGGCCTAGCGACAGTTGCTTCCAGGCCTGCTCCTTCGAGGCCATCACTGCCTACAACCTGTGCGCTCGGAGCCACGGCAGCGGCGCGCGAGCTGCTTGATCTCTGACGACGCTTGCCTGACTTGGCCGGGCGCAGGAACATGGCGGCCCTGCGCATTCGTCAGAAGGAGTTGCTCATGTCGCGTTGGACGCTGATCACCGGGTTGATGCTGGCCACGGGGATTGCCCAGGCAGCCGCCGAACAGGTGCCGTTGTACCGGGAAATCAAGGATTGGGTGGTGGCCTGCGACAACCAGCGCGGTTGCCAGGCGCTGAGCGCCCGTGACGGTTTCGAATACACCCCGCTGGCTTTGCACCTGCAGCGTGATGCCGGGGCGCAGGCGCCGGTGAAGCTGTATGTGCGTGATGTCGAGCAGCGGGGCTTCTCGCCGCTGTTGCTCGACGGCAAAGCGCTGGCGAACGCCAAGGCCTTGCACCGGTTGCAACAGAACGACGAGACGCTGCTGGTGGCCGAGGGCGCCGATGCGCAGGCGCTGTTGGCCGAGTTGCGCAATGGCGAGCAGTTAAGCATGCCGGCGGAGCGCGAATCCGACGCTGTGGTGTCGCTCAGCGGGCTTTCCGCCGCCTTGCTGCTGATGGATGCCGTCCAGGGCCGGGTCGATACCCGCAGTGCGTCGTACCGCCCGGGGCCGCGGCCGGACAGCGAGGTGCCGTCTGCAGCGCCGGCAGCGCATCTGCCTGCCTATCCGGGCACCACGCCGTTGTCGGAGGCCGAGAGTCGGAGCCTCGCTGAGGCCGTGATGGCGCAGACGCGTGGCGCCTGGCTCGAGGAAGAGATGGACGACGAGCCGGAGGCCGAGGCCTTCGCCCTCAACGAGCGCGAGGCGCTGGTGATCATTCGTACCTGGTGCGCGGCCTACAACTGCGATTTCGCGGTGTATCGCGTGGATCGTCAGCGGCCACATGCGCAGCGGGATCTGCAGCTCGATCCGCTGCCGTTGGGGCATGGCGGATTGTCCGGATGGGTGAGTTACAGCCCCGATACCGGTGAGCTGGCCTATCTGTACAAGGGGCGCGGAATTGCCGACTGCGGCGAGACGGGCAGTTGGCGCTTCGATGGTGAGCGTTTTCGACTGGCCTCGTTCAGCTTCATGGGACGCTGTGCGGGCGGCAACCCCGGCGAGTGGCCGCAGCTGTGGCGCGTAGCCGAGCCTTGAGCGAGAGCACAGGTCAGAGGTAGCGCCAGATCAGCTGGATGCCTGCCAGCAGAATGCCCAGTCGGGCGATGCGGTAGAACCACAGGTGGTTGACCCGTGACTGCAGCCACAGGCCGCTCCATACACCCAGCGGCACGATGGGCGCGAGCATCAGGCTGAGCAGCAGGTTTTCCTGGGTGAACTGGCCCAGAGCCGCGTAGGGAAACAGCTTCGCGGCATTGGTCAGCAGGAAGAACAGGTTGATCGTGGCGACGAAGCGGACCTTGTCCAGTTGCTGTGGCATCAGGTGCATCATCACCGGCGGACCGCCGGCATGGGCGACGAAGCTGGTGAACCCGGCCAGGCTCGACAGCAGCGTGCCACGGCCCTTGTGCAGCGGTCGCGGCGCCTGGTTGCCAATCACCAGCCCAAGCCCGACGAAGACGATGGCGATCCCCCCGATCAGCAGGCCGATAGCGCGTTCGTCGAACAAGCCGAAAGTCAGCGAGCCGATGGCAATGCCGATCACCGCGCCGGGCAGCATGACCTTGAGGTTGGCGCTATCCCATTTGCCCCAGTAGGCCTTCAGACCCACCACATCGGCCAGGCAGAGAATCGGCAGCATCACCGCCACTGCCTGTTTCGGTGAGGTGGCCAGTGCCAGCAGCGGCACGGCGATGCCGCCCAGGGCGCCACCGAAGCCGCCCTTGGACAGCCCGGTGAGAAACACCGCCGGCAGGGCGAACAGGAGAAAGTCGTGCAGGGTCATGAATGTGCAGTAACGATACAGAGGCGCGCAGGTTAGCAGTCGCTTACTGCTGTGTGGCTTTTTTCCTCGGCGTCTGTGTCTGTCTGCTGCCGGGCGAGGCTGCTCTAATGCCCGCTCACTCAATGCGAGGCTCGTGCTCATGTCACCCAAGGATCTGCTGCTGGCACTGCTGGTGATCGTCGTCTGGGGGCTGAACTTCGTGGTCATCAAGATCGGCCTGCACGGCATGCCGCCGCTGCTGATGGGCGCGCTGCGCTTCATGCTCGCGGCGTTCCCGGCGATCCTCTTCGTGCGTCGGCCACAAGTGCCGCTGCGCTGGATGCTGGCCTATGGCATGACCATTTCCCTGGGGCAGTTCGCCTTTCTCTTCTATGCCATGTACGTCGGCATGCCGGCCGGCCTGGCTTCGCTGGTGCTGCAGTCGCAGGCCTTCTTCACCCTGTTCTTCGCCGCGCTGTTTCTCGGCGAACGGCTGCGAGGCAGCAACCTGTTCGGCCTGCTGGTGGCGGCCAGCGGTCTTGTACTGATCGGTTTGCAGGGCGGGCAGGCGATGACCCTGGCCGGTTTCGCCCTGACCATCGCCGCCGCGTCGATGTGGGCGCTGGGCAATGTGGTCACGCGCAAGCTGGGCAAGGTCAACCTGGTTGGCCTGGTGGTCTGGGGCAGCCTGATCCCGCCGCTACCGTTCCTGGCATTGTCGCTATGGCTGGAGGGGCCGGAGTTGATCAGCCACTCGCTGCGCACGCTCAGCCTGGACTCGCTGCTGGTGCTGGCCTACCTGGCATTCGGCGCGACCATTCTCGGTTACGGGCTATGGAGCCGGCTGCTGTCCCGCTACCCGGCCAGCCAGGTGGCACCGTTCTCGCTGCTGGTGCCGGTGGTGGGCATCAGTTCTTCGGCGCTGCTGTTGGGCGAGCGCCTTGGTGCAATGCAGATGGTCGGCGCCGCGCTGGTCATGGCCGGGTTGTTGATCAACGTTTGGGGCGGGCGTTTGCTCGATAGTTGGCGGCAGCGCGCGGCGACGCTGCCGTAAGGTGGCTGTTCAGTCCTGCGAGGTTTTTTCCGGCAGGCGTTCGAGGATCTGATCCAGGCGTTGCTGGATGCGTTGGTCGATCTTCTCGTGCAGGCGCATGATTTCCAGTTCGGCGCGCAGGTTCACCTCGAAGTCCAGGCTCGCGGCCAGGCGATCCTTCGCCGCCTGGCGGTTCTGGCTCATCATGATGATCGGCGCCTGGATCGCGGCCAGGGTCGACAGCATCAGGTTGAGAAAGATGTACGGGTAGGGGTCGAAGGCCATGCCGAAGTGCGACAGCACGTCGGTGTTGATCAGCATCCAGCCGAGCATGATCAGCCCGAAGCTGATGATGAAGGTCCAGGAGCCGCCGACTGCGGCGACCTTGTCCGAGAGCCGCTCACCGAAGCTCGACTGTTGGTCCGAAACATCGGCCACGTCGCGACTGATAGGGCGGCGCTGGCGGATCTGTTCGAGCACATGGCTTTCTTCGGGCTCGAGTTCGTGAATGGCTTTGCCAAGCAGGTGCTGGGCGAGTTGTTGCAGTGGGTGTGCGGTGTTGTTGCTCATCGTGGCCATTTATCCGAGGCAGAGACGTTGAGGCGATGCTGAACCGCTTCAGGCCGCTTGTCATCTCCGATGTTCGCTATCAACCTCGGTGTTTTCCATGCGGTTGCGGCCCTTGCTCTTGGCCCGATACAGCGCCTGATCGGCTGCTTCGATCAATGCCAGCGCCAGTACCGAGCTGTCTTGCTGGTCAGGCGTGAGATTGGCCACGCCGGCGCTGACGGTGACGCGCGCGAAAGGGCTCGCTTCATGAGCCAGGTGGCGCTGCTCCAACGCCTGCATGAAGCCCAGCGCCACGGCCTCGGCACCTTCGCCCGTGGTGTTCGGCAGGATCACCGCCAGTTCCTCGCCGCCATAGCGCGCGGCCAGATCACCTGGTCGGCGCACGCACTGCTTGAGCAGCGCCGCCACCGTGCGCAGGCAGTCATCGCCGGCGACATGGCCGTAGCGGTCGTTGTAGCGCTTGAACAGATCGATATCGAACAGCAGCAGTGACAGTAACGAGCCCCGGCGTTGCGCTCGGCGGATCTCCACTTCCAGGGTCTGGTCGAAACTGCGGCGGTTGGCCAGGCCGGTCAGGCTGTCCTGCGAGGCGAGCACTTCCAGTCGCGAGTTGGCGTCGAGCAGCTCTTCCTGAGCAAGCAACAACTGGCGCTCGGTGCGCGAGCGGCGGCGGATATCGACGATAAGGCTCTGGCCGATGCCCCCGACGGCGATCAGCAACAGCAGAATCAGGCCAGTGAACAGCTGGGCATCGTGGCGCCAGGGAGCGAGGGCATCCTCGCGGCTGAGCGCGACGATGGTGATCAGCGGCAGGCGATCGTTGCGACGCAAGGCGTAGACACGCTTGACCCCGTCGATGCGTGAGGTCTGTTCGGAGGTCGCTTCGTGATGGTCGCGCAGCAGTTGCAGGACGGGCGAGTCGGACCAGTCCATGCCGACATCCTGCTCACGGAAGGGTTGGCGAAACAGCAGCTTGGCGTCGCCGGTGGACAGGCTCATGGAGCCGTACTCGCCGAGGTCCAGACTGCCGAAGAAACTCAGAAAATGCTCGACATCCAATGTCACCGCAACCACGCCAGCGAAATGCCCGTCACTGTCGTTCAGCCGCCGGCTTACCGTGAAGACCCAGTCTCCGGTGATACGGCTTTTGATGCTGGGGCCAATGTACGTGTCGGTAGAGGGATCGGCGCGGTGATGAAGGAAAAAAGCGCGATCAGCGGCGTTGGGGCTTTGCTCGGGAGGCCGGGGCGATGACAGCAGGCGATTGCCCTGTGGGTCATAGATGATGATTGCATTGGCCAGGCCGAGCACTGCTCTCTGCTTCTGCAGCAAGGCCCGCAGGCGCTCTGATTGCTGCATCGCCAGGCCGTTCTGCAGACGATCGCTCAGCTCGATCAGTACCAGTTCGGATTGCCGGATGACCCCTTCCGTGTAGTTGTCCAGTGCCTGGACCAGGTTGAGGTTGGCGACGTTCAGTTCATGCAACGCGCGCTCACGAGAGAACCAGACCTGCCAGGCGGTGAGCAACGCCAGCGACAGGCAAATGAATACCAGCAGAATGGAGGTGAGCCGAATACCGCGTTTCATGGCTGAAACCCAGAGCCCTACTGCAGGAGTATCGAAAAAAGGCTTGGGACAAGAAGGGCCGCGCTGGCGGCCCTTCCATCATCGGCCATCAGTCCTGACGGCTGGTGACTTCCAGCAGGTGGTAGCCGAACTGGGTCTTGACCGGACCTTGCACCACGCCGACCGGCGCACTGAAGACCACGGTGTCGAATTCCTTGACCATCTGGCCCGGGCCGAACGAACCGAGGTCGCCGCCGCTGCGGCCGGACGGGCAGGAGGAATTGTCTTTGGCCAACTGGGCGAAGTCGGCACCGCCTTCGATGGCGGCTTTCAGTTCGTTGCACTTGTCTTCGCTGGCAACCAGGATGTGGCGGGCGGTGGCGCGGGCCATGGGAGTACCTCCTTTAAGTGAAGGTGCAGAGCCTAGCGCAATCGCTTCGACAAGCAAACGGTAGGCCGTTCGTCCATCTGTCAGGAGTCGTTTCTGTACCTGGCTTGTCCCAACTTCTGTAGGCGGGCATTTGCCCTGAACTCAGGCCTGACTGAGGAGACTTGCAGATGAACACTCTGAGCATCGACGGTTGGCGCAAAGCCGATGACGACAGCAAATCCATTCCCATCGGTACCCTGCGCTTCCATGTCAGCGAGGCCGAGCACCTGCGCCTTGAGCAGGCCGAGGAGGAGCTTCAGCGCAGTGGAATCCGCGACATGATGATCGACGCCGACACGCAGGCGCTGGAGTTGGTCATGCCGGACGGCTTCGGGGCGCTCAGCGAATGCAAGTGGCGCGTGTACATCGGCGGTGAACAAGCACGTGGCCAGTTTCATCTGCTCGGTTACAGCGCCGAAGATGGCTGCCTGATCTACAGCAACGCGGTCATGGTCGATCAACTGGGTTGAGCGTGGCAGGCAACACCTTGCCTCGGGGTGGCAAGTCCATGCCGCAGCGGTGTGAGCAAAGCCCGTCATCACTGGTCTGCAGCGGCTGGCCCGGAATCTGCTTTGCATGAGGCAAACGGACTTCACGGAGGCTCCATGACCAGCATCAACAACAGCATGCCTGCCATGCTCAGCTACTACGGCAGTCAGCTCAACAATCAGTCGGCGTCGAACAGTGCGGGAGCGGAAGGGCAGGCCGGTCAGGATCCGATTGCCGATCTGCGTCGTTTTGCCCAGCAGGTGGTGGCGCGCAGCGAAGGCGGGCTGTTGCGCGCTATGAATGGCGGTGCATCGGGCTCCAGTCAAGCCGTGCAGCGCAATGCTGACAGCCAGCCAGCGCAACCTTCGGTGATTCAGTTGCCTGACGTGATGCAGCTCGATCGCGACGATGCCGCCAAACTGCTGGCGCAGGTGCAGAAGATGGTGGATGCCGGCATGGATGGCAGCGTCGTGATCGCCGGCCATAACGGTGATAAGCAGACCGACTCGCTGGAAACCTACCGCCAGTGGCTGCAGGAGAAGGGCGGGCTCAGCGTTTACGCCTGACTCATGCCCGTTCAGCCCAGGGCCGGTTGCATGTTCTCACGGCTGATCACCCGGTTGCGCCCGGCGCGTTTCGCCGCATAGGTGCGTCTGTCCGCTGCCAGCATCAGCTCGTCCAGTGATTGCCCGTCCACCCCGAAACAGGCGACGCCAGCGCTCAAGGTCATCTGCAGTGGGCTGTCATCCACGCTCAGCGGCTGCGCAGCCAGGCGCTCGCGCAAGCTCTCGGCAATGTCGCGAGCCTGCCACGCCGTGCTGCCCGGCAGCAGCACAGCGAACTCCTCGCCACCCAGGCGACAGAACAGATCATTGATGCGCAGGCGCTGTGCCAGCACCTTGGCGAAGTGAGCCAGGGCACGATCGCCGACGTCGTGACCGAAACGGTCGTTGATCTGCTTGAAGTGATCGATGTCGATGAACACCAGCGCCAGAGGCTTGCCACTGCGCAGCGCGTGGGCGCGTTCGCGCTCGAACACCTCGGCCAGCTTCAGCCGGTTCGGCAGCCCGGTCAGGGCATCGGTGGTGGCCTGCTCGGTCAGGTGCTTCTCGTTGAGCAGACGGCTGCGTTCATAGATGTGGGCGAAGATCATCACCGCCAGACTGGACAGGCCGAGATTGGCGACGATCTCCACGTTTGCCAGGAGTTCGTCGGAGGAAAACCGTCGGCTGAACACGAACAGGCCGATGCCGACGAACAGAATCGAGCCGTACATTCCCAGGCGCAGCCCCAGCAGCAGGTAGCAGATGATCGGAATTGTCTGTATCCAGGCGAACACCGCGAAGGTTGTGGTGGTCTGAGCCAGCGCCACAATCATGATGCTGAAGAACGGCAGCAGGTAAATCGCGGTCAATAGCTGCAGGTTGCGCGTTCTATCGATGATATTCAGTAGATACAGCGACACACCGGCGTAGGCGATTTCCAGACCGGCCAACAGCCAGTTGTCGTGCAGCAGATTGACCACCGAGAAGAACAAACCGCCGCTCAAGGTGATCCATAGCAATGCCTTGAGGACCTGGCGGCGATGTTGTTCGGTCTTTGCGAAGTAACCGGGCATCAATGTTCTCGAGCTGGAAGAGCGAGTGCGCAAGTTGTGTGATGGCGATAGATGGCGTCATGCAGGAACCCTGCCGTTCGTCCGCGATGCCAGTGTGCGCGGACGTTCGACGGGACTAGGAAGCCGGCGGTGATCCTGCGCCGGGTAATGCGTCAGAATCACGACGTTAGTTGGGAGAGGGCTGTATGACAACAACAATGAGCAACTGGGGATGGCAGCGCTGCCTGATGGCGCTGCTGTTGCTGGGCGTCTGGGGGGCGGCGCAGGCTGCCGAGGATCAGGCACTGATCGAAACGATCAACGCCTATCGCGCGGAGGTGCAGCGCTGTGGCGTGCAGGCCTCCGAGCCACTGCCGCCGCTGAGCAACGACCCGCGCCTGATACTGCCCGCCAATGGCACCGGTGATCTGCAGGACTCGCTGAGCGCCGCCGGTTATCCGCTGGTCAACGTACAGGCCATCACGCTCTCCGGGCCGCGCAATGCCCAGGCTGCGATGCAGGCACTGAGCGAGAGCTTCTGCCGCGTGCTGCTCGATCCGCAGTTCATCGACATAGGCGTCAGTCAGCATGATCGCGACTGGCGCATCGTACTGGCTCGTCCGTTGCTCAGTGGGCGTCTGCAAACCTGGCAGACCGAGGGGGAAAGTCTGCTGCTGCTGATCAACTCGGCCCGCGCCGAGGCGCGCCAATGCGGGGATCAGCGCTTTGCCGCCACTGCGCCACTGGTATGGAACGCCGAGCTGGGCAGCGCCGCCGAGAGCCACAGCCGGGCCATGGCCAACGGCAACTTCTTCGCCCACCAGGGGCCTGATGGCCTGACGCCGGGTGACCGGGCCGAACTGGCGGGCTACAGCGGCACCAAGGTGGGGGAGAACATCGCCGCCGCGCTGGATACCACTGCCAAGGTGGTCGAGGGCTGGCTGGCCAGCTCCGGGCACTGCGCCAACATCATGAACCCGGAGTTCAGCGAGCTAGGCGCCGCCTATGCCAACGATCCGCAGAGCGATGCGGGGATCTACTGGACGGCGCTGTTTGGCGGGCAGTGAGCACTTGCCTCAGGCGACACCGAACACCTTCGCCAGGTGCTGCTCGTAGCGCGCCACGTCGTGCTCGATGTTCGGCACTTTCATCACGTCATTGCAGATGAAGGTGGGCAGGCCGGTCATGCCGAGAAATTCGTTGGCCTTGTGGAACGGGAAGTACACCGCGTCCACGCCCTTGCCTTCGAAGAAGTCGCTCGGATCCTCGAAGGCCTGCAACGGGGCGTTCCAGGTCAGTGACAGCATGTACTGCTTGCCCTGAATCAGCCCGCCACTGCCGTACTTCTGTGACGCATCGGAGCGGGTGCGGCCGTCGTTGGCGTAGAGGCTGCCGTGGCCGACGGTGAATACCTCGTCGAGGTACTTCTTCACCGTCCAGGGGGCGCCCATCCACCAGCCTGGCATCTGATAGATCACCACGTCTGCCCAGAGGATCTTCTGCACTTCTTCTTCAGCGTCGTAGCCACCGTCGATGAAGGTGGTCTTGACGTCGCAGCCGGCTCGGTCGAGGAAGGCCAGTGCCGCGTCATGCAAGGTGGTGTTGTATTGGCCGTGAGAGTGGGCGAAGGCTTTGCCGCCGTTGAGCAGGAGGATCTTTTTCATCGGGGTTCTCCAGAAAATGTGGCGGCAGGTTATCGGGCCTTGCGCGGGCGAAACACCCCGGAACGGTCAAATCATTATTGACTTAAAGTCATGAAAGTCGCGCTGAATGCTGCGTTAAGGTGAGGCCTCTTCCCCCCGCTGAGGAACCTGCCCATGCACGGCTTCATCCTTCATGCCCACACCAAGCCCGAGCGGGCCGAGGCCTTTGAGCAACTGTTTCGCGCCTATGTCGAACCCAGCCGCGCCGAGCCTGGCTGCATCGAATACCACATGCTGCGCGACGCGCAGGACCCGACGCTGTTCATCTTCTACGAGGTGTGGGCATCACCGGCGGCGTTGGCCGAGCACACGGCCCTGCCACATATGCGCGAATTCCATGACAAGCGCATGGACTACCTGCGCCGTGATTTCGAGATTCGCCAGATCGAGATGCTCAGCCCGGCCCCATGAATGGGCGCCGCTAACAACGTAGGCGACGACCGCAAGGATGCAGGAGGTAGAGCGAAGCAGGAAGCCCGAGCCGAGGCAGCCAGCGCAATACCGATGGCGGCCCCGCAAAAACAGGCGAAAAAACGCTCGGAGTCGCGTTCGACTTTACGTGTTGTAAATGAGCATTTTGATCGGGCTCGCGCATGAGCCTGTTTTTGCCGCCGCGTTGGCAACGCAGGTAGTTTTTGGTGCCCTTAATGCTGCGGCCGCTCAACCCTGCTCGGGAACGGCCGGCGCCGGTCTGTGTCGGCTGACCTGCTTGCTGGCCATGCCCATCAGGCGTTGAAAGGTCGGGCAGTCCAGGTGGTTGTCGGCTGGGCACAGCGCCGCATGGCGCAGCCCGTCGCGAATGGCGGACAGACGACGGATGGTCTGATCCAGCTGCTCGGCCTTGTGCTGAAGGCGCTCACGGTCGATGGCGGGGTCACCTTCGGCGGCCAGCATCTCGGCGATGTCATCCAGTGAGAAGCCCGCCGTGCGTCCGAGTGCGATCAGCGACAGGCGCTGCAACACCGACTCGGCGAAGACCCGCTTCAAACCATTGCGGCCAATGGAGCGGATCAGCCCTTTCTCTTCGTAGTACCGCAGGGTCGAGGCCGGTAGACCCGACCAGCGCGCGACCTTGCCGATATCCAGCTCTTTCATCCTTGACCTCAAGTCGACTTTAGCTGGCAGCCTTGTGTTGCAAGCATTTCAGCAATATTGGATGGAGGTGGTCATGGTAATTGAAATCATTGTGCTGGGTATCGGCGCGACACTGCTCATGGATCTGTGGGCGCTGCTGAGGCGACGCTGGTTCGCTATCGCCGCGCTGGACTATGGCTGGGTCGGGCGCTGGCTGGGGCATATGCGCCATGGCCAGTTCCGCCATGCGGCGATTGCCAAGGCGCCGCCGCTGCGCGGCGAGCGTCTGCTGGGGTGGGGCTTTCACTACCTGACCGGGCTGCTGTTCGCCGCTGCCTTCTTGGCCTGGGTCGGTCAGGCCTGGCTGCAGCGTCCGGCGTTGCTGCCTGCGCTGGCCTTCGGAGTGCTCACGATGGCCGCGCCGCTGCTGCTGATGCAGCCGGCGTTCGGCATGGGCATCGCCGCCAGGCTTGCGCCCAAGCCCTGGCTGGTGCGCCAGCGCGCGCTGTTGACGCACCTGGTGTTCGGCCTGGGGCTGTACCTGAGTGGAGCGGTACTGGCCTGGCTGGATTGACGCCGTACTCAGCCCTCGACCGGAATGCTGAACACCACCGCCGCCAGGCCGATCAGGCCGAGCAGGCTGAAGCCGGTGATCTGCAGGGTGCGTCGGGCGCTGGCCGGCGCCTGCGCGGCCCGTGCGGCGGCCAGCAGCGCTTGCATGCCGTAGTACAGGGCGAAGGCGCGCGAGGCTTGGCTGATGATTTCGAAGACATCGAACAGCCAGGTCAGCAGCAGGCCGATGAGGGTCAACAGTACATAGCCGTGGCGGGCGCGCAGGCGTTGGCCACTGAGTTCGTTGATCAGCCCACCCGAGGCGCTGGTGTCGGCGACGGCAGCGCTGAACTGGGCACTGAGAGCGGCGGCGATCAGCAGCGGCGGCAGCACCGCGGCGACCACGCCCATCAGGTCGATGATCGCGGTCTCGTCGAGGGTCATCTTCTGCTGGTGGAAGCTCAGCGTCAGCAGGGCAGCGTAGAGCAGGTAGATGGCGCTGGCGAGCCACTGCGCGTGGCGCATCGAACGCACGCGCATGGCGGCGTCGTAGTGCTGGCCGAGGTAACGCGAGGTCTCGAAACCCTGCACGGTGACGATCAGGCCCAGCAGCAGCTGCAACGCCAGCGTGCCCTGTGCACTGGCCGGGCTGTAGGTCAGTGAGCTGGCCACATCCTGATACGCGGTATGCACGGCGAGGCCGGCGAGCAGGCTGGCGATGATCGCCAGTTTTAGGCTCACCGAGAATTTTTCCAGGCGCTCCATCACGCTGAACCCACGCAGGTAACCGGCGGCCAGGATCAGCAGGTAGATCACCGTGGTGATGACCTTGGGCAGCGTGCCGCCCCGCACATCGACGATGCGCGCGGCAAAGGCACCGAAGAGGTTGAGGTAATAGGCCACCGAGATGAAGTAGGCGAACGCCAGTACCCAGGATGACAGGCGCTCGCCCGCATTCTGCAGCGCTGTACCGCGCCCCTGTGGCTTGTCGCCCAGGTAGCGGATGTTGAAGCGCATGGCGCTGCCGAAGGCGTAGCCTAGGGCGCACAGGGCGAGCATGGCCAGTGGCGCCCAACTGCCGAAGTTGACCAGCATCACCGGGCCGAGAATGAGAAAACCGCTGCCGATGATCGAAGCCAGCGGGGTCACGGTGGCACGCCACATCGGTGCCTTGGCGACGCGTGGCCAGAACAGCAGGGCCGCAACCAGCAGCAGCGTCAGCACGATCATCGCGGTCACTTGCGGACCTCCGGCGGTCAAGGGGTCGAGGGCGCCCATTCAGGCGCCATGCGCCCGCCGCCACAAGCATGCGGGCGCGTGCGGTGAATCAGTGCGAATAGCCGCTGGGTTTGCGAATGGTCTTGAGCAGGTCGTCCGGGCTGATCTGGCCGACCACCTGGGTCGCCGCGCTGCCCGGCTGCGGCAGGTCGAGGATGTGGCCCTTCATCTTGCCGATCACGTGCATCTCGCACGGCTTGCAGTCGAACTTCAGGGTCAGCACTTCATCGCCGTGCACCAGCTGCATCGGTGCAACCTTGGTTTTCACACCGGTGACCCCCTTGGCCTGTTTCGGGCACAGGTTGAAGGAGAAGCGCAGGCAGTGCTTGGTGATCATCACCGGCACTTCGCCTTCTTCTTCGTGCGCTTCGTAGGCCGCGTCGATCAGCTGCACGCCATGGCGATGGTAGAAGTCGCGGGCCTTCTGGTTGTAGACGTTGTAGAGGAAGCTCAGGTGCGATTCCGGGTACACCGGCGCCGGCTCGCTCTCGGCCTTGCGGCTGCCGCGCGGGTGGGCGGCGACACGGGCTGCGGTCAGCGCTTCGATGGCGTCGCGGCGTAGCGCCTTGAGCTGCGAGTTGGGCACGAACAGCGCCTGCGGCGCGTCGAGGCTGACGCTTTGGGCGTGGTATATGGTGGTGCCGAGCTGGGTCAGCAGGTCGCGCAGGCCGTCGAGCGCCTGTTCCGGCTTGTTGGCGGCGCCGAACGGGCCGGGCAGGGCGACCTCGACGCTGATGCCTTCTTCGCTGGTGGCGGTGAGCTTGAGGGCTTCCTCACGCAGCTCGGCCTGCCAGCTGACGCCGATGCGGCGTTCGGCGCTGGTACGTTGCAGCGCCTGCTGCCAGTTGTGGTCGAGGTTGCGCGACAGCGGATGATTCGGGCGCAGGCGGAACAAGCCTTCGGGCATCTCGTTGGGCTCGACCCGGTAGCGGTAGCGCTTCTCGCCATCTTCGTCGAACTCGCCTTTGAGTTCGGCGATGTTGGCGCGAAAACCTACGACCTCGCGCTTGACCAGCACGTTGAGGCCGTCACCGTTGGACAGCGGCTCATGGGTAACGGCAATCAGGTCGCGCTTGTTCACTTTCTCGACAACGCCAACAGCGAGCCCGGTGAACGTTGGCGAGTCGAAGGCGCCGATGTCCACCTTGCGCTCGGTGACGAAGTAGTCGGTGCTGCCGCGGTGGAAGGTCTTGTCCGGGTCGGGTACGAAGAAGTGCGCGGTGCGGCCGCTGGAGGCGCGGGCCAGGTCCGGGCGATCTTCGAGAATGGCGTCGAGCTCGCGGCGGTAGTGGGCGGTGATGTTCTTCACGTAGGCCACATCCTTGTAGCGGCCCTCGATCTTGAACGAGCGCACGCCGGCCTCGACCAGGGCGCGCAGGTTGGCGCTCTGGTTGTTGTCCTTCATCGACAGCAGGTGTTTTTCGTAGGCGATCACGCCGCCTTTCTCATCCTTGAGGGTGTAGGGCAGGCGGCAGGCCTGCGAGCAGTCGCCACGGTTGGCGCTGCGCCCGGTCTGCGCGTGGGAAATGTTGCACTGACCGGAGAAGGCCACGCACAGCGCACCATGGATGAAAAACTCGATGGCCGCATCGGTTTCATCGGCGATGGCGCGGATTTCCTGCAGGTTCAGCTCGCGCGCCAGCACCAGCTGGGAGAAGCCGGCCTGGTCGAGAAACTTGGCGCGGGCCAGGGTGCGAATGTCGGTCTGGGTGCTGGCATGCAGCTCGATGGGCGGAATATCCAGCTCCATCACCCCCATGTCTTGCACGATCAGCGCATCCACGCCTGCGTCGTAGAGCTGATGGATCAGCGCGCGCGCCGGCTCCAGCTCGTCGTCATGCAAGATGGTGTTGATGGTGGTGAACACCCGCGCGTGGTAGCGCCGGGCGAATTCCACCAGCCTGGCGATCTCGCTCACCTCGTTGCAGGCATTGTGCCGCGCGCCGAAACTCGGGCCGCCGATGTAGATGGCGTCGGCGCCATGCAGGATGGCCTCGCGGGCGATCTCGACATCGCGGGCAGGGCTGAGCAGTTCCAGGTGGTGTTTGGGCAGGGACATGGTGGTTTCTTTTATCAGGCTGGGCACGGGCAAGCTGCGCATTGTAGCGGGCCTGGGGGCACGGGGCATCCGTGATATGCCGGACGGCGGCTCGGGCTGTTTGCAGCGCCTCATCTGTGGGACAGTAGCGCCCTTTTTCAGGGGAGGTGTGGCGATGGATAACAGAGGGTTGGAGAAGCTCGATCAGTGGCTGCTCAAGTACGGCAACGATGACTCGATCCTGTCCGCCAGCGAGCTGGATGGCTACTTCGCCGCCATCGTCTCAGCCCCGCGCCAGGTCGCCCCGGCCGTCTGGTACTCGGCGATCTGGGCCGACCAGCCGCCGCAGTGGCCGAGCGACAAGGATGGCGAGCGCTTCATGAAGCTGGCTATCGAGCTGATGAGCGAAGCCACCTACATGCTCAGCGAGGAGCCGGACGACTACGAGGCAATCTTCCTCGCCGACGGCAACGGCAAGGGTGAGAAGCTGATCGTCTCCGAGTGGTGCGCGGGTTACCTGCGCGGTGCCGCGGTGGCCGGCTGGCTGGAGGCAGCGTTGCCCGAGTCGGTGGCAGCAGCCCGGGCGCTGATCACCCTGCACGGTGATGAGAGCGGCAGCGCGACGCTCAAGGCCATGTCCGACGCCGAGTACGATGCCAGCACGGCACTGCTCGAACCGGCGGCTGTCGAGCTTTACCAATACTGGCAACAGAACCTGGAGCCGGTGCTGCCGGTCCGTCGTGACGATGCCAAGGTGGGGCGTAACGACCCGTGCAGCTGCGGCAGTGGCAAGAAATACAAGCAGTGCTGCATGCGCTGACAGCATCTTTGCCAGACCGGCCGGCTGAGGTTCGCGACCCCAGTCGTCCGGCTGCGTCAACTCATGCTGTTGGGGCTGCTGCTCAGCCAAGCAACTCGGCAAACGCCTTGTCCGCCTCCAGCACGGCTGGCAAGGCTTCGAACAGCATGGCCAGGTCGACCTCCTCGAACAATGGGCCTTCCAGGCTCTGCTGCGCCTGTTCGCTGACACCATCGAGTTCGATGGTTTCCGCAATGATCACCGACTGCGCCATCAGCCTTGCGTAATGACCGTCGCTGGGCGCCTGGCTTGGGCGCGCCTGGTAGGCGATGGCATGCTGGATCAGCGCTGGCAGTTGCCAGCGGCGTGCCAGTTCGGCGCCCACTTCCGGGTAGCCGAAACCCAGCTGCAGGGTTTCCTCGGCGGCCTGTGCCGCGGCCTCGCGCTTCGGATGGCGGTTCATGCGCCGGGCAAAATCCGGTGCGCCAGTCTGGATCAGCAGCTCGCCGATGTTATGCATCATGCCGCAGGTGAAGGCGGCGTCCGTGTCCAGCTTCAGTTGCTTGGCCAGGCTGCGGGCGATGCTGGCCACCCGGAAGCTGTGAATCCAGAAGCCCTTGAGGTCGAAGCCGCTATCGACCTTGAATGCGCCCGTCATCGCCGAAGCCAGCACCAGCGTGCGCAGGGTGTTGAATCCCAGGCGCATGGCCGCGTCCTCGACGCTCACGGCCTCACGCGCGCCGCGAAAACGGGGCGAGTTGGCCAGGCGCAGTACCTTGGCGGCGATAACCGGGTCGCGCTCGATGTTGCGCGCCACGCTTTCCAGGCTGGAGGAGGGGTTGTCGAACTGCTGGATCAGCTCCTGCGCGACCTTCGGAATGCTCGGCAGTGTGTGAATCTGGGCAAAGAGACTGTCAATATCCATGTTGGCTCCGATAGCTACGGGCGCGGCGCTCGCGCTCGGTGAGAAAGTGCTCTTTGAGCATAGCCGCGCCTGCGGTCACAGCCAGTCTCGCAGCCGCTTGTTAGAGCCTTTTTCGTCGTGCTACCGGCTTAGAACAGGCACGCCAGAGCACCAGCCGGGAAGGGGGCTGGTGCTTGTAGCTATAGCCTTACTGGCGTGGCGCCGCGCTGGTCTCTGCAGCGGTGGACCACACCCGGTAGTGCACCTCGATATCCTTCGGTGCGTAGATCACCAGCGGCAACTTGCTGTTGTAGCGCACCAGTTGCGGCTCACCGCCGACGCGCACGAACGCCGGTTTGCGGCTGCCATCCGGGCAGGCCATCAGGGTACTCATGGCCGGGCCGACCTGGCTCAGTTCGTAGTAGTTATAGCCCCAGCCTTCCACGGTTTTTTCCTGCCACTGGCCGCCCAGGCGTTGCTGATTGCAGTCCACTTCCAGGGTCTTGCCGGCAATGATCTCCACCTTGTGCTCGGCTTCGTTGGCCTGTACCGGCAGCTCGATCACGTGGCGGCTGTAGCCGTCGGCAGCGGCGGGGTAGGGCTTGAGCGCCTCGGGCGTGGCAGCGCAGGCGGCCAGCGGCAGGGCGCAGACGAGGGAGAACAGCGGCAGTTTGAGTCGGATCATGAGGGTTCCTTGCTGAAGGACCTTGTGGGTCGTCCGTTGTTGGCAAGCCGCCGGATCGGCGGCGCAGCACAGACCTTTGTGGATAGGCCAAGTTCCTGTGCCTTTCAAGCCGTCTCAACGCGCCTCGGCCGAGGGGGCCAGCTCGGCGGGCAGGGCGTGCTGAAGATAGTCCGCGAACAGACGTACCTTGGGCGTCAGCTCGTAGCGATTGCGCACGCAGAGGTAGTAATCCAGCGGTGCGCTGGTCGCACGACTGCTTGCGGGGGTGGCTGATGAGAACAACTCGACCAGTTCACCGCGGGCCAGGTACGGGTCGGCGACGAAGGACGCCAGGCGGGTGATGCCGCCGCCTGACGCAGCGCACTGTGCCAAGGCATCGATATCGTTGCTGCTCATGGCCACTCTGACCTGGGCATCGAAATGCTCGTCATCGCGAACGAAGCCCCAGCGCAGAAAGCGGCCATCGGTCGCGAAGCGGAACAGCAGGCAATCATGATCGCGCAATTGCTCGGGCTCGCTGGGGCGACCGGCGCGCTGCAGGTAGGCCGGGGCAGCACAGAAGCGAGTTTGCGCGGTGGCGATACGCCGGGCAACCAGGCCGCTGCGCAACTGCTGCTCGATGTAGATGCTGACGTCGACACCTTCCTGAATGTGGTCGACGGAGCTGTCGGTGGTCAGCAGCTCGCAGCGTATACGCGGGTAGCGCGCCATGAAACCGGGGATCAGTGGTGCCAGCACGTGGCGGCCGAAGGCCGCGCTGGCGGCGATGCGCAACTGGCCGCGCGGTTCATCCTGTAGGTCGGCGACGTCGGCGCGGGCCAGTTCCAGTTCCTGAAGCACCGCTTGCACGCGCTCGAAGTACAGCGCGCCAGCGTCGGTAAGCGCCAGGCTGCGGGTGGTGCGGGTGAGCAGGCGGGTACCCAGATTTTGTTCCAGGCGGGCGATGTTCTGGCTCGCCGCAGCGGCGCTGATACCCAGCAGGCGCGCTCCTGCGGCGATGCTGCCGCTTTCCACCGCTTTGACGAAGCTCTCAAGGCCGCGAAGGGTGTCCGTGCTTTTGCTTTGCAATGCTGGCCTCGGTCGTAAGTTGAGCTTGATACTCAACTTACCTTCCGGCCTCTACCGGAGCAATCGTCCTGGTCGCTAAAGTGCTGGCACATTCAATGATCAGGAAATCAGAGCATGTCCGATTTCGACTCAACGCCGCTGCCTGCGCGTAGCTGGAAGCTGCCTGCCCGAGCCATGCCTGTGGCTTTCGCTTTCTTCATGTCGGGGATCATGGCGATGCTCATGTCGCTGGTGATCACCGCTGCAAACCGAGGGTTCAGTGACGGTTACCTGCAAGCGGTACTGAGTGCCTACAGCCTGGCCATGCCGGTGGCTTTCTGCTGCGTGATGCTGGTGCGGCCGGTCGTGATCAAGCTGGTGAGTCTGACCGTGCACGCTCCGTGAAAAACTGCGCAGTCTCTCACGGGCGAGGGAGGGCGGCCTGCTTTTGCGCCAATCAAGCACGCTCAGGCCAGTCGGCGGGGGCCGTGCGTGACACCCACCGATGCAAGGGGATCAGGCGAAGACGAAGTACTTGCGAACGGTCTCGACCACTTCCCAGGTGCCTTTCATGCCAGGTTCGACCACGAAGATGTCACCGGCTTTCAGGTGAATTGGCTCCATGCCGTCCGGGGTGATGATGCAATAGCCTTCCTGGAAGTGGCAGTACTCCCACTTCACGTACTCCACGCGCCACTTGCCGGGCGTGCAGATCCAGGTACCCATGATCTTGCTGCCATCATCGGAGTTGTAAGCGTTGAGGTTGACGGTATGCGGGTCACCTTCGATGCGCTCCCATTTGCAGGCATCGACGACGGGCATCGGCTGGGTGTCGCGCAGAACGGTGATCGGTTTGTTGGCCATGTCTGGCTCCCGGTGCAAAAAAAGGGCCTTCACCATAGGCGCCGGACGCATGGAGAGATTGTCTGGAGTCGACCTCTGGCTAGTCGTTTGCGCTGTCGCCTGCGACATTTTTACGCCCAAAGGACGAGAGAAGCGGAGCGACTTTGCCTCTACTCTTGAGACGGAGAACCGTTCGAGAAGAGAGGCGCTTATGGGTTTTTTCCGTCGTGAACGCTTCACTCAATCGCTGCAGGGGGCAACCGCGCAGATCAGTTGTCGCGGCGGCGAGCTTGCCGCTGAGCTGGCGGCGGTGCGCATGCGGCCGAGCTTCATCACTGGCTACGTTTCACCGCACCTGGATCTCGAACGCATCGCCCGGCAGATTCACGAGCGCTTTCCCGGTGTCACGCTGAGCTTGAGCAGCAGCGCTGGCGAACTGTGTGGCAGCGAAGGGCGGCTCTACTGTGACGCCAGTGGGCAGTGGGATCGCCTGGTGCTGGCGCTGTTCGACAGCCGTGTATTGCTCAGCGCGGAGCTGGTCAGCGTGCCGCTGGAGAGCCAGGACATTCGGGCTGGTGGCGCGCGCATGTCGCTGCGTGAGCGCATCGCCAAGCTGACTCGATCGCTGCAGGCGTTGCAGGTGAAGACGCCCATCGATGCCCGCGACACCCTGGCTTATGTGTTGTTCGACGGTTTGTCGGCCTCCGAGTCGTTCTTCATGGAAGCGCTCTATGAGTCAGGGCGTTTTCCCTGCCTGTTCGTCGGTGGCTCGGCCGGTGGCAAGGGCGACTTTCGCCAGACCTTCCTGCATGACGGCCAGCGTCGCTACGAGAACCATGCCCTGGTGGTGTTTCTCAAGAGTGCACCTGGTGTTCGCTTTGGCGTGTTCAAAAGCCAGAACTTCGAGCCGACGTCGATCAGCCTCAGTGTGCTCACCGCCTCGCTCGAGGAGCGCAGCATCCGTCAGGTGATCGACGCGCGCGGCAATATTCTGAGTATGGTCGCCGCCTTGTGCGCCGAATTGCAGTGCCAGCCGCAGGAGCTGGAGGGCAAGCTAGCCAGTTACTCGTTCGCCATTCGCGTCGGCAGCGAGCTGTTCGTGCGTTCCATCGCGCGCATCGACCTGCAGCAGGAGATCGTCCACCTGTTCTGTGACGTGGCGCCGGGCGAGGAACTGGTATTGGTCAGGCGCACGCCATTGGTCGAGGGCACTCGGCGTGATTTCGAACGCTTTCTGCAGGGCAAGGGGGGAACGCCCCTGCTCGGCCTACTCAACGACTGCATCCTGCGCCGGCTCAACAACGCGGCGGAGCTGGGGAAGATGGGGTCGGTGTTCGGCCGGGTGCCGGTCATCGGCTTTTCCACCTTCGGCGAGATTCTCGGCCTCAACCTCAACCAGACACTGACCGCGATCTTCTTCTTCCAGGTCCCGCCGGGCGCGGCGTTCAGTGACGATTACATCGACCGCTTTCCCATCCACTACGGCGAATTCAAGGCCTTCTTCCTGCGTCGGCAAATCAAGAAGCTCGCCGGGCTCAGCCAGGTGGTGGTCAGTCAGATCAACGCCTTCAAACGGCATGACTACGACAGCTGCATCGACAGCCACGGCCTCGACGAGCACATTCGTCCGGTTTTCGAGGGGCTGGCCGATCTTGGTCAGGTGTTGCGTGCGGCCGAGGCGCGGCAGCGCGAGATTGGCGAGCAGTTACACTTGCATGCCCATGAATTGCACCAGAGCATGGATGCGCTGGGCGATAACATCACTCGCCAGGGCGATGTCACCGAGCAGGCCGAGGCGGTGGTACGCAGCCTGGGCGAGCAGGGCACATCGGTGGTACGCAGTGCCGACGAGCTGGCGCGATCCAGTCTACGCATCCAGTCCATCGTTCAGGTGATCCAGCAGATTGCCGGGCAGACCAACCTGCTGGCGCTCAATGCCGCCATCGAGGCGGCGCGTGCCGGGGAAATGGGGCGTGGCTTCGCGGTGGTGGCCGACGAGGTGCGCAACCTGGCGCAGATCACTCACAAGAACGCCGCCGAGATCGGTACCGACGTCGATCAGCTGTCCCAGGCCATCAGCGTGGTGTCCGGGCATATCCAGCAGCAGGTCAGCGAGGTCTCCACGCTGGGGGGGATGATCGATTCGCTGCGTGATTCCGCCGAACTGACCGAGCAGACCTCGCTGCGCACCCGCGAGCTGGCCGACACTCTGACCGGGCTGACGGGTAACGTCGGCTGACTGCGTGCGGCGGCGCATGTGCCGCCGCAGCGCTACTCACAGTTTGGTGGCGAAGCTCTCCACGGCAGCGACCACACGGCGTGCGCCGTCCTGGATCTCGTCGATGACCTGGCCGGCCTGGCCCGACAGCTCGAGGCCCAGCTCGGCCTGGGTCTTGCCGCGGTCGATGATCTGCACGGCGCGTTCGGCCAGTTGCTGGTTCTGACCAACGACCGAGGTGATTTCCTCGGTGGCCGCGCTGGTACGCGAAGCCAGTTGACGGACCTCGTCGGCCACCACCGCGAAGCCACGGCCCTGATCGCCCGCTCGCGCCGCCTCGATGGCGGCATTGAGTGCCAGCAGATTGGTCTGGTCGGCGATGCTGCTGATGTTCTTGACGATCGAGCCGATCAGCTGCGACTGCTTGTCCAGCGCTTCGATGCCCTGCGCGGCCTCCTGCATACGTGAGGCCAGCTCGGTCATGGCGTCGAGCATCTGCTGCACCACCGAGGCGCCATTGCGCGCGCTTTCGTCAGTGCCCTTGGAGGTCTCGAAGGCAATGCCGGCGGCCTGGGCCACGGCCTCTTCGCGCTGCACCTGGTCGGTGATCACCGTGGCGAACTTGACCACTTTGTACAGCCTGTCATGGGCGTCGGTAATCGGGTTGTAGGACGCCTCCAGCCACACGTCGCGGCCGTGGCTATCGATACGACGAAAGCGGTTGACGACGAACTCGCCACGGCGCAGCTGTTCCCAGAACTGCTGGTACTCGGGGGCGTTGTACTCGCTCGGGTCGCAGAAGATGCGGTGATGCTTGCCCTGGATCTGCGCCAGGCTGTAGCCCATGGCATCGAGAAAGCGCTGATTGGCGGTCAGCACCTCGCCATTCAGATTGAACTCGATAACCGCAGTGGAACGCTGCAGGGCCTTGATCAGGTTTTCATGCTCGCGCGACGTTTCGATGGTGCGGGTCAGGTCGCTGGCATGGATCGAGAAGAAGCGAATGTGCCCGCTGCTGTCATGCACGGGCTGCAGGATCGAGCGCAGCCAGGCCTCTTCGCCATTGCCGCGCAGCAGGCGGATTACCCCGGAGAGGTGCTCGCCACGTTCCAGGGCCTGGCGCACACGGTGATGGAAGTCGAGATTGTGCACATGTTCGGGTATCAGCTGCAGCACGTGCTGGCCTTGCAGGTGATCTGCCGTATAGCCCATCTCCTTGAGGAAATTGTCGTTGGCGCGCTCGATGCGACCTTGCGGGTCGAGCATCAGCACCAGCATTTCCTCTTCCAGGCTGGTGCAAACCTGCGTCACGGAAGAGAAATCGTCACGCAATGCCTGCAACTCTTGCTTCAGTCGTCCATTGAACATGAGAGCCATCTCGCTGAAAGTTGACGCCATTGTTTCGGCTACAAGTGTCAGGAGTTTAGCCGCGGTATGGCATGCGTACAGGCCCGTGCAGAAAACCAGCAGGGCTGCGCGGCTTTCTCTATCGGCGCGCAGCTGCGCTTGGGCTATGATGCGCGCCCCTCGACACCCTGGCGGGTCATCATGTCCGGCAACGCCCTCTATACCGACCTGTCGGGCTACTACGATCTGATGTGCGCGGACATCGACTACGCCGCGCAGAGCCACTGCGTGCATCGCCTGCAGCAATTGTTCGGTAACGGCGGCAAACGCCACCTCGATCTGGCCTGTGGCACCGGCCCGCATGTGCGCCATTTTCTCGATGCTGGCTATGCCAGTCGTGGCCTGGACATCAACCAGCCGATGCTCGACCGCGCTGCCCTGCGCTGCCCCGAGGCGCGCTTCTCGCGGCAGGACATGTGTGGCTTTGAGGTCGACGAGCCGCTGGACCTGATCACCTGCTTTCTCTACTCCATCCACTACAGCGCCAGCATCGAACGTCTGAAAGCGTGCATCGCCAGCGTGCATGACGCCCTGGCGCCGGGCGGGGTGTTCTGCTTCAACGCCGTGGACAAGCAGCGCATCGACAACACCTCGTTCGTTTCTCACAGTGCGCGGCATGCCGAGGGGCAGTTGCGCTTCAGCTCCGGCTGGTACTACCGCGGTGAGGGTGAACAACAGGCGCTGCGTTTGCGCATCGAGCGTACTCAGGGCGAGCAGACCGAGGTCTGGCACGACGAGCACCCGATGGTGGCGGTGAGCTTCGCCGAACTGCAGGCCCTGCTGGCGCCGTACTTCGAGGTGCAGGTGCTGGAGCACGACTATCAGCGTCTGAGTCAGTGGGATACCACGTCCGGCAATGCGCTGTTCGCCTGCAGCAAGCGCTGATACGACGCTGCATCATCCTCAGCCTGGCCATTGCCTCACGCCGGCTCCTCGACGCGCTCGGTTTGCAATAAACGCTGCAGCTTAGCCACCAACGCATCGACCTTGCCCAAGGCCTGTTTGACCGACTCGGCGAGCAGCTCGCCGCCGACTTCCTGACCCTCGATGGCGATCTGGTGCACGCGGGTGAGGCCGATGAAGCCGAGCGCGGTGATCAGGTTCGGCTCCAGATGGTTCATATGCGCCATCTCGCCGCCCGCATCGAAACCAATGCCACCGCGTGCGGTGAGAATCACCACATCACGCGGCCGGTCGGCCAGCATGGGGACATAGGGATCGAGCGGGTTGCTCTCGTCCAATTCCACCGTACGGCCGGGGCGCACTACCTGGTCGATCCACGCCTTGAGCGCTGCCGGCATGCCGAAGTTGTACAGCGGTGTGCCGATCACCAGCACGTCGGCGGCAATCAACTCATCGACCAGGCGATCGCTTTCGGCCAGTGTGTCGCGCATCCAGGCCTCGCGCTTTGGCTCGGCAGTGAAGGACGAGGCGATCCAGTCGTGGCTGATGATCGACGGCGGGTTCTGGCCGATGTCGCGGTAGGTGATGAGGTCCTGCGGGCGGCGCGCCTGCCACTGGCTGACGAAGCGATGGCTGAGGTTACGGCTGTGCGAGCCGTGCTGAACCTTGCCGGCGAGGCCGGGGCGGGCGCTGGCATCGAGGTGCAGAATATGGGTCATGGCGAGTCTCCTGATTGAATTTGAATTCATCTGTGATTGGCAGCAGACTCAGGCTAAGTTCGCCAATGGCTGGCGACAAACGAGCAATTTTTTTCGTAACGGATGAGGAAAGTTCAGCTATGAGCCGGCGCAGGCTACCTCCGCTTTCCGCTTTGCGAGCCTTCGAGGCGGCGGCTCGCCACGAAAGCGCCAAGCAGGCCGCGGAAGAACTCTCGGTCACCGCCACGGCCATCAGTCACCAGATTCGCGCGCTGGAAGATGCCCTCGGCGTCCCGCTGTTCGTGCGCAAGCCGCGCCAGCTGGAGCTGACCATGGCCGGACGCGAGTTGCAGCAGGTGCTGGAAAGCGCCTTCGACAGCATCGGCGCAGCGGTCGAACGGCTCAGCGCCGCACCGCGCCGGCGGGCCGTCACCCTCAGCACCACGCCCGCGGTGGCGGTGCGCTGGTTGCTGTCCTGGGTCTGCCTGCTGCGCGACTCCCACCCGGATATCGACCTGCGTATTCATGCCTCGCACGAGCCGGTGGCGCTTGATGGTGTCACCGCCGATATCGCCATTCGCTATGGCGACGGCCGCTGGCCCGGGCTGGTGGCGGAAAAACTCTTCGACAACACCTTCATCCCCGCCTGCAGCCCTCTGCTGAACCTGCACGACGCCGCAGAGCTGCCCGGGCATTCGCTGATCCACTTTCGTAACCAGGCGGCGATTTCCTCGCCTATCGATTGGGCCATCTGGCAGAAGAAGGCCCAGGTGCCGGGGCTGGACGTCGCTGCCGGACTGGTGTTCTCCGACGAGACCCACGCCGTTTCGGCTGCCGTCGGCGCCCAGGGGGTGGCGCTGATGAGCCGGCAGCTGATCGAGGACGAGCTACGCGAGGGCAGGCTGGTGCAGCCCTTCGGCCCGGAGCTGGAGGGTAAGCCGTTCTTTCTGGTGTACCCGGAAAGCCGCCGCAATGACCCGAGCATTCAGGCGGTGAGGGAATGGATCCTGACGGTGCCGGGTGGCTTGTGTTCGATCTGACGACCAGTCATCCAGGGCCTGGCGGGTTGAGCCTGAGCCGGGCATCGGCCCGGCTGAGCGCTCAATAATAAATATCCTCTGCGGCATGCTTTCTCTGTCGCATCAAGGCAAAGAACGACAAGCCCAGGAGCAGGAGAATCGCTGTCGAGCAGCCCAGGAAGACCTTGGCGTCCGCGCCGCTGGCTTGGTAAGTGGCTTGGGTCATCTTTATCGACGGTGACCAGGTGGAGTGGATCAAGGGAATCTTGTCGTCGATGGCGTACGCAGCAGGGTCGTACTGAGTGTTCTGCGTGTAGGTATCGGCGAAGGATATTCCGTCCGCCTCATAGCGGTAGGTGATGATGTTCAGGGCGGGGTTGGGCGTGTTCTGTATCTCGGTGATGCGGGCTTGGGTCTGCTGATTGCCGAGCAGCATGAACAGGGCGGTGGCGCCGTGGTTGCTCATGAGGGCGAGAATGGCGAGGGGGATGATCGCTATCAACGACAGTGTGGATAGCGTGGTGAGGAAGTCTCTTTTTTCTTCCCGTGGGTAATACATACGCGGCATCCGTTGGTTCAGGGTGAGGTGCGCCGGGTGTGGCGGCGCGATTATCAATCAGTGGCCTGATGCGGCAGTTATCGCGGCGTCGGGCTGCCGGTAATAGGCATCCCACAGCTTGTTGCGGAATTTGTTGGTCGGGTCGACGCGCCGTTTCAGCGCGAAGAAGGCCTCGGCACCGGGGTAGGCGGCGAGAAACTGCTCACGGCTGGCGTGGATTTGATACGGCAGGTAGTAGCTGCCCTGGTGAGCGATGGCCAGGTCGATCAGCTGCCGTGTCCAGTCGGCTACGGCGGCGCGTTCGCTGGGTGAGACGCCCTGTCGGTAGTAGAGCACCAGCGCGAAGGTGTCTTCGCGAGCCCAGGCCAGCAGCGTGCCCGGGTCGGCCTTGGCATGGCGAATGGAGATATTGGCGACCTTGACCTTGTGCGCCTTGAGCACATCCTTCATGCCCGCGACGAAGTGCTCCAGCTGCGCTTCGGGAACGAAATATTCCTGCAGCACATAGCTGTAGTCGGGGCCGGAGATGGGCTGCAGCTCACGTACATCGAGGCTGGCCTCATGGTTGCGCCACTGCACCTGCGGTCGCTTGAGCAGCAGCGGGTCGACCAGGTTTTCGCGCACCTTCGCGCCGCCATTGCTGCTGGCCACCGCCAGCGCCGCGCGCATGGCCTTGTAGTCGCGGTCCAGTGGTACCAGGCGCTCGGTGACGGTCAGTGGTGCGTCCGTACGCAGGTAGGACACGGCGCGAACGCTGTCGTAATCGTCGGTGTAGAGAATGCCGTTGTGCATCACCATGTCCGGGTTGCCGCTGACCTGACTGGCGAAGAACTGCGCATAGTCACTGAGCGGCATGAGTTGCGTCTGGCGCACCAGCTTGCTGTTTTCCACCAGCGATAGGGTGGCTTCGACGATGACGCCCAGGCCGCCATAGCCGCCGATGGCGCCATGGAACAGCTCGCTGTTGTGCGTCGGGCTGGCGTCCACCACCTGGCCGTCGGCCAACACCAGGCGCAACGAGCGCACGCCAAGCACCAACGGCCCCTGGCCGACGTAACGGCCATGGGCATTGACGCTGAGGGCGCCGCCGACGGTGAAATTGGCGTAGGACTGCATGATTTGCGGCGACAGGCCGTGTGGGTCGATGTACTCCAGCACTTCGCGCCAGGTGATGCCGGCCTGCACGCGAATCTCCCGGCGCTGCGCGGAGAACGCCAGCACCTTGTTGAATTGGCGCATGTCCAGTTGCAGGGCCTGCTCGGTAGCGGTCTGCCCACCCATGCTGTAGCGCCCGCCGCCAATGGCGATGGGCCCGGCGTGCTCGCGCACCGCTGCGACGATCTGCTCAAGCTCGGTAGGCGCCAGCACCTGCGACACCGCAATGGGGTTCATGCCGCTGACGTCGTTGACGATTTCCACGGCGTGCGCGGCCTGGCACAGCAGCAGGATCAGAAGGGGGAGGATACGCATCGGACTTCCTTGTTCGCAGTAGTGAAACGGCGATTGCCTGCCTTGCCGGTACGGCCAGGCCGGCGCCATCGGGCCAGCGCCGCCGTGCATTGTTCCTCAGTTGCTGATGCGAGTGCCAATTGAAATATCGACGCTGCTGCAAACGCCGGTTTGTGGCACATGGGTGAGCCATCGCGGCCGCGCGTGCAGGCAGATCTTGCAGCTACCCGGTGGCTCGTGCTCGCAGCCGCCGCCAGCCGCGACTCAGGCCGGCATCGGCTGGCGCACGCGCAAGGTGACGCCGGCATGCACCGCCAGTGTGGCGATCACCAGGGCGCCACCGTAGAGCGTGGCGTTGGCCGGTGTTTCCTGCAGGAAGTACCAGACCCAGAGCGTGCCCAGCACGCTTTCCAGCAGGTAGAACAGCGCAACCTCGGCGGAAGGCAGATAGCGGGTCGCGTTGTTGATCAGCAAGGTGGCCAGCGGCATCTGCACCAGGCCCATGATGGCCAGCGCCCAGTAGCTCGAGGCGCCCAGGGTGAAGGGCTGCGCGTTGGGCCAGGCAATCAGCGCCGCCGCCAGCCCACCCAGTGCGATCAGCGGCATGCGCTCCAGGGACGGGTGGCGGCGCAGCAGCGTCAGGTTGGCGCCCACCGCCGCCGAGGACAGCAGGGCATAGCCGTTACCAGCCAGGTCGGTCGTGTTAAACGCGCCGGCGAACACCAGCATGATGCCCAGAGCCGCCACGCCAATCGCCAGCCAGGTGCGCAGCGCCACCTGTTCGCCGAGAAAGAAGCGGGTGAACAGCGCCGCGAACAGCGGCGCCGTGCAAAGAATGACCACCACGTTGGCGACCTGGGTATGGATCACCGCCAGCACGAAGAAGATCGAGATCAGCGCCAGCAGCAGGGCCGAGCAGGCACTGAGCAATGGTTGCGCGCGGACGCTGGCACGGCTCCTGGCCGACAGCGAGAACACGCCCAGGGCCAGGAACATCAGCAAGCCACGCCAGAACACGATGTTCCAGCCATCGGCCTGCGCCAGGCGTACCAGCAAACCATCGAAGCTGAGAATCACGATGCCGCTGGTGACGAGTAGCAAACCGCGTGCTGAATCTTTCATCCGTGTGTCCTCGACGTGCCGCTGGTGGGCATCCTGTTGCTGCTGGAGGGAGGCTGCCTCGAAATGGTGCACAGCCAGACGCTGTGTCGATGATGGACGTGGTTTTTGCTGCAGACCTGCCCAGAAGCGCCCCGAGTGCTGCGGTTCGCGACCTGCTACTTGCCGGGCTGGACGACGATGCCGCGTTTCTTGCTGTACGCGTGCCACTGCGCCAACAGCCAGCCTCCCTGACCGGTGAAGCGCTCGGCCGAACGCGTGCAGGCGCTGATCCGCTCCAGGCGAAAGTGGCGAAAGTCGTTGCGCAGGTCGCACCAGGCGGCCAATACCTGAAAACCGTCGAAATACCCCAGGGCTATGGGGCGCAGTGTGCGCTGGGTCAGCGATCCCGCTTCATCCGTGTAATCGATCAGCACCTTGCATTCATCGCCGATGGCCTCGCGCAGGGTGCGTGCGGTGCTGCCGTCGTCGCGACCGGCAGGGGCGGGGCCGGCGAACAGCGGCGTTTTCTCCAATTGTGCTTGGGCCTCGGCGCCAAGCACCGCGCGCAGCTTGCCCTGCACGTTCTGCGCTGCCAGGCGCAGCGCCGGGTCCGTCCTGCGCTCCACCCAGCGCAGGCCGAGCAGCAACGCCGCCAGCTCTTCCTGGGTGAACATCAGCGTTGGCAGCAGATAACCCGGCTTCAGCAGGTAGCCGATGCCCGGCTCGCCGTGAATATCGGCGCCCTGGCCCTGCAAGGTGGCAATGTCCCGGTACAGCGTACGCAGACTCACGCCCAGCTCACCGGCGAGCGTCTGGCCGCTGACGGGCAGGCGGTGGTTGCGCAGGATCTGCAGCAGCTTCAACAATCGTTCGGTGCGTGTCATTGCACCATGCTGACAGGAACTGTCAGTAGGGTCGACTAACGTGAACCTTCCATTCTCAGGAGGTCCACGATGAACCGTCCCAATCTGTTAATCCTCTACGTTGCCGACACACTGCGCAGCAGCGCCTTCTATCGGCAACTGCTGCAACAGGCGCCCACCAGCGAGTTTCCCAGCTTCGTGTCCTTTGCGCTGAGCGACCAGCTGCACCTGGGGCTGTGGTCGGAGCAGGCGGACAATTTCCAGTCATCCGGCAACGGCCACCGCAGCGAGTTCGGTTACCAGGTCGAGCGTGAGGCCGATGTCGAAATGCTCTACGAGCGTTGGCAGGCGTTGGGCGTCGAGATTGAGCAACCCCTGGCCCGTGCGGTGTTCGGGCCGACCTTCGTCGCGCTCGACCCGGACGGCCACCGGCTGCGCGTGTGCATGCGCGATGCCAGCTGATCGCCGCTGCTGATGGCGCTTGGCGCCTGATGGAGCCCCACGCCCGGCGTGGGGCATCGCCTCAATGCAGCGCGCGTGAAGGCAGGCGCTCGTCGACCAGTTGTTGCGCCTGCAGGGCAAGCGCATCGAGATGTGCATCGCGCTGTTTTTCCGCCTGCTGCATGGCGCGCTGGCCGTGCTGCTTGAGCAGGTAGGCGTGGATCTGCCTGACCTCGGTGGAGGCGAACACCGGCGCCAGGTCCGCCACGGCCACCATACCGCTGGAGCGATAGTCGCGGCTGTTCATCAGCACCTGCGCGCCTTGAGCGGCCAGCACCTGCAGGCCCAGCGCCTCGAACAGCGGCACCTTGTCTGCCGCACAGGCCAGTTCCAGATGCGGCCGATGTGCCAGCACGCGCTGCAGCAGCGCGCGGCCGATGTCCTGACGGCGGTGTGCGGCATCTACCGCCAGATAGGCAAGGGTGCAGGCGGCAGCATCATCGGGGCTGGGCAGGTACAGGGCAAAGCCGAGTACGCGGGCCGGGTCTTCATCGTCCAGTGCCAGCAGTAGCTGCACCGGGCCTTCGGCCTCACCGTTCATGGTCTGCAGGTGCAGATGCACCTCGTAGCCGATCACGTACTGGTACAGCTGATACAGCGGGTTGCTCGGCAGCAGCGGTACCGCGCTGACGTCAGCGAAGTAGTCCACCACCATCTGCAGTACCTGACTCTTCAGGGACTCGGGCGGCGGGCTGCTGAGGTGGGAGAGGGTAAACATCGGCAGGTGGGCTCCGCGAAAAAGGCGTGGTCGGGCATTGTAACCGCACGCAGCTGCGCTGCCCCTACGGCGCTGTTTTCATCCGCCGCTGATGCTCGCCGCAGTGGCGCGCTGCGTGTTCAATCTGCTGTTAGCCGCATTGCGACATCCGTGTTGTTCAGCTCTCGCCAGATAGTCTGCGGCTTTAACTGGATCGCTGCCGCGCATGTATATGGCGAGCATGAAAAACGCCTCTGCTCTTGTCTCTTCAAGTGTCATTAGTGGAGGGGAGAGCGCTTGCATACGTTGCAGTGGCGTCAACTGCTCAAGACCGTTGAACAGGCTGTCGATGTCACGCACGGGGCAACTGGGTAATACAAAACCTACCAGTGGATAGAAAGAGGCATAGCGGTCCGTCATCTCAACGGTCACTGCCAGCTGTGCATGCGCCTGTTCAACTGCCTTGAGCATGGCTGAAAAGCCTTTTTCCTTGTTCAAGGTTGAGCAGTAACTGGCTTGAGCGAGGGCTGCTGCTTGCAGGCTCTGTTTTGCCGCCTGGGCCAGTAATCTGCAGGCCTCCAGTTTTATGCCGTTTTGCTTGTCGCTACTCTGAGCCGCTTGCTGGATGAGGGCGTGCGCATAGAGAAACTGGCCAGGTGGGAAGCCCAGGTCTGATGAGGCTTTTAATTGCTCAATGTAGGTTGGCGCGTACTTGTTCAGCGATGAACGCGTGGCTCCGCGGTTTTGCTCGCTCTTGCCGGTTTCTTCGAGCTGCTCCAGGGCCATTACGACCTTTTCGCCGACCTTGATAGCCGCCAGGTACTGATCTAATCCCGGTTCAGTGTTGGCACTGCCATATGAGCTGTTCAGCAAGCTTGCCAGAAATAGTGTGCAACTGAGCTTTTTCATGAAAGTTGGGGTGTCCTGCCCTTTACGCCTATGTAAACAAGGCCGCACAAGCTGAGTGACGTGGAGGACGATCCGAGCGCCCATCACGGTGGTCTCTACAAGATGGGATCCACTTGCCAGCAAGAGAATCGTGCGCGGCAGGAGCCTATACCTTGTCGGCGCTGCTGGTGGTGTTACACGTCACGAGTGAGCGAGCCGGTTGCTCAGTTAATATGGCGCCGTAGCATATTCAGAGCCAAAGGAGCCCCATGCCATCGCCGAAACGCAAACACTCAGGCATCGAGCGCGAGCTGATTCGCAGCCTGACCACTGCCTGCGAAACCGCAAAAAGCGAAATCGTCGGTTTCCAGTGGCTGACTCATGAGGTGGACTACGAACAGTTTCCGCAGAGCCTGGTGGTGACCTGGATGTTCGATAGCGAGGCGAGCAGGGCGCGGGCGCTCGTCAGTGGCGACAAGGCGAGAATGCAGGCGCTGACTCAGACCGCTTTCGATGAGGTGGGTATCAGCGTTTCCACTATCGCCAGCCATGTCGCGTTTTCGGTCGAGCAACCGGCAAGGGGCAAGCGTGGCCAAGGACATTGAGAACCCCTGCGTGTCGCTCTGCCAGCTTAACAGCGAGCTGTGCGTCAGCTGTGGGCGCACGCGCGAGGAAATCCGCAAATGGCGGGGCATGAAACGGCCGGAGAAAATGGCGACCGTGCAGCGGGCGGCAGCGCGAATGAAGGCGATAGCCAAGAAGAAGAGCAAGGGCTAGCGAGCGCGTGACCGTTCCCGCGCAGTGCGGAGGAACGATCACGCGTCGGTCAGTTGTTCAGGTAGCGGGCGGCCACCTGATCGATGAAGCCTTCCTTGCGCATCTGATCCAGAGCGCTTTGCAGTTTCTGCACGACTTCATCCGGGGTTTCCTTGTTCATCGCCAGGTAGAGCTGCGTGCTGCTGATGGCAAAGGCCACTTCCAGCTTGCCGATACCGGCCTTGCCGGCCTCGTAGTTGCCTGCCGGGTTGGTGGTCGCCCACAGGTCAAATTCACCGGCTTGCAGCTTGGCTGGCGCGTTGCTCAAGACGTTCTTCACGGTAAAGTTTCGCTGGGTCAGATACTGGCTGACACTGGTGCCGGCGACCGAACCAACACGGTACGTGCGGGCGTCGTCGAGGCTGTTCAGCGTGATCGGGTTGCCGGGTATCTTCAGCAGCACCAGCTGGATTTCACTCAACGGCCCGACCCACTTGAAGCGCGACTCGCGATCTGCCGAGCGGCTGAGCGAGTACACGGCAAAGTCGGGCTGCTTTTCGGCCATCTCCTGCAGGCGGCTCCAGGGGAACCGCAGCGTCATCTGGTACGGCACCTCGGCCCGCTTGAACATCTCGACCACCACCTCCTTGTCGATCCCTTCGATACCGTCCTCGCGTTCGAAGTTCTTGGCATTGGTCGACATGCTGAATGGCGGATAATTCTGCGTCAGGATCTGAACCACATTGGCCGCCTGGGCGGTGCCCGCGAACAGGGGCAGTAGTGCGATTGCTACGCGGCGGATCGTCTTGTTAAGCATGGGCAGTTCCTTGTGACCTTGGTTGTCGTGACGCGAACGTTCTGCGGTTCGCTGTCCAATTTGATGCGTGAGGTTGAAGTCGGCCGAACGGATTGCGCGCCATGCCTTCTTCACGCGCAGTCGGGTTCGATGGGCGGCAGGCATGCAGCGGTCACGCAACAGAACTCATTAGCGCAACCTTCACTCGACCGAGGCGGGCGCCGGCTGGGCGGGCATTGTTAGGTAAACGCGAGCGGGTAGCAGCTGTTGGATGAATGCCATGAGGTTTGCATCACACCTTCCAGCTCGGTAATCGTCAGTGGAGTGACTAATTGGTCATCGATGGCGGCCATGGGCGTGATTGGGAGCCAGAGTCTGAAGCGGTTGTCCGGGCTACTCGCCAGAATGGAACTGTTGCTACGTGACGGGGTTCACCTGCAAGTTCGGGTGCTGGAGTAGATTTGTGGGGGACTCCTCAGGGGCTGTCCCCGATTGCGCTACGATTGCGCTATCAAAAGGTGCCTAGCAACCCTGTTAGGCTTGGCGACCATTAAACGACAAGGGACTTGACGATGAGTACATTGAAACTGGCTAGCGTATCGCTTCTCGCTGTGGCGAGCTTCGGCTGCGCCTCCACTGGCCAGCAGATCGATACCAGAGGGCTGACGCTGGTGGAGGAAAACCACGCCACGGTCGAGCATGGGGCTCAGCGATACATACTCGATAGTTTTATCGTGCCGTTTCAGCAGCCGTACTACATCCGCGTTCAGCGTGAGGCACCTGGCCCGCTATCAAGCGCGGAAGCAGTCAGCATAGCCAAGGCCTACATCGAACCAAGAGGCTGTACACAGCCACTGGTTCGCCGTCCGGACCTAGATCGCGTCAATGGTGATAAAACCCAGTGGCTGATCGGTATCGAGTGCTAATCCTATATCCATATTTGGTTTCGTAGCTCGTAGGGGGGATGGCACTTTTTTCATCTCCCGTCAGCGGTTATCCGGGCTACTTGCTACGTGACGAGTTTAACTGTCGGGCGCTGGGGTAAATGTGTGGGAGTTCTTCAGAACCCTTATCACCAGTCGGATCGCGACAAAATACTGGGAAGTTTTAAACAAGGGAATTGGAGAAAGTTGAGTGGGAGAAAAAAAAGCCGCTGCAAAACCAACGATTTTGGCTAGCGTCAATCGCCGGTTGGCAGCACGCCTGATTGATTGCGCAATCGCTGTGCTGATCTTTTTTACCGTCAAATTCGGCGCCGGAGCATTGTCTGCCGTCGTGTCTGCAATCACCCCTAAAACGGTTCTTCTCTTGGCATGTTTTTCTGGCTTTACTTATTTCTTGCTGGCGGATGCGTTGCCCAACGGCCAAAGCCTGGGCAAGCGCCTGTTAAGCATCGCCACGGTCGACCAAAAGACGCTCAAGGGCTGCAGCGTTTCGCAGTCTTTTACCCGAAATTCAGGCGTACTGATGATTGTCGATTGGGTGTGGATTTTCATGGAGTCACGTACACGTTTGGGCGACATGTTCGCCAAGACGATCGTGATCCAGACTGGAAATCTGACGAGCGTTCGCGGCATTACTGATATTTATAGCAATGGCAAATCCAGGGGCTGACACTGGCTAGACTCTGTAGGAGCAGTCGTCGAGCGAAGACCAGGCAAGGCGAAATTGCTCGAAGAAGCGCAGTTTAAGTGCTGCAAAATCGCGGGCACCTGAGTGAAGGCACCATATGGAACTTGGCCTTCTGGGATGGTGAGACGGTGATCTGGCCTGAGGCCGAGATGCTCAAAGGCACCATGATGGGCATGGTCCAGCGGCAACTTGCCCGCCTCGGCGTGCCGCAGCGTACTGAGCTGATCACGCTGGAGCGGGTGAAGGCGCTTTCCGGTGCCGCCGTGATGAATTCATGGACTCCGGGAATTCCGGTCACTGCCATTGCCGTTCATACGCTCGCTGAGGCAAGGCCGTTCATCGAGCTGCTGCACAAGGCCCACGAAGCTGAGCCGGCCGACGTGCCCTGAGATTGGCGCAAGGCGGGCAGGGTGGATGCCCTTGTGTCCATCCACCCTCTGAGTGGCCATTGTCAGGCAGGGCGGTAAGGCATCCAGGTATCGCCTTGCCAATGCAGCAGCGACAGCCCCTGACGGTTCTCGCGCCTCGGGCGTCGCTCGGTAGCCTGTTCGGCTTCGCGCAGCATCGGCACCACGTCGGCGGTGATCCAGCGGCGGATGCAGCGGTTTTCCGGATGGTAGTAGTGGATCAGCGCGGCATAGACGCCGGATTCGCTGATCAGCCGTGTCGTCTCCGCTTGGCCGTGGGTGTTGAGCACCACGGCATCGAGTAGCTGGTCGGCGTCGAGCGTGCGTGTGGCGCGTTCGTCCAGATGCGGTTGGCCGATCAGCCGACCAAGATCCGTTGAGCAGAACCAGCATTGCTGTTCGATCAGCAGCGCGCGTAGTTGGCGGCGGTGGCGGGTGAAGGTCTGGGGGATCAGGATTTCGCCGGCAAGGGCGGGGATTTCTGGGGATGCGGATTGGGTAGGCATATCCATTACCTCTGTGTGAATTGACCAGCTTTCTTAGGGCTGGGTGCCGGGAGCTAAGAAACCCCACACAGAGGGCCGGACGTATTTCCCTTTCGGGTCTTGTATTAGCCCACTCCCGACATATCAGAGGTGTTTTTCTTGTGCGCACGGGCAAGCCGTAGGCACAAAAAAGCCGCGAATGTCGGATGCGGGCAGGCCGCTGTGTGAAAGGCGTTTCTTAGGCGCCGACAGCTAGGGTAGGGTTGCGAGCCGAGGTGGTCAAGGACGGCGGGTCTTGTAGGGTGGATGACGCTTTTTTCATCCACCATCAGCGATTGTCCGGCTACTCGCTACGGAGTGAACCCGCCGCTGATGTGGTGATTTGGATACCGGTTCCGCTCTTACAGCGGCTCACTTTTGGCAGACGCCCGGATGGCCGGCCCCGCCAAAAGTAAGCAAAAGGTCTTGCCCCTACCATCCGGCCCGACTTCATCGGGTTCCCTCGTTCCATCGTTGCTCCAGGGGCCCGACCGGATGCGGCCCACCGACGAAGGGCATCGCGGCTCTTGCGGCATCTATGCCGCTCAACCCCTTACACAACGATTCCACTCGGCCTCCTGACGGGGCGTTTGGCGTCGCCTGCGAGATTGGATGTTCCAGCACTAAACGAAGCAAGAGCATCGCGGTGTTCGCCGTGATGATCTTGCCTGCCTTTGCCTTTGCCTTTGCCTTTGCCTTTGCCTTTACTCCGCCGTCCACAAAACGTTCAAACGCCGCGATCCCCGAATCCCGTCAGGAGGCCGAGTGGAGGTGCTGTGGAGAGGGGCGTTTGGCATGGATGCCAAACGAGGAACGATGGCCGGGGCCGCCTAGGTAGGGGTGGCCCACCGTGACGACCCTCGGAGCAGCGCCGGAGCAAGGGGAGTTTCGCGCAGCGAGACCCGGATGCTGGGCGCGCTTTCTCTTTGGTTACTTTCTGCGCGAGTAAAGAGAAACGGAGCGAAGCGGAGTAACAGCCGAAGGCTGGCCCGCAGGGCGAGCGAAGCGAGTCAAGTGACTCGCCGTAAGGGCGAAACCGGTATTGGGAGGAGACAATAAATCGTGCTCTGTCTCCCCGATTACCCACGCTGCGAAATTTCTAGCTCGTCATCCACTATCTCAAGTCGTAACTGCAAAGGCGGTTGAGTGCTGAATTTCATGATTCTTTGAATTAACTCTTCCAGTTCGCCGGTGGTAACTCCTTGTTCTTCAAGGTAGTAGCGATAACCTTCCAGATCTTCTTTTTTCAATGGTGCTGATGCCAGGAGCTGAATGCTTTCTTCTTGTAGTAGAGTTTTAGCATCTATGGGGGCATGTCCTATGAACGGGGTAAGCTGCAGGATCTCATCTTTCGTAGGTCTGGTGGTGAACGTCTCTTTGAAGATGGCAGCGTGGTAAGCGTACCGGTTGAAATCCAGCAGACGGAATACTCGATACTGATTATCTTCTTCCGTGAGGTAGTAAGCGCCCCATTGAATTTCAATATTCATTGCCTTTTCCTCATCTTTTGCTGCAAGAGAGTTCAGCGAGTAAAACATGGCACCTAACAGGGTAAGGGTTAGGCTCATTCTTTTCCAAATCTTCAGGTGCATGGCAGCCTCTTCCATGGTTATTCAATTTGTTGCAATCATCGCTGTCATGCGATCTAAGATTATTCGCTTAACCTGTAAGGCGTTGGTGATCGAGGTCTATCACCGATTATCTTGCAAAAACTATCTCCTTTGGGCGCGCAAGTTTAAGGTCTTGAGAGAACCATGAAGAACGGAGGGCTCTCTTCGGTCGAGAAAATAGTTAGCTTCTGCTCTCTAGTATTAATGTAGGCGAGGCATTTGTATGACTTGTCATGCGGTATGCCGAGAATGCTTGTGGTTTGTGGTGCTTCCAGAATCTTTTTGTATGTTAATTCTGCGGATCCATTGCTTATTATTCCTGTCAGGCTATGTATAAAGTTTTTCTGTGTGCCTAATGTGTTCTCGGATGTGTCCCATTTTGCGCTGATGGTTTGGTTGTCGATAGATATAACAATATTGTCATTGTTGTTCGTAATCCAGGTGCCAAGCCAGTCTAAGGCGTCCAGTGTGTGGTCAAATAAAGCTTCTCCAAAAGGCCTGATTTTTCTTTGTAGCTCTTTTGCTTCTCTTAACGCCTTTTCCCACATTTCCTCGTCATTAGTCCGGGTCTTCTTGAGTCGATAAAGAGCATTGCCAACATTTTCATGAGGGTCGTCTATTTTTAAAGCCTTTTTTAATGTTTCTTCTGCTTCATCAAAGAACCCTGATTGCATATAAAGATTTGCCAGGTTCGCCATCGCTAAGCTGTTGCCTTGCTCTGCGGCGAGTTTGTAGAATCTGACTTGTTTTCCGGGGGCTTTTATATCTCCTGCGCAAACCCCTAAGTTGTTAAGGGCCATGGAGTTGTTGGGGTCTAAGCTGATGAGTGTAGAGTAATTTTCGGCTGCAAGAAGATTTAGGTTTGAATTGCTTTGAGTGTATGCGGCATTGAAAAGTTTGTCTCGATCACCGTGAGAGAATTCGAGGGACTTTTCTAGAGCTATTGAAGTGTTTCGGTTGTTCCCCTTTTGTTTGTATATTTTTGAAATTTCCTCGTAGATCAAGGAGCGTTGCTCGTTTGTTGTTTCTTTATTGAGTTCTGTCTCTAGCAAGGTTAGCGCGGAAGATAGGTTGCCTGACTCGATTTCGACTTTTGCAAGATTTATTTTGGCTTCTGTTTTTGATGGGCTTTCTGTCAGGGCTGTTTCCAGTCTACGCCATGAGTTTGCAGCGCTTTCGTAGTCTTTAATGTGGCGATATAGAAGGCTTAACCAAATGGTAGCATTCATGAGTTGCTTATCTCCCTGACTTCTTTGGTAGAGAGATTCTAGTTTTTTTATTGCTGATTGGTCATTTGCTAAAGTGAAAGAGAAATAAAGATAAAGGCCTTCGTTTTCATGTCGCTTGTCGCTATTAAGCTCTTGGCGTTGCTCTTCTTCAAAAATATTCTGTGCTATGGCCGTTTCGTTTTTAGAAAGGCACTTGTATAGTCTGGAAAACCAGTCAGGTTGCTCTTTGTCTGCAGGTGGCTCTTCTTTTGTTTCTGCTTCGGGAATGTCTTTTATATCTGTCTTGCTCTCTATGTAGGTATCTGGCGCGTAGGTGGGTAGCGCTGCTTCGATAGAGCCGTGAGCCTCGCCATATGAGAACTTCAGGCTTGTTAAGCGATTAAATATATTGGAGATGCTATCTCTAATTATAATGATGAATGTGAGTAATATTAGTGCCCATGTGTTGTTTTCTAGATAGCTTATTAGAAGTTTTGCTAGTTCCATGGCGGGCCTTTTTTAATAAAAAACCCGCCTGTGGCGGGTTTTTTATTTGATGTGATCACAAGAGGGGGCTGGTTTGTGAGGTTTAAAACTGAATCAATCCCAGCTCAACGCCCCACCAGTCTGATACTCGATCACTCGGGTCTCGAAGAAGTTTTTCTCCTTCTTCAGGTCCATGATCTCGCTCATCCACGGGAAGGGGTTGGTGGTGCCCGGGTACTCTTCCTTCAGGCCGATCTGAGTCAGGCGGCGGTTGGCGATGAATTTGAGGTAGTCCTCCATCATCGCCGCGTTCATGCCCAGTACGCCGCGCGGCATGGTGTCACGCGCGTATTCGATTTCCAGCTGGGTGCCCTGCAGGATCATCTGGGTCGCTTCGTCCTTCATCTGGGCATCCCACAGGTGTGGGTTCTCGATCTTGATCTGGTTGATCACGTCGATGCCGAAGTTCAGGTGCATGGACTCGTCACGCAGGATGTACTGGAACTGCTCGGCAGTGCCGGTCATCTTGTTGCGGCGGCCCATGGAG
>Ga0070754_10000437_pt1 | contig 39254 bp, 36 predicted proteins | sample VirMetDEL_Sep_01_FD_75181 | JGI IMG/M metagenome (GOLD analysis project Ga0070754, IMG submission 75181) | Aqueous microbial communities from the Delaware River and Bay under freshwater to marine salinity gradient to study organic matter... | ecosystem: Environmental > Aquatic > Marine >...
ATTTTATCATTTTTTAAATTTTTAAAATTATAATAATTAGTAATAAATTCAGCTATATTTAATTGATTTTTATTTATAAAATTAAAAACTCCAGTTTCATTATTTTCTATCATTAAAGGAAGTTTAGGAATTAAAGAATCTAAAATAGTTACTGATAAATTTATTTTTTCAATTTCTTTATAATTTATTAATTTATTTAATAAATTTTTATTATTTTGTATTGAACTTAAAGGATAATTTATTCTTAATAATAAACAATTTTTAAATGGAATAATTAATTTTTCTAATAATATTCTACTTTCAGCATAATAATTATTATTATTAATTAAATCACCACAATCTGTACTATATTTTGGAATTAAACTATTTTTAAATATAGCACCAGATCCAATTAAAGTACAATGAATATTATATTCATTACATAAATTTAAAATATTAATTTGATTAATAACATTAGTCATTAATGTTTCTTTTTTATTATTATTACACCAATCAGTATTTGGATAACCTGTTAATCCTGCAGCATTTATAAAATATTTTGGTTTATAAATAGAAAAATATTTTTTAATATTTTTAAGATCTTCCATTCTAAATTTTAAACAATGAACTGATTTATTTAATTTATTAAGTTCATTTAAAATATGTGAACCAATAAAACCTTTATGACCAAGTAAAAAATAATCAAATTTTAAGAATGGTGCATTTTTATCTTTATCACTAATTATTATTTTATTTTCATCAATACCATAATTTTCTAATTGAATATTTAATATAGGATCTTTATAATTTAATAAATAACTTTTATCTGTAGTAAAATTTCCTTCATAATGATAACTTAAAATTGAATTATCTTCCAATGTTATAAATCCATGAGCAAAATTTGAAGGACAATAAATTTGATCACCTGTTTCAATTTTATAATATTTAACTTCAAAAGTTTTTATATTAACCATAATATCTATAAATTTACCATTTATACAAGTTATAAGTTTACCAAATGAATTTATATGAAGTCCTCTAAAAACATTTTTATAATTTATAGAATAAGTACAATCTTTTGATATATTAATATTATTATTAATATATTTGTTATTTTTAATAGGAAATAAAAGTGTACCTCTAAAATCTTTATACATATTTAATAAATTAATTGTTATATTTTTAAATTAATTGTTATATTTTTAAATTTATTATTATATATTAAATATATAATAATGTTAAATATATATAATTTATCAGATAAAAACATAAAAAATATATATAATCTATCAATAGAAGACATTAAAAATATATACAATTTTGATTATTTGTTTTATATTAAATATTATAATGATTTAAAAAATTTGTCACAAAATAATGCAATAAATCATTATATAAAATATGGTAGAAATGAAAAAAGAATATTTTGTGATATAAATTTTAAATTTGATTTTAAAAAATATAGTTTAGAAAATAATTTATTAAATGAAAATGATAAATATAATATATGGAAAAATTTTATTTATAATATACCAACATTAATAAATAATAAAAAAATTATAATTGATATAAATAATATTGAAAATAAAAATATATATTTTCATTGTAATGATTATAAAAAAAATAATTTAGATTTAAAAAATTTTAATGAACATCAATTATATCAACATTATTATAATTATGGTTATAAAGAAAAAAGAATATATAAAAATATAGATACATTATTTAATTGGTTATATTATTATAATTTTAATATTGATCTTAAATGTAATAATATTAATGAAATATGGAGACATTATTTACATTATGGAATAATTGAATCTAGAAAAATAAATATTGATACTATTTTAAAAGTAGATTATTCTGATTCAAATATTATGTTTACTTTAAAAGGTATATTAACAGATGATATAATATCAAAATATAAATTAATTGAAAATAAAAAATTAATTGAAAATGAAAAATTAATTGAAAATAAAAAATTTAATATAGCTATAATATATGTTTTTTATAATAGACCAGGTGAACAAAAAAATGAAACTAATTTAGCTTTATTTATAAAACAAGCAATATTAAAAGATAAACAAAATTTATATCTTATTATTTTAAATTCTACTTGTGAAATTTTATTTCCAAAACAAGATAATTTAATTATAATTAATAATAATAATTGTTACGATTTTGAAGCTTATGGAATTGGAATTAAATATTTAAGACAACAATCTTATCACAATTTAATTAAAAGATATGTATTAATTAATTGTAGTGTTTCAGGTCCATTTGTAGATAATTGGTTAAATTTATTTGAAAATAAGCTAATAAAAACAAATAGTGTATTATGTACAACTGTTATGTATTATATTGAAGGTAAAAAAAGAACGCCTGGATATTTTAATTATATAATTAATAATGATAATATTATAGATGTATTATTAAATAATGTATTTATTAAGCATAATACTAAAAAAGATTGTATAATAAATGGAGAATTTGGATTAGCAGATAATATTATAAAATTAGGATATAATATTACTGCTTTATTAGATGTTAATTTAAGATTGAGATATGGTTGGTTAATAGATAGACATAAAAATTTAAATAATTATAGTATAGAAACTTTAGTTTTTGTAAAAAATATATGGCGTTCAGTAAATGGTAAAAGTAGAGATTCATTACCAGTAAAATATAATGATGTTAATAATTTTATATTTAAAAATTTTAATTATAAAAATAATACAACTAATAATATTGAATATAATAATTTAAATATAGACACAAAAATTAATACTTTTATATGGAAAAATAAAACAGAATTTTATGAAAAATATGGAAAAAGTGAAGAATTTATTGTATTTCCTAAAATTTATAATATTCAATATAAAAAAGTTGCAATATATGCTCATTCTGATAAAGATAATTTATTTAAAGATTATTGTATACAAGGTGTAAATAGTTTATTTCAATTAGGTTATAAAGTTATTATTTTAACTACTTGTTCACAATTTATAAATGTTAAAATACCATATGAAACATATATTTATAATAATTATAAAACGGATTTACATATGTATAAAACTTTTTTAAATACAAATTTAAATTTAATTAATAAATATAATAAAATAGCTTTTATAAATGATAGTCTTATATTTCCAATACATGGAATAGAAGAAATGTTAAAAACAATAAATGATATGAAAAAATATGATTTATGGGGAATTTGGAGTAGTCCAGAAATGAAAGAACATTATATTTCTAGTTTTTTAGAATTTAGTAATAGAGCTATTATTGAATTTAAAAATTATTTAAATAAATTTAAAGTAGAATATGTGGCAACTACTGGAGGAAATAGTGCAGTTCAACAATGTGAAATTAATTTATATCAACATTTTAAAAATAAATATAATTGTAATTGTATTTTAGATTATAGAACATTAAAAAATATTAATAATAAAACATGTCCAATAATGCATCCATTAATTTTTCCTCAATGGATTAATAATAAAAAAATATTTGCAATTAAATGGAAATATATTGGAAATTATTTAGATAAAGATAATTATAATTTACCATATATGAATTATCTTTTACGATTTATACATTTTAATCATACTGGGCCTCCTGGACATCCTGAAAAAAATAATGTATGGGGACCACCTGAATTATATGTTAAAATTAATAAATTAAGTTTTTAAAAAACTTTTAATATATTAATCATAATAATAATAATAATGCATATTTTATCAATTATTGCAATGTTTAAAAATGAATCATCTATAATAGAACAATGGATTCAACATTATTTATTAGAAGGTGTTAATCATTTTTATTTAATAGATAATGGAAGTACTGATAATTATGAAATAATAATTAAAAAATATATTAAAAAAATAACATTAATTAAAGATTCATATAGACAAGAAAAAAATACTCAAAATATACTTATTAATAAACATTTTTTAAATAAAATTAAAAATGAATCAAAATGGGTTATTGTATGTGATATAGATGAATATATATATAATATTAATAATAATGAAAATATAATTAATTTTTTAAATACTAAAGAAAATTTTAGTCGAATTTGGATACCTTGGAAATTATTTGGTGCAAGTAAAAATCCAAATATAATACCAAATTTAATAAATGATTTAACGCAAAGACAAAATAAAATTAATATAAATGATAAAGGTTATGGTAAATCTATTATTAAATGTAGTGATTTAATTTTATTAGAAACTCATTATTCTACAGTAACTGGTTTAACATTAAAATTAAATTTAACTTATAGTTTACATTGTAATCATTATAAATTAATATCTAAAAAATATTTTAAAGATATTAAATGTATAAGAGGTGGAGGACAATCTGGATTATCTAAAAATTATAAATTAGATCATTTTTATATAGAAAATAAATTATATAATGAAATTACAGATAATATATTAAAAAATAAAATTAATTATTTAAAACAAAATTTTAATTATAATTTATATAAAAGTAAATATAAAGATTTAAGTTATATGAATAATATTAATTTATGGAATCATTGGGTCAAATATGGAATAGTTGAAAATAGAAAACTTTAATTTATAAATTAGATATAATTAAATCTGGAAAATATTTTTCGATTATTATTATATTTTCTTTATTTAAATTATTATTATTATAAACTTGTCTAATTTTTTCTTTTATTTCATTAGAAAAATTCCAAGCTAAAATAATTAATACATATTTTTGATCTAAATTTTCTAATAAATTATTTTGAAAATCATCTATAGAAAAAATAGGAATATTTAACTTTGGAGAATAATATCCAATTTTAAGAGGATTTTCATCAACTATGTAATCTAAATCTAAATTTGAATAACAAATTAATGTTTGACCTTTAGCCGCAGCACCAAATCCAATAATTTTATAATTTTGAGATTTATAATTATTAATTTTTATTTTTAATAATTCAACGGATTTTTTGGAACTCAATTTAAATTTTTCATAAAAATGTGGATTATATAATTGTAAGTTTTCTTCTTCTTTTTCAATTTCAAATTTATTTTTAATTATATTTTGTTCTAAATTTAATTTAATTTCAAATATATAACTTCTTCCATGAATTGAATGTTCTGTAATATTAACTAATTTAAGTTCATTTCTTTCTACAAGACAATTCATAGATTTAGTATTAAAAAATGAAATATGTTCATGATATATTGTATCAAACTCTCCATTTTTAATCATATCTCTTTGAGAAGTTTGAATAAATAATGATCCATTTTCTTTTAAAATTAATTTACATCCTTGTAAAAAAGAATCTACAAATTCACCGTGAGCAAATACATTTTGAGCTAATAATACATCAAATTTAATATTTTTATCTAAATAATTTTTTTTAGCAGTTTCTTGATTAAAAAAATCACAAACTATTTTATGTCCATTTTTTTCTGCAATTGGACATAAATTAGTAGCTGGATCTATACCATATGTATCCCAATTTAATTCTTTAAAATAATTTAATTGAGATCCATCATTACAAGCAATGTCTAATATAGTAGCATTTGTTTTTGCAAATATTGAATTTATAAATTCTGCATTTTCTTTAAAAAATTTTAATCCAGTATTTGAAGTGCCAGATACATATTTATAATTTTTAAATAAAATATTTGGATTTATTGCATGTGATAATTGTGAATGATAACAATAATTACAATATTTTAAATGTAATGGATAATTATTACTAAATTCATTAATTGTATGAAAATTATTAGCAAGCGGTTGATATCCTAAATTTAATATTGATTTTAAAGTACCATTTTGTTGACAACATAAACATTTTTTAAGTTGTTTACAATTATTATTTAATTTATTTAATATAGTTATTAAAGATTCTTGTGCATCAGGTATACTTAAATTTATATTTAATTCATTTAATTTATTTAATAATTTTTTATTAGAAACAATTACATTAGATCTTTTTCCAATTTTTTTATCATGATCAATTTGTTGTATTTCATTAATTTCTAAATCAGGATCTATAATATGTTTATAACTAATTAAAGTATCAATTGAATTTAAAAAATTAGTATTACACATATTATAGATACCAGTTTCTTTATTTTCTAATAATAAAATAGCTAATGGTACCATATCTTTTAAAAAAGAAACAGAATTATTTGTGTTTAAAATTGTATTATTATATGAAATTAATTTACTTAAATAACATGTTGGACATAAATCACCTGAAATTGGATATCTAAATCTTAAATTTAAAATATTATTATTAACTAAATTTATTATTTTTTCTTTTGAAATATTCATTATAGAATGATTAGATACAGTTAAATCTGGTATAGTATTTTCATTAATTTCTTCTGAATTATCATAAAAAAGACAACCATTACTAATCATTCCAAGTAAAATATTATGATCATTACAAAATTTTGCAATTTTTAAAGGAAGTTCAAGATTAAAATATAAATTATCTGTTAAATTTTCTTCAATATAATCAGTATTTAAAATATTTTTTTTATAAGATTTTTCAATTGCACAAATTATATATTTAATTTTATCTTTATAAATTAATAATTTTTCTTCAAAATTTTCATATTCATTTATAATTTTAATATCATTATTTTTTAATACAAGAGTTTTATAAAAATATTCTCCAATTAAAGTATTTGATCCAAATATAATAATCATATTAATATATAAATATTATTTAATAAAAGAATAAAAATATATAAACTAATTAATATAAATGAAATTTTTTTATGGTTTACCTCACAAAAAAGTAGATGTTACTAATATTGTAAAACAAAAATGGATAAAAAATACTCCTAATATATCAGGAGGCCCTGAAATTATTATTCCAGTAAATGATGTAGTAAGAAAAAATCAATTAGGAATTGATCCTATACCTAATGTAGTAAAACACATTTTTATTGAAGAAGGTAGAGAAAAACCTCATATAGTAACTCATCAACAACAATTAAATATTAATCTTAATTATTCAAAAAATAATGACAGTAAAGTAATATTAACTAAAAGATATAAACATTGCGTAATTTTTGCTTATTGTGAAAGAAAAAAATCTCATTTAGGATGTAATCCAATAATAAATTTAGATTATTTCTGTAAAAATGGAGTTCATAATAATCCAGATGTTTTTTATATATTTGTAATTAATCATTATCAGTGTCATATAAATATACCTCAGTTACCAAATGTAAGAATATATACAAGACAAAACTCGGGAAGATGCGAAGGAGCTTGGAGATTTGGAATATCAAAAATAAATGTTACTCAATTTGATTATTTTATATTTATGAATGATACAGTAAAAGGTCCTTTTAATAATAAAAAAAATTGGTATAATCAATTTGCTAATGTAATAAATTCAAAAGTTAAATTATCATCTTTATCAAAATATAATTGTGTGCATGATTTTGGAGGAGGAAGAAAAAATAGTCCATCTGATGTATCAGGAATGTTATGGTGTGTAGATAGAACTGGTTTAGACATAATATCAAAAACTTTATGGACAAATTCAGATTCTAAATTTGATTCTATATATAGTAATAATAGACAAGATTTTATATTTAAATTTGAAGTTGGATTATCTAGAGAAATTCGAAGTCGTAATTATGAAGCAAAATCCTTGTATAATTCAGACTTGCCTCATAGAATTAAAAATGAAAATGATAAATATTTATTTTTAAAAAAATAAAAACTAATTAATATAAATGAAATTTTTTTATGGTCTACCCCATAAAAAAATAGATATAACTGTTATTGTTTTTACTAAATGTAAAAAAGATAATAAAATAATTATTCCGAAAACAGATTTAGCAAGAACTAAATTATTTGGAGTTGATCCTTTACCAAATATTGTTAAAAATGTATATATAAATAATATTAAATTTTTACCTCATTAAGAAATTATAATTAATTTAAATAAAAGAATTTGTATTTGTTTTTTTGGATTATTAAGATCATTAAAATATACAATAAATTCTATTCAGAATAATATTTTACGTGAATTAATTATAAATGGTTATTATATAAATATTTATTTACATACTTATGATTTAAAAACATTAACTAATAAAAGAAATAATGAAAAAGATATTAAATTAAATGTTAATGATTATAAATTATTAGAACCAGATTTTTTAAGTATTACATCACAAAGTGCATTTGATTCTATATTAAATTTAAGTAGATATTTAATTAAAGGAGATCCATGGCCTGAAAATCCTAAAGTTTCTTTATTAAATTTATTACGTCAATTAAATAGTTTAAATGTTGTTACAAAAATGCATTCTTCAAAAAATTATTTAATATATTTATATTTAAGACCTGATATTAAATATTTAAATAAATTTGATGTAAATATTATTAGAAATTATAAAAAAAATGAATTATATACTCCAAGTTGGGGAACATTTGGTGGTTTAAACGATAGAATGTGCTTAGGTGATAAACAAACAATTTTAAAATATGGAAATAGAATAGCAAATGCAGCAAATTATTCTAAAACAAATAAATTACATTCTGAAACTTTTTTAAAAAATGTAATGTTTGGACACGTAATTAAAGATATAAAATTAAAAGCACATAGAGTAAGAGCAAATGGTAATCTATCCATAGATTGTTAATTTATTTTTAAAGTTATTTAAAATAAAATATATTAATTATAATTAAATAATGGAATATTTTGATTATAATTATTATATTTCTAAATATAATGACTTAAAACATTTAACAAAAGAACAAGCTATTAATCATTTTAAAAAATATGGAATAAAAGAACAAAGGAAATTTAATAAATTACTTGAAAATTTTGATTATAATTTTTATATTAAAAATTGTAAAGATTTAAATAAAATGAATTATTTAGAAGCATGCAATCATTATATAAAATATGGAATAAAAGAAAATAGACACTATTTTAAATTTAGAAATTTTGATAACAAATTATACGATTTTAAAGATTTTTTAAAAACAAATAATATTTTTTATATTAAAATATCTAAATCAATGCAAAAATTTAATAGAATATTATCAATATATAATTTAATAGAGTTTAGTAATAATGTAAATAATAATATGAATAATTTTATTGTTTTTGGAATTTATAATAAAAATGATTTAGATTTTGTTTTAAATTTTACTTTTAATAATAATCAAATAATGTATATATTATTAGGTGGAAGTGATTTTTTTTATATTACAAGATATTTAAATAAATTTTATTTAAATAATAATATTAAATTTTTATCAATATCAAATGATATGCATAATAGACTTCATCATTATAATATTTCAAGTACATTAATTAATTTTAATTTAGTAGATAAAAATATATTTAAACCAATGCCTCATATAAAACAAACAAAAATTTATTTATATAATGGTGATGGTTGTAATAGAAAAACTTATAATATAGATATATTAGATCAAATACAAAAAATATTATCAAATTTTGAGTATATTAAAACATCTGATTATTGGAAAAACGATATTTTAATTCCTAATAGTGATATGGCTATTATTTATGCTGAATGTTTTATAGGATTAAGATTAACAGAACATGATGGAAATGCAAATACTGTTCAAGAATTTGAAGCAATGAAAATACCAATTATTCATAATCAAAGTGAATATGGATTAAAATGGAAAAATATAAATGATATAATTAATCATATAAATACTATTTATAAACTAAATAATTAATTTTATTTAAATTTTTAAAATATAATTTAAATAATTATAATTAAATAATATATGAATTATTTTGATTATAATTATTATATTTCTACATATAATGATTTAAAACATTTTACAAAAGAAGAAGCTATTAATCATTTTATAATACATGGAATAAAAGAACAAAGGAAATTTAATAAATTACTTGAAAATTTTGATTATAGATTTTATATTACAAAATATAAAGATTTAAATAAAATGAATTATTTAGAAGCATGTAATCATTATATAAAATATGGAATAAGAGAAGAAAGAGATTGTTGTACATCAAAACAAAATTATAATTATAAATTAATAAATAATGTTAATAATAATAATAATAATATTATTAAAATATCAGATTTTAAATGTATAAATATAGAAAATATTAATAGTTATTCGAATATAATGAATAATTTAAATGGAGATAATATAAATGAATCAAATTTTATTAAAAATATAAAAAATATAGGAATAACTTTATATTATAATAATAAATTTATATCAGGTGACAATAAGTTAAAACCTGAAATTACTATAACTAGAAATAAAAAATATAATGATATAATTAATAAAAATAATGTATTTATATCTGCTATACCTTTTAAAAAAGAATCAAATGGATTATATTTTATTACTCAATCTATGATAGATGCAATAAAATGTAAAAAAAGTTTATTGTATCCATATGTGTATGATAAATCATTATATGATGAAATAAATAGTAAAAGATTTTTATTACAAGAACAAAAAGTAAATAAAGATTGGTATAATTGGGCAACTGATAATGAAATTGAGCAATTAAAATTAAAATATTTTCCTAAAAATGCATTTATTATAGGTATATGCGGAAGAATTGCTATAAATAGTTATCCAAAATCATTATTAGAAGCAATTAAAATATTAAGGAATCAAGGTCACAATATTCATTTATTAGCACTTACTAAATTTGAAGTGAACCCACATAGATTAACACAAAATTTATATGATGAAATTACTAGTTATGATTGGGTAAAATCTTTTACAGTAGATAAAAAAGATGTTTTAAATTATTTTAGAATATGTGATATATTGGCATCAACATATAGAGATTATTGTAATCATGTTGGTGGATCTAATAAAATAAAGGAATATTTATTGTGTAATAAACCAATTTTATGTAGCAGAGGCAAGGAAAGAGAGAATGAATTAGGTAAAAATTATCCAGGATTTTATGATTGTAAAACGTGTGATAGTGTTCCACCTTTATGTTGGACCCAAGAATTTATTAAAAACCCTTATTGTTATATAAAACAATATAAAACATATTTTAAAAATTTAGATAATATCAAATCTGATAAAGAAATTACACAAATAGTTTTGTATATTTCAAAACATTTTGTTACTGAGGATTTAAACTTACTTTTAAAACACTTAAATATAAAAAATGTGGTTATTTGTCCTGGACTAAATGCATTTTCACGAATAAGTAATTATTATAATCTAACAACAGATTATGATATAAACAAACCAACATTATTTTTTGGGGTTTATACATTTAATGATAGTAATATAATAAATAATCATAAAGGATTAAAATATATTATGTTTGGTGGAAATGATTGTAATTTAAATAACAAACATAGAATAAATATGTTTAAATCTATAAAATTCAATAAAAATACCTTTATAATTTCAACATCTGATGATATATATGAAAGATTATCTACAATAAAAAAAAAGTATAATTTATCAAATATTATTTATAGATCAAATCTTAATTTACTAGATAAAAATATTTGGAGAAAAGTTAATGTTTTAGAAAATAATGTATATATATATGATGGATGTATGAAAAAAACAGAAGTATATTCTTGTGATATATGTGATAAAGTTGTTGATATTTTAACAAACAAATACAAGAACAAAATTAGTTTTATTCGAACGTCTGATTTCAAATCATTTATACCACAACAAGAATTATTCGAAGTTTATAAAAAATGTTTTATTGGATTAAGATTAACATATCATGACGGGAGTGCTCAGACAGTTCAAGAATTTAAAGAATGTAATTTACCAATAGTACATAACCAAAGCAATTATGGTATAAAGTGGAAGGATGAAAATGATATTATTAAAACTATTGAAGATGAATATAAAAAAAATTTAGTCTCTATTATTGTTCCCACTTTTAACAGAATAGAATTATTAAAAGAAACTATACATGCTATATTAAAACAGACTTATAAAATATTTGAAATAATAATTATAAATGATTGTTCAACAGACTATAATTTTAAAACTTATAAAGAATTTGAAAAAATAGATGATAGAATTACCGTTTATAACTTAGAAAATAACTTAGGAGCAGCAGGTTTGGTTAGAAATTATGGTATCGAAAAATCAAATGGAACATATATAGCATTTTGTGATGATGATGATTTATGGATAGAAAATAAATTAGAAAAACAACTTTTAATATTAAAGAACACTAATTTTGATATGTGCTCTACAAACGCATATAAACTTGAAAATGGTATAAAAATCGATACTAAATTAATGCCTGATTTTAATAAATATCCAGAAGAATTAACATTTGATTTTTTAACAGGTGTTTATCCCAAAGGAAACATTGTTTGCACATCTTCTGTTTTATTAAAAAAATCGATATTAAAATTTCAATTTTCAAGTAAAAAATATTCAGAAGACTATGGACAATGGTTATCTATATTAAACGATGGTAAAAAAATTCGTTTTTTAAATGAACCATTATTGTATTATAGAATAGATGGTAATAATAAACAATCAAATGAAAAAAAACAAAAATTAAAAATATTAATTTATCAAGGTATAAACGCTTATAGATGTTACAAATACACGAAATTATTATCACAAATGGGTTATACAGTGGATTGTTGCCATTCTTATCAGGATTTTTCATTTCATCATGGGAAAGATGTATTAGATACAAAACATATTAATAAATTATTTAAAATTAACAATTATAACGATTACCTTAAAATAAGTAAAGAATATGATATTTTATTTTGTATTGATATAATTGATGCAACGCCTGGTAAAATACAAGTTGGGTATCAAAATTTTAAAAATAATATAAAAACAATATATTTAATTGGAGATTTATTTATTCATCAAAAACCTTGCGAACATATTTATTACAAAATGGAACATGAAGTTTTAAATAATATTAATCCATGTTTAATAGTATTTTCAGGACAGTTTTTAAAAGAAAGAACTGTTAATTTGATAAATAAAATAAAATATAGCAGTGTTATATTAAATAGTCCTTTAACAGAACATATAAAAGTCAATAAAATTAATAACAATAGTGATAAGATTAAAATGGTTTTCTCGACAAATTTTACTTCAGCCAATAATGAAAATCATAGAAATTTAAATAATGTATTTAAATTGTTAGCGAAAGATGAAAGATTAGAATTATTTATTTATTATACTAAAAATTCAGAAGTTTATATTAAAGATTATGTGAAACAAAATAATATACATTTTATGGGAACTATTGAACTTGATAAAATGATATATACATTTTCCAAATATGATATTGGAATTCTTTATTTTGAAAATATTTATACAGACAAAGAATATATCAATATATCAGAACCAAACAAAATGTTCGAATATTATTTTGCACAATTGCCAATTCTATGTAATTTCTCATCATCTTATTATGAAAATATTGTTAAACATAAATTAGGTATATCGGTTGAACTAAGAAATGAACAAAATTTATATTCTAAATTATCTAGTTTAATTAAAAACTACAAGCATAATAACACAGTTTATCAATCATTTGATGATAAAAAAAATCAGAACATAATAAATACATTAATTCGTACATATTAATACATATACAGTTTTATAAATTTTAAAAATATAATTTATATATATTTTAAAATTACCACTAATATCATTTATTTAGTATTAGTAATTTCATTGTTATCAAATTTTATATGATCCCAAATATACATTTTATGTGCATAAACATTAAAATCTAAATAATTAGCAGTTAGATGTTGAATTTTTTTAAACGTATTTAATTTATAGAAATTCTATGTGTATAAAACTATTTTTTCACTTACATTACAATCAACTTCAACTTTATCTATTTTAACTTTTAAAAAATCTTCAATAAATATATTTAATGGAGTTTTATAATCATAAAGTATGTTGTTATTATTTTTCAAAGGTTCTATCCATTCTGTTTCACTTCTCATAATTATACATTTCTTACCTAAATACCATGCTTCTGGCTGAACTCCACCAGAATCAGTAATAATATATTTACAATTTCTTTCCAATATAGTCATATTTAAATAATCAACTGGATTTATTAATTTTAAATTTTTTGGTATATCAATATTGTTGGTATTTACAATATTATTTGTTCTTGGATGAATTGGAAATACTATATCTATATCTAATTTTTCCAATTCTAAAAATATTTTTTTTAACATTTCGTTATTTGTATTGTATTCACGATGAATAGTCATTAATGCAAAATTATTTTCAGTTAAATTATTTTCAGATAATATGCTCTTATCATTATATGTATCACATACATCCTTTAATAATTCTAATTGTAAATTCCCAACATAATGAACATTCTTTGTAATATTTTCTTGTTTTAATTTTTCCACACTATCTTGTGTAGAACATAATAATAAATCTGATAAATGATCTGTCATTAGTCTATTTATTTCTTCGGGCATGTGCTTATTATAACTCCTCATACCTGCTTCAATATGAATTAAATAAATTTTAAGTTTTCTAGCAACAATTGCACCAGCGATTGTTGAATCACAATCACCAAATACAATTAACTTATCAGGTTTTTCTTTTAAACATATTTCTTCAATTACATTCATCATATAACCTAAATTTTGAATATTTGTGTCATTATGTCTTGTTAACAAATAATCTGGTTCTTTTATCTTTAAAACTTTGAATAAGTTATCAGACATTTCTTTATCATAGTGTTGTCCACTATGAACTACTACGTGATTAATTTTGTTTTTTTCAATTGTTTTCGACAAGGGAGCTAATTTTAAAAATTGTGGTCTTGTTCCAACAATAGTTAAAATTTTCATTATAATATAATATAATAAATTATATTATAAAAATATAATTTAATTAACAAAAAATACCTAATTTATTGTTCTATTACCTTTTTCATCGATTGTACCTATTTTTTTTCCAGGATTTCCAACCATAATACTATATGGTTCAACATTTTTACAAATTACAGCCCCTGATCCTATTAAAGAATGTTCTCCAATTGTATTACCACATACAATTGTACAATTTGCTCCAAGTGTTACACCTTTTTTTATAACTGTTTTAAGATATTGTCCATTCTTACTGTGCATACATCTTGGATTAATATCATTTGTTAATACACAGCTTGGTCCAAAAAAAACATAATCTTCAGCTTCTACTCCAGCATAAATACTAACATTATTTTGAACTTTACAATTATCTCCTATTTTTGCTCCTCCTGATATAAATACATTTTGTCCTATATTGCAATTTTTACCTATTTTTGCTCCTTTACAAATATGACTGAAGTGCCATATTTTTGTTCCTTCGCCAATTTCTGCATCAGCATCAATAATTGCTGTTTCATGAACAAAATATTTGAGATTATTTATTTTTTCATTTAAACAAATTTCTCTATTTTCTTTTAAACTTTTAGATAATCCATCAAGAACTTTAAGTACACGTAGTCCTTCTTCCCCCGTTGTTATTGGTTCACTTTTATTTTCACAAGAATTTTTAAAATGCATGCATTCTTTATATAATGGACTTTGTTCTAAATTCATATCTGGATATTCTTCATTACCTTTAATTGGAATTATATTTTTATTATTATTATTTTCTTCAAAATATTTTGGTATATATTTTAATTTATTTTCTTTTAATGTGTCATCAAATACAATTATACCAGTTTCTCCAATAATTGTCATTCGTTGCTCTTTATTTGGACTTAACCAATTTACATTAATATTAATGTACTTGTCAGAGTACTTAAGTACACAATTTACTATATCTTCAATTCCTTCTGTTAAATTATTATTTGAACCATGGCAAATTACACTATTTGGTAGTTTATCATTTAATAATGATAATATAACAGAAATATCATGTGGTGCAAAAGACCAAAGAACATTTTCATGTTTTCTAAATATACCAAGACTAAAACGATTTGCAATTATAGTTTTAATATTTCCAATTTTACCTAATTTAATTATTTCTTTCATTTTTTCAACACATGGATGATAATGAAGTAAATGACCAACCATTAAAATTTTATTTTTTTCTTTTGCTATTGAAATTAATTCTTCTGCATGCGAAATATTTAAAGTAATTGGTTTTTCTACATATACATCTTTATTTGCTAATAAACTATTTCTACAATATTCATAATGCATTTCAGCTGGTAAAGCTATACAAACACTTGTAATATCATTATTTAAAAGTACATTATTCCAATCTGATGTAATATTAACATTAGGATATTCTACTTTATATTTTTGTAATGCTTCTTCATTTATATCACATATTGTGTGTAAAATACCTACATTATTAAATTCACGAATTAAATTTTTACCCCAATATCCTCCTCCTATTAAGCTTAATTTCATTTTATTTATAAGATAAAATAAAAATATTTTTATATAATTTTAACTTATAAATAAAATGACAAGTTATCCAATACAAATGTATGATCCAAAAAGAGAATATAAAGAAAAAAAAGAATTTTTAGATAAAGCAATTCATGATGTTTTAGATCATGGAATTTTTATTAATGGTCCTGAAATTAAACAGCTGGAAGAGAAATTAAATCAATATGTAAATGTAAAACACTCAATAGCAGTATCAAATGGAACTGATGCATTAAAAATTGCATTACTTGCTTTAAATATTAAACCAGGTGATGAAATAATTACAGTTGCTCATACTTGGATTAGTACTGCTGAAGTAATTTCATTAATTGGTGCTATTCCAGTTTTTATTGATATTGAAGAAGAAACATTTAATATGAATCATAATAAAATAGAAGAAGCAATAAATGATAATACAAAAGCAATTATTGTTGTTAGTTTATATGGTCATATTGCGAATATTGATGAAATAAATAAAATAGCATTTAAATATAATCTACCGATTATAGAAGATGGAGCACAAAGTTTTGGTGCAGAATATTATTGTAAAAAAAGTTGTTCTTTAACAACTATTGGAACTACCAGTTTTTTTCCAAGTAAACCACTTGGCTGCTATGGAGATGGAGGTGCTTGTTTTACAAATGATGATAATATTGCTCAAAAAATAAGAGCAATTAGAAGCCATGGAGGAGTTAAAAGATTTGAACATGAATATATTGGATTGAATGGAAGATTAGATACTCTACAGGCAAGTATTTTAAATGTAAAATTACAATATTTTCCTGAAAAAATTGATCAAAGAAATAAAGTTGCAAATTACTATACTTCAAAATTAAAAGATAATTTAAAAATAATTAATAATCTTAAACTTCCTATTATTAAAGATAGTTGTACTCATGTTTGGGCACAATATTCTATTTTAGCAAAAGATAAAAAAACCCGCAACTCTATTATTGAATACATGAAAGAAAATAAAGTTAATTTAGCTATATTTTATCCTGCACCATTACATAAACAAAAATGTTTTGAAGGAATTTGTAAATCATTTAATTTAGATATAACTGAAAGTGTATGTGATAAAATTTTTAATTTACCTTGTTATGCGGAATTTAAAACTGATGAACAAGATTATATAATTAATTTATTAATTAATTTTTTTTAACATTATCATTATCTGTTCGCATTTTATTTCTTTCTGATATAGTAGCTTCTAATACTTCGTGAGGACTATCCATTGTTTTCATATATTGTAATAATGCATTTGTATCTTTTGGAAAACAATAACCACCATAACTTAATTTACCATCTGTTCCAGGCACTTGTGTATGCATGTGATTAATCCAACCATTTCTTAACATTAATTTCTTAATAGTTTCATAGTCTGCTCCAATTTTTTGACATAATAAATATAATTCATTAAAAAATTGTATTTTTACAGAATAAAAACAATTAACAAAAGATTTCATGCATTCTGATTCATTACTTGTACATATTGATATTTCTATTCCTCGATAATATCTCTGATAAAAAATTTTTATATATTCTACATTATTGTTGGATACATTAATACTTTTTCCAAGTACAATATGAGTTTGATTATGAAAATCATAAAATGCAGTCGCCGCAGTTAAAAATTCTGGATTGTGAATAAATTGCAATGTTTTAAATTTATTGCATAATTTTTCTGTTGTAGTTGGTTCTACTGTACTTTTAATTATTATAATTCCATTATATTGATTATCTTCTAATTTATTACAAATATCTTCTATATTTGATTTATCATATTGTTTTAATTCTTCATTATAAATTGTTGGCAAACATAAAAATAAAATATTACAATTTAACATATCTTCAAAATTATCTGGACTTCGTTTTTTATCTATATCATATCCTTTAATTTGACATCCTTTTAAATTTAAACTATCATAAATAGATTTACCTACAAAACCAAGACCTACTACTCCAACTAAATAATTATTTTTAATTAATAAAATTGATTTTAGTAAATTTAATTGTTCAGTAGTATTTACACCAAGTATTTCATTATTATTTTTACTATGAATCATACAACAATTCTCTATATCATAATATTTTATAAGATCTGTTAAATAATATTCATTTTGTTTATTGTTATTTTTTAATTTAGGTAAATGTTCAAGTAATAAATTACTTTTAAAATAATAAACACCAGAATTAATTAATTTAATTAATTTTTGTTCTTCATTTGCATCTTTTTCTTCAACTATCTGTATTTTATCATCATTTATTACGATTCTTCCATATCCAGTTGGATCTTCTAATTTATTTACTAATAAACTTACGGCTGCATTAAAATTAAAATGTATTAAATCATATAATGTATTTTTTGTAATTAAAGGAACATCTCCAGATAATATTAAAATATTTGTATATTTTTTAATAAATTCTGTTGCACATTGAATAGCATGTCCTGTACCTTTAGGTTCATTTTGATTAATATATTCAATTTGTTGATTATCATAATCATGTAAAGAATTATCTATAACTTCTTTAATTTGATTTTTATATTTACCAACAATAATACCAATTTTATTTGGTTTTAATTCTAATGCAGTATTTATTACATGTTCAATTAATGTTAAATTATTTAATTTATGTAATACTTTAGGTATATCAGAATTCATTCGTTTACCTAAACCTCCAGCTAAAATAAGTATAGCTAGTGTCATTAAATAATATATATATATAAAAATATAAAATTTTTAAATAAATATATATATATATAAATAAATATATATGTCTATTAAATTAATTCAAGAAATATATTTTGATGAAACTAAAATTTTAAATTTATTTAATTTATTATCTCAATTAACAAATAGTCCTATTATTAATAAGGATAAATTATTAAATATTATTAATAATTTACCAAATAATCATTTTATTTTTATTTATTTAAATAATAATAAAGAAATTATAGGTACAATAACATTAATTATAGAACAAAAAATAATACAAAATGGTAAATGTGTAGGTCATATCGAAGATTTAGTAGTAGATATAAATTATAATAAACAAGGTATAGCTACTGAATTAATAAATTACTGTAAAAAAATAGCAATTAATTTAAATTGTTATAAAATTATATTAAATTGTAAAAAAGAATTAATACCATTTTATATTAAAAATAATTTTAATGAACAAAGTATATGTATGCGTTTTGATATTTAAAAAAAATTAAAATAATATATTAATTTAATTATTTAATGGAAAAAAAATTAATTTTATTAGATGTTGATGGTACAATTACAAACTCAGGTTGTAAAATAGATTCAAAAATGGAAAATATTTTAATCTTATTGTCTCAAAACTTTGAATTGGGAATTGTTGGTGGAGGAAAAATTGATAAAATTATATGGTAACTAGAAAATATTAAAGAAATATTTTTACATTATTTTACTGAATGTGGCTGTGTATATTATAAAAACGAAAAATCTTTTTATTTTAATTTAAATGAAATTTATAGAAAAAATATAAGAAATCACCCTTTATATAATAAAATTAATATATTAATAAAATTAAGTTTAAATTTTATTTCAAATGTTGACTATATAATTACAGGTAATTTTATAGATTTAAGATCTGGAATTATTTATATTTCTTTAATTGGCATGGATGCTAATGAAGATGAAAGAAAAAATTTTATTGAATTAGAAAAAAAATTTAATTATAGACAAAAATTAATATTACTATTACAAAAAAAAGCAGTTGAATTAGATATTGAAAATAAAATTCATATAGTATTAGGTGGATCAGTTGGAATTGCAATATATCCTTCAGAATTTGATAAAAAACAAATTATGAATCATATAAATGCAAATGAATATAATGAAATTCATTATTTTGGAGATAAATATAAAATTAATGGAAATGATTTTAATTTATTAAATCATGAAAATATAATTGGCCATAAAGTAAATTCATTAGATGAAACTTTTATATCTTTAACAAAATTAAACAGTAACAACTTTAGCTAAATTTCTTGGAAAATCTGGATCTATACCTTTTTTAATACTTAATAAATAATTATATTTTTGTAAGTAAATAATATATAATAAATTATTAAAAATATTATCATAATTTAAATTAATATTTATAATTTTTCCATTTCTAGCTAATATTTCTTGAGTAGCACTTTCATTATGACCAAGAATAATACATGCAAAATTTTTTTCTGATACTAATGCTAATGGTCCATGTTTTAAAGAATTTACATTCATTGCTTCAATATGTGAATATGTTATTTCTTTAAATTTTAAAGAAGCTTCTAATGCAATTGGAAATAGATTATAATCTGAAATTATAAATCCATTATTAAATTTATCAAGTTTAATTTCTTTATTTAATTCTTCATTTATTAAAAATTCTAAATTATTAATATTATTCATATATAATTTATATAACGAAGATTCATTTTTATCATTTAAATATAATGCAATTAATACTAACATAATTGCTTGTCCAAAAAATACTTTTGTTGATGCTACACTTTTTTCTTTTCCAATATTTAAATAAACTCCACAATCTACTGTTCTTGCAATTAAAGAATTAACTGAATTAATTACTCCTATTGTAATTCCATATTTAATTTTTTTTAAAATTGCATATAAATCTTTAGTTTCTCCAGATTGAGAAACAAATATATAACAATTATAGCCTTTTGGAATTTGTGATTCATCAAAATTACATGCATCTAAAGCAATAACATGATTAAAATTACATAATTTAAAAAAATGTGAAACACTATATAAACAAGCATTATAACTAGTTCCACAACCAAATAAAATTAAATTATTGCAATATTTAATTTTAGTTTTATGATTATATAAACCTCCTAATCTAACTATATTATCTTTAATTCTTGCTCCATTATTTGTTAATTTTTTAATAATATTTTTTTGTTCATAGATTTCTTTTAAAGTAAAATGTTTATATTCTCCTATTTCTTCATCTTTTTCAATTATATTAAATTTATTAAATTCAATATTATTTTTATTATTAAATATATTTATTGAATTTTTTGAAATAATATATAATTGATTTGGTTGACATTCATGATAATTAGTTATCAAATTATTAAATCCAGATACTTCAGATGTTACAATTGTAAAATTTTGATTATATCCAATCAATATAGGACTTTCATTTTTAATAACATATATATTTTCCGGTTTATCTAAATATTGAATAGTTAAAGCCCATGTACCTTTACATTTATTTAAAGCTAAAATTATTGCATTTTCAATATTATTATTTTTTAAATAGTATTCTATTAAATTTACTATAACTTCAGTATCTGTTTCAGAATAAAATAAAAAATTTTGATTTATTAAAAAATTTTTTATTTCTAAATAATTTTCTATTATACCATTATGTACTAAATTAATTTTTTTATTATTTGAAATATGAGGATGACAATTATTAGTTGTAATACCTCCATGAGTAGCCCATCTAGTATGAGCAATAATATTATTAAAATTAATAGTATTTATATTTAATTTATTAATTTTAATTTCTAAATTAATTATAGATTCTTTAAATAATTCTTTGAAAATTAAAAAATTATTATCTTTAATAATTGAAATACCCGCAGAATCATATCCTCTATTTTGTAATTGTTTTAATGATTCTATTATAATATTTAAATTAATATTACCTAATATAGCTGTTAATCCACACATGTATTTAATTAAATATTTTATTTAAAAATTAATTATTTTTTTATTTAATAATTTATTTGTGTAAAAATGAAAATGATATAAATCATTTTCAATAATATGTATTGCTTTTTTTAATGATTTTTCAATTAAAGATTGAGTTCTATCATCAATAAATGATTTTGTAGAATCACTTAATATATTACGATTTTCATCATTTAAATAAATTTCAAATAATTTAATATATTGTCTAGCAATACGATTTGCTTGTAATAAATCATTTGATGCACCTGCTGTAATTTTAATACTTGTATTTAATTTATTATAATCTTCTAAAATTGGTAAAGTATTATTTGAATTTTTATATAATACAATTTCAGCTGCACGACCTCCTAAAGCTACAATCATTTGTGCTAGAAAAAATCCTTTTGTAGGATATTCCATATACATTTCATTTGGTGTAAATAAAGTATATCCACCTGCACCTGCAGTATTTGAATTTAGTGTAACTTTTTGAAGATTAAAATATTCATAAAAATATTTAACCATCATTGCATGACCAATTTCATGATAAGCAACTAAAGATAATGTATTATTTGGACGATTATCATATTTTTTAGGTAAACCAATTGTCATTTTTTCATATGCTTTTAAAATTAATGAATCATCAATTAATGTACTATTATTTCTAACTTTTAAAAGTGCTGCTTCATTTGCTAAATTTGCTAAATCAGCACCTGAAAATCCAGAAGTTAATGCTGCTAAATTATCATAATTAAAAGAAATATTTGGTTTATTTTTAAAATGTACTTTTGAAATTTCTTTTCTAGCTTTTAAATCTGGTAAATTTATATTAATTTTTCTATCAAATCTACCTGATCTTTTTAATGCTTCATCTAATGTATCTGCTCTATTAGTTGCAGCTAATACAATTATTCCTTCATCTTTTGAAAATCCATCCATATTAGTTAAAATTTGATTTAAAGTTTGTTCTCTTTCATCGTTTCCACCTGAATTAAATCCATAACCTCTTCTTCCTCCAACAGCATCAATTTCATCAATAAATATAACACATGGTTTATTTTCTTGTGCTTGTTTAAATAAATTTCTAACTCTTTGTGCTCCTACTCCAACAAACATTTCAATAAATTCAGAACCTGAAGCTGAAATAAATGATACACCTGCTTCCCCTGCTACAGCTCTAGCTAATAAAGTTTTACCTGTACCAGGTGGTCCTTCTAAAAGAACACCTTTTGGAATTTTAGCACCTGCAAATCCATATTTAAATGGATTTTTTAAAAAATCAACTATTTCTTCTAGTTCTTCTTTTGCTTCATCTAAACCTGCAACATCTTGAAATGTTGTAGTAACACTTCCTTCTTCAACAAAATTGGCTTTTTTATTCATTGAATTAAATGGATTCATACCATTTGATCCATTATTTCCAAAAAAATTAGATATAATTGTTAAAAAAAAACTTAATATTAAATATCCACCTATAAATTGAAATATAAAAGGTATTTGAATATTATTAGATAATGGTACATCAAATACTTGAAAATCTATATTCTTTTTAATAAATAAATTTATTAATGAATCAATAGATGATGGAATATATTTATAATAATGTAAATGATTTGATATATCTAAATTATCATCTATATTAGAAAATTTATCAGATAAAATTGCTACATTTTGATTATTAATAATAGCAACAGAATCTATATTATTTAAATTATTTGATAATTGACTATAAGACCAACCATCTGGTTTATATGATTTTGTTAAAGTTAAATCAATTATTTCTTGTGGTTGTAACATTTTTATTTTATTATGAATAGGTACTAAATATTTATTATTATTAATTAAAAATGATAATCCTATAAAACTAAATTGTAACATATTTAAATTAATTTAAAAAAAATCTTTATATTTATTTATCTTATTTAAAAGATTAATTTTAAAGTAATATAAATGTTATATTATCCATTTGACAATAGAATTCATAATTTAGGTAATATTGGTTTTGGTGGTAAAGTTCATGCTGAAGTAGCACAATCAATAACAAAAAATATTGATAATAAAAGATATAATGGTAGAAATATAAGACAAGAAATTAATAATTATATTAATTCTAAATATAATAATCCAAAAATATTAGATTTATGTTGTGGAATTGGAATAAGTACATCACAATATGGTATAGATACATCACCAAATTTTATTGAAAAAGCTAAAAAATTATATCCAAATAAAATATTTAAAGTTGATAATGCAGAAACATATATACCTAATGAAAAATTCGATGTTGTAACATGTATGTTTTCGTTTCATGAAATGCCTGAATATGCACATAATTTAATTATTAAAAATTCATTAAAAATAGCTCAAAAAGAAGTTATTATTTTAGATATTTCTACAAATTATAAACCTTCTTATTTTATGTTATTAGGAGAACCATATTTAATTAATTATATGAAAACTATAGACAAAACAATGAATAAATATAATTTTAATAAAATAAATTATATAAATAATCACGTAAATTTTTGGAATTTTATTAAATAAATTAAATAAATTAAATTAAATAAAAATAAAATATAAATTTATATTTATAATGTTATTTAATTTAATTACAGGAATTTTAGCTTTTAATTTAATTTCATCTAATTCATTAAAAGTTCAAAAACAAAATTTAGTTTTTTTTACAGGTGGAAATTCAATAATGCCTTCATTTATATATTCTAATTTTATAAATAAATTAAAAGATTATTATAATGTAGAAATTATAAATAATTTAGATAATAAAAATAATCAAGTTTTAGAAAAATTATTAAATATTTATAAAAAAGACAATGATTTTATTGCATTAAGTCATTCATCTGGTGCTACATCATTAATAAATTATTGTAATAAATTTGATATATCAAAATATATTTTATTAGATCCAGTAGATAATAATAAATTAATAAAAAATAAAGAATTAGAATTTAATAATAATAATAAAGTTTTAATTTTAAACGCAGAAAAATCTTTTAATTGGAATTTTAATTCTTTACCAAAAATACCTTTTATTCCAATGGGTAAATTAAAAAATAATTTTAATAATTATAATGAAATTACATTAAAAGATGCTGGACATTGTGATATATTAGATGATCCTTATAGTAATTTTATGAATAAAAATTTAGCAGAAGGATTATCTGATAGAGATAAAGTTTCACAATATCAACAATGTTTAATTAATTTAATTAATTTATTTACTATGGATAATTTAAATAATAATACAGTTCAAATAATTGAAAATTTTGATTTTGAATATAATTACAAAGAAAAGTTAATTTAAATTTCTTTCTTTAATTTTATTTTCTAAAATTCTTTTAAAATGTCTACATGGACATTTGCAATTATCTTTATTATAAGCAATTATATTATTTGTATGACGAATACAACATATACAATTATTTAATTCATTTATATTTATTTCATTATAAATTAAAATATCATTTAATTTATTATCTAAATAAGTTTCTGGATGTAAATTGATATTATTAAGATGTTCTAATAGTAACATTTATATTTATTTTTTAATATTTTTAAGTAAAATTAATTTTTTTAATTCATTTTCTAATTTTGATATTTCAGGTTTATATTTACCATGAACAGATCTTGTAATTTGTCTAATAGCTCTATCATATTCATCTTTCATTTTACTAATTTTTTTTTTTAAAATTTGTCTTTCATTTTGAATTCTTTTTTTTTCCTTTTCAATTCTTTTTTTTTCATTTTTTATTTTTTCTTCTCTTTGAGTTAATAAATCTAATGTTTTTTGTTTTCTTATATCATCAATTTTAAAATATAACATAAAATTTTTCATAATTTTAAATTTATCTGTTGGATGAACTACTGTTCCAATAGGTAATGCTCCATGAACTATCGAAGGATCTATTTCCTTTTCTAATTTTTCCCATCTAGGATCATCATCATCTGGATAATCAATTTCAGGATATGCACTATTTATATATTTAACTCCAAAATTATTTTTAAATTTCATATATATATATATATATATTTTATTTTGTATAATTTGTAAAATAAAATAATGGAAAAATATTTGAAGCTATAAATATATTATTTAAAATATTTATTTCAAAATTTGGATTATTTATTAAAAAAATTATAGATAATAGTGAAGATAAAATAATTAATTTAATACTTTTATTTTTTCCCATAATAATTGGTAATGTTTTTATATTATTTGCTTTATCTTCATTAATATCTTTAAAATCAGCAATATTAGTAGTTGCAAATATATTAAAAAATACAGGTAAAAATGAATTATGAGTTAAAAGTTGATTTAAATCAATATATGGTATAAATGGTAATATTGTACATGTTAAAGCCCAAATAGTAGATAAATATATTGATTTATAATATGATAAATTTTTTTTTAAATCTTTATAATTAAACGTAGATAATAATAAAGGTATATAATAAGTTTGTTTAGTGTATAATAATATATATAATATACTAATATATGTTACAAATAATGAAAATTTAATATTTTTTTCATTATAAGAAAAAGATTCAAATAATTTAATTTTAGATTTATCATAATTAATTAAATTTGTATTATTATATAAATTTAAACTATATTCTTGATAATCTGAATACCTATCTATTTTATAACATGAATAAGTTAATAAATAATTTAATATAATTTGATTATTTAAATTAATATTTGCAATATTATAATTATTAATATTGTGCGATATTAATGTTAATAAATGAATTGGTGCTCCAACTTCAAAACCAGATAAAATTGGACGAATATCAATTATCATTTATAATTATAAATATAATTATTTTCAATTAATAAAAAATATTACAAAATATTATTAACAAAATTATAATAATTTTGTAAAATTATTCCACCCATTTCATCACCTTGTCTTGTTAATTCAATTATTTTTAATATTAAAGTTTTTTTTAGATCATAATTTAAATGAGAATTAATAACTTGTGTAATTAAATGTTCATTTAAATTTAATACATAATGACCGACTGTATCAAAATTAGGTAAAATTTGACTACTAATTTTAACTAATTCTAAAGATTTTTGTGTATCTAATGGTGGCATTAAAAATGAATTACACACATTTAAAAACATTATTATACTTAAACTTAATAGTATTTTTTTTTTCATATATTATATTAATAATATTTAAAAATTAATTTAATTGTTTAAAATCAGTAATAATAGTTGATAATGACATTTCAGGTAATAAAAATTCATATTTGTTATAAAAATAAATATTATTTGCATTAATACCTAATTTTAAATGAGATGGATCATACATAACTAAACATTTATTATATTTATTTTTAGATCTCCATTTCCAACTAGGACTAATTGTAATTCCTTCATAATTATAACCTTTTTCACAATTAGTATATATAGTAAATCTATAATTTTGTTTATTTTCTTTAATAAAATTAATTAATTCAATTTCTTTTTCAAAATCTAAAGTTCTAACATATTGTGCTGGAAAACAAATGATTAAAAAATCTTCTTCAGATGTAGTAACTCTAGATGGTATATTATTTAATAAATCTCTAATAATAATATTTTTTCTTTGATTAATTGATAATTTATTAATTAATTTTTCTGGATTATTACTTGATTTAATTTTTGATGCTATTTGCATACATTCTTTATTAAAAGGATAAGATAACATTAAATTTAATTTTTGTTTTTTAAGAAATTCAAAATCAGAAACAGGTAATAATTCTAAAAATGAAAAATCTAATATAGGTTCATATGTTTTTCTATTCGAAAAATTTTTTCCATGTGTAATAGCTAACATTATCCATAAACATGGAATATTAATAAAATCTTGTGCATGACCTTTTAAAAAATGAACAGATTCTTCATGTGTATCATCATCATTAAATTTATTATCATTCCAATATGATTTTAAATAACATAGTCCTCCTTCACCTGTATTCATTAATTCTTCTGTTCCAGATGCAACAAATTGAGTATCATCAACTAAATTATAACAATTATATTGCATTGTTCCACAAACAGGTTTTTTATAATAATATAAACAAGTAACTCTAATTTTTACCGAATCTGGATAATAATAATCATCATCATCCATATGACAAATAATATCAGTTTTACTATTTTCTGCACATAAATTTCTTTTTTTACCAATTGTTAATCTTTCATTATTATTATTATTTTGATTAAAATGTAAATAATTAATATATCCTTTATTAAAATCTTCTTTTAATTCTAATTTTAAATATTCTTCTAATTTATTATTAATATTTTCATTTGAATCATCTAATATAACCCAATATAATTTATGTCTAGGATAATTAATATTTTTCCAATTACGTACTGCAATAGGAAATTCATCTAATCTATTACAAGTAGGTGTAACAATTGTAACAGGTGGAAGAACTACATCAGGTATTTCTGGTATTTTAAGAAAAGTATCTTTTTCTTTTTGTTCTAACTCAACTGTAATCATTTATATTATTAATATAAATGTAACTTTAAATAAATTATTCATCTATTAATGGTGATAAAATGTATTTTAATTTTCCTAAATTTGCTACATTATAAACTAAAACTAAAGGATATTGATTTTTAATATAAATTTCAACTGTTGTACATAAATTTGTAGATTTTGTAAATAATAACAAATATTTTATATTAAAAACACCATTAGCAACAATATTATTCATACCATTTGATTCACCGACATTAATAGTTCTATCTGCAAAATCACCTTCACCGTAAAATATAATTTTTCCATTATCTGCTGTAATTGAAACTTTAGATGTTAATATAGATAAATCACGAATATGACTTTGAAAATCGTTAGATGGCATATTATATACACTATCATATGATATATCTGGTATTTCTAATATATTATCATCTATATCTAATAATTTAATATTTGAATTAATTAATGTTTTTTTTTCTTTATTTTCTATTTCTATATTTAATTTTGTATTTAAATCATTTTTAATATAAAATCTAATACTATCATTATTTTTCATACATTTAATTATTTTATATAATGATGTCATATTAATTCCTGCTGTAAATTGATCTTTAACATAAAAATTTTCAAATCTATCTTTATCTAATTTTAAAAATATTATTGCATTTTTTGAACCATCAACGGATGTAATTTTAATAGAATCTTTATTAAATTTAATATTAACATCATTTATAATATCTTTTAATGATTCAATTAAAATTCTAATTGCATTTGCCTGAACTGTTAATATATCAATCAAATAATTATCAGACATATAAAATAATATTTATTATAATTTTTTAACTTAAAGTAGATTTATAAATTTAATTTTGGATTCCAAATTAATTTATCTTCAATATTAAATTTAAATATATTTTCAAATTTATCTTGTAATTCAAAAATTGAATTTTTATTATATTCTATATTAAAATAATCTAATATTTGTTTTGCTGTAATTTTATAATTTAAATCATTATAAAAATTATAATTTGGACCTAAAAATGGAATTATATTTTTATCTAAATCTCTAAGTAATTTATTATCTAAATATATTTTAGTTATTTTATTAATAAATACAAAATTTTGATATTCTTCTTTTTTATAAAAAGGAAATGTTAATTTTGTATTATTATCATGTTCAATCCATTTATATAATTTATTATTATAAATATAATAAATTATGAAATATTCATATGAAATTGTATAAAAAGAAAAATCTAATTGTTTAAATGAATTAATATTAATTTCTAAATTTATTTTTTGTGGATTTTGAGGTACTCTTTTAATTAATTTATGATTTTTATCATAAAAATTAATATTATTTAATGTAATTAAATGATCATTTTTATTTTCTAAAAATAAATTTGGATTTGGTTTTAAATAATATTTAAAAATTTTATAAGATATATATCTAAAAATTAAAAAATTTATAAAAATTAATAACGAATACATTTATATTTATAAATTTTAACAATCTTTAAGTAAAATTTAAATAATTAAAAAAATTATTTAAAAATAATTTAATATTTTTTAATACATGAATAATATATCTGATAATTCATTAACAGAGAAAAAAAAAAGAGGTCGTAAAAAAAAAATATTATCAGAAGAAGAAATACAAAAAAAATTAAATGAAAAAACAGTTAAAAAAAAAGAGGTAGAAAAAAAAAATGGGAAACAGAAACAACCACAAAAATATTAAATCATTCTCCAATTATTTTTAATGAAAATATTATAGAAGAAACAAATTCAGTTAAAATAGAATCTAATGAAAATTATGAACAAGAACAAGTTTTATTTGGTAATTTAAATATTAAATTACATACAGTTAAAGATAATATAAATTTTGATTCTATTAAACAATCATTACAAAAAAAAAATAATTGTAGAATAAATTTAACTTCTTCAGATTTAGAAGAAAGTTCAGAAGAAGAACCAAATTATGATTATAGTGTTGAAATTAAAAATGATAATATAATAAATGACAATATTAAAAAAAAAATAAAAAAAAAAGAAAGTTTTAATATTTTTGAAGGTAAAAGTATAAAATCAATGAAATTTTATACTGATCAATATAGTCATGGAGAAGAAATTTTATTTTCAAATATAAGATGTTATAATTGTCATCATAAATTTAATAATCAACCTTTTTTTATACCAACAGAATATTGTTCTACAACTAAAAAATATAAAGTAACTGGTAATTTTTGTAGTCCAAATTGTGTAAAATCATATGCATTACATTCTAAAATTTTTAGTAATAAAATATATTTAATAGGAGAAATGTATAGAAAATTAATTGGTTATGATTATTTAATTAAACCTGCTCCACCAATTCAAGTTTTAAAAGAATATGGAGGTAATTTAACAATATCTGAATATAGACAAACATTTGATAATAAATTAACATATAATTTATTACCTATTTGTAGTAAAATTGAATATCAAGAAGTTATTATAAATCATATTTAATTATTTTTTATCACATAATTTAGCTACTAATAATAAAATTAATATTATCATTATACTTTTAAGTATAAAACATATTTCTTGTAATAAAGAAACTAATTGATCATGATCTGATAAATAATCAATTGAATTTTGAAATGGTTTTTGAAATCGATTAAACATATTTAATCCTTTAAATGAAGAATTTTGTATATTAGTCCAAGCTGGTCTTTTAGCAAATTTAGAATTATTTTCACTTGATACTGGTACATTAGGTGCAATATATTTTTTATCTTCTGTATTATTAGTTCCTGCTATATCTAATTTTGGTGAAGAATTATCTACATCTTTAAAATTTGGATTTCCAGATGTTTGATTATGTTGTAATTGTGATTGATAATTTTGATTTTCTTTAACAAATTTATTATTATAATCTAATTGATTTTGAGTTATATTATTTGTTGAATTATTAATTAAATTAGATTTTTGATTATCATTATTATAATTATATAAATCAATTAATGATGCAAATGGCAAAGGAGCCATATTTATTTATTTATAATAATATATTAAAAAAAAAATAAATATTTTTTAATAAAAAAATTAAATGTAGTTATAATTATGTATACATAATAGATGGATATGAGTAAACATTATCTTTTTTAATTTCATAAAATTTATCAAATGCTTCATTAAATATTTTTTTTGTAAAAATATAATTATTTTCTTTACAAAAATTAATTCTAGAATTAATAATTTTCATTCTAGATAATATATTATCTATATCTCCAGCATTTCCATTAAAATATTCTTTTTTAATTAAATTTGAAATAAAATTTTCATTAATATCATCATCAATTAAATAATTATCAGTATCTTCTATTTTTTTTATTAAAATTTGTGATAATTCTTTATTAGTAAATGAATCAATTGTAAATGTCCATGGAAATCTTCTGTGTAATCCTGGATTTTGTGAAAAAAAATATTTTTGTAATTCATATTTATATCCAGCAATAATACAAATTATTTTATCACTATTTTCTGTTAAATATTGATTAATACAATCAATAGCTTCTTTAGCAAATGAATCATGATTATCTGGTGAACCTAAAGAATATGCTTCATCAATTAACATAACACCATTTTTACAATATTCTAAAGTTTCAGATGTTTTAATAGTTGTTTCACCTAAAAATTGTCCTATTAAATCTTCACGTTTAATTATATTAAATTTATTAGTTTTTAAAATTCCAATCCCAGAATATATTTCAGCCATTAATTTTGCAACTGTTGTTTTGCCAGTTCCAGGTGGTCCTTCAATAACAGTATGTAACATAATGGAATCATTATTACCTTGTACAAAATATAATAATTGTTCTAATAATTGTTGTTTTAATTTATCTAAACCAATTAAATTATTTAATTCAAATAATGAATCATAAATATTAATTAATTTATATAATTTAGAAGGTAATTTTCTTTTTTCTTTTTTAGGTGGAGGTTTTTTAAATTTTAAATCATTTATTAAATTAATTAAATTAGATAAATTATTTATTTCATAATCATTTATATTAAAAAAATCTTTACCATCTAAATAATCTTCTTTTTTTCTTTTTGTCATTATTATATTTAAATATTATTTTAAATGTTTAAGTTAATTAAATATAATAATAGAATTAATTAATGAAAAAAAAAGATTATTTAAATAAAACAATTAATAAAATTTATATAATTCAAAAATTATCTGATTTAGAAAATATAACAACTGATAATTTTTTAAAAAATATAAAAATATTTGAAAAACTAATTAAAAATCAAATAAAAAATTATGAAGACAATAGTGGTTTAGAAGATTATAAATTAAATGAAATCGATTATAATATTTTATATATATTATATATAAATACAAATAATACAGAACATAAAATAAATTTATTATTATATTTTATATATTCTTATTATAAATTAGATGGAATAGATTATAATAAAAAAAAATTTCCATTTAAAATTTTTTTTAATTTTTTAAAAGAAAATGAAAATATATATAAAATAATATTTGATATTTTTGAAAAAATTTACAATTAAATAACAATTTTTTTATATACTTAAAAAGATAAAATTTATATCTTTAAATAGATATTTAATTACATATGTCTAATTGCAAAATTTGTGATCCAAAAAATAAATATTATGATTGTATATGTTGTGATAATTGGAAAGATTTTGAAATTCAAGAAAAAAAAATAAAAGAAATATCTGATGATTTAATTAAAAGTGCTTTAAAAATATCAACAATAACATTATGTTTTAATTTAAATAGTTCTATAAATATTAAACAATTAAAAATTGATTATCCACCAAATAAATCTGCAACATTTTATAATAGTATTATTTATAATTGGCATACAAAATATCAATATAAAACAATTGTATCAGTAAAAATTTTTCCAAATGGAAAAATACAAGTAGCTGGATTAGCTACAATAATGGCTTGTGCATATATAATTAGAAAAATTAATAAAAAAATTTTAAAATATTTAAATGAAGAATCTTATTTAAGTAATGTAAAAATAGCGATGATTAATTCAGATTTTAAATTAAAATCTTCTATTAATATTGTTGAATTTTGTAATATATTATCAAAATTAACTATTAATGAATTTGAACCAAGTTTAAATAAAGGTGCATTTTTAAATGTTATATATCAACCAATTAAATATCCAGCAATTAATTCTAAATTTATATGTAGTTCAAATATTCAATCATATTATGATCATTATTATATATATGGTGCAAAAAAAAAATTTAAATCAACAATATCTGTTTTAATATTTAGATCAGGAAGTATAATTATTACAGGTGGTAATTTATTAAGTGATTATAATGAAATATATTTATATTTATTAGAAATTATTAAAAATAATATATTAAAATTACAAATTTAAAAAAAAATATTATAATTTTAATAAATGATAAATATTATCACATTTCAATCTATTTTAACAAATAATAATTTTGGTAATAAATTATTGAATAAAATAAATTATTCAGATAATTTAAATAATTTTATAAAAAAAATATTTATAAAATTAAATTTACCATCTGAATATTTTATTAATTCATTATATTATTTATATGAATTAGTTAAAATAGATATAAATAATTTAGAAAAAATATTAAATAATAAAAAAATATTTATATTTACTTCAATAATATTAAATTATAAAATTTTTAATGATATACCTATTAATATAAATTATATATGTGAAATATTTAATATTAATTTTAATGAATTTATAAATACTGAAATATATATTGTAAATAATTTAAAATGGAAATTATTTATAAATAAAGAAAAAATAAATAATTTTAAAAAGTATTTGGAGCATTATAAGGATTTGGACCACAATGTGTATTAATCATATTAGTTAATATAGGATCTTTGTAATTAAATGTTGGATAATAAGTATGATTTGAATTGTGTGCACCAGCTGGTCCTTGGAAACAACAAGAAGTTTTAGTTTGCTGTAAATTATTTCCACCACATTTACCTTCTGAATCTTTTTTAATATCAAATAAATCTTCACTTAACATACTCGGTAATAATAAAAATATTCCTTCATCACTTGTAATTTCATATGTTTTACTATCTAAAATTACTTTACCATTAATATTTTGATAATTACTTAATCCTCCTAACTTAAATATATTTAATCCTAATATAAATGTAGAAGTTTGTGGATGTAAATAATGTTTTTCATGTAAAGATTTTTGTTCATTATAAATATAAGTATATTTTTCATCTTCATTAAATAAATGATAAGGATCATTTAAATAATGAGTTTTTATTTCTGGATATTTATCTTCTAATTCTTTTAATTTTAATTTATCATTTGAAAATTGTGTTGTAAGTGCTCTTAATATTTGTATTTTATTAAAATAATATAAATCTTGATTAATAAATTTTTTTAATTGTTCACTCATTATCATTCCTAATGAAACAGAATTATTACCAGGAGAAATATTAATAGATGTATCTAATTTTGGATATTTATAATTAATTGGTAATGCAACATAATTTGAATTTGAAGAGCAATATAAACCATCTGATTTACCATATTTTTTATAATATAATGGTCCAGAATTAAAATAATCTATATTTGTTAAAGGAGGATAATTTAAATTGTCTGAAAAAACATCTACCGGTTTATCATATCCAAGCGGAATTACTGAAAATTAAGGTGTTAAACAAGACATACCAATATATAATAATGAATCTAAATTAAATGTTCCATATTTCATTTTAGCAATCCAATCAAGTTCATTTGATTCATTTGGTTTAATACAGATAGGATTAATATATTGCCATGATGTTACATGACTTTCTAAATAATTTGAAGGTAAATCAACACGCATTGGAAATTCTAATCTTGAAAATTTATCTCCATCATTTTTATTTGCTAAATTTGAGTGTCTCATTTCAAATGGTTCTCTAGCATTTGTAGGTCTATATGGTGATACACCTTGACTTTCATTATATATACCATTATTCCATGCTTCAGAATTTAACATATTTGTTGTTAATAAATATGTTTTACCATAATTTTGTAAATTATTTCTAACATTATTAGTATTAGATAATACTAAAGATGGTGTTGATTCATTTAATCCCATTGATTTCAAAGGAAGATTTCTAACAGATAAATCTGTTTCAGTATTTGCTACACCAGCTGATGTATAATCAGTAAATATTGTACCAGCTGGTTGTCTAAATTGCCAAAATTGTTTATAAGCATTTATTTGTTTACCATCTACAGTTATTTTTTCACTATTTTTATAAACAGGTACATTAGGATTTAATTTACCTTGTGATGCAGATTCTAATGATGAATAATTATTTTTATTTTCACTATTTGATAATTTAGATTCTATTATTGTTCTATATTGTTCTGATTGAATTTGATTTGGTACAGAATAATAATTTAAAAATGTTGTATTTTCATTAAAATTTGTATCTAACGATGTCATTATTTATTATAGTATAATTTATTTTTTATTTTTTTTTTTTCATTTAAATTAATTTAATTTTCATCTTCAGAAGAATCTTCAGATATTCTAATTTGATCATTATCACTAATATTAACCACTTTTTTAGTATTAATTTTATTTTAATCTAAAGTAGTATCATTTAATTTTTCGCTTTTTTTATTAATTGTTACAGCTGGTGGAGGTAAATTTACACTTTCAGATACATTATTAACTACTGGAACAGATGTTTGAAAAATATTAGTTGGCATCATTTCTCTTTGTTCAGGCTGTTATACTTCTTGTAATTTAATACTAGAATTTTCTTTTTTTACTAAATTTTCTGATAAAAAAGTTTCTTTTTCATTTTTTACTTCATTTAATTGTGATGCTAGTATATTAAATTTAGTTAATTGTTCATTATTTATTTGATTTTGTTCTTTAATAAATTTTGTAAATTGTTGTTCTATTTTATTAAAAGAAGAATTTTCTAAATCTAAATTTTGTATTTTTTTATATAATAAATAACATATTATTAATGAAAGTAAACCTATAATTATACCAAAATAATTAATAAATGTTCCATTATTATTATTTGAAATAATCGGTGGTGTTATATCACTAGAACTTAAATGTTTACCCATAATTAAATTTAAATAATATTAAAAATCTTCAATCTTAACGAAATAAATTAAATAAATTAAATAAATTATCCAACTTCTTCTGTATCAGATAAATTATTATCATCATTATCATTTAAATCAACACCAATAAAAAATGTTCCACTAATTGTTTCTCCATATTTTGCTGGATATTTTCTTCTTGTTGATTTTTTTATTAATATATTAAGAGTTGAAAATGTATTTGAATAATAATCTGCGTTCCATGCTTCTTTTCTAATATTATTTTCTCTACAATGATCATTAAATGCTTGTTTAAATATTTTTTCAGGAATATATTTTGATGAACATAAAACAACTTTTCCTGATTTTAAAAAGTTTTTTAAACCATTTGTTGTTTGTTCCATTTCATCTTTTTGTTCATGAAAATAAGGAGGTAAAATTTTCCATATACCTTTACCAATATTTTTATTAACAGTATATAAATAACCAGTTATACATAATTTCATAATTATTGGAATTTCTCTTTCTAATTTTTTTTCTAATTGAGTATCAGTATCTAATACTTTTTTCCAAAAATTAAATACAACTGTTCTTCGTGATGTTTGATCACCCTGATTATTATATGTTTTTGATCCAATTAATGTATTTCCTGCCATTGCCATTGGTACTTTCCAATATTCTGATTCTGCATTTTTATATTTTTCAGCAAAAGAATTTTTTCCTCCTTCTACTAATAATTGCCAATCTGTTTGTTCTAATTTACAATCACCTTGCATTTCAGGAGCTAAACATAATTTTTTTTTAATATGAGGTTTTAATCCATATTGTTTTTCTATATTATTAGGTATAATACCTACATCATCTTCTTCATACCATTTTTGAAGAATTTTAGTTAAAACAGTACTTTTTCCTGCTCCACCCATACCTAAAAGATATGGTAATGCTTGCCAATTTTCAATTTCTCCAATATCAAATCCACATTTACCCATAAATACACATAACATTTTTTGTACTTCAATTGGAAATTCTTGAAAATCTAATATTTTTTTAAAATTTGGACAATATTCTATTATATCAAACCATTTATCATCATCTAATTCTTCGAAATCATTAAAATCATTATCAAAATATTTACTTGATACTGAATTATTTGTTAAATATTCACATGAAGATGCTTCTTTTCCATATTTTACAAATAATGTACTCCAATAAGGTATTTCATCACTTCCTTTATTTATTTTTGTTATAAAAATACCATTTCTAAAAGAAAAAATATGTCTATCTTTTTCTAATTCTAATAATTCATCTTGTGGACATTCCATAAAATATTCTACAGCAGATTTAATATTTTGACCAGAATTCATATTTTTCCATTGATCAAATTTAATTTTTCTATCACATTTTTCCATTATCCATTTTTTTATTTTCTGATGTGGTTCCCACGCATATGTTTCATAACCTTCTTTTGTTTTAATTTTTTTATATAATGTATCATTATATCTAGCTAAATCTGAATTATTTAATTCTTCAATTAAATATAATAGTAAATTATGATAACTACTGTTTTTTTCATAATCAATTGGTGTAAATTTAAATAAATAACTTGGATCTTCATTTAATGAATAATTATAATTTTCTAATTTTATTCTATTTAATAAATAAACTGATTTTAAATATTTTTCAGAATAATAAAATTTTTCAAATATTTTGTCCCATCTTAATTGATAATCATCTTCATTAATATTTAATAATTTTTTAAATTTTTTATAAACACCTGATAATTCCCAATATATCTTTTTATATTCTAAATCAATATAATTTACATCAATATTATCTATATCCTCGATGTTAAAAATATTTAAAATTTTATATAAAATATTTGAAATATTATTATCATTTAAATTATTCCATGACCAATTATTTTCTATTTTTTCAAAATATTTAATAATATCTTGTTTATTACAATTTTCAATATTTTCTGATATATTATTAGCCCATAATCTATTAGATTCAAAATCAGTCATTAAAATAAAACTAATAATAATAAATTAAATATTTTTTTAAGTAAAAAAAAAAATGTAATTTTAAAATTTCAAAATTAAAACAATTTAAAACAATCAAAAATTAAAAACAATAAGATAAAACAATTAAAAATTAAAAACAATTAAAGATAAAACTTATTTTTATTTAAATGAAAACTTATTTATGTTTTAATTATGATGGTGAAATAATTGAAAAAAAAATTAATTATAAAAATCAAAATGATTTAATTAATTCAGAAATAAATAAAAATTATATTAATTATATTTTAATTAATTTTAAAAAAATTAATTATCTTTTATTTTATAATAATTATAATATTAATAATAATATTAAAAATTTATGTAATATACCATTTATAAATTTTGACATATATGGACAATATATTATATTTAAAATTGATGAAAATGAAAATATTATAAATTTTACCCTTAATCAATTATTAAAATTAATTAA
>Ga0070754_10000439_pt1 | contig 39215 bp, 37 predicted proteins | sample VirMetDEL_Sep_01_FD_75181 | JGI IMG/M metagenome (GOLD analysis project Ga0070754, IMG submission 75181) | Aqueous microbial communities from the Delaware River and Bay under freshwater to marine salinity gradient to study organic matter... | ecosystem: Environmental > Aquatic > Marine >...
ATACACGCTGACATAGACCCTGACAAATCACAGGGTGTAATGTGGACATACTGATGAAAAAGATAATACAAGCGATTACAGGCGGTTTACTGAAGGATATTGGCAAAGTAATAGACAACCTCCACACAAGTGAAGAAGAACGCTTAGAAGCCAAGCAAAAGCTTCAGGAGCTGTTAGAGCAGGCTGACAAGGAAGCGCAGGACCAAGTAACGGAGCGTTGGAAGTACGATATGCAGTCGGACTCGTTCTTGTCAAAGAACATTCGTCCTCTTGTTCTTGTATTCCTAACGGTGATGTTTACGCTGTTCGCTTTTACAGATGGTAACATAGGTGAATTTAAAGTACAAAAAGAATACATTCCAATCTTCCAGACATTGCTGATTACCGTTTACGGTGCTTACTTTGTGGGAAGAACTTGGGAGAAGGGAAAGAAAAAATGATTATCTTTGTTTAAAATTTAATACAATGAAAAAAATAGAAAAATCAGAATTAGAACAAATTACAAAAACAAACTCAGAACTTGCTGAAATAAAAGAGATGATAGCTAACATTGAAATTCAAAAGCACCAGGCACTTCATAACCTATCAGCTTTGCAGGTTGAGTTTAAAACCCTAGAGGATGAGCTTATAAAAAAGTACGGCGATAATATTCTTATAGACATTAGAACAGGAGAAATTACCAAGAAAGAAGACAAAGAATAATGTCAAAGATAAGTAACCAAACAACGTATCCGTCAGTAACCCCTCAGGGTGTTGATTATGTAATAGGAACTGATGTAAGTGATTTAGACTCAACTAAAACATTTGAGTTTTCTAACATAGCATCTTATGTGAAGACTACTTTTGATTTAGCTGTAACTAATGTTCTTAGCGGATACTCAACATCTAATCAGGAACCTTCTGGAACTGATTCTGCTTTGCAGGTTGAATTTGGTGCAGCTCAGAATACAGGTAGTGACCCTGTTATGCTTGCAGCTGATGGAACGATTACTTTTAATCAGACGGGTTTGTATTTGATTAACGGGTTTGCAAACTTTGAAAGACAGGGCTCCTCAGGAGGTGTTTCTGTTACAGCGTGGAGAGTTTTATTAGATAGCTCTCAGATTGGTGTAACAAAAGCTGTTGACTTATCCGGAACAGGAATTATGTTTCCTTATGAGGTAATAGTTCCCCTAACAATAGAAACAGCAGGAACTGTGCTTACATATGAAATCATGAGAGATAGCTCAGGCGTAGACGAAGGTGGTTTATATACGCACACTCTTTTGGGTGGTTGGAGCAATGTCCCGTCTGCTTCTATTAACATATACAAAGTAGGTATTTAAAATTTAATAAAATGGATATCAGAAAAATATCCATAGGTCCTGATTACAAGTCGGGGGCTATGCACTATATTGTTGGGCAAAGTATTCTTAATGACAGCCACACAATACATCTTATTCAGCAGGATAAAGACAAAAGCAGTATAAAGGTTTGGATTGAAAGAGATGGCGAGATTTATCTCTGGAAAGAATTCAATGTTAATATGCCTGTATCTATAGAGTATAATATCAATTTCGAATGAAGTCACCATTTTATTTTATCGTTGAGCCTGTTGGTGGCAGACGGTATGATAATGTGAAAAAGATAGGTGATATTGATTTTATAACAAGCACTTCACAGGAAGACCATACCGCATCAAATAGATTCGCAAAAGTTATAGCGTGTCCTTCAGGATATGATGGGCCTATAAAACCAGGCCATAAACTTGTTGTCCATCACAATGTGTTTAAGTTTTACTATGACATGAAAGGAAGAGAAAAAAGCGGATTTAGTTTTTTAAAAGACAACACGTTTTTTTTAGAAGACAATCAGTTTTATATGTATCATGACGGAGACAAATGGAACACTATAGGTGATTTCTGTTTTGTTACACCTATTGACAATGATGATGAGCTCACTACTTACAGGTATAAACACTTAGTAGGAAAGATAAGATACAACAATACACAGCTTCAAAAGTTAGGTGTTAATCAAGGTGACTTGGTATGTTTTACTCCTTACAGCGAATATGAGTTTGATGTAGATGGAGAGAAGGTTTACAGGATGAGAGTTAAGGATATATCGGTACTTATAAATGGACACTAAAAAGCTAAAAGAAGACATCATAAAAGCCGGAGAGATGGCTGTTAAGGAGCTTGTTAAAGTTGCTCAGGAAGGTATTATTAAAAAAGACTTTGATAATTTATCTCCAGAGCTTGCAGCCGATAGATTAAAAAATGCAGCTGCCACAAAGAAGCTTGCTATATTCGATGCCTTTGAAATACTTTCAAGGATTGAGAATGAAAGAAACATGCTTGAGGGCAAGAGTACAGAGAAAAAAGAAACTAAGCTAACAGGATTTGCAGAAAGACGTTCAAAATAAACTATACGAAGAGCTGACTGACTATGTGCCTAAGACTGTTGTAACAAACAAGAATAAGGCTAAGTCATGGAAGTACGGATATGACAGTAAATATGATATGGTTGTTATATCTAAAAACGGAACTATAGATAGCGTTGTTTCTGTAAACGGATTAAGAATAGCAATCCCTAAAAAACCAAGAAAGGTTTTATCAAGGTCGAGGGAAAATAGCAATCAGTATTGGGAGGTACAGGAATACCCTAAGGAGTTAAAAATAATATCAAGCATATTTCAGTGGCACGAGTCTTCTCAGGAGTTTAAGGATAAATGGGTAGACTATATAGAGGAGGAGTTCAACAGAAGAGACGATGGCCTATGGTTCATGAATAACGGAAAGCCAACGTACATAACGGGAACTCACTACATGTATCTTCAGTGGACTAAGATTGATGTAGGTAATCCAGAGTTTCGTGAAGCTAACAGAATATTCTTTTTATATTGGGAAGCGTGTAAGGCAGATGACAGGTCGTTTGGGATGGTGTATTTAAAAATACGTCGTTCAGGATTTTCTTTTATGTCATCGTCTGAATGTGTAAATACAGGAACACTCGCAAAAGATGCGCGAGTTGGCATACTATCTAAGACAGGTAGCGATGCTAAAAAAATGTTTACAGATAAGGTAGTGCCTATATCAAACAATTACCCGTTCTTTTTCAAACCCATACAGGACGGTATGGATAAGCCAAAAACAGAACTTGCTTATCGTGTTCCTGCATCTAAGATTACAAAAAAAAATATGAATACTGTATCTGATATAGTATTTGAGGGATTAGACACCACTATTGACTGGAAGAATACAGGAGATAACTCTTATGATGGTGAGAAGTTATTGCTTCTTGTACACGATGAGAGCGGTAAATGGGATAAGCCAGATAACATTTTAAATAATTGGCGAGTAACAAAGACGTGTCTAAGACTTGGCCGAAGAATTATAGGTAAATGTATGATGGGCTCTACATCAAATGCTTTAGATAAGGGAGGAGATAACTTCAAGAAGTTGTATTATGATTCAGATATAACTAAGCGAAACTCCAATGGTCAAACAAAAAGCGGAATGTATAGCTTATTTATACCAATGGAGTGGAACATGGAAGGCTTTATAGATAGATACGGAATGCCTGTTCTTAGAACTCCTTCTAATGAGGTTATTGATTCTTACGGGGATTATATAGACCAGGGGGCTATAGACTATTGGGATAATGAGGTAGAGAGTTTAAAGAATGACCCTGATGCTTTGAATGAATTTTATCGTCAGTTCCCAAGAACTGAATCGCATGCGTTTAGAGATGAAACTAAATCATCTATATTTAATCTAACAAAAATATATCAGCAAATAGATTACAATGACAGCATCATAAAAGAGAAGTATCTAACCAAGGGCTCGTTCCATTGGAAAGATGGAGTTGAGGACTCGCAGGTTATATGGACTCCAGATGCAAGGGGTAGGTTTTTAGTTTCATGGATTCCAAGTAAGGGGCTTCAGAATAGAGTTGTATTAAAAAATGGAGCTAAGTATCCTGGTAATGAGCACATAGGCTCGTTTGGCTGTGACTCGTATGATATATCAGGAACTACAGTTGGAAGGGGTTCTAACGGAGCTTTGCATGGTCTAACTAAGTTTAATATGGATGATGCTCCAAGCAATGAGTTTTTCCTGGAGTATATCGCAAGACCTCAGACAGCAGAGATATTTTTTGAGGAAGTTCTTATGGCTTGTATTTTTTATGGAATGCCTATACTTGTAGAGAACAATAAACCAAGGTTATTGTATCATTTAAAAAATAGAGGGTACAGGGGATTTGCAATGAATAGACCCGATAAACAATACAATAAACTTTCTAAAACAGAAAAAGAAATAGGAGGTATACCAAACTCATCTGAAGATGTTAAGCAATCACACGCATCAGCTATTGAATCATATATAGAAAAGTATGTAGGCATAGATGTTAATGGTGATTACAGAGATGCTGGTGATATGGGTGCTATGTATTTTACAAGAACACTTGAGGATTGGGCAAAATTTGATATAAACAACAGGACTAAGTTTGATGCGGCCATCAGCTCTGGGTTAGCTATTATGGCAAATCAAAAGAATAGATATACTCCGCAGAAAACACAGTCAAAAATAAACATTAAATTTGCAAGATATAATAATAAGGGAACTTACAGCCAAATAATAACATGAAAGAAGTAACCGTATCAATAAACAGCGTGTCGTTTCCAGACCAATTTGTCAGCGATTCCCAAAAGGAAACAATGGAATTTGGATTGCAAGTTGGGCAAGCGATACAATATGAGTGGTTCAGAAAAGGCGGAGGCGATTGTAAATTCTATAGACAGTTAGATGATTTTCATAGATTAAGACTTTATTCTCGTGGAGAACAGTCTGTTTCAAAATATAAAAATGAATTGGCTATTGATGGGGATTTATCATATTTAAACCTCGATTGGACACCAATACCAATTATACCAAAGTTTGTAGACATAGTTGTAAACGGGATGTCTGATAGATTATTTTCTATCAATACTTACGCACAAGACGCTATGTCTGCTGAAAAAAGAATTGCATATCAGGACATGATTGAGACTGATATGGTATCAAGGGATTTCCTTGAGCAGATGGATAGAGACTTTGGGATTAACGCTTTCGATACCCCTCAAGAGGATATACCTGAAACAACAGAAGAGCTTGCGCTTCATATGCAGCTCAAATATAAACCAGCTATTGAGATTGCGCAAGAGCAAGCAATCAATACTGTTCTTGAAGAAAATCATTATGATGAAATAAAGAAGCGAGTTAATTACGATATTACAACGATAGGTATAGGGGCTGTAAAGCATAGCTTTCTCCCTGGCGCTGGAGTTAAAGTTGATTATGTTGACCCTGCTAATTTAGTTCATAGCTATACTGAGGACACAAACTTTAGAGATTGTTTCTATTGGGGTGAGATTAAAACTGTTCCTATTACAGAGCTAAGAAAAATAGACCCTTCATTAAGCAATGAGGATTTAGATAAAATATCGAAGTATAGTCAGAGCTGGTATGATTACTACAATGTATCAAGGTTCTATGAAAACTCTATGTTTAATAGAGATACCGCAACACTTTTGTATTTTAGTTATAAGACTGATAAATCTTTTGTGTATAAAAAGAAGTTTCTTGACAACGGAGGTGAGCGTGTTGTAGAGAAAGATGACTCATTCAATCCTCCAGAGGAAATGATGGAAGAGGGTAGATTTGAGAGAATCGAAAAAAAGATTGAGGTATGGTATGAAGGAGTGATGGTTATGGGAACTAACATCATGCTTAAATGGGAGATGGCAAAGAATATGGTTAGACCTAAGTCTGCATCTCAGCATGTTTCTTCTCCATACGTTGTAAACGCTCCAAGAATGTATAAGGGTGTTATTGAGTCATTGGTTAGACGTATGATTACGTTTGCTGACCTTATTCAGATTACACACCTTAAGCTTCAACAGGTCATATCTAAAGTTGTACCTGATGGTATATTCATTGATGCTGATGGGTTGAGTGAGGTAGACCTCGGTAATGGAGGTGTATACAATCCAGAGGATGCGCTGAGACTATATTTCCAGACAGGTTCTGTTATTGGTAGAAGCTATACGCAAGATGGTGATTTTAATAACGCAAGAGTTCCTATCCAGCAGCTTACAAGTAATTCAGGTCAAGCAAAAATATCGAGCCTTATTGGAAGTTATAATCATTATCTGAACATGCTTCGTGATGTAACAGGATTAAATGAAGCTCGTGACGGAAGTAAGCCTGATGCTAACGCTCTTGTGGGACTTCAGAAACTTGCAGCCGCTAACTCTAACACAGCAACCAAGCATATACTTGACGCAAGCTTACAGATAACCAAGGCTTTAGCTGAAGGATTATCTTGTAGAATAGCTGATATACTTGAGTATTCAGAGTTTAAGGAAGAGTTTGCTATGCAGATTGGTAAGTACAATGTAGGTACTATAGAGGAAACTAAAGACCTGTATCTATACGACTTCGGAATATTCATTGAGCTTTCTCCTGATGAGGAAGAAAAAAGACAGCTTGAAGCTAATATACAAACAGCTTTATCACGAGACCAGATATATCTTGAGGATGCAATTGATATTCGAGAAGTCAAAAACCTTAAGGTTGCAAACCAGCTTCTTAAATTAAAACGTAAAAAGAAAGAAGAGCAGGACGTTCAAAAGCAAATGATGCAGCAACAGACTCAGGCTCAGATAAATCAGCAATCACAATCAATGGCAGCGCAAAATGCACTTGCTAAGATTGAAGCTGAGAAGCGTACTAAGATAGAGCTTAAGCAAGCTGAGGTAGCTTTTGATATTGAGAAGCTAAGAAATGAGGCTGAATTAAAGTCACAGTTGATGCAGCTTGAGTTTGATATGAATATGAGGCTTAAAGGAATTGAGGTTGAATCTCTAAAAACAAGAGAGGACAATAAAGAAAAAGCTAAATCTGAAAGAATTAGCCAGCAAAATACTCAGCAATCTAAGCTTATAGACCAAAGAAAAAACAATTTACCTCCGATGAGTTTTGAGTCAAACGAGGACAGTTTAGACGGGTTCGATTTAGCAGAGTTCGAGCCACGATAAGAGTATATTTTTTTAATTAACTTTGCATAAAAATTAAATCAAATGTCAGAAATGAAAGTAAAGGTGCTTGATGACACCTTAGAATCAAAATCTGTTCAAGAAGTTGAGCAAGAACTTCTTAACAAACATGAAGAAGAATTACAGGCTGCCGAAGTCGGAAGTGAAAACACGCCAAACTCGGAAGTCGAGAACACTACAGAAGCTGCTGAAGAGCAGGCTGTAGAGCAAAGTGAGCAAGAGTTCACAGAAAAAGACGTTCTTTCATATATTAAGGATAGATACAATAGGGAGATTAATTCTGTAGAGGAATTGTTTGAGGCAAGAGCCGAAGCGGAAGAGCTTCCTGAGGATGTGTCAGCTTTCTTAAAGTACAAGAAAGAAACTGGTAGAGGTATACAAGATTTTATGAGCCTTAACAAGGATTATGATTCCATGGATGCTGACCAGATTTTGGCTGATTACTATTCTGCTACTGAGGATGACCTTGACAGAGAAGACATCAATTATTTGTTAAACGAAAAGTTTGCATACGATGAAGATGTTGATGATGAGAAGGACATCAAGCAGAAACAGATAGCCAAAAAAAGAGAGCTTGCAAAAGCCAAGAAGTACTTCAATGAGTTGAAGGAAACATATAAGGTCCCTCTTGAGTCAAGCGGAGGCCTTGTTTCTGAAGATGAAAAGAACGACTACGAGGCTTACAAGAAATATATCCAGGAGTCCAAGAGTATCAATGAGGAAACCCTTAAGCGCTCTGAGTATTTTCAGAAGAAAACAGACGAGGTATTTTCCAATGATTTCAAAGGTTTTGATTTCAAAGTTGGAGACCAAAGTTTTGTTTACTCACCTGGCGATGCCAAAGAGATTAAGGAAACTCAGTCAGATATTAATAACTTTATTTCTAAATTTTTAGATAATAACGGTATGATATCGGATGCTACTGGATACCACAAATCTATTGCTGTAGCAATGAACCCTGATAAGTTCGCAAAATTTTTCTATGAGCAGGGCCAGGCTAATGCTATTGACGATGTTACTAAAAAAGCAAAAAACATTGACATGGGTGTTAGACAAGCTCCTCAGGATATGAGCAAGTCAGGATTTAGCGTTAGAGCTTTGGATGATAGTAGTGGTAGAGGACTCAAAATAAAGAGTAATAAAAAATAACATAAACACTAAAACATTTAAAAAATGGCTTTTACTATTACGCCGACTAGTACGGCATTACAGCCATCAGCTGAGAGAGTTGCTTTAAGCACTAACTATCTTGGTAATGATGACTTTACATTCGCTCAACAATACCTTCCAGATTTAATGGAAAAAGAATTTGAGCGCTACGGAAACCGCTCTGTATCTTCATTCCTTAGAATGGTAGGTGCTGAGATGCCTTCTAACTCTGACCTTATTAAATGGGCTGAGCAGGGACGTTTACACATTAAGTATATCAACTGTGCTTCTGACGGAGCTGCTGGTGATGATACTGCTACTATCACTGTAAGTGATGCTGGAGCTCCTGCTGCTGGAAAGCTTCCATTGAAAGTTGGACAGACTGTTATGATTTCAGATAACGACACACAGACTAACGCTGGTTCTAATAAAGCTATCATTACAGCTGTAAGCACAAGTGCTAACACTTTTGATGTGGCTTACTACGAAGCTGCTGGTCAATCTTTTGCTGCTACTGATACAGTTACTGTATTTGTATATGGTTCTGAGTACAACAAAGGAACTGACGCTTCTGATTTGATTTCAGTTGATGCTGAGGACAATATTTACGAGAATAAGCCTATCATCTTGAAAGAGAAATATGCTGTTTCTGGTTCTGATATGGCTCAAATCGGTTGGATTGAAGTAACTACTGAAAACGGTGCTACCGGATATCTTTGGTATATCAAGTCTGAGCATGAAACTCGTCTACGTTTCGAGGATTATCTTGAGACTGCTATGATTGAGGCTGTTCCTGCTGAAGCTGGTTCTGCTGCTGGTGATTACCTTCAAGGTACTGGAGCAGGTTTAAGCGCTGCTAACCTTAGCGGTTCTAAAGGTTTATTCCACCAAATCGAAACCAACGGTAACGTTGCTGATGGTGGTACTTTGGATTCTCTTGACAATGTTGATTCAGTAATCAAGCGTCTTGACAAAGAAGGTGCTATCGAGGAGAATGTTCTTTTCGTTGACCGTCAGTTGAGCTTTGATATTGACGATATGTTGGCTGCTCAATCAAGCAATGCTGCTGGTGGTGTATCTTACGGATTGTTTGATAACGATACTGATATGGCATTGAACCTTGGATTTACAGGATTCCGTAGAGGATATGACTTCTATAAGTCTGACTGGAAATACTTGAACGATGCTACTATGCGAGGTGGAGTTGTTGGTGGAGCTGTAAACGGTGTACTTGTACCCGCTGGTTCTACTACCGTTTATGACCAAGTACTTGGTAAAAACGCTAAGCGTCCATTCCTACACGTTCGTTATCGTGCTTCTGAAACTGAAGACCGTAAGTACAAAACATGGATTACAGGCTCTGCTGGAGGTGCTGCTACAAGCGACCTTGATGCAATGCAAGTTAACTACTTGTCTGAGCGTGCACTTTGTGTTCTTGGTGCTAACAACTTCTTCTTATTCGAAGACTAATTTAAATAGGGGGAGGGATTTCTCTCCCCCTTTTTTTTAACTTTAATTAAAATTATATTCAAATGGCAAAAAAACAAGCCGTCCTTACGGACAAAGTTTACAGATTAAAAAGAAAAATTACTCCTCTGAGTTATATGATTCAGACAAAAAGCTCAAGGAGAAAACCGCTTCTTTATTTTGATGGGCAAATTAACAGAGAACTTCGATATGCCCGAAACCAAAAAACACCTTTTTTAGACGAGCAAGATGGCAACGCCATTCTTGAGCCTATTATTTTTGAAGACGGGCTTTTATATGTTCCAAAAACCAATCCTGTTCTTCAGGAGTTTTTAGCATACCATCCTGGATTTGGTAGTTTATTTGTTGAGATTGATAACGAAAAAGACGCTGCTGATGAGGTAGAAACTTTAGATTATCAGCTTGAGGCTCAACTGCAAGCTCGTGATTTACCTGTAGAAATGTTAGAAACATTAACTCGTGTTTTGTTAGGTCAAAATATTGACAAGATGACAAGCGCTGAGATGAAGCGAGATGTTCGTGTGTTTGCTAAAAACAATCCTGTTGAATTTTTAGAGGCTCTTAATGACCCTATGCTTCAGCTACACAATCTTACTCATAAGTTGTTTGATGAAAAAGTTGTAACTCTTAAAAACAACAAGCGCGATATTTACTACAATCTTAAGTCTAACAAGAAAAAGATTATGACAGTTCCCTTTGGAGAAGACCCAGCATATATGCTTGCTTCTTACTTCCAAACAGATGAGGGTATTGAGGTAATGAAAATCCTTAAGAGTAAAGTTGAAGATACTGACGAGTAATACTCGTTATGCTTTCTGTTTGCGTGAAGGTCTCTATTTTTAGAGGCCTTTCTTTTTTTGCTTATCTTTGTGTAAATTTTCACGATGATAGATTCTGTAAGAACAACAGTGTTGGCTATAGCTAACAAGAACAACTTCGGATACATATCTCCAAACGATTTCAACCTGTACGCAAAACAGGCGCAGCTTGATTTGTTTGAGGATTATTTTTATCAGTATAACGCACAAATCAGAAAAGAAAACTTAAGACAATCAGGTACAGGGTATGCTGATATTACTAAAGGTCTTGAGGAAGTTATTGATTCTTTTTCTACTGTAGCTACATTGACTCAAGCTGTAGACAACACATACAACCTTCCTGACGACTACTACTTAATGAACAGGATTATGTATGGAACTGCTGAGGTTGAAAGAGTTAGCCAGGCTAAGATTATTATGCTTACAAACTCTATGCTTACAGCACCAAGCACAACATATCCAGCGTATGTTTTAAACGGTAATATTATTAGCGTATACCCCGATACCATTACAGGAGCTACTGATGTTAGCGCTCAGTATATTAGATACCCTGAAGACCCTAAGTGGACTTGGGTGGAAATAACAGGTGGTGAGCCTGTGTTTGATGGTACAGCTGTTGACTATAAGGATTTTGAATTACCTAAATCTGATGAGCCTTCTATTGTAATGAAGATATTACAGTATGCAGGGGTATCAATTAGAGAAGGAGACCTTGTTAGCTTTGGAAGCAATGAAGAATTAAAAGAACAACAACAAGAACAATAAGATGGCTTATATATCTGACTACAAATATTATGAAAACGATGGCTTAGGACAAGGTGATGAGAACTGGGGTTCATATCAGTACATTACTCTTGCAGACATCGTAAATAACTTTATGCTTATGTATGTTGGTAACCATGAGCTAATCAATAATATAGATAGGTATAAGGTTTTGTTTCATGCAAAGAGGGGTATTCAGGAGCTCAACTATGATGCTATGCGTGAGGTAAAAGTTCTTCAGCAATCTCTTGATGACCAGATTAGGCTTGTGCTTCCAAGTGATTATGTAAACTATGTTAGAATATCACTTTATGAAAACGGAGAGCTAAGACCTCTTGTGGAAAATGTTCAGACAAACTATTCAAGAAGTTATTTACAAGACCACGAGGCTAAGGTTTTGTTTGATGAGGACGGCGGTATACTTGAGGGAATGTCTCAGGTTGATTATGATAGAATTAAGGGGCTTGAAAGAAGCATATACCTTGGTCAAAGCGTCATGAACGGACAGGAGGGTTATCGTGATGGCGACAGATGGTACTTTGAAAGAGTAATAGGAGCTCGCTACGGCCTTAATACAGAGACGGCTAACATCAACCCTACATTCAGGATAGATAATCGCTCAGGCGTTATTAATTTCAGCTCTGAAATGTCAGGCAAAGAAGTTGTTATAGAGTATATATCTGATGGTCTTGAGAAAGGTAATGATGCGGATGTTGTTGTGAATAAATTAGCTGAGGAGTTTATATACGCATACATAAAATACATGATACTCAGCACTAAGCTTGGCGTTCAGGAATATATTGTAAGAAGAGCGCAGAAGGAGAAGACGGCTATGTATAGAAACGCAAAGTTACGAATCAGCAACCTTCACCCTGGCAGGTTACTTATGAATCTTAGGGGTCAAAACAAGTGGATAAAGTAATATGATTACAAAAACTACATTTCTAAAGGGCATCATGAACAAGTCCGTTGATGAGCGTGTATTGCCTCAGGGTGAATACATTGACGCTCTTAACGTTAGGGCTGGCTCTACAGAGGACACAGAGATTGGAGCTGTTGAGAACACAAAAGGTAACGAGCTCTTGGTTTCTCTTGAATATAACGGAGAGCCTCTTTTAAATGCCAAGTGTATAGGAGCTTATGAGGACGGGGCTAGAGAAACTATTTATTGGTTTGTTACAAGCTCTAATGTAGACATGATAGTATCATACAATACCAATACGCAGACCCTGATAGAGCATGTGGTTAGTGTATCTGTTTTAAACTTTAGTGAGGAACACCTAATCAACTCGATTGATATGGTTGAAGACCTTTTATTTTTTACAGACAACTACAATCCTCCAAGAAAAATAAACACAAAAAGAAGCTACTTAACACCATTATCAGGTGTTGATAGACTTGAAGAGGATGATATATCTGTAATTGTAAAGCCGCCATTATCAGCTCCAACAGTTGCAACGTCAACTATAACAAAAAAAGGAAACTATCTTGAAGATAAGTTTATAACTTTTGCATACAGATGGAGGTATCTTGATGGAGAGTATAGCGCATTATCTCCCTTTAGTGATGCTGCTTTTATACCTCAATCATTTGGAATAGATATTATTGAATACTCTAATTCTGGAATGTTAAACATTAACAACGTTGCAAACGTTGGATTTAATTCTGGTGACAAAAGGGTAAAAGAGATTCAACTATGTTTTAAAAGAAGTGACTCTAATACAGTATATGTTATAGATAACTTTAAAAAAGAAGACCTCGGAATATCTAATGGTACTATCTATACAACATCATTTGACAATAGTAAAATATATACTTTACTCCCTCAAGAGGAATTGTTTAGGCTATATGATAACGTTCCGAGATTTGCTCAGGCTCAGACAGTTATGGGTAACAGACTTATGTATGGAAACTATGTTGATGGATACAACATGGAGATTACAGAAAATGGCCAGTCGTTAAGTGTTGACTATGATGTAGAGCGTGTTTCGAGTGAGGTTTTTGATTTTGGAATTGATGATGAAAAATTTAATGCTGCATATAGCATAGACCCTGCTAATCCTTTATACTTCCCTGTTGATTCCGGGGTTAGATTTGATTTTGAAGACTTTATTTCAACTGAAGGTAAGTCTTTTTCAAAAGGCTCTATAGTTACATTAGACTTAGTTCTTTCTCATGAAAGCTACACAACTACAGGCACAGCTCCAACAGATTTTCAAAGCCCAATAACTATTGGGATTTCTTTTGAGTTATCACAGGATTACGAAAACATATCTGATTTAGTTTATTCAAGTGACTTTGCCAATGCGATAGGTACTGACGCTACTATAAGGCCAATAGCTGATGCTGAAGACGGTGGAACTCTTACTGACTTGTTTAATTCTTCTTTATCTGTAAGCGCACTGCCAAGCGGATACTCATTAGAAGGAACGGGAGTTGATGGAGTAGATGAGGGCTTCCCATTTGGTATGTATGGAAATAATGTTTCAAGTCTCGTTATTAATGCAGCCAAATATACACACGCTACAGACCCTGATATATACGAATATTTTACTGTAAGCGATGTAAGTATGTCTTTTAGAAGCCCTGGAGGGTTTGAGACACTACACAGTAATAGAGATTACGCTGTTGGAATTGTTTATAATGATGAATACGGAAGACAAAGCACAGTGTTTACTGATGAAAATAATAGTGTTTTTGTTGATTCGTCTTTTATGACTAAGCAAAACAAAATAAAAACAACAATCAATAGTCCTGCTCCATATTGGGCTACTAATTATAGAATGGCTATTAAGCCAACATATGGTGGTTATGAAACCATATACAGTTTATTGGTTTTTGAAAAGCAAGGTTTTGTTTATTTTTTACTTGATGGAGAAAACTCAAGAAAGGTTGAAGAGGGGGCTACTTTAATAGTTAAATCAGATTCAGCAGGTGCTACAAATAGACTTATAGAAACCACAGTTCTTGAAATAAAAGCACAAGAAACTAATTTTTTAAATCCAATTGATAGCGGAGCTTCGATAATACAACCAGCTGGCATATACATGAAGATTAAAGCTACTAATTTTTCTGTTGATTCAGATGAGGAGTTAGTTACTTTTACTTCTCCAACGCTATACAATGGCAGTTATCAAATGAGTAAGCTTTGCTCAATGAGATTAAGACAAGGTAGGTATAGGGGGTATAGCAGGGCTGTTCTTTCTCAAGAAAGCGAGTCCGGTGCCTCTTTACCATTCACTCCGGTTAGCATACCCGTGGGCAGTCAGGTTAGAGTTGAGGTTCAATTTCTTACTGCAGCAGGATGTAATGCTCGTTTAGATAAAGTATATATTGCAGAACGTGATTGGGATGATTTCCATGCGATGTATCAGGGTCAGAATTTAAACATAAATGAAGACTTTATATATTCCGATGAAGCCGCAGGTGGAGGGTGTTTTACAATTATAGATTCAGATTCTCTTGTTACATTTGATTCCTCAACAAGCCCCTGTCGCTACCTTAAAGAAGCAAGGCCGTTAAATGCCGACCCATCAACATGTCAAGCTTCTATTGATTTTGTTAAAGACACATCAACCGGGGAATTGTTTATGAGAGCAGTTGCACCAGATTCGTTTTGTTTTTCTGGAGATGCTTATCAAGTTACGGTGGCAAATATAGTTGTAACTATAGTTAAGTCGTCTGGATTGTATGTTTTTGAAACTAAGCCATTAGCCATAGACAATGATATATATTATTTATCAAATGAGGTTTATGATATAACAAATGGTTATCATCAAGGAGGAACTCAAAATCAAACAGCTTCTCAGCCAGCGATATCGACATTAAGCTTTTTTGATTCGTATTGTTTTGGAAACGGTGTTGAAAGTTTTAAGGTAGAGGACAAGCTTGCTGGAGATACAGTACTTATTGGTCAGCAAACATCAGCGGTATCGGAGCAAGACTACAAGGAGGCCCATAGATTTGCGTCAATTACCTATTCAGGTGTATTCAATGCAGAAACAAACCTCAATAAGCTCAATCAGTTTAACTTGGCGTTGGCCAATTACAAAGACCTTGAGCAATCTTTTGGGGAGATAGGCGTACTACACGCAAGAGAAACAGACTTATTGACGCTTCAAGAGGATAAGATATCCTATGTGTTGCAGGGTAAAAATCTATTATCAGATTCAGTTGGAGGCGGAAGTATCGCATCTGTACCCGAAGTTCTTGGAACTCAGATAGCTCGTCCAGATGAAAATGGTATATCACTTGACCCATCAAGCTTTGCTCATTACGATAACAACGTTTTCTTTACAGACGCAAAAAGAGGTGAGGTCCTAATGCTGAAAGGTGGAAGTTATAAAAATGATAGCCTTATATCAATATCAGAACTTGGTATGCGTTCTTTCTTTAGAGATACATTCATAGATGAATTTAGTACATTAAAGCTTGGCGCTTACGACCCCTACATGGATGAGTATGTTCTTAGCTACAATTCAGAGGCATCCGTTGTTGAGCCCGTGTATGATGTTGAGTGTGACTCTTCATTGTCAAGAACAGACCTTGTTACAAGCGATGTATATGAGGTTACGTTTGAGCCTGTTATAGGAACTGTAGATATTGATTATGAAATAGATGCAGACCAACAAGCCGTTATGACTGTGGAATGGGATGGCTCTACCGTTATCAACTCTATAGTTAGCGGAACGGGTAGCGAGTCATTTGCTAAAAGTAAAACATATCCAAATACAGCAACAGTAAGAATGTCCTGTGAAGGAGGCTCTGTTGCTCCGTGTAACACAGGTATGGATGTTGTATTCCTGGTTGACTATACAGGAAGTATGGGTGATCAAATAAACACCGTAAAAGACCAAATATCTACTATAGTAGATACCATTGTAACTGAATCTGGCGGTGATTATAGATTAGGACTTGTTATTTTTGATGAGGTAGATACTACATACGCGCCACCAGGCGATGATTTTAGATACATATCTAATCCAGCTTATACATCACTTCCAGCGGCGCAAAGATACATTCAGGAAACAAACCCTCCATTTAAACAAGGAATTACTACACTCGAGGTGATGTCAACAAGCAATGGAGATTCATTCAAAAGAAAAGTAAATGAGATGAATTCAGGACCCGCAATTGAATTCCCTCTTACGGGTACTGCAACTGGCACAATTGTCAATAAACTTGTTGATTCTGCAGCGACATTTATTTCAGATAATATTACTACGGGAGACGTAATATACAACACAACTGATGCCACATCGGCGGCTGTTGTATCTGTAGATAGCGAAACAGAGCTTACTCTTGATGCTGATATATTTGTGTCTGGGGAAGATTGGAGTTATGGATTGCCTCTTGGTAGCGGCGTTAGTGGCCCTGAGCCTTCTGATATAGGATTTAGCAGAATTGTTGAGCATGATATAGCCGGTATATTTAGAAATGATGTAAATAAAATGGTTATTATTTATACAGACAACTTGCCTGGTGGTGACTCCGATACATACGAAGAAGCCGATGCTGATGAAATGAGAAGAATAGCCTCTATATGTAACCTTAACGGAATAGCCGTTAGTGTAATAGGAACCGTTTCTGGCGATACATTTAATGCTTATCAGGATACTGCCGATATAACAGGTGGTGTGAGAACAAATAGCTTTGACTCTACCGCAATACAACAAGCTATAGAAGATATATGTGAATAATATGGGATGTGCTAATTATACAATAACGTTTAACTGTGTGCAGGCTGAGACCATAAACGTGGTTTATATTGTGCTTAATGCTAACGAGTACGCAAATCAAACAGTTAATATAAGACAAAGATGGTCTGACGGAACTACCGATAGCCCTGACTTTAACAGGTCTGTTTTATTGGAATCTGACACAGTTGGTGTTAGGGGTGTGTCTATATTTGACACCGTTACAGGTCTTGAGTCTTCAGGAGCAATCCCTGTTGAGGGGTCTACTGTAACGCTTGACCTTCTTGAGGATGATAGCTTTAGTTTCGATACATCTAAACATTCATTTAAGTATTTAGTTTCTAATACTCAGTATGATGAGGATGATTTAGATACATTGATACCACTCTTAAACACAACAGCTACTATAACAAATCCTACTGACGGAACTTATAGGTCCACGTTTACATACACAAATCCAAGTGACGATGACTACCTTTATATAGTGTGGGATTTAAGATACTCGAATCAGCAAACATTATACTTTGACGCCTCTTCTGAAACAACCGCTTGTTGTTCAGGTGTTTCTGGAACATACTATTTAGATGCAACATCTTTTGATTTAGCGAGTATGATTTATACGGATGCTGATTTAATTACAGAGGCTGTAGATGGATATTATGCTGACAACCAATCATCAGGTGGTTCGTATAGGGAAGTAGAGACGGTTGGTTCTGATAAACAGTTAAACGGAAACACAGTGTGTGCTTCATGTGCATCAAATAGTTATGAGTTTGACATTGACCCAATTCAATATGACAGTCCTGACTCTTCGAACTGTTCTACTGCAACGTTTTCATCTTCTTTGTATAAGAGCGATTCATATCCTTTCTTACAAAGGGGTGATGTTATGTACACAGACGCAGCGCTTACAACTGCATATAACGGAAACAATAAATGGATAGCAATTAGAAAGCCAGGGTTTCCAACAATTATTTATGCTAAAATTGACGGCTCAGGAAATGTGTTAACTTTATATTTATGCTTTTAATTATGGCGAGTAAAACATTAACATTTAGCGAAGGAGCAAAAGGATGGCCATCATTCTATTCTTATATACCCGACTACATGATAGGTATGAATAATTATTTTTATTCATTTAAGAATGGTAATTTGTACAGGCACAATACTAACGAGACCAGGAACAATTTCTATGGTGTGCAATACAATAGCACAATAAAAGGTGTGTTTAATGTTGAGCCTACAACCGTTAAGTTATTCAAGACCATAGAGATAGAAGGTGATGATGCCTGGGGGGTTACAGCCACGACAAACCTGTCATCGGGCTCTATATCGTCATCTTACTTTGAGGAAAAAGAGGGTCGTCAGTATGCTTTTATTCGCTCAAATGAAACGACTGTAGATGCTAATCTTAGAAATGTCAGCGGTATAGGAACTGTTACAACTGTTGATGCTACAACGCCTACGGCTACGACGCTTACATTCCCAAGCGGATTTAAGTTTAGCACCATGATTAGTGTTGGTGATTTAGCTTATAAAAACAACTCAGGTACTCTTGTTCTTTTGGGAGAAATAAAAAGTGTATCTAATAACGTTATGACTATAGACACATCAATTACAGGGGGAAGTGTTCCTGTTGATGGTGACTTTATATTGTACGTTAAAAACAGTGTCGCTGAGTCTTATGGGCTTAGGGGTTATTTTATGGAATTTGAGCTCACGAATTCACTTACTACGCCAACGGAGATATTCTCTGTAGGTTCAAGCATTTTCAAGAGCTTTCCTTAATATTTATTATCTTTGCAAAAATAGTATACATATGTCAGTATCACTTATTACATCTTTTGTAGGAACTGCAGCTAACCTTTTCGGAGCAGCGAAACAAAGAAGGCTTGCAGAGCAGGCCACAAGACAAGCTCAAATTGACGCTGAAAAAGCTTTTAGGGCGATTGAAAAATCTAAAGTTTTAGACCTTGAGCTTCCGATGAGACAATATCAGATTCAACAAGAAAATATTGAAAGAGCAACAAGAGAGGCGGTAGAAGCCGCAAGAGAAGCTGGGCCACGAGGTGTTGCTGCTATTCCACGTATTCAGGCTGCAGCTGTTCAAGGGTACGAGGGGCTTACCGCCATGAAGGAAAAAGCTCTTATTGGTCTTGGTAATCTTGCTGAACAGCAGAGAGTTAGAGGTGAGCTTGCTGAAGCTGAATTAAGAGAAAGAGCTGCTGAAGGCGCTCAGATTGCAGCTGCGGAAGCAAGGGCTACGGCAGACGCCATGACTACATCAGCGTTTACCTCTTTAACAGGAGCAATAGGAGAAGCAACTAAGTTCGACCCAGATGAGGAACTTTATCCGGACGGAGATGACGGAGCTGTTGGAGAGGGGGCTCAAGGATTTAATTTTATTCCAACAACAGCTCGCGGTTTAGCAAAAACTCAAAGGAGGGCAAATAGAAAACCTTTCGGAGAAACAAAAGTTGGTGGATTTTTGGGAAGTATACCAGACTTTTTAGGTGGTCTGTTTAAATAAAACATAATAAAGGATGCCAAGTTACTTAGGATATAAAAGAGATAATACTTTTGTCGATTACGCTACTATAGCTAAGGATTTAAGTGATACTCTTGCTGCTAATAAAAAGGAAAAACAAGAAAAAAGACAGGAGCTTGAGGATTCTACCAGAGAAACCATCAATAAACTCGGTCAGTATCAGGAGACCAGAAGCCAGACGGCTAATAATATTTTTTACGACTTTGCAGACAACTCAAAGAAATCTTTGTTTGAATTAAACAGACAGTTGAAGTCTGGAAACCTGACATATAACGAGTACAAGAAAGCATACCAAAATTTGCAAGACGGGACAGCTGAGATTAAGAAAAACTTAGAAACCTGGAACACAAAGTATGAGGAGATATTAGAAGGGCAAAAGTCTAAAGACGGTAAACCGCCTTCACAATCACAGATAGCATTGTTTATGGCCGAGCAGCATGGTGGGCTTCTTGATTTACAGACAAGTATGTTTTATACAGACCCTGTATCATTAAGAGTATACCACGGGCAGAAGGGTGAAGACGGTCAGTTAGTTCAGGGTAGCATACGTGACGTGCTTACTATAAACAACAAGCAAAACTCTCAGTTTGACAGAGTCGACATACAAGGGAGCTTAGACCAATACACGCCAGAGATAGCTAAGTATGAGTTTATAGGGTCTACTACAGGATACAAAATCCAAGACCCCACCGCAAGAGAAGGATTCCAAAAGTTTAGAACAGAAACAATAGATGCTATTGCTGGAAACGATAGAGCTATGGCGAGTATTCTTGTTGATAGTTCAAGTGGTAATTATAAGCTAACCACAGATGCTTCTAAAAAAGGAGATGAAAACTTTATTGTTCTTGAATACGATGGCAACTCAATCATTCAGGCAAGCCTTACAGAGAAACAAAGACAGGCTGCAAAGGATGTTGTAGGCAATGCTTTTGACATGAGAATTGAAAGGGGTATTGGCGAAACAGCTGAGTCAAGAGCAAGGTTTGCTAAAGGTAGAGAAACCAAGGGTACTTTTGATTTGTTTGTTAGAGCAATGGCTGGTGATTCAGGTGCTCAGACTGACCTTATAAACAGAAAAGACATCGGAATATCTTCTATTAAATTTGATGATATAATTGCAGGGCAGGAAGCAGATGCCAAGGTTAGAATTACTACAACTGACGGAAGATTGCTTGCTCCTGTAGACTTATTTAGAAGAACTCCTGATGGTAATTTAGCTAGAGATAAGGATGGTAATCCTATTAGAAAGACAGCAAATGAGCTGGCTGAATCTGCAATGAACGCTTCAGGTATAGCGGATATAGCTGATATTGAAGAAATTGTAAGAGAGACACCCGCTAGGCGAGCTGCAACTTCATTTGATGTGAAAGCTCCGGTGCCTAAGCCTAAAACAGTTACAGATGAACTGGGAATTGTGTTGGCATCAGATACAACAGGTAGTGACAGATTAAATGCCTTAGAGTCTTCTGTAAACACATTGATTGAGAATAGACTGCCCGGCTCTAACTTTAAGGTCGAGCCAACATCAAGCGGATTTATATCTAAAGATAGAAAAATAACTTTATCATCTGAAATACCGGGGGTTGAAGACATTACCTTTAACATTAAACAACCGAATATAGATATCACAAGAGCAGTGGATAATTTCATTAGAGACCTATGGTCTAAATCGCAAGAGCTTAGTGAAGTTAAACCCAAGGGTGACAAGCCTAAAGGGAATCAAATTTTTGGAGAATAATAAAACTTAATTAATAGTTCATGGATAAACTTCAGCAGCTATATAATCTAATGCTAGAGCAAGGGTTGTTGACTAGCGACATTAGCTTAGAACAGTTCAGGGTAGCTGATGAATCTCAGCAGGATGCGCTTTACAATTTATCCCTAAACGAGGGTATTATAACTGCAGATGCTGTTAGCAATGCTGATTTTAAGGCTGCTTGGTCTGAAAGCGCACAGAAAATATCTGATTTTAACGAAGAACTAAAGGACTCAAAGGAGAATGTTGTTGAGCTACAAAGACAGGAGAAAGAAAGAATTGCTGCAAGAGAGATGGCTCCTCCAGAGGTTGTGGTTGAAACTACAGCTGCGGTAGAAACAGCTCCTCCGATTGTTGAGGCAAAGCCAAAGCCAATTAGTCAGCAGATTAATGAGGACATAGCTGAGTACTCCTACATGAGTCCAGAGGAGATGGCCATTAAAGACAGGGAAAGAGAAGACGAAACACTTCAAAGAATACAGCGAAGAAACGAAGGGTTCTATGATGACCAAGGTCTTATTGATTCCATATTCTCAAGAGAAAAACTATCACAGATTGAAGGTCTTGATATCGAGGAGTTTAAGGAGTTTATGATAGACTCAGGAAGGCTTGAAGAGATTAGAGATAAAGCGCAAAGAGGGTTGTATGAAAACAAATATGGAACAAGCCAAGACCCTGGATTAGCGTATGACTTCGACAGGTATAGCGCTATTGATGCTTTTTTAACGTCAAAGCTTTCACAGGAATACGGAGACGTTTACTATAATAAGCAAAAACAAAACGCAGGAATTGCAACGTCTTTATCAAAAGAAGAAACTCCAAGACTGAAAGTAAATCAGGAAAAATTAAAATCATACATAGGTGATGAGATGCTTCTTCTTACTGAAAAGTTAAAAGAACAGGAAGCTGAAAACCAAGAGCTTGTAAAAAGGTATCAGGATGACAATCTAAACGGTGGATACAAAATAAAACAAGGCCTTAAAAAAGGATGGGAAGGATTTGAAAAGGGAGTAGGAGCAACATCCGTTGCTTTTTATGACATGATAGGAGCTGATAACATAGCTGATGCATTAAGAGCTCAATCTATTCAGGATAAAATATTTGACCCTTATGATGCAACCTATGGATACGCTTCCGGAAAAAGGGTATTTGTTGATGGGGTAGAATATATTGTAGATGAAAGGGGTCAGATTTATGATGCTGTAAAACTTTTAAATGCAACAAATCTTTTAGACAGTAAAAAAGCATCTGAGATATACTCAAAAGCAAGTAGGTCAAACCAAACAGGACAAACGATGAGCGGTTTTGGCATGGCCTCTAATCTTGCTAATGTTATGGGTGACATAGGATGGCAGGTAGCTTATCAGGCTGCTTTTGTAGGCGGGGGTAAAATAGTTGGAAGCGCAGCTAAGCTGACAGCTCCTACCAGAGTAGCCTCTAATGCGCTCGCTAAAATACCAATAAAGAAAAGTTTAGCATCATCTATCATAGCTCAGAGTACCTTGGGATATTCAAGAGGTCTTAGGGATATTTACGTTGAAGCAAAAAAGAACGGGCTATCCGATAAAGAGGCTGAGGAGTTATCATCTTTAGGAGCTCAGCAGATGGGTCTTTTGTATGCTGTTACAGCTCCGATAGCTGCAAGAACAAGGATTACAGATAAGATATTAGGAGAGCCAACCAAAGAGATAACCAAAAAAGCGGTTAGAGAGTATCTAAAAACAGGTAAAAAAGGTTTCCTTGATGTTATAGGCAACGCAAGAAGAAACTTAGGGACTTATGGTCTTGAAGGATTTAAGGAATTAGTTCAAGAAAATGTTCAGCAAGCAGGTGAGAAGTTTGTTATTAATCCTGATATAAATAAAGAAGCAGGAAGAAAAATACTTGATGATACCATTACAATGGATGATTTCATCAATACAAGTATACTTTCTTTTTTAGCAGGAGGAATGTTGCCAGCTGGTATAGATATCAGCACGGATACATACAGCTTATTTAAGGACGGCTCTATAGCTAAGATGGAGTCTTTAGCTTTTTTATCTCAGGACCAGGACAAAACAATGGAGCTTGTTAACTCACAGGTTTCTAAAGGGTTATACACACAATCTCAGGCAGATAAATTATTGTCTGATATTAATGTGTACAGAACAACTATAGGCAGGATGCCTAAATCCACAAGCCCTCAGGCTGCATCTGTTATGATGTCTGATATGGCTGAGCTATATGATTTAGAACAGCAAAAGAAAAATACAGACCCTGTATTCCATTCAGAGATTGACTCTAAGATGTCTAACATAAAAGCCCGGATACAGTCTACTATTGAGTTTGACCAGCTAAGCTCTGAGTCTAAGCTACAGTTTACTGAGGAAGCAACTAAAAAATTACAAGCTGAGAAAGACCCTGAAACCTCATGGGAGATAACTGCTGACGAGACATTTAACGAAGCAAGAAAGCTTTACTATCAGTATAAGACTGATTTTTCAGATTTTGATGTAACAGAAGAGCAAGCCACTCAATCACTTGTGGATGAGGGTGTTACAGAGCCAACATCTGAGCAGGTTACTGCAAGAAGAAAAGAGTTAATATTTAAAAATTTAGACGATGCCATTCAAAAGCGAGAAGCAAGAGATATACCTGATGTTGAACCAGCCGAAGCTGTACAAGAAGTGGAAGCAGAAGTACGGGTCGCTCCTGAAGAAGAGGTCGAAGAAGAGAGGTTAACAGACTCACAGATACCTAAATCAAAAACAATATATACAGCGAAAGCAGATGACGACACTACTAATACCATTGAGGTTACAACACGTCTTGATGGTAGCAGGGATATTCTATATAAAAATGAGCAAGGTGGTGTATATCAAAGAGAAACGTTATCTCCGGATAATACACTGACCAATGAGGAATACATATCAAATGTTGTTGGAGATGTAACAGGCTCTGAGGACATCGCTTTAGATGATGTGATGAATCCTAAGATGCGTGAAAGATTATCCGAAAGACAAAGAGCTGAGCTTGGTATCGAAGAAGAGGTAGCTCCAGAAGAAGAGGTAGCTCCAGAAGCTGAAGTGGATGAGCTAGAGGATTTAGAGAGAGCGCTTCGTGATGAGGAGGTTAAGTTTTTAAAAGGACAAACATCAGCTATTGAAACTCAGGAAGCTTCTGAGCAATTGGTTGAGGAGATGAACAACCTTGAGATAATCAATGAGGGCGTTGTTGTTCCTAACCCTGAAGAGCGTGTAGCCATATCCGTAGAGGGTGTCACAGAACGTGATGGTATTATTGCTGATGAGATACCTACTGTAAGGATTGAGGATTACAACGGCATCCCTATGGTTAGCACAATATCTGACCAGCTTGTTTCTGGAAATGTAGAAAACCCATACACCGGTAATACTATTGACAACCTAAAAGGTGGTATGTTCTATAGCTTCACAGAAGGAAATGAAGGTTTAGGTTGGACATATAAAGACACAAAAAAAGGCGGTGAATTTTTAACCGCAGCAAAAAGGGCTTACGAAAAAAATCCGGAGGCATATAAAAAAGCATGGGCCGATGGTAGAATACCAAACAATCATGTTCTTGTTCAGGTGGTAAAAATGTCTCAGGATAGTATACTGTCTAATGAGGCCCTGTATAGAGTTCTTGTTGACAATGTATCAACGCTACCTAAAAAGAATCAAACAAAAGCCATGACAGTTTTAAGGCAAGACCTTAAGACTCAAGTTAATAATAAGAAAGACAAGCAGGATTCTAATACACAAAAAGAGGTTGCCGCATATACTGAGTTTTTAAATATTATTAAGGGTAAGAAAAATATTATTGAAGCTATAGAGCTTATACCTCAGCTAAACGTTGACGCAAGGCCGTATATAATAAAAAGAATAACAAACGGAAGTATTAACGAAGCGGGTAAACCTCTGCCAAGATTAATTAAGCCAAGGAAAGCAGTCCCAAAGGAATTATTAGAGGGAGTTGAAGGTAAAAATGAGCTTACAAACGTAGCTTACATTGCTGATATTATTACAGAACCGGCTCATAAGAACGTACCCAAAAGGCATGTTATGGCTATAACTTCTGTTGATATTAGCGAGAATGGTGGAGTTGTTGAGGGCAATCACCCAAATTACAAGGGAGCTATTAAGGGTGAATTCTTAGGTGTTGTAGAGGAAAGCGCGGCTCTAAAAGACTTATACCCAAAAGCATACGCCAATGTAGTTAAAGGCATTATAGGTAAGGAAGCTGCAGGAAAAGAGACTAAAGTAGGTATAGAAATAAGCCAAAATATTCCTGTTCAGTTAGGACTTACTGACTTTATATTTAGAGGAATGGTTATGAACCTGAATCAGAGTGACTTATCTAAGCTCACAGGGTTCTTGTCGTTATCATTCCCATCTACAAACTTCTACACAGACCCGGATACATGGCAGACAGTTATGGAATCTGATAGTGTTAGAAAATACATTAAGGATGGAGAGGTTGTGTATGGCCTTACAACAAACGGAGACATATACCTAAACCCTGACTTTGAAAGCTTCAACACTCCGATACACGAGATGGGCCACATATGGACTGATTTTATTGAGGAGAGTAACCCAGCGTTATTTAACCGTGGTATAAAACTTGTTGAAGGTACTAAGGCTTTAGAGACAGCAAAAAAAGAATTAGGCGACACGCTTGCTGCTCGTAAAGAAGCTCTTTCGATACTCATTGGGAACAGAGGGCAGGAGATAACTGACGCAGCTCAGAGAAGCAAGTTTCAAGAATGGCTTGTTGCGCTTTGGAAATATGTTAAAGAAAAATTCAAGAGCTTGCGTGGTTTAACCCAAGAGCAGATTGAAAACCTAACGCTTGCTGAGTTTATTGACGGTGCTTTAGCTGATATACTTGGAGGACAAGAGATAAGCAAAGCCAAGATAAAGGGCAAGAATGATATCGAGGTAGCCTTTCAAAAAGCAGAGGAGAATATCTACGATATAATTAACAAGGCAAGAGACCTCAATTTTAAGGACAATGTAATAAAATCATTCCTTAAGAAGAGAGGCTTCACTGCTACTGAAATTAATGAAGCGTTAAATCTTCCTGTAGATTCGCTAAAAAATCTGCCTGCTTCATTCAGAAATGTAGAGGGGGGTATCAAAGTTGGCCTTCCTTTATATGAGAAGATTTACAAATACGCACAGAAACAGGTGGGCAAGTCAAGAACAAAAGAAAATATAGACAATGCGATTGATAAAGCCATCACATACCTACAGAAGCAAAAGGATTTCAAAGCACAGGACGATATTACAGCTGATGCACTTGTTCGTGAGTTCCAGAGAAGCTTAGGCAGAAGGCTGAAAAGGTCTCCAAAGCTTGAAGAGCTTGAGTATGAGGGTCAGCTTGTAACACAGCTGTCTAATCGTGATGAGATTAGAGTAATCAAGCAGAGAATAAAAGACTCAAGCGCCAAAGGATTACAAAAGATTAAGTCTGACATCAGAACTTTTATAAGAAAAAATCTTCCAAGAGCTGAGTATGGAAAAGCTGAGGTTACAAAAATGGTTAGCCTTGTTACTAACGCCAAAACTCCAAACGATTTAGAGTCTGCAACAGAGCAGGTAATTGATTTTATCTACAAGAAAAAAGCTGACTTATCCGCAGCTCGTATAGCTAACATACTTAAAGGAAAGTACGAGAGAATACAATCAGGAAGACGTGTGGGCGTTAAGATATCTCCAGAAGCTAACGAGAGAATCAAAGCAATTGCAGAAAACATGGTATCTGAGGATGTCGAAACAAAGAATCAAGCCCTTGTAGATGCAATTAATGAGCTACAAACCAAAACAGATTTAACTCAGCAGGATATCGAGGAGATTGTAAATCTTGAAACAGCTCTTATGTATAATGAAGCAATGCAGATGGATGATTCCAATCCTTCTAAGCTTCACAACCTTATGAGGGTAAACCTTAACCTTGCAAGAATCATTGAGCAGGGTAGAACTGAAAGAGCTGAGGAGCTTGCAGAAGAATCTGCCCGTAAAAAAGAAATTATCTCAAGAGGCTTTGAGGATATTACAGGTATGCCGTTTACAGATGTCGATGGTATAGAGAATGAGGCCGATAGAAAGGCTGTAATGGATGAAAAAATTAAAAACAACGCAATCCTTAGAGCTAAGAAAAGAGAGCGTGAATCATCCTTAAAATTAGTTAGAAGTATAAATACTTTTATAGCGTCAAATGAAGACCTCGATGGTCTTATAGATATTATATCCAAATCAACAGGTGATTATATGGGAGGAGCTCTTCAGGAGTTAATATCTGAAAAAGAATTTGACTCTCGTAATGAGTACAAAAAAAGAAATCTTGAGCTTAAGCAAGAGCTTGGTGATAAACTTGAGGAGATATTCGGTAAAAGATACGCTAAAATAATTAAGCCGTTCTCAAAAGAGACAGAGGTTCTTAACATTGATGAGGATACAGAAGTACCTATCAGCCAGAACAAGATGATGTACCTATACAATCAGTATAAAGATGAGGCAAACCATCCAGGGTTTGAGTCTGCGTTTGGCTCTAAATATGCTGAGGTTATGGAACAGTTAAACCAAAAGCTTGACCCAAGGCTTAAGGAGTTTGCTGATTATCAGGTGAATGTATTATTCCCAAGGCTATACAATGATTATAATCAGGTGTATAGAAAGATATACAAAACCAATCTTCCTTGGAACAGAAAGTACGCAGGTAGATTGTATAGGGACGGAGATACACTTGAGAACTTAGACCTTATGGCTAATCCTGCCGTGTATAAAGCATCAATAGGAGGAGCCTCAACTAAGGCTCGTGTAAAAAACAAAAGACCTATACAGGCTGTTGATGGAATGGATATGCTTGTATCTTATCTAAACGACATGGAGTTTTTTAGGGCTTATGCTGAAAACCTAAAAGATATAAATACTCTTGTAGGAAACTCAGATGTCAAGCTTGCTATAGAGGCTACCTCTGGGCCTGATGTATACAATCTTTTACAGGACAAGCTACAGAAGATAGCCAACAGAGGCTCAATGAAGGGCAATCAGGTTCGTATTATAAACATAATGAACGATACATTCGTATTATCTCGACTTGGAGTTAATCCTACAGTAGCAATTAAACAGCTTACATCAACAACAGCTTATGCTTCTGATATAGGGTTTAGAAATTGGACTAAATATGCAGCCAAGGCTATGCCTAATATAAAATCTGTCACAAAAGAAATACTTGACAACTCTGTTTATCTTAACGACAGGTATTCAACAAGCATCAAAAATGTTTTAGAGGCATATAATACAGGCGAAGTAGCTAAGATGTCTCCGATAAAAGGTAAGAGCTGGGCGGATATATTGATGTATCTTGTGAAGCAAGGTGATAAAGGAGCTATACTTTTAGGTGGTGCTCCAAACTACTTATATCATAAAGACCAATACAAGTCTAAGAATCCTAACGCATCTGAGGATGAGGTTGTTAAGTATGCAATAAGAAAGTTTGAAAGAGAAACAGACAAGGCTCAGCAGTCTTCTGATATAGCATCAAAGGATTTGTTCCAAACAGGAGACCCATTGTCCAGAGCCTTCAACTTATTCTTAACCACACCTAAGCAGTATCAGCGTAAAGAAAATTCAGCAATTAGAAATCTTTACAGAAAGATGCGTGGCATGCCATCTAAGGGTACTTTTAAAGAAAACCTTAGAACATTGTTTGTATATCATGTATGGCTTCCTGTTGTATTCCAATACGTTACTCTTGGTTTACCGGGTATTTTGTCAGGATTTGAAAAAGAAGATAAGGAGGATTTAATCAGAGCTGCTATTCTTGGAAACCTTAACGCTTTCTTTATAGTGGGTGGATTGATATCTACTATTGCTGATTATATTCAAGGTAAACCTTGGGCTGGTAGAGTTCAAACACTTCCAATCATAAGCGTTCCTCAGGAAATATTTTCTGACGCAAACAAAGCTGTAACATCTAAGAAGCAAGAGACAAGAGATAAGTATACAGAAAAACTTATTCAGCAAAGCTTAATGTTAACAGGTATACCCGCATCTACATTGTCTAAGCTCGGTAAAAATTGGGCAGATGTTGTTACGGGAGAAACTGATGGAGCACAAGAAACAATACTTAAGCTGTTAGGATATAGCGATTATATTATTGAAGGGCCAAAAGATAATAAAAAAGCTAAGTCAAAAACACCGGCAAAGAAAGACATGACTGAGCAGGAGAAAGCTATACAGAAAATGCTTGACCAAATAGAAAAGGAAAAGGGCAGCTAAATAGCTACCCTAATCACGGCCTTTTATAAAAATGGAATTATGAGTTTTCAAAAGTAACACTTTACTTTCTATTTTACAAACCAGCTGTAAATTAAATACCAAAAACACCCCGAAAAAAATATTGCGAGCAGTAGCTCTACTCTGTTCCTCATGGTCAAATTATTTATCATTAAGCAAATCGTCCAATGATTGCTGTAACATTCTTATTGTATCAAAGTTAGGCTCTAATTTCGTCTTCTCATTATTGATTGCGTCAATCAAATCTTTTATTTTTTCTTCCATAATATTAGTTTAAAAGGCTATATATTATACCCCAAACAAGAAGTGTAATGCTACCTATTAATAACCAAGCTATTAACTTTGTGTAATCCTTATTCATTCTCTATTTCTTTTTGAAGATTGGCTAATGCCCTCCAGGCTACTTTAGCTGAATGGCGTATGCCATCTGTGTCTATTGTTCCCGCATCTATCAGATGTCTTGCAAGAGCATCAAGCTCGTCTCCCGATTTACTTCTATCCCAGTGAAGAGGTTTGTCAGGATTGTGTTGCTGGTTTCCCACATAAGAAACCTTGGAAAGCTCAAGTATAGCGTCAGGGAAATACTTAATAACCCCTGAATACACAGGCATTTTTTTTCTGTCTTCTGCAGTTTTTATAATATCGCATGTACTATTCTTATTCCACATGTTTATCAGGATAATCTTTAATAACTAACTCAATATAAAAGAACACTAAGTCGAGTACAATAGACTTATATATACCATTAAAATATGTGTAAGTTAAACCTATGCCTAATTGACTGTGGTATCTACCTGTTTTTAGTTTCATAATTATGGTTTATATAGTATTCACATCCACCATGCATCCCTCTCCTGTACACATTGTTATATCTGCCATTATTCCTGTTTGTTACAAATCTTAGCATTTTCTATTATTGTAATTAACTTTGCAAGTTCTCTTATGTTGGTAAATCGTATCTCGTTTTGTACATCGCAAAACTCTACATACCAACCCTTATCTTCCGCCTCCTCGCTATCGATGCTTATTAAAGACAATTGTTCTGTAAAGTCATAGGTGTAATAATACCAATCGTTAGGAGAACCGCTTTCTTCCGATGTTACATCATTCCTGTTAAAGCCTAATGCTATTAAATCTTGTTCTTTCATTACAGTTCCATTAAACAATTGATTGCTGTGTGACCACCGATAACAACTCCACACCCGATAGCTTGCTTCTTGAAGTGCTTAGCGTATGCTGCTGCATATGAGTTGCTATCTATTCCGCATCCAACCTGCATACCGAACACCTTAAAGTTTCTTCCAACCATCCATTCGGTATAAGCCTGAGTATGTATGTGCCCCTGTACTGTGGACATCATGTCGTTCTTAGCCCTTGTTCTTGCCGTCCCTCCTTCTCCATGAATATACTGAACATCATCATATATAACACGCTCTACAAAGTTCCAATTAGAAACTTCAAGAACATCTTTATACTCACGAATCCATGCTTTGGGTATAGCTGATGTCTGTGCTTTACGCATAATCATCCTGTCGTGGTTTCCGATAATAACATCAGCTTTAGGAAACTCATCATACCAATAAGCAATCTCATCTATTGCGGACTGAAGCTCTTCACCTCCACCCAAACCATCAGGGTCGGTCTCGTGATATGATGCGTAGTGGTTGTCTATTATATCTCCAATAAATACTACCTGATTGCAATTGTATTTTGCGTATGTCTCCTTGCAAAAGTCAAGGTATCCGTCTAAGTTAAACGGTGCGTGTATATCCCCTATAACGAGGATTCTTCTTTCTTGTTTGGTTAAATTTTCGAAGGCTGCTTTTTTGTTTCCTCTAAGTCTCGGTCTATAATCTGTTGGTCTCATCTTGATGAATATCTTTTGTCTCTTTTAATAAGGCTATAAGATTATCTATAGTCTCATTCATAGCATCGAAGTCTTCATCCATAAGGGATTCGTATATGTCTGTAACGTCATCATAGATAACGTCCATCAGCATGTTTATGTAATTCAATCCGTTAAAATTAGACCTCTTAATTGACAAAATATTTATTTTACACCAAAGCTATTACAAATATTTTAAAAAACAAAACATTTATTCATCCATGTGATAAATCAACTCCTTAGCAAGCTTAGGGTTTATCTTTGATATAGCTTTGTATATGGCTTTTGATTTCCTTTTAACCTTTTCTTTTTCTGCTTTTGTAGAGTCAGTTCCAAGGTTTGTGTACATGTAACTGTCAATTCTAAACAGCTCGTCAATCTTCTTTTTGGTTTTCCAGGTTTTAAAATCTACTATCTTATCTATGTCTTCGTATCCGTAACTCATTTTAGTATGTTTGTTGTGATGTATTATCAGTTGAATTATAAATCTTACCGTTGTATCCGCTGCCCTTCCATTTAAGTGACTCAATATACATAGATATTCTCTGCTTTACAGCTTCAACATGTTCGTCAGGTATATCGAAATCATCTATAAATGTTTTCTTGAAGAGTAGCTTCTGGTATTTCTCTCTTATGTTATCGTTCTCTTTTTCTAACTCTTTTATTTTTTCTTCTAACTCAGATACAATCAGTGTCTTGGCTATAGAGTCAACCTTAAGGTCGTGTTCCTTTTTGGTTTGTTTTTCGCCAAGTGTATTCATCTTGCTTGCAACCCTAAGTATCTCATCATACTTCTTTTTAAACTCATCGTCCACCTCATACCACTCATCAGTACGCTTTATAGAATGAAGAATCGTTGCGTGGTTTTTTCTCATTGTTCTTGAGATAGAACTTGGCCTCATTTTTAAATAGTGAAAACATATAGAGGTATATATATTCCTTCCCTCCACAGCTTCTCTCTTTCTTGTTGAACTAAATATGTCGAGTTTCAGCCTCTTGTTGATTAGGTTTTTCAAAGTGTTGCTCGATATTCTCAAAGTATTGTCCATTGTTTATAAGTTCTAAATAATTATCTAATTCTATTTCGTTTACATCCACGAGGCCAACCTCGTTATCCTCAAAGGTAATAACATCAATTGAAAAAAACTTATCTTTACTGTTTTTTCTTGATATAACACCTCCGAATGTGTATTTAGAGTCAGCCAAAAGCCTCATCTTGTACATGGTATCTATCTTTTTTGTGACTCTCAAGGACTCTGGTGTGCTGAATGTATCAGCCAACTTATCTATAAAGTCATGGTCGAATTGAAATGTTTCAACCTCTATATATCTCTGTTTTAATCCCATATTTTTCTAATTCCTTTAATCTATATTCCTGTAACTTAGACACAACTCCGTTAGGTTTTTTAACTTCAACAAACAAAACGTCATCCTTCTTGATAGCAACGAGGTCAGGTATACCATTCTTGTTGGTCTTGATTAGCTTAATCACATACCATCCATCGGCCTCAAGCTGGTCTATTCTTTTCTTTTGTATCTGCTGTTCAGTCACCTTACAAACTTAACAAATCATTTTTTTGCAAAAGATATAGGGTACATAGAAAGGTATGGCTCTACCTCTTTTAGCTTTGCAAATTTAATATACTTTCCATCAGTATCTAAAACTTTTACCATTGATACCACAATCTTAGGTTCATTGTCAATTATCTCGAATGAATACCTTGTTACTTCTAAACTTCCTACTTTTCTCATAATGATAATAAATCTTTTTTAAAGTGTCTTACTGTATAATCTTTCTTCTTACATACGGCCCTGTATATCTTATCCTCTATTCCGTTCTCAGAGAATATCCAATACACTTTGTTGTGCGCCCTGTCTTTTGTTGTCATCCTGTCTCTACTCTGCCAATAGCTTGTAGCTGAGAAGTCTATATTATAATAGACAATGTAATCAGCATTGCGAAGGCTGATGCCTTCACGTCCGCTAACAATCTGAAGCGCTATAGCTTTGCAGTCTGTGTTATTGAAGTCGTCAAGTTCTGTGACAACATCCTCCCCAAAGACTTCCTTGATTGCGTTTAGCTCTTCCTTAAACTTATAAAATATTCCTATTTTCTTACCTTCAAAAGTAGAGTATATAAACTCAGCCTTGCTTTTGTCAAACACCATTGAGTTTCCGCTCTCAAACTTCACAGTACCGGAGTACATCTGATGAAGCTTTTGCATAAGCTTTACCTGTGTATCCGCAAGCACAACTTCCTCATTGCCCTCAAGCACAAATGTTTTCTTCAGCCTGTTGCACATGGAGTATGTTACAGGATTCATGCGCACTCTCATAATCTCCTCCTTTATGCTTGACTTAAAGCCTGCCTCTTTCTGTGAGTATGATATGGTGTACTTCTGCATCACCTGTATTATACTGTCACGTCCTTTTGAGTAGTCATTGGTCATGAATCCGTTTATCCTTCTTGTAGTCACACGGACATGGTCATCTGCAAATCTGTAGAAGTTTTTGTACTCAGCAAACGGATTGGTTGGTATACCATACACCTGATGATACATCTGACTGTATGATTCAGGAGTAGGAGTTCCCGATAAGAGAACTACATATGGTCTCCTAACACTCACAATCTCCTTGACTTGCTTAGCCCTCTTGCTTGGTTTTGGAAACGCACCCATTGAGTGAGCCTCATCACAAACAATAAAGTCAACACCAACAGTATCAATCTTGTGAAGACTCTCATAGTTTATAACTATAATCTCAAAGCCTGGTGATAGCATATCGTAATCACTTTCAATACTGCTTATGGCTTTCTTCTTGGTTATGAACAGCATCTTTTTTACGCCAAGCTTTTGTGCAATACCCATGGCTGTAAGCGTTTTGCCTGTCCTAACTTCCATGGATAGATATAGGAATTTATACTGACGTATAACTTCAGTTCCCTTGTCTATTATGTCCTTCTGATAATCTCTAAATGTCATCTATAATCTCCTTTATTCTTATGCATTTCTCGTAATCTTCCTCCTCTTCAAAGTATTCAAGCATACCCAATAGGTCTTCCTTCCTTGGCTCAGCAAATGGATTGTGAGCAATGAAAGGCATTGTGGTTGCAAGTATGTCCTCTACAGGTATCTTGTTTACTATAACATCATATGAATTTAGCATAGCAAACTGTATATTGTTTTCAAAAAACTCTTCATTCATATCTCTTTCTTATCTTTTTATAAACTTCAGGTAACGCAAACTGAGCTTCAGCCTGCGTTTTATATTCAATATCACCAAGAAACTCTTGGCTTGTATGTCTTACTCCATCAATGTACTTATAGTCCTTACCTTCTGTTGTTATTCCACCCTTACGGATAGCTATCCTACAGAACTTTGCTATTGTAGGGACTATATATACCTGCCAATCATTATCAATACACCACTTCAGGTCAGAATAAAAACTCTTCGTTGGCTTCAACGGGCTCACTAACTTTTTCTTTCTTCCCATTTTTGTCTATCATTTTAATCCATTTACCTTGCATGTCTCGGCCCTGAATAGGCTCACCGCCTGTTCTAAATATAGCGTAAGATGTAATCCATTTGTAGAACCTTGTTCTTGATATGGTCATCTTGGCTTTAGGAGCATAATCAGGATTGTCTGTAATGAAGTCATTGTATAAATCATTCAGATAAATCTGAGTGTTCTTGACAAGCTTATCCGTTACAGGGTTGCCATCAATAAGACCGCACCATTCAATGAAGTCGTGTGATGTTTCTGCCGACAGCTTTCTAATCTTGAGGTTAACAAATGAACTCTTAATCAGTCCTTGCTCAAGGTAAAGCTGTAAGTTAGACACCATGTAGTTGTCAAATCTACACCACTCTTCCTCATCCCAATCAGAAAACAATAGCCTTCCAAACTCTTGGAGAGGTGTGTGGTCTTTGCTATAGTGTTGCTTCAGTTCAAGCTCCCATTTCCTACGCTCAAACGAGTTGCCTTTACCCTTGATAGCATAGTTAGTTGTAATTATTATCTTTGGAGATTTGCTAAACGGTATCTTGATTGCGTCCTTGTTCTTCTTCTCAAGCGCAAGACCTTCTGTTACAACAGAGAACAACCTCTCAAAGTCAAAGTGTTTCTTCACGTCATCAAAGCAAAGCGTCTGCGTGTCCGCTGATACTAACTGATATGCAAAAGACCTCTCAAAGTTGAAAGACTTTCCGTCAATAGTAACAAGCTTCTTCATTTGAGATATAGCGTTAACAAGTATCCCCTTACCTGTTCCTCCCTGTGGGTCATCACTGATAACCTCATCATTAAGTATAACGGCAGGACAGTAAGACAAGTTCTTGTGGCCTTGTAGTAGATACCCTATAGTACTTTCCATAGACCTAACTCTTGAATCTTCTGAGCCTGATATGTTTGATATGAACTTCTTGAAATCACAATCTGTGACCTCACATCTATCGAAGTCCCTGTCAATCACCTGGTCTTTCCAAACAAATCCATCAAGGTCAACGTAATCTATAACCTCTACCTTTTTCTTGGTGACTTTTACCGCACAGTTTTTGTAATACAAATACGAAGAGTCTCTTTGGTCCTCAATAAAGTATACATCTACAGGCGCAAGCATAGACAGGAAGTCTTCCTTGAAGTATCTTGTCTTGTCTGCAAAGAAGTTGTATATCGAGAGGTCGTCAAGCTCCATTAAATACCCAAGAACAAAGTCCTTTATCTCCTCTTCAGACGTGTGGTCGATAAGGTTGTTTGTTACACGAACAAATATAAAGTTCTTGCTACCCTCAGGAGAATACTTGTAGAATCCGTTATCCTCAAGGAACTCCTTGAACAGGATGTGAACCACATTGATTACACCCTTGTCTGATTTAGTCCAGAACTTTCGGCTCGACTCGTTCTCAATCTGATTGATTACAGAGTCAACAACAAACTCCTCTATGTTACCACTCTCAACAAGCTGGTGCTTAATCTCTTTCTTTGATACACCACGCTTAATCTTCTGCCGTATAGAAGTAATCTTGTCCTCGTCTTCGTAATACTTAGAACCAAAGTTCTGTGTCTGTGAATATGCAGAGTCAATCGTCTGCTTAATCTCTTGCTGTGGAAAGTCACTTGAAGCAAACCTGTCCATAATGTACTGAGCCAAAGACTTATTTATTCCGTAGTCATTGAACGCAGCAGCGAGTATGTACACGTTGTTGTTTCTCTCTCCATCCACAAGTCCGTACTTCTTAGTCCACCACTTCATAAGAATATCTACAACTTTATTCTCATCTGTGATTGGTATCGTTGGCCTTGAGGAGTACTTATCTACAGGCCTGTACTCGTGTTCCTCAATCTTATCCCATGTGATTGAGTTCTTGTTCACATAAATCAAAGGGTCGTATGATTCATAGCACACCCTGGATATATTCTTTGATGTGGTATCAAAATATTCAGAGCCGTAGTGTGTCTGAAGCGACTTGAAGTATGCCTTGTGATTGTCGTGGTCTTGTGGTATCTTGACAAGTACCTTCAATCCCAATCCTGAGGGTGAAACAAACACAGAGAATGTATATTTATTCTTTGATATCCTTTCCTTCTCCTCAATCATATCCTTCTTTGTCTTGTAACCATCAAAGTCCAAGCATATAAGTCCGCTGTGCTCAAGTATAGATTCATCAGACCTCTTGCTAAACTTACCTGAGAAACAAATCGCAGGTAGATTCTGCTTTAGTTTGTTCCTAAACTCTTTATCTCTCTGTGAGCGTATCTCCTTTACAAGTTCTTTAGAAGAACCATTCTTTATCCTATCAAGTATGAAATCTATAGACCTGTAAAAAGGTGTAGATGTCTCTTTGATGTTGCGAAATATAGTAATCATGTTGCTTTTGTCCATTCTAATGTTGATTTTATTTTGCTAACTCATTGATAATGAATAATCTATGTTAATATGTTGGTTTTTCCCCTTAGATATACAAAAAAAATAAATTAATAAACTAAAATATATATATATAAATAGGAAAGACAAAAATCAACATAGATTAAAGAAAAAAAGGGGGCACATTACGTACCCCCATCGAGATTAGAAGGACAAAGGCAGGTCTTGTTCGACCTGATTGTTTTCTTTTGTATTGTTATTGCCTGTCTTCTTTGGCTCGAATGTATCGAGCTCGATATAAGTGTTACCTGATTGGGCTCTGTTTACATTTAGATTTACCCAGCCATTCTTAGCGTTGTTGTTAAGAAACTTTACAGCATCTTCTACTTTAACGCTGATATTACCAACCACCCACTCAGGTGCGTTGTCTCTTCGCTTAAAGACAAATCCATCAGCGAAAACCTTTTGTGTTTTATTAGACATAATGATTATATTTAGAATTAATGTTAACATTTTGATGAATAAAGTCTATGGTGTTAATCATAAACTCATCATATTCATCAGGCGAATTTACGTATTTCGGTATAGAAATCCAAAAACGCTCCTCTTTTTGTTTCTTCTGAAACAAGTTTTTAAAGTACTTCATATTTAAAATAATTAGTAATGTCCTCCTGACTCCCAGGTGCAAAGAACGTGTTGTATACTTTAAGGGCTCTTGTTACTTTATCCTTTCCACTTTGGACAAAGTCTTCAGATGATTCAAATATACCCATGTTCAGTGTGGTCTTATCAATAACCAAGAACATCATTGGCTTGCCAAAGATACACTTATATATATAAGCCTGAGAATCATAGTTGTACTTGTAACATGACCTACGAAAATCAGATAGCGAGCTCGTTGTTTTAAGGTCTACGATATACTCACTCGTGAGCACGTCTGCCTTTCCTTTCCACATAACACCCCCAATCTCTGCGAGTCCAGGGATTTCATATTGGTTACCCTCATTGTATATGAGGTCGTAAAAGTGAAGGTTTGATTTCATGGTATCAACAAGCTGGTCAAGCCACTCCTTCTCTTTCTGAAGAAGCACAAGCTTATCAAGCCCCTTGTATGCCTTTGTGTTTCTGCTTGATGTGTCTATGAATTCAAAGTTATCAAGCTTCTCGGGTTCAAGCATAGCCGTATGGAAATACCTACCCTCAATCATTGCCTTCGTTTCCTCTCCTGATTGTTGAAACTTCTTAGGGTTATGGAGAAGAGCACCCACGTCAGAGTTAGATAGATACTTTCTACCCAACTCTCCGTAGTAATGCTTATCGTCCTTAAGAAGTTCTATATCCTTTGCACTCAAGATATTGCGCTATTGATTTCCTTCTCAACATCTCTTGGTATCACATACTTTGTGCGCAATGCCTTCATTAGCTTTGTAGTACCCTGAGATTTATTGGATTGAACATAGGTGATTACCTTGTTCCAATTACCATCTCCAATAGCTAAGGATATCTTCTCAGGAAGCTCCTGTTTTTTGATTGCCATATCAACCTCATCAGCTGACGCGATTGAGGCATCAACTCCAATACCTAAATACCCAAGAGCACGACCAAGAGCAGACGTGAATCCGTTCTCAAGGAAGCTTGTCTTGTTAATGTAGCTTGAGTTTCTGTCCTCCTGAGCATGAGCCTGGGCTCTAACAACTCCGTTATGGTCACAGATTGTTACCTTGAAGATACCACCCTCTGAGTCAACAGAGATTACATCCTCGTGGATTTGCCAATCCTCATACTTCTTGTTGGTTCTGAAATAAATCAGCCTCTCATTCACAGTTACATACTCTTTACCCTTAATGTTTATTGTCTTCATCTTCTATTAA
>Ga0070754_10000443_pt1 | contig 38685 bp, 33 predicted proteins | sample VirMetDEL_Sep_01_FD_75181 | JGI IMG/M metagenome (GOLD analysis project Ga0070754, IMG submission 75181) | Aqueous microbial communities from the Delaware River and Bay under freshwater to marine salinity gradient to study organic matter... | ecosystem: Environmental > Aquatic > Marine >...
ATCTGGCCCTGCAGCTTGATGCCGTTGACCAGATAGATGGAAACAGGGACGCGTTCCTTACGCAGGGTATTCAGGTAAGGGTCTTGTAGCGAATGCCCTTTTGACATGTGCCGCACTCCTTTCAAGGATCAATTTTCAATAATTTTAGTAAGTAAACAATGGCTTCAGACCGTCCTACCCCCAAGGATAGACAGCCAGCGGCAAGGTCTCACTTCAATATGGAGACGCTTTCCAGGTATTTCAAGGCGCGAGACAGATTGTCGCAGGCCAGGCTATCCAGCCAGTGCAAACCATCCCAACCACGTAGCCAGGTGAACTGACGCTTGGCCAATTGCCGAGTGGCGATGATGCCGCGCTCGACCATCTCGTCCCGGGACAGCTCGCCATCAAGGTATTCCCATACCTGGCGATAACCCACCGCCCGTATAGACGGCAATCCCGCGTGCAAGTCACTTCGTCTACGCAGGGCTTCGACCTCTTCGACGAAACCCTGTTCCAGCATCACCCGAAATCTTTGCGCAATGCGCTCATGCAAAACCTGACGCTGCGCCGGCGCGATAGCAAGCTGAGCAACAGTATAGGGTAATTGTCCGACAGCCGATGTGCCCGTATCGGGATTTCCAGCAGCCTGTCGTCGGCGATGCTCGGTCATGCTCAGGCCGCTCACGCGATAGACCTCCAGCGCCCGCGTCAGACGCTGCGGGTCGTTGGGATGGATGCGCGCCGCAGACTCCGGGTCGACCAACGCCAACTCGCGATGCAGCACTTCCCATCCCTCGCTCGCCGCCCGCGCCTCCAGTTCGGCGCGAATGGCCGGATCGGCGCTGGGCATATCGGCCAAGCCTTCCAGCAATGCCTTGTAGTACAGCATGGTGCCGCCAACCAGCAGCGGAATACGCCCGCGCGCCGTACTTTCAGCCATAGCAGCCAGGGCATCGGCGCGAAACTCGGCTGCCGAATAACTCTCGGCAGGGTCGCGAATATCGATCAGGGCATGAGGAAACTCGTCAAGAACGGCTCTCTCAGGCTTGGCCGTGCCGATATCCATACCGCGGTAGACCAGCGCCGAGTCAACGCTGATCAGGTCACATGGCAGCACACGCGCCAGCTCCAGAGCCAGGTCGGTCTTGCCGGCTGCGGTCGGGCCCATCAGAAAGATTGCAGGAGGAAGCGAAGACATCGGCATGACTCGAAACACCAAGACGGGAGAAAGAAGCCCTGCAAGCCGGGCCTCACCAGCTCGATTACTGGCCGCGCATGAACAGTTTGTCGAGCTGATCCATGCTCAGTTGCGTCCAGGTCGGACGACCGTGATTGCACTGACCACTGCGCTCGGTCTGCTCCATGTCCCGCAGCAGAGCATTCATCTCGGGAATGGTCAGGCGCCGGTTGGCGCGCACCGCGCCATGGCAGGCCATGGTCGCCAGCAACTCGTTGAGATGCGCCTGAATACGGTCGCTGGTGCCGTACTCCAGCAAATCGGCCAACACGTCGCGCACCAACTGGGTGGCCTCGGCCTGCTTGAGCAGCGCCGGAATCTGGCGAATTGCCAAGGACTCCTCGCCAAGGCGCTGCAACTCGAAACCCAGACGCTGGAACCACTCGCCATGTTCTTCAGCGCAATCCGCCTCGCGCTGGCTGAGGGCGATGGACTCGGGCACCAGCAACGGCTGCCCACGCAGGCCTTCGCTGGCCATGGCATGTTTCAGGCGCTCGTAGGTAATCCGCTCATGGGCAGCGTGCATGTCTACCACCACCATGCCCTGGGCATTCTCGGCGAGGATATAGACGCCTTTGAGCTGCGCCACCGCATAGCCAAGCGGCGGGATGTCGCCCTGCTCCTGCGGCAGGGGCTGAACCTGGGCCGTCGGCAATGGCGAAAAATATTCGCGATACGCAGCCTGGGCTTCACCAGTCGATACACCCGGGCTACCTGCTGGTTGCTGGTATCCGGCGCCGCTGCCCCGCCAGGCCGGTTGTACGCTGGCGGCAGGCGTTTCAAGAATGCTGGCGGCCAGGCCCATTTCGCCCTGCGGGCCAAACTCCCCGGCAGCCTGGCCGCTCGGGCGCAGCATGGGCGATACGGCGGCCGGAGCGGCCACCTGGTCTTCTGGGCGCACATCGGCCAGAGCGCGATGCAAGGTGCCGTAGAGAAAGTCATGAACCATGCGACTTTCACGGAAACGCACTTCGTGCTTGGTCGGGTGGACGTTGACGTCCACCGTCGCCGGATCGATTTCCAGAAACAGCACGAACGTCGGATGACGTCCGTTGAACAGCACGTCGCGATAGGCCTGGCGCACCGCATGGGCAACCAGCTTGTCACGCACCATGCGCCCATTGACGTAGAAGTACTGCAGGTCCGCCTGACTGCGAGAGAAGGTCGGCAGACCAACCCAGCCCCACAACCGCAGGCCGCCGCGCTCGATCTCGATCGGCAGCGCCTGCTCGAGGAATGCCGAGCCGCAGACCGAGGCAACACGGCGCGCGCGACTGATATCGTCATTCGCTTCATGCAGGCTGAGCACGGTCTTGCCGTTGTGACGCAGATGGAAGCCGACGTCGAAGCGCGCCAGCGCCAGACGCTTGATCACTTCCTGCAGGTGGTCGAATTCGGTTTTCTCGGCGCGCAGGAACTTGCGCCGCGCCGGGGTATTGAAGAACAGGTCACGCACCTCCACCGAGGTGCCCACCGGATGCGCGGCGGGTTGCACCCGCGGCTCCATGTCGCGCCCTTCGGTTTCCACCTGCCAGGCCTGATCGGCGTCGGCGGTACGCGAGGTGAGGGTCAGGCGCGATACCGAGCTGATCGACGCCAGCGCCTCGCCGCGAAAGCCCATACTGAGCACGGCCTCGAGGTCTTCCAGAGCACGGATCTTGCTGGTCGCGTGGCGCGCCAGTGCCAGCGGCAGGTCGTCAGGGGCAATACCGCTACCATCGTCGCGCACCTTGAGCAGCTTGACGCCGCCCTGCTCGACTTCGACATCGATACGCCGGGCACCTGAGTCCAGGCTGTTCTCCAGCAATTCCTTGGCAACCGAAGCCGGACGCTCGACCACCTCACCCGCGGCGATCTGGTTGGCCAGGCGCGGGCTGAGCAAATGAATACGGGACATGACACTCACTACTGGGCCGCCAGCGCTGTGGCGGGTATCTGCAATGTCTGGCCAACCTTGATCACGTCGCCTTTGAGCTTGTTGGCACCACGCAGCGACGCCAGGCTGATCTTGTAGCGCTGAGCGATCAGCGCCAGGCTCTCGCCACGCGCCACCACATGCTCTCGCGGGCCGGCGGCAATCTTGCCTTCATCACGCAGCCAGGCAACGTAGGTGCCGGGCGGCGGGTTCTCGTGGAAGAACTGTTTGACCCCGGACGTGATGGAGCGCGCCAGCGCCTGCTGATGGCTGGCCGTGTGCAGCTTTCTCGCTTCATTGGGGTTGGATATGAACCCGGTTTCCACCAGGATCGAAGGAATATCCGGCGATTTCAGCACCATGAAACCCGCCTGCTCGACGCGGCGCTTGTGCAGCGGTGTGATGCCACCCATGTTCGACAGGACCTTCTGCCCGACGTTGAGGCTGGACGACAGCGACGCGGTCATCGACAGATCCAGTAGCACGCCGGCGAGCATCTTGTCCTTGTCGTCGAGGCTGACGTTGCCGGCACCACCGATCAGGTCGGACTGGTTCTCGGCGTCGGCCAGCCAGCGCGCGGTTTCGGAAGTCGCACCGCGTTCGGACAGGGCATAGACCGACGCACCGAAGGCTGACGAACGCGGCGCAGCATCGGCATGGATGGACACGAACAGATCGGCGCCCTTCTTGCGCGCGATCTCGGTGCGCTTGCGCAGCGGGATGAAGTAGTCACCGGTACGCACCAGCTCGCCACGGAAGCCTTTCTCGGCGTTGATCTGCCGCTGCAGCTCCTTGGCGATGGCCAGGGTCACGTTCTTTTCGTACTGCCCCTTGACCGGCGAGAGCGCGCCGGGGTCTTCGCCGCCGTGGCCGGCATCGATGGCCACGACGATATCGCGCTTGCCATTGGGCACTGGCGTCAGCTTCGGTGGCGGCTGGGTCGGCGTGACCGGCACGGGTGGCGCGCTGGCGGCAACGCTGGGCACCTGCGTAGCCGGCGGCGCACTGCCCTGATCGAACAGATCGACCACCAGGCGATGGCCATACTGCTGATTCGGCGCCAGGGTGAAGCTCTTCGGTGACACCGGCGCAGAAAGGTCGATGACCACGCGCAGGTCATCGGCGCTGCGCTGGGCAGAACGCACACCGGTGATCGGAGTATTGGCGAGGGAAAGCTGGTCGAGATTGGTGGCCAACTTGGCGCCACTGACGTCGATAACGATGCGATCCGGCGCACTCAGAGTGAATACGCTGTGCTGCACAGGACCGGACAGGTCGAAGACCAGGCGGGTATTGTCAGGAGCACGCCACAGGCGTACGCCACGCACATCGGAGGCAGCGAACGCCTCGGCAGCCAGGGCCGCCAACAACACCCCAACAGCGGTAACCAGCGCGCCTATGCGCATAACCAACCCCATCGCTTCTTATTCATTGCTTGCCGCTCAGGGCCTTGCACCAGGCCTCCCCACGAGCCCCGTGCCCCTGCAGCAACAGCGAACGGCCGCTCGCTTGGGGGCTAATGGTAATGTCCATGTCCGGCTTTGGCAAAACGCCCGCACCACGCTGCGGCCACTCGATCAGGCACAGGGCATCACCTTCGAAGTAATCGCGGATCCCGAGGAACTCCAGTTCTTCGGGGTCGACCAGGCGATAGAGATCGAAGTGAAAGGCGCGCAGATCACCGATTTCATAGGGTTCGACCAGAGTGAAGGTCGGGCTCTTGACCGCACCGGCGTGGCCCAGGCCGCGCAGAATGCCACGGGAAAGGGTGGTTTTGCCGGCGCCCAGGTCGCCATGCAGATAGATGATGCCGACGCCACCACTGGCCTCAGCGATCCGCGCGCCCAAGGCCATCATCACGGCCTCGTCAGCCGCTTCGAGCTTCACTTCACACAAGGACACAACTCCTCCAATAACTGACGAATGGCGCCGGACAGATCACCGGCAGCCAACCCACGCCCTTGCGCGGCGAGCACTTCGCCAGCTCGCGCATGCAGCCATACCGCCAGGCAGGCGGCATCGTATGCGGTCATCCCCTGCGCCAGCAGCGCGCCGACCAGGCCTGCCAGGACATCGCCCAGCCCCGCACCAGCCATCGCCGGATGACCGCGATCGCACAACGCCAAACGCCCGTCCGGCGCCGCGATCAGGCTGCCAGCGCCCTTGAGCACCACCACCAGCCCGAAACGCTGCGCCAGCGCCCGCGCCGCAGCCGGTCGATCAGCCTGCACCTCGGCAGTATCGACGCCCAGCAAACGCGCGGCCTCACCCGGATGCGGGGTCAACACCCCCTGACGCGGCGACGTGACCCGCTCGGCAGCCAGCAGATTCAGCGCATCGGCATCCCAGACCTGGGGCGCATCGAAAGCACAGACGCCAGACAGCAAACTGCGCGACCAAGCGCCCTGCCCCAGGCCTGGGCCTACTACGCAGACATCGGCGCGCTCGATCAGTGCCAACAGCTGATTGGCCGAAGCCACCGCAGCACACATGATTTCGGGGCGCCGCACCAGCGCCGCCGCGACATGTTCGGCTCGCGTCGCCAGAGACACCATGCCGGCACCAGCGCGCAGCGCGCTATCGGCGCACAGCAGCGCAGCGCCGCCCATGCCCAGATCACCGCCCACCACCAGCAGGTGGCCGAACTGCCCCTTGTGCGCCAGCGCCGAACGAGCAGCCAGGCGCGGCAAGTTCGCCGGATCGAGACGCAGCGCCTCGCAGGGAGCATCTGCCAACAGCTGCGCGTCGCCCTGCAGGTCGTCGAACTGCAGTTCGCCGCACAGCTTGGGGCCAACGCCCGTCAGCAGGCCCAACTTGAGGGCGATGAAGGTCATGGTCAGATCGGCGCGCACCGCCACACCCAGCCGCGCGCCAGTGTCCGCGTGCAGACCGGAGGGGATATCCACGGCGAGCACCGGCAACGCGCTCTGATTGAGCATGCGAATCGCCTGGGCATAGGGCTCTCGCACCGCACCACTGAGGCCCGTACCGAGCAAGGCATCGACCACGACCCCAGCCAAGGGCGCGCATTCGCTCCAGGGCAGAATTTCCACAGCCGCACGCCGGGCTTCGGCGCAGGCCTGGGCGGCGTAACCACTGAGCGCGGCCGGATCCCCTACCGCCAGCACGCGCACGCGCCAACCCGCGCGCTGCGCCAGGGCGGCGATCAGATAACCATCACCAGCATTATTGCCACGCCCAGCCAGCACGGTGATTTCGCCCGCTTCCGGCCAGCGCCTGCGCAGGGCACGCCAGGCAGCATGGGCGGCACGCTGCATCAATTCGAAACCAGGCGTACCAGCGGCTATCAGCTGGGCATCCAGCGCGCGCACCTGTTCAGCACTGTGCAGGCTCATGGGCAAAGAAGCGGGAAGTGGATGCATGACTCGCTCACGACGGATGTCTGGCAGAATTATACCCACGTCCATCGCCCGCGCCCGCCTCATGTCCAATCAAACACTCGACCTCAATGCCCTCGCCCTGTCGATCAAGGACTGGGGGCGCGAGCTGGGCTTTCAGCAGGTCGGCATTACCGATGTCGAGCTGGGTGAGCATGAAGCGCACTTGCAACGCTGGCTGGCGGCCGGCTACCAGGGCGAAATGGACTACATGGCCGCCCATGGCAGCAAACGCTCGCACCCGGATGAGCTGGTGCCCGGTACCTTGCGCGTGGTGTCCCTGCGCATGGATTACCTGCCCGGCGATACGCAGATGGCTCAGCGCCTGAAGGAGCCGGAGCAGGCGTACGTGTCGCGCTACGCACTGGGCCGCGACTACCACAAGCTGATCCGCAAGCGCCTGCAGCAACTGGCCGAACGCATCCAGCAGCGGATCGGCCCATTTGGCTACCGCGCCTTCGTCGACAGCGCCCCAGTCCTGGAAAAGGCCATCGCCGAAAAGGCAGGCCTGGGCTGGATCGGCAAGAACACCCTGGTGCTCAACCGCAAGGCTGGCAGCTATTTTTTCCTCGGCGAGCTGTTCGTCGACATTGCACTGCCTGTCGATACCCCACATACCAGCGAACATTGCGGGCGCTGCAGCGCGTGCATGGACATCTGCCCCACGGCCGCCTTCGCCGGCCCCTACATGCTGGATGCCCGGCGCTGCATCTCCTACCTGACCATCGAGCTCAAGGGCTCGATCCCGCAAGAACTGCGCGCGCCAATCGGCAACCGCGTGTTCGGCTGCGATGACTGCCAGATCGTCTGCCCCTGGAACCGCTTTGCCCGCCCCACCGAGCAGGGCGATTTCCAGCCACGCCACGGCCTGGACAACAGCGGCCTGGCCGAACTGTTCCTATGGACGGAAGAGGAGTTTCTCAGCCGAACCGAGGGTTCGCCGCTACGCCGCGCCGGCTATGAGCGCTGGCTGCGCAACCTGGCAGTCGGCCTGGGCAACGCGCCCTCGACCATCCCGGTGCTACAGGCCCTGCAGGCACGCCGGGAACACCCATCGGAACTGGTGCGCGAGCATGTCGAGTGGGCGCTGGATCGGCATGGCGCCCTCTAACCCAGCTGCAACCGGCGAGGGCGACGCCCTTTTCCCGGATTGCAGCCGCTGAAAGAATCGCCCGCTACGCCCTGCAGGACGCGCCGACTCAGACCTTGAGGAAGTGCTTGCGGTAGTGGCGCAGCTCGGCAATGGACTCGCGAATGTCATCCAGCGCCTGATGCGTACCGGTTTTCTCGAAGCTGTCCTTGACCTCGGGCGCCCACATCCCCGCCAGAATCTTCAGCGTCGACACGTCCAGGTAGCGGTAGTGGAAGTAGGCTTCCAGCGCCGGCATGTACTTGTAGAGGAAGCGACGATCCTGACCGATGCTGTTGCCGCAGATCGGCGACTTGCCCTTCGGCACCCACTGCTCGAGAAAAGCGATGGTCTGCGCCTCGGCCGTAGCGGCGTCGATCCGACTGTCACGCACACGCTGGGTCAGGCCACTCTGGCCATGGGTGCGAGTGTTCCACTCATCCATGCCGGCCAGGGTCTCGTCGCTCTGATGGATGGCGATGACCGGCCCCTCGGCCAGCACGTTCAGCTCGCTATCGGTGACGATGGTGGCCATCTCGATGATCACGTCGCGCTCCGGCTCCAGGCCGGTCATTTCCAGGTCGATCCAGATCAGGTTGTTGGGGTTTTGCATGGTTGGCTGCTCCTAGACTCAGGCGCCAAGTCTAGCGGATATCCGCTCCCCTGATCTGCCAGAGAAACAGCGAGGTCTGCCGCCCCTGGTTGACCTCCAGCTGCCGCTCGGCCGGCGCCCCGGGAATCTCGAAGGTATTGCTGATCAGCCAGCTGCCGGCAGTCATCTCAGCCTGCGCCTTGGCCCAGAGGCGAGGCATGGGCGCTGGCGAGAGAAAGCAGTAAACGACATCGAAAGGCCGCAAATCGAGCCGCCAGATACTGCTATAGCGAATGCTGCAGTTTTCCTGCAACAGGCAGCGCAGCCAGGCGAGCACGAAGAGCAGCGGCGCCGTCTCGACTCCTACGAACTGCCCGCGCGGGAACTGCCGAGCCAGCCGCAGCAAGGTGCCTGCGGTGCCACAGCCGAGATCGACGAAACGCAGCGGCGGCTCAAGCTCGCTCAAGCACTGCTGCAGACGTTGCTGCGCCTTGCGCCCACTCAAGTAAAGCGGCACCTGCTCGCGCCAGCTGTTCCAGTTGACCAGAAGCAGCAGCACGAACCCCAGCAGGAACAGCCAGGCCGGCAAATCGACGCGCTGCAGCATCAGCAGCGCCGGCAGAAATGCCAGGTTTATCCACAACCACCAACGCGACAGCCCCAGGCGCCAACCGATGCCGGCGGCCAGCACGCCCTGCAGCAGGGCCACCGAAAACAGCGACATGCGCCAGGGCAGCAAGGCCAACAGATAGACCAGCACCACCACCAGCGCAATGGCCAATCCCTGCGCCACAAGAGCACGCAGCAGCGGCAGCCGCAGCACCGCCCCCTCCCCGCCTGTCATCATTGCCAGCCTCTGCTCCTGACAGCCGAATGGCCACCGAGCGCTCATGCTAAACTCGCCGCGATCAACACTCCACTACCCCCCGGAAACTCCATGGCCAAACGCCAACTCAACCGCCGCCAGAGCTGGCGTATCGAAAAGATTCAGGGCGAACGCGCCGCTCGCGCCGCCAAACGCGAATCGCGGGCGGTAGAAGCACTGGAAGGCGGAGACCTGGGCCCGGAACAGACCGGCCTGGTCATTGCGCACTTCGGTGTGCAAGTGGAGATCGAGGGTTTGCAGGGCGAGTCGGCCGGCCAGATCTTTCGCTGCCACCTGCGCGCCAACCTACCGGCGTTGGTCACCGGCGACCAGGTGGTCTGGCGCCCCGGCAATCAGGGTGACGGCGTCATCGTCGCGCAACTGCCGAGAAACAGCGAACTGTGCCGCCCCGACATGCGCGGCCAGCTCAAGCCGGTGGCTGCCAACGTTGACCTGATCGTCATCGTTTTCGCGCCCCTACCCGAACCGCACGCCAACCTGATCGATCGCTACCTGGTCGCCGCTGAGCATGCCGGCATTAGCCCCCTGCTGCTGCTGAACAAGGCCGACCTGATCGACGAGCAGAACAAGGTGGCGCTGGATACGCTGCTCGCGGTCTATCGCCAGCTGGGCTACCCGCTGCTGGAGGTCTCGGCCCATCAGGGCGATGGCATGGAGCAGTTGAAGAAGCGCCTCGATGGCCACGTCAGCGTCTTCGTCGGCCAGTCCGGGGTGGGCAAGTCATCCCTGGTCAACAGCCTGCTGCCTGGGGTCGACACCCGAGTCGGCGCACTGTCGGAGTTGACCGGCAAGGGCACGCACACCACCACCACCGCGCGCCTGTTCCATTTCCCTGGCGGCGGTCAGCTGATCGACTCCCCCGGCATCCGCGAATTCGGCCTGGGCCATGTCAGCCGCGATGATGTGGAAGCCGGCTTCATCGAATTTCACGACCTGCTCGGGCGTTGCCGTTTTCGCGACTGCAAGCACGACCGCGAGCCCGGCTGTGCCCTGCTGCAAGCCCTGGAGGACGGCCGCGTGCAGCCTCAGCGCATGGCCAGCTACCGGCACATTCTCGCCAGCCTGCCGCAAGACGATTACTGATTGTTCAGTTGATCGAGCGGGCTGTTGCCATTCTCGAAGATATTCAACCGCTCACGCAGTTGATCGGCCGGCAGTGCGTCGGCCGGCTGCGTTGGCGCAGTGCCGGCGGGCGTCGGCTCTTGAGCTGACGGCTCCGTACCCGCACCCTGCTCGCCCTCGATCGCGCGCTGCGCCTTCTTGGTCAGCACGACGATATCAATGCGCCGGTTGACGGGATTGAACGGATCCTCACGGTCAAACAGGGCTGACGAGGCATAACCGACCACTCGCGCCACCTGCTCGTCCGGATACCCACCCGCCACCAGGGTTCGCCGCGCGGCATTCGCGCGATTGGAGGACAGCTCCCAGTTGCCGAAATCGCCGCGCCCCGCGAAAGGCTTGGCATCGGTATGACCGCTGACGCTGATCTTGTTCGGTACCGCCCGAATGGTGTCGGCCATGGCCAGCAGGATGTCTTCGAAATAGGGCTGAAGATCAGCACTGCCGAGGGCGAACATGGGCCGGTTCTCGGCGTCCATGATCTGGATGCGCAGGCCATCCTGGGTGATCTCGAACAGAATCTGGTCCTTGAAACGCTGCAGTTCGGGGTTTTCCTCGACCTTGTTCTGCAGCTCCTGCAGCAGCAGCTCCAGACGCTCCTGCTCCATTTTCTCGGCCAGGGTTTCGACCTGATCCGTACTGACCCCCGTCTCATCCGGCTGGCTTTCCGGCGTCTCGGAAACGTCCGGATTGAGCGTCCGCTCGGGAGCCGGCGTCGGCGTGCCGCCGAGGTCGATGGCATAGGGACTGGCACTTTCGGTAAAGCCGATAGGGTCCTGGAAGTAACCGGAAATCGCGCGTTTCTGCTCAGGCGTGGCCGAGGACATCAGCCACATCACCAGGAAGAACGCCATCATGGCGGTAGCGAAGTCGGCAAAGGCGATCTTCCAGGCACCGCCATGGTGCCCGCCAGCGGTCTTCTTGACCCGTTTGACGATGATGGGTTGGTTATTTTCCATGGCTTAGTTGCCGCGCATGGCCTGCTCGAGCTCACTGAAGCTCGGGCGATGCGCTGGGTACAGCACCTTGCGCCCGAACTCGACAGCCAGGGTCGGCGGCATGCCGGAAGCGGATGCGACCAGCGTCGCCTTGATCGCCTCGTAAAGGTTCAACTCTTCCTTGGCGTCATGCTCCAGGGCCCCCGAAAGCGGACCGAAGAAACCGTAGGAAGCGAGAATACCGAGGAAGGTACCGACCAGCGCCGTACCCACTTTCTCGCCGATCTGCGCGTTGTCGGCCTCGGCAAGAATCGACATGGTGATCACGATACCCAGTACCGCCGCCACGATACCCATGGCCGGCATGCCGTCGGCGACCTTGGCCACTGCGTGGGCAGGGTGCTCCACTTCCTCCTTGAGGCTGGCCAGCTCCATGTCGAACAGGCCCTCCAGCTCGTGCGGCGCCATGTTGCCGGAGGACATGATGCGCAGGTAGTCGCAGATGAACGCCGTCATCCGCGCATCCTTGAGCACGCCAGGGTACTTGCTGAAGATCGGGCTGGCGTTGGGGTCCTCGACGTCCGCCTCGATGGCCATCATGCCCTCACGGCGGCTCTTGTTGAGAATCTCGTACAGCAGCTTGAGCACTTCGAGGTAATAGGCGTGAGTGAAACGGCTGCCGAACATGCTCAGCGACTTCTTGAACACAGTCATGAACATGCTGCCGGGGTTGGCCTGCAGGAATGCCCCGAGCGCCGCACCACCGATGATCATCACTTCGAAGGGGTGGACCAGTGCCATCAGATGACCGCCCGATAGCACGAACCCACCGAATACGCAGCCGAAAACGACGATGATGCCTATGATTTTTGCCATGAAAGAAACGCTTGAAGAGCCAAGAGGGTGGGTTATTAAAAACAACCCTTCTAATTATCGGAGCTTATACGCCAGACTATAGCCAGTTATGGTCAAAAGCCAGTTTCGACTCGAGCCAATATGTCGACGTCAAAGTCCCTGCCGCGCACGCTAGATGCCTGGGCACAACAACTGGGCAAATTGCCACTGCCAATCGAGCAGCAGCAGCATTTGCGTCTGCGTCGCATCCTCGCCGACAGCCGCCGGACCTGGCGCGAAATTGCCGAGGCGATAGAGGCAAGTCCCTCCTTTGCCTTGCAGGTACTACGTGAAGCCAACCAGTCGAACAACAGCCTCAGCGACCCCGCTGAAAGCGTCGAGACCGCCCTTTCGCGTCTGGGCCTGAGTCGTTGTGAAGCCCTGCTCAACCTTGCACCGGCCCTGCCAGAAAGTGACATGCCTCTGGCATTCAAGCAGATCCTGCTGATCAGCCAGCACGCCAGCCAACAGGCTCGCGGCCTGTTCGGTGCACGCCTGGCGCGCCTGTGGAATGAATTGCACGGCTGCAGCCTACTGTTTCTCTCCCCCATCTGGCCGCTGCTGTACGCTCATCCTCAGCTCTTCGAAGCCTGGGAGCAACGCGTACTGCTCAAGGGCGAGCGCCCTGCCGTGGTCGAAAAGGAATTACTCGGCGTCAGCCTGATCCAACTGTGCGTCAAACTGGCCGAGCGCTGGCGCCTGCCCGAATGGATCGTACGCAGCTACCGTTTGCTGGAGCGAGATCGACGCCAACTGGTCAAGGCGTTGCACATCGCCCGCGACAACGAACATCCCCTACATCAACAGCAGATGCTCGACGCCGACACGCCCTTGCGACACTGGCTCACTCATCCGGGCAACTGCGTGCTGCTGACCAACGGCCTCGCGGTATCGGCGCACCAGGCCTGGAACAGCGCACACAGCCTGCGCTGGCAGCGCTTGACCGGTTTGTATCTGCAGATCCCTCTGAACGAGCTGCAGCAGGAAGTGCATCAGCACGCCGTGAGCAGCGCACGCCTGATTCATGACCCTACACTCTGGCACCCGGCACAGGCGCTGATCTGGCCTTGGGACGCCCACCGCCTGACGCCAGCCGCGAGCGTCGCGGCGCCACCCAAACGCGATGACCTCGCCACCTGGCGTCAGCACTGTGCACGCCTGCTCGCCGAGCCCAGTGTTTTCGCCAACGTGCCGCAGCTGACTGGCTGCGCCCGCGACGCCTTGCAGGCGTGCGGCCTGAAGCGCGTACTGCTGCTGCTTGCCGATCGCCAGCACACCCGCCTGCAAACCCAGCAGCAGGCCGGCCTGGAGGCCAGAGCAGCCAACCTCAGCCTCGACCCGGCACAGAGCCAGGTCTTGAAGCGCCTGCTCAGCGCGCCGGGTCAGTTGCGCCTGACGCCTGGCAACGTGGCGCAGTTCTCGGCGCTGCTGCCGGGCAACCTCAAGGCACTGTTTCCCAGCGAGCACCTGCTGCTGCGCTCTCTGGCCAGCAATGGCCGGGTGGTGATGCTGGTAGTCGCGGACCAGGGCGGCCAGCCGCTCAACGACCTGAGCCTGCAGGCTTTCGGCAAGACCGTGCAGTGCATAGAACGCGCGCTCGGCAGCTTTTCCAGACGCGGGCGCTGAAGCGACCTGTTTCCGCTACAATCGACCTCTTTTCATACGAGGAGGCCGTCATGTCCGCCTTCGACAATCTGCCCCTGGTGATCGAGCCGGCCGAGCTGGCCGAGCGCCTGGACGCCAGCGATCTGATCCTGCTCGACCTGAGCGGCGCAGCACGCTACGCAGCGGGCCATATCCCTGGCGCGCGCTGGGTCGATGCCAAGCGTACGCAGCTGGGCCAGCCGCCGGCTCCCGGCCTGTGTCCCGAGCGCCCCGAGCTGGAGGCGCTGTTCGCCGACATCGGTCACCGCCCGGACGCCACATATGTGGTCTACGACGACGAAGGCGGCCCCTGGGCCGGTCGCTTCATCTGGCTGCTCGACGTGATCGGCCATCAGCGCTACCACTTCCTCAACGGCGGCTTGCAGGCCTGGGTCGGCGACGGTCTCGAGCTGAGCCAGGAAGTGCCCAGCGTCACCCGCAGCGAAGTGCAACTGACGCTGAGCGATGCCCCCACAGCAACCCGCGACTACATAGAGTCGCGTCTGGGGCAGAGCGACATGGCCATCTGGGACGTGCGCGGCGCAGATGAGTACCGCGGCGAAAAACTCAGCTCGGCACGTGGCGGGCATATCCCCGACGCCACCCACTTCGAGTGGACGGCCGGCATGGACCCACAGCGCGGCATGCGCATCCGCACCGACATCGCCGACGTTCTGCAAGGCCTGGGCATCACGCCCGACAAGGAAGTGATCACCCACTGCCAGACGCACCGCCGCTCCGGCTTCAGCTACGTGGTCGCCAAGGCGCTCGGTTATCCGCGCGTGAAGGCTTACGCAGGCTCCTGGTCCGAGTGGGGCAACCTGCCCGATACCCCCATCGAACGCTGAACGCGTCGACGATCAGATATTCCCGGCCAGACCATGCCGGTGCCGGTTCAGAACCTTCAAGGAAGCACGATGAAACAACGTCTCTTTATCCTCAGCCAGTACCTGCTGCCTCACCACCTGCTGTCGCGCCTGATCGGCTGCGTCGCCGAATGCCGTATCGGCTGGCTGAAGAATCCACTGATCTCGTGGTTCGCCAAGCAATACCAGGTCAACATGAGCGAAGCGCAAGTCGAAGACCTGCGCGCCTTCGAGCACTTCAACGCCTTCTTCACCCGCGCCCTGAAAGATGGCGCCCGCCCGCTGGATGAAACCCCCGGCGCCATTCTCAGCCCTGCCGACGGCGCCATCAGCCAGCTCGGCGCCATCGAGCATGGCCGCATCTTCCAGGCCAAGGGCCACAGTTTCAGCGCGGTCGAACTGCTCGGCGGTGATGCCGAGCGCGCGGCACCGTTCATGGGTGGCCAGTTCGCCACCGTGTACCTCTCGCCCAAGGATTACCACCGCGTGCACATGCCGCTGGGCGGCACACTGAAGGAGATGGTCTACGTGCCGGGCCGCCTGTTCTCGGTCAACCAGACCACAGCGGAGAACGTACCCGAACTGTTCGCCCGCAACGAACGCGTGGTCTGCCTTTTCGATACCGAGCGCGGCCCGATGGCCGTGGTACTGGTCGGCGCGATGATCGTTGCCAGCGTCGAAACCGTTTGGGCCGGGCTGGTCACGCCGCCCAAGCGCGAACTGAAGAGCACTCGCTATGACGCGCAAGCGCGCGGCCCGATCGAACTGGCCACAGGAGCGGAAATGGGTCGTTTCAAACTGGGCTCAACTGCCATCGTCCTGTTCGGCCCGAATCAGGTGCAATGGGCCGCAGAGCTGGATGCCGGCAGCGCGGTACGCATGGGCCAACTGCTGGGCAATGCTCAGGGCTGAACGCCAAGGAACAGGAACCCGCATAACGCCGGCCTGGTCAAAGATCCATACCCTGCCTGGGTTGCCCGTCCAAGTGGACGGGCTGCCAGCGCAGCCAGATGCTGCTAGAGTTCGAAAGACTATTACTAGAGCCGCTTGCTAGTGCGTGGCCGGAGCCTCCAAGTTTGATGGATAAACAGAGTACCCACCTTCAGCTACTGCGCGTTCCCACGCCAAGCAAGCAGAGCCTCAGTTTCTGTGACGGCACCCCCCGCGATCTCAAACGCTGGATTGCAGGTCTGCCCAAGGCGAACATCGGTGAAACCGCACGGCAGTTGTATCAGAGCCTGGTGGAACTCAACCAACTCCTCACCCCCTCGGAAAACCGCCTGCAATTGCTCGAGCTGCTGCGCCCGGAGGTCAGCTTCGTCTGCCAGCATCTGGAGCGGCACTTCCTCAACCAGGCCATCGTTCTCGATGAGCGCCCACGCAAGGTAGCCAACCTGTGCCAGGCGCTGCAAAACCACCTGGCCGTCGGCTACAAACTGATCATCTCCCGCGTTATCAGCCGCAGCGGCAAGGATCGCGAGCAACTGCTCGCCGTCGCCCTGCAACGCGCCAGCCACAGCCTGTGCAGCCCGCTGATCCGCGCCAGCCAGCTTTACTGCCCGGTGCCCGAGGGGCTCTGGCTGGAGCTGCACCAGCTGTATCAGATCGCCTGCGAGCAACGCCTGCAGCGTCAGGTCATTCGTGATCCACTGGCCCGCCACACCCAAGGCCTGAGCACCGAACAGTCCTACGTGACCGCACTGCTGCTAGGCTGCGCCCGCACCAACCAGATGCGGCAGAACGGCATCGCCCGCCTGGCAGAAGCGCTGGAGCCTTGGAGCACGCTGGTCAAGCTGCAGCCGGGTGACCATCCGGATAGCCTGTTCGTACTCGCGCCGCAGATCGACGGCCCACCACGCTACAAGTCGCTGTACCAGAGCAGCGAGCTGCACAACCTGCTGGGTATCGATACGCAGCCACTGGTCGATGCGATCAAGGAATACCTCGAACTGCCGGAAGAGGAGCGCAGCAAATCGCGCCTGATGATTCCGGAAGGCATCAGCCTCGACCTGCTACAACATGTCGCAGCAGCCTGGGGTGACATTGCCGAGCGCACCTTCCAGCGCACACCGGGCCAGGGCAACCTGACCCTGTGCATCGGCATGACTGCATTGCATTTCTTCCTCTCTGGCAAGCGCAGCTTCGCCGAAGTACTCAAGCGCCCGGTCGAACTGGGCGCGGCGGTATTCAAGCCAACGACCGGCGAGCCTGACGTCTGGTCGAACGCCTTCGACGCTCAGCGCACTGCCGCTGACGAAATCCATTTCGAAGAAATCCAGTACACCAAGGTGACACCTGGCGAGCAGCCGCAACCCACGAGCAGCAGCGAGGACTATCCGACCTTCCCGCTGGCCATCGTCAATCACAGCCCAGGCGGCTACTGCCTGTCCTGGCCCAAGGACGTGCCCAGCCAGCTGCAGGCCGGCGAGTTGCTCGGCGTGCAGGACAACCCGAGCCAGGGCTGGAGCGTGGCCATCGTGCGCTGGATTCGCCAGGTTCGCGGTGGCGGCACGCAGATGGGCATCGAACTGATCGCCCCACATGCGCGCCCGTGCGGCCTGCAGCTGCTGCGCAAATCCGAACAGAGCAGCCAGTACCTGCGCGCTCTGCTGCTGCCGGAAATCAGCGCCATCTCCCGCCCTGCCAGCCTGATCACCCCGCGCCTGCCGTTCCAGGAGGGCAGCAAGGTGATGATCAACGACCACGGCGAAGAGCATCGCGCCATGCTCACCCACAAGCAGGTCAGCACCGGCAGCTTCAGTCAGTTCGAGTACCGCCGCGTGGGCGAAGAAGAAGGCGCAGCCGGGACACCGGTCACAGCCTCGCAAAGCCAGAAGCCTGCCGGGGAGGAAGATTTTGACTCGCTCTGGAAGTCGCTGTAGGCTCCGCCAGACTCACCATTTGTCGCCTTTTCGCGTCCGTTCGGCGCGGTATTGACTCCCCTATGGCCATCGAAAAAAAAACCATCCGCCTGCTGATTCTCGAAGACTCGCAGAACGAAGCTGAGCGCTTGGTCAGTCTGTTCCGCAACGCCGGTCACGCCACCCGTGTGCACCGTTTGACCTCCAGCGACGACCTTGCAGAAACCCTGCAACAGACCTGGGATCTGCTGATCTGCGCGCCAAGCAGCGAGCAGCTCGAGCCTAGCGAGGCGATTACCGCCATCCGCCGCCAGGCCAAGGACATTCCGGTCATCCAGCTGATCGAAGATAACGACTCCGAGATCATCACCGAGGCCCTGCTGTTCGGCGCCCAGGACGCCCTCCCGCAAGGCGAGGACGAGCGCCTGGTGCTGGTGGCCAAGCGCGAGCTGGCCAACCTCGAAGAACGCCGCGCCCGCCGCGCCGCGGAAGTGGCGTTGCGCGAGGCGGAGAAACGCTGCCAGCTGCTGCTCGAAAGCTCGGTGGACGCCATCACCTACGTCCACGAAGGCATGCACATCTACGCCAATCGCGCGTACCTGGAGCTGTTCTGCTACGAAGATGGCGAAGAGCTCGAAGGCATGCCGATGATCGACCTGATCGCCAGTGCCGATCATGGGGCCTTCAAGGACTTCCTGAAGAACTACCAGAGCGCCGAAGGCCACGCCGAGCTCAACTGCCAGGGCGTGCGCGCCGACGGCAGCAGCTTCGCTGCACAGATGAGTTTTTCGCCGGCCACCTACGACGGCGAGCCGTGCATTCAGGTGGTGATTCGCGCGGAAACCTCCAACGCCGAACTGGAAGAGAAACTGCGCGAGATCAGCAGCCAGGACCTTGTCACCGGCCTGTTCAACCGCAACCATTTCCTCGAACTGATGGACAACGCTGCCGAGCGCGCCATCAGCACTGGCCAGCCCTCGACCCTGGCGTATATTCGCGTCGACCGCTGCGCCAGCATGCAGGGCGAAATAGGCCTGGCCGGCATCGACCTGCTGCTGACCGACCTGGCTGGCCTGCTGCGCGCGCACTTCCCGGCGCAAACCCAGCTGGCCCGCTTCGGTGACGATGTGTTCGCTGCCCTGCTGCCGGGCCAGACGCCCGAGCAATGCGAAGCCAGCCTGGCAGCGTTGCTGAAGAAGGTCGAAGGCCACCTGTTCGACGTCAGCGGGCGCACCGCCCAGACCACGCTGTCGGTTGGCGTTGCCGGCCTCAGCGAGAAAACCGCCAAGGCCCAGGAAGTCATCGACCGCGCGCACCGCTGCGCCGATGAGCTTAGCGATGGCAATGCCATCAAGCTGTTCAACCCGGCCGACGAACTGGCTGCCGCCGCCAACCGCGGCAACCTGCTGGCGATGGTGCAGCAAGCACTGGAGAACAACAGCTTCCGCCTGCTGTTCCAGCCGATCATCAGCCTGCGTGGCGATGCCCACGAGCACTATGAAGTGCTGCTGCGCCTGCTCAGCCCGCAGGGCGAAGAGGTGCCGCCGATGCAGTTCCTCGCAGCCGCCAAGGACGCCGGGCTGGGCGAGAAGATCGACCGCTGGGTGATTCTCAACTCGATCAAGTTGCTGGCCGATCATCGCTCCAAAGGCCACAACACGCGCCTGTTCGTGCACCTGTCCAGCGCCAGCCTGCAAGACCAGACACTGTTGCCCTGGCTCAGCGTCGCGCTCAAGGCTGCACGCCTGCCGTCGGACTCACTGGTGTTCCAGTTCAGCGAGCCAGATGCCATCGCCTACCTGAAGCAGGCCAAGGCGCTGACCCAGGGCCTGGCGGAGCTGCACTGCAAGGCGGCGCTGAGCCAGTTCGGCTGCGCGCTGAACCCGTTCAACACGCTCAAGCACCTGCAAGTGGACTTCGTCAAAGTCGACGGTTCGTTCTCCCAGGACCTGACCAACGCCGACAACCAGGAAGCGCTGAAGACGCTGCTCAGCAGCCTGCATGCCCAGGCCAAGCTGACCATCGTGCCCTTCGTCGAGAGCGCCAGCGTGCTGGCCACACTGTGGCAAGCCGGGGTCAACTTCATTCAGGGTTACTACCTGCAGGGCCCGAGCCAGTTGATGGACTACGACTTCTCGGCCGGCGACGAATAAACCCGAGCCCAAGAAAAAGCCGCCTGTTCAGGCGGCTTTTTCATTTCCGAAATACCTTGGCTCAGTCCTGCCCCTCGAGGTCGCGAAAGCCCAGCAAGTAGAGGATGCCGTCCAGGCCCAGGGTGGAGATCGCCTGTTTGGCCGACTGCTTGACCAGTGGTTTGGCGCGGAAGGCCACGCCGAGACCGGCTAGGCCGAGCATCGGCAGGTCATTGGCACCGTCGCCAACGGCGATGGTCTGCTCCAGCTGCAGGCCTTCCTTCTGCGCCAGCTCGCGTAGCAGATCAGCCTTGCGCTGAGCATCGACGATGGGCTCGACAGCCACGCCGGTAACCTTGCCGTTCTCGATCTGCAGCTCGTTGGCGAACACGTAGTCGATACCCAGCTTGGCCTGCAGTTGTTTGGCGAAGTAGGTGAAACCGCCGGACAGAATCGCGGTCTTGTAACCCAGGCGCTTGAGTTCGGCGAACAGCACCTCGGCGCCCTCGGTCAGGCGCAGGGACGCGCCTATCTCTTCCAGCACATCCTCCGACAGCCCCTGCAGCAAGCCCAGGCGTTCCTTGAAGCTGGCGCGAAAATCCAGCTCGCCACGCATGGCGCGCTCGGTGATCTCGGCCACCTGCTCGCCCACGCCGGCAGCCTTGGCCAGCTCGTCGATCACCTCGGCCTCGATCAGCGTCGAATCCATGTCGAATACGGCCAGGCGGCGATTGCGACGGAACACCGAATCACGCTGGAAGGCGATGTCGACGTTGAGCTCCTGCGCCACGCTGAGGAACTCGGCGCGCAGGGCTGCAGGATCGGCTGGCTCGCCACGCACGGAGAACTCGATGCAGCCCTTGCCCTGCTCGGCTGGCATGTCCAGTGGCATACGCCCGGAAAGACGGTCGATATGATCGATATTCAGGCCGTACTTGGCGGTGATGGCACTGACGCGCTGCAGTTGCTCGGCGCTGACCTTGCGCGTCAGCAGGGTAACGATATGGCGGGCCTTGCCCTGGCCACCGACCCACTGCCGGTAGTCGTCTTCCGAAACCGGCGTGAAACGCACCTGCTGGTCGAGTTCGTAGGCAGTGAACAGCAGATCCTTGAGCACCGACTGGGAGCGACCGTTGTCCGGGATCTCGATGAGGATGCCGAACGACAGGGTGTCGTGGATCACCGCCTGGCCGATATCGAGGATGTTCACCCCGCCCTGAGCCAGCACGCCGGTGATGGCAGCGGTAAGTCCGGGGCGATCTTCGCCGGTGATATTGATCAGGACGATTTCGCGCAAGACGCACCCTCCAAGGCAAACGATTGAGGCGGGCCAGCGGCGAATTGACCACCGGCCGACGAAAAGGCGCACATTCTACCCAGTTTCCCGCCGATCCGTGCAGCCATGCGCTTTGCCCACTCCAGGCCGCTCGCTATACTGCGCGGCAACTTCAGTCGACAAGAGCCGCGCTCTGTGAACCGGCCCGCGCCCGCCAAACCCGATAATTTCTTCATCATGATCTTCCACGCGCTGCGTCAGCGGCGGGTGCCCCTGGTACTGCGCATCGCCAGCCACAGCCTGCTGCTGGTAGCCCTGGCGATGGTTATCTATGCCTGGGTCATGGGCATGCAGTTCAAGCAGGCCATGCAACAACAGGCCGACGCCCTGGGCCAGGCGCTGATCACCCAGACAGCGGCGTCAGCCACCGAACTGCTGGTGTCCAACGACATCCTCAGCCTCAATGTGCTGCTGAACAATCTGGCGAAGAACCCACTGGTGGCCCATGCCGCCATCTACAGCGTGGACAATCGCATCCTCGCCGAAGCCGGGTCGCGTCCGACGCGCAGCGTACTGGGCGAAACCGAGGGCCTTTACTCCACGCCCATCACCTTCCAGGAGGTGATCGCCGGGCAGTTGCGCATCAGCCTGGACATGGGCCAGTTCCAGCAGCCGATGACCATCAGCTTGCAGAGCATGGGCATTCTCAGCCTCATTCTGCTGGCCCTGACCCTGTCGCTGAGCATGCGTCTGGGGCGCTACATTTCCACACCATTGCTGCAAATGCGCCTGTGGCTACGTGACCCGGACGACCCTGCGCCAGGCGCGGGGCGCAACGACGAGATCGGCGATCTGGCGCGCCAGCTGCAGGCGCGACTGGTACCGGAAAAGCCGGAGCCCGAGCCGGAGCTGGATGACGAGCCGCTGCTGGACGATAACAGCGAAGACTATCTGCACGACGAGGACGACGAGCCTGCCGACGAACCTCGCGAGCCCCGCGCCGAGCATGAGTTCAACGAAGCGGAGCTGCACGAGGACGAGGACGAGCCGCTCAAGCCCTGGCCCGAGTCGATAGAGCCAGACGATCCCTTCTCCGACCTGCGTGACGACTCCGCAACGCCTACGCCGGCAGCCAAGGCCCCACGCCCCTCGCAAACCAGCGCCGTGCTGGCCATTCAACTCGGCGCGCAGGAACAACTGCGGCGCCTGCCGCGGACGCGACTGCTGGATCTGCTGGATCGCTATCGGGGTTGCCTGGAGCAGGCCTCCGCGCTGTATCAGGGGCGACTGCACACGCTCAAGGACGGCAGCAGTCTCATGCTGTTCCATGAACGCGAATGCGGTGAGGACTACCTGACCCACGCCATCTGCTGCGGTGAGCTGATGCGCGCCCTGGGCCACGCCCTGCAGATTGAGGTCGCCGACAGCGGCATCACCCTGCAACTACAGCTCGGGCTGACCTTGGGCCGTGATCTGGAAGAGCTGGGCCAGGCCGACCTGCTGCTCAGCGACAGCGCCCTGGACGCCCTGGCCTTGTCGCAACACAGCCGTAATCTGCTGCTGGTCGAGCAACGCGTTGCGCAAGATGCCCTGGCTCGCCAGCGCGCCCGCATCCGCCCGATCGCCAGCCCGGAAGGTGCCAGCTGCGTGGAGCGCCTGCTCGATCCTTACCCGGCACTGCTGGAACGGCAACTGACGCGCATGCACGACAGCCGGGCGCAGTGACGCCCGGCCTCGACTAGGCGCTGACCAAGGCTCGCCGCTGCGGCGTCTTCACGCCGTAGCGCTGCAGCCAGTCCTTCCAGCGAATCCGCTCGTCGCGCACCAGCCAGCCATCCTGCTCGGCAAAACTTTCCGACAGCCACACCCCTCGGGTGCTGGCGGGCAACAGCTCACCCTTGCGCAAGGTGAACAGCCCTCCACCGGGCACTCCGCGCTGCAGCGCCAACAAGAAGATATCCGGCCGCCGACGCTCCAGGCGCGCCACCAGGCGGCCGTCTTCCAGGCACTCGTCGACGTGGAACAGGCTCAACTGGCGAGCGTCGCGCGGCAACTCCAGACTCAGGTCGTAGACCAGTTGCAAGGACGCCGTGGGCAGATGCACATAGGCGCGCGGGCGCTCGAGCAAGGTCAGGTTGCCGCACTGCACCGGCCGCGCGGCGCCAGACAGTGGACTGAGTCGAAAGTGACTCGACTCGCGATAACGCAGCGTGTCCTGATAGGGCGTAGGCAACCAGGTATCGGCGAAACGCCCGCCCAGCCAACCATCGGCACTTTCCAGCAGGCACTCCTCGGCGACCTCCTGAATGGCGGTGAGCAGCGGCAGGTTCAGCTCATGCGCCGGCACATAGCCGGAAATCAGCTTGAGTACGGTGTCACCCCGATCCGGACGCCGCTGACGCACCAGCAACCAGTAATCACGGCCATGCAGGCGCAGGGTCAGGCGTACGGACACACCGAGGTTGGCCAGCTCGACGGAAAAACGCGAGCTGTCCGCCACCTCCAGCGGGCGACGGAGTTCGAGCATCTGCTGGAAATTCAGCGGCTGCCCCAGGCTCTGGTAGCTCAGCCCATCTGGGCTGGCCTCGACGAACAGCGGCAGGGTCTTGAAGTTACTCGGGTCCTTGCGGATCAGCGTACGCGACATCTCGACTCCTTGTTCCGGCTGGGCGTGAGAGCCCGGTGACGGGCCCTCACGCGAGGATCAGGTTGAAGCGAAAACCGCTCAAGGCTGCCCCAAGCCGACCACCCAGCACAACCCAAGGCTGTAAGAGGACGTGACCGAGGACCTCAGCGGATACCCTGCAAAACCGCCGCGACAGTCGCGACATTGGCCGCCAGGTGCGCCGGCGTGATGGTGCCAACGATGGCGCTGCTGACGCCTGGATGAGCGAAGATCAGCTCGAAGCTGGCACGCACCGGATCGACACCCTCGGCCAGACAGGCATGCCCACTGGCCAGCGCCTTCTTGATCAGAATCCCCTTGGCGTGACTGGCAGCGTAGTCCAGTACGGGCTTTTCGCCCTGCTCACTCAGGTTATAGGTAACCATGGCACAGTCGCCCTGCTCCAGCGCCAGGAGTCCGCCCTCGACGGTCTTGCCGGAAATACCGTAGGCGAGAATCTTGCCCTCCTGCTTGAGCTGCGCCAGTGTCTCGTAGACTCCCGTTTCCCCCAGCACCGCCAGATCGTTGCCGTCGGAATGCACCAGCAGCAGGTCGATACGATCGGTCTCCAGGCGCTTGAGGCTGCGCTCGACTGAAAGACGCGTATGCGCGGGAGAGAAGTCGAAGTGCGACTGCCCCTGCACGAACTCCTCGCCGGTCTTGCTGACGATCACCCATTGATCACGCTGGCCCCGCAACAACGGACCGAGGCGCTGCTCGCTGACGCCGTAGGCCGGCGCGGTGTCGATCAAGTTGATACCCAGTTCGCGCGCCTGCTGCAGCAAGGCCAGGGCCTGCGCATCATCGGGAATGGTGAAACCGTTGGGGTACTTCACGCCCTGGTCACGGCCGAGCTTGACCGTGCCCAGACCCAGCGGCGAAACACTCAAGCCGGTGGAGCCCAGCGGGCGATGCAGATCATGCAGAGTGTTCATGGCAACAGCGCCTCCCAGACCGGCTGTCCCAGCGCCGGGCGCGGCAGCTCAGGCAGCGCGGCATGCTCGGCCGGCTGCACGTTATCGCGTTTCAGCGTGGCCAGTACGCGGTCGGCGAAGTCCGGCGCCAGCGCCAGCTTGGTCGGCCAACCCACCAGCAGGCGCCGCTGCTCGGCGAGGAAGGCGTTGTCCGGGCGCACCAGCCCCGACTGTGCAGGCTCGGCGCGGTCGACGCGCAGTGTCGCCCAGCGCGTCTGGCTCTGATCGACCCAGGGCAGCAGCGAGGCCATTTCCTTTTGCGCAGCCTGAATTTGCGCGGCCTCATCGCGGCCGACGCCATCCGCCTCAGCCAGATCGCCGCCGAGGTACCAGACCCACTGGCCATCGGCGGCCGGATGAGTGGTAACGGTGACTCGCGGTTTAGGTCCGCCGCCAAGGCAATGCGCATACAGCGGTTTCAGTGCCGGCCCCTTGGCCAGCACCATATGCAGCGGGCGCAGCTGCTGCGCGGGCTGCTCGACGCCCAGGGCAGCGAGCAGTTCGGCATTGCCGGCCCCGGCACTGAGCACCACGCGCTGCGCACGAATCTCGCGGCCGTCGACGATCAGCCCGCACAGCTCGCCATTGTCCTGCAGCGCTTCGATACGTTCAGCGGCGAGCAGACCATCGCCAGCCAGTTCGACCAGGCGCGCGATCAGGCTCGGCACATCGAGCACCAGTTCGGCGAGTCGGTAGACCTTGCCCTTGAACTTCGGATGCTGCAGCGCCAGCGGCAACTGCTCACCCTTGACCTGATCGACCCGGCCGCGCACCGCCTTACTGGCGAAGAAGCTGGTGAGGTTGCCGGCCAGGGTGCCCGGCGACCACAGGTAGTGGGCATCGGACAGGACGCGCACGCCGGAAAGATCCAACTCGCCGTTACCGGCCAGCGCTTCGCGCCAGCGTCGCGGCATATCGGCGATGGCTTCCGAGGCGCCTGTGAGCGCGCCATGCAAGGCATATTTGGCGCCACCATGGATGATGCCCTGCGACTTCAGGCTCTGCCCGCCACCCAGGCTGCCGCGCTCCACCAAGACGGTAGCGAAGCCCTGCTGACGCAGGCGCGCATTGAGCCAAAGGCCGGCGATACCGCCGCCGACGATCAGGACATCGGTGCTGAGAGACTGGGACATGAACGGGCCTCGGCGAAAAACAGGCGCGCAGTATAACGGCTTCAGGCAAGCCCCGCCGGGTGCACCTGGCGCACCGAGCGGCTTCAGGCGCGGGCATCAGTGCCCGGTGGAGTTGGAGAACAGCTGGATCACCACCACACCACTGACGATCAGGCCCATACCGAGCACAGCCGGCAGATCGAGTTTCTGCTGGTAGATGACCAGTGCGGCGAGGCTGACCAGGACGATACCCAGCCCCGCCCAGATGGCGTAGGCAATGCCCACCGGAATGGTCCGCACCACCAGAATCAACATCCAGAAGGCGATCGCGTAGCCGCCGACCACCAGCAACAGCGGCAATGGCTTGCTGAAACCGTCGATAGCCTTCATCGAGGTGGTGGCGACCACTTCGGCCGCGATGGCAATGGCGAGATAGAGATATCCGGGCATGATGGCGACTCCTGAAAGAGGGTCTCGATTCTAAGTTCTTCCATGATTGGATAAAGTCATTACCTATCTGCTTTGGAGATAGGCCGGCCATGAACTGGAATCTCGATCAGCTACAACTGTTCGTCCGCACCGCCGAGAGCCGATCCTTTTCCGCCGCCGCCAGGCAAATCGGCCGCGCGCAATCGGCCGTCAGCACCGCCATCGCCCTGCTCGAAAGCGATCTCGGCGTTACCCTGTTCGAACGCAGCAGCGGGCGCCAGCCGCGCCTGACCGAGGCAGGCGCCGCGCTGCTGGAACAGGCCCGCAGCGTCTTGCAGCAGTGTGAGCGACTGGACGGCCGCGCGCTTGGCCTGGCACGTGGCGAAGAGGCGTGCCTGCGCCTGGCACAGGACGAGGCCATGCCCTACCAGCCGGTACTGGCCAGCCTGGAGGCACTGGCCGAGGCCTTTCCCCTGCTCGAAGTCCAGCTCTCCAGCGGCGCACAGGGCGACGTGGCGCGCAAGCTGCTGCAGCGCCAGGCGGACCTCGGCCTACTGTTTCATCACGAGCTGATGCCCCGCGAGCTGGAAAGCCAACGCCTGGGCACCATCGAGATGGTCACGGTGTGCAGCCCGCAACACCCACTGGCGGGCCTCGACAGTGTGGAGCGCCGCGACCTGGCCGAACACCGCCAACTGCTGATGACGCCGCAGGACAGCCACTACCCCGGCGGTGAACAGATCAGTCCGCTGGTGTGGCGCGCCGACAGTTTCTACGCGATGGCCGAGCTGGTGGTTCGCGGTCTTGGCTGGGCCTGGCTGCCACGTCACGTGGCGCAGTATCCGACCTACCAGGGCCACCTTCAGGAACTGCGCAGCGATTGGGCGCCGTTGCCGCTGGTGGTGGAACTGGTCCGCCGCCGCGACGGCGCGCTCGGCCCCGCCGCCAACTGGCTGGCGGACTGCCTGGCACGCGAGCTGTTGCGGCCACCGGCATGATCGCCCTTCCAGCACCCGGCCGGCAGCGATAAGCTGCGCCCCCATGAACAGACACCTCTACACCCTCCTGCTGCACCTGGCCCTGCCCCTGATCGCCCTGCGCCTGGCGCTGCGCGCCCGCAAGGCGCCGGCTTATGCGCGCCGTATCAAGGAGCGCTTCTCCTTCGCCCTGCCGCCGATGAAACCTGGCGGCATCTGGGTGCATGCCGTGTCGGTGGGTGAAAGCATCGCCGCCGCGCCTATGATCCGCGCCCTGCAGGCGCGCCATCCCGACCTGCCGATCACCGTCACCTGCATGACGCCGACCGGCTCCGAGCGCATCCAGGCCCTGTTCGGCGACAGCGTGCAGCACTGCTACCTGCCTTACGACCTGCCCTGGGCCGCGGCACGCTTTCTCGATCGCGCAAGACCGCGCCTGGCCGTGGTGATGGAAACCGAGCTGTGGCCGAACCATATCCACCAGTGCAACAAACGCGGCATCCCGGTAGCCCTGGCCAATGCACGCCTCTCCGAACGCTCGGCACGCGGCTACGCGCGTTTCACCAAGCTCACCGCGCCGATGCTCGCCGAACTGTCGCTGATCGCGGTACAGACCCAGGCCGAGGCACAGCGCTTTCTCGACCTCGGTGCTCGTTCAGGCTGCGTAGAAGTCACCGGCTCGATCAAGTTCGATCTGAAGATCGATGACGAGCTGCTGCAACGCGCCGCCGAGCTACGCCGTCAGTGGCAGGCCGAACAGCGCCCGGTGTGGATCGCCGCCAGCACTCACGCTGGCGAAGACGAGATCGTCCTCGCCGCCCATCGCCAGTTGCTGGCAACACGATCTGACGCGCTGCTGATCCTGGTGCCGCGCCACCCTGAACGCTTCAACTCGGTCCATGAGCTGTGCCTCGCTCAGGGCCTGACGACGCGTCGCCGCTCCACGGCTGAAACGGTGCAAGCCAGCGACCAGGTGCTGCTGGGCGACACCATGGGCGAGCTGCTGTTTCTCTATGCGCTGGCGGATATCGCCTTCGTCGGCGGCAGCCTGGTGGCCAACGGCGGACACAACCTCCTCGAACCCGCAGCCCTGGGCAAGCCGGTACTGAGTGGGCCGCACCTGTTCAACTTCCTCGAGATCGCCGCACAGCTGCGCGAAGCCGGTGCCCTGAGCGAGGTGGAAAACGCCGCGCAGTTGGCGAACAGGGTTTCCACATTGCTCAACTCGCCGAGCGAGATGCGAAGCATGAGTCAGGCTGGCCTGAGCGTGCTCAAGGCCAACCAGGGCGCGCTGCAGCGCCTGCTGACAGGGCTGCAGCGGCTTCTGTAGCCCGGATGTAATCCGGGGGATGTTGCAGCATGGCGCTTGTCCCGGATTGCACCCGGGCTACGACGGCTCGATCACCCTGCATCTCGGAGTTGCCGCACCTGAAAGCAAAAGCCCGACTGACGTCGGGCTTTTGCGTATCGGGCTCTCAATAGTCCTGATTGTTCTTCAGGCGCTCTTCGGCGGCGGAAGCCAGATCCGGTGGCAGGAAGTCTTTGTCCGGGTTGTAGTCCGGCTTGAGGAAGCCGCCCAGCGCATCCAGATCGGCCGGGCTGAGCGTGCCGGCAGCCTGCTTCAGGCGCAGGTTGTTGAGGATGTAGTCGTAGCGCGCATCGTTGTAATTGCGCACGGCGCTGTACAGCTGACGCTGGGCATCGAGCACGTCGACGATGTTGCGGGTGCCGACCTGGTAGCCGATTTCCGTGGCTTCCAGAGCGCTCTGGTTGGAGATGATCGACTGCTTGCGCGCCTGCACGGTTTCCACATCGGTGTTCACCGCGCGGAACAGGTTGCGGGTGTTCTGCACCACCTGGCGGCGCAGGCTCTCACGCAGTTGCTCGGTCTGGCCGAGACGCTGATAAGCCTCGCGCACCTGCGAGCTGGTCAGGCCGCCGCTGTACAGCGGGATGTTCAATTGCAGGCCGATGGTGCGCTGCGAAACGTCGCCACTGTAGCGCGGAGCGCCGAACGCACCGGAGTTGGTGAAGCCCAGGCTGTCGTTGTCGCCCTTCTGGTAGCTGGCCACTGCATCGAGGGTCGGCGCATGACCGGCCTTGCGCTGACGCAGGTTTTCTTCGGCAGCGTTTACCGCGTACAGGCTGGCTTGCAGGTTGAGATTCTGTGTGGCGGCAGTGTCGACCCAGGACTTGGCGTCATTGGGCGTCGGTGCCAGCACCGGCAAGGTGTGAACGATCCCCTCGACCGCCAGGTGATCACGATTGGTCAAGGCCACCAGGGCTTCGAAGGCATCATCCACCGCGCGCTTGGCCAGCAGGCGGTTGGCCCGGGCCGTATCGAAACCGGCCTGGGCTTCGAGCACATCGGTCTTGTCGGACAGGCCCACATCGAAACGCTCGTTGGCCTGATCCAGCTGGCGCTTGAATGCCGCTTCTTCGGCCTTGGTCGAGGCCAGGTTGTCCTGGGCGCGCAACACCGCGAAGTAGGTTTCGGCGCTTTGCAGGATCAGGTTCTGCTCGGTGGCGGACAGCTCCAGCGCGGCCTGCTCGCTAGTGGCCTCGGCCGCCTGCAACTGGAACCAGCGATCGGCGCGGAACAGCGGCTGGCTGAGATTGGCCTGATACACCAGGCCGCTGCGCGAGAGGGTGGCGCTGGGAGAATCGACCTCAGTGCGCGTGTCGCCGTAGTTGGCACCAGCCGACAGGTTGGGCAGCAAGTCGGCACGCGCCTGCGGTACCACTTCGCGGCGAGCCTGATAGTCGGCGCGCGCGGCGGCGATGTCGGCATTGTTCTGCGCCGCTTCCTGATACACGGTGACCAGGTCGGTCTTGCTCGACAGCGGGGCCTCTTCGGCCTGAACCAGGCCCACCGAAGCGGCGGCCACGGCGATTGCCAGGGAAAGTCTGCGCAACATGATGGATATCGATCCTTGAATAGGCGGTAATCAGCAAGGCTACGGCTCGCCGCAGGCGAGGGTCAAGCGTGCCATGGACGGCATCAGTCTAGCTGGCGGCAAGCTATGTTGCTCATCGGGAACAATCGGCCATCAGCAGTGCCCGCAGTCGTTTTCCGACGCGCGGGTCGGAATTTATTGACCGCCGAGTTGGTTTTCTGCCGCCGGCTTGTTTAGACTGGCCGAGTTCTTGTCGGGGTGCCCCAAATGCGGGGCTGAGATTGGCAGCTGCCGGATCCCGTTGAACCTGATCAGGTTAAGGCCTGCGTAGGGAACAAGATGTCCTCGCCAGTAGACCGGCGAGTCCTCTCGGCACCGCCCAAGGTGTATCTCGCGCCCCTCTCCCCTCAGGTTCCAACTCCGACACCTATCCCCGGAGAGAGCCTTGATGAGCGCACAACAAGAAAAGAATTTGAGTCCGATTCTGAGCGAAAGCGCCCAGGTCGACCAGCAGTCGGTACAACCCTTCCCCCGTTCGCAGAAAGTCTACGTACAAGGCTCACGCCCGGACATTCGCGTACCGATGCGCGAGATCAGCCTGGACGTCACACCGACCGATTTCGGTGGTGAGATCAACGTTCCGGTCACCGTCTACGACACCTCCGGCCCCTACACCGACCCGAACGTCAGCATCGACGTGCGCAAGGGCCTGGCCGACGTGCGCAGCGCCTGGATCGAGGATCGTGGCGACACCGAGAAACTGCCGGGCCTGTCCTCGGAGTTCGGCCAGCGCCGCCTCAATGATGCCGAGCTGACCAAAATGCGCTTCGCCCACGTGCGCAACCCGCGCCGGGCCAAGGCCGGGCACAACGTCAGCCAGATGCACTACGCCAAGAAGGGCATCATCACGCCGGAGATGGAGTACGTCGCCATCCGCGAGAACATGAAGCTGGCCGAGGCGCGCGAAGCCGGTCTGCTGGGCGAGCAGCATGCCGGGCACAGTTTCGGCGCCAACATCCCGAAAGAGATCACCCCCGAGTTCGTACGTAGCGAAGTCGCCCGTGGCCGCGCCATCATCCCGGCCAACATCAACCACGTGGAGCTGGAGCCGATGATCATCGGCCGCAACTTCCTGGTGAAGATCAACGGCAATATCGGCAACTCGGCGCTCGGCTCCTCGATCGAAGAAGAAGTGGCCAAGCTGACCTGGGGCATCCGCTGGGGTTCGGACACGGTAATGGACCTGTCCACCGGCAAGCACATCCACGAAACCCGCGAGTGGATCATCCGCAACTCGCCGGTACCGATCGGCACCGTGCCGATCTACCAGGCGCTGGAAAAGGTCGGCGGCATTGCCGAAGACCTGACCTGGGAGCTGTTCCGCGACACCCTGATCGAACAGGCCGAGCAAGGCGTCGACTATTTCACCATCCACGCCGGCGTGCTGCTGCGCTACGTGCCGCTGACCGCCAAGCGCGTCACCGGCATCGTCAGCCGTGGCGGCTCGATCATGGCCAAGTGGTGCCTGGCGCATCACAAGGAGAACTTCCTCTACACCCACTTCGACGACATCTGCGAAATCATGAAGGCCTACGACGTGTCCTTCTCCCTGGGTGACGGCCTGCGCCCCGGCTCCATCGCTGACGCCAACGACGCCGCGCAGTTCGGTGAGCTGGAAACCCTCGGCGAGCTGACCAAGGTCGCCTGGAAGCACGATGTGCAGTGCATGATCGAAGGCCCCGGCCACGTGCCAATGCAGCTGATCAAGGAGAACATGGACAAGCAGCTGGAATGCTGCGACGAGGCGCCGTTCTACACCCTCGGCCCGCTGACCACCGACATCGCACCAGGCTACGACCACATCACCAGCGGCATCGGTGCGGCGATGATCGGCTGGTTCGGCTGCGCCATGCTCTGCTACGTCACGCCCAAGGAGCACCTGGGCCTGCCGAACAAGGATGACGTGAAGACCGGCATCATCACCTACAAGATCGCCGCGCATGCTGCGGATCTCGCAAAAGGTCATCCGGGTGCACAGATCCGCGACAACGCGCTGTCCAAGGCGCGCTTCGAGTTCCGCTGGGAAGATCAGTTCAACCTCGGCCTGGACCCGGACACCGCGCGCGCCTACCACGACGAGACGCTGCCCAAGGATTCGGCCAAGGTGGCGCACTTCTGCTCCATGTGCGGGCCGAAGTTCTGCTCGATGAAGATCACCCAGGAAGTACGCGAATACGCCAAGGACCAGCGCATCGACGCCGTCGACCTGGATGCCGAGCAGGGTATGCAGGCCAAGGCCGAGGAGTTCAAGGCGCAAGGTAGCCAGCTTTACCAGCGCGTGTAACAGACCGTCATGGAAGCTTGATCTGGCAGCGCTATGCTCGCTAGTGTGACGGGTAACGGGCCGCATCAGACCGTGTGAAAACGTAGCGAGCGAAGGTCAGGCAAGGCAAAAAACGGCGAAAAGGCGCAGTTTACGAGCTGTAAATGAGTACTTTGAGCCGTTTTTTAACGCAGCATGAGCGAGCGCAGTAGTTTTCACACAGTCTGAGCTTGGCCCGTTACGACCATCTGGAGTGACCATGGACAAGAACGACATCGACATCATCGAGCGCGAGAACTGCTTTCGCGGCTTCTACAAGCTCGACCGGATCAAGCTGCGCCATCGCCAGTTCGCCGGCAACATGGGCCCGCAACTGACCCGCGAGCTGTTCGTGCGTCACGATGCCGTATGCGTGCTGCCGTACGATCCGCAGCGCGACGAAGTGGTGCTGATCGAGCAGTTTCGTGTCGGCGCCATGGACAAGAGCAGCAACCCCTGGCTGCTGGAACTGGTTGCCGGTTTGATCGACAAGGACGAGGAACCCGAGGAGGTCGCGCGGCGCGAGGCCATCGAGGAAGCCGATCTGGCCCTGACGTCACTGTGGCCGATCACTCAGTACTACCCTTCACCAGGCGGTTCGGACGAGCGCGTGCATCTGTTCGTCGGGCGCTGCAGCAGTGAAGGCGCCGGCGGTGTTCACGGCCTGCCCGAGGAGGGCGAGGACATCCGTGTTCAGGTGATGGCGCTGGGAGATGCGCTGGCCGCCGTGCGCGACGGACGCATCGACAACGCTGCCAGCATCATCGCCCTGCAATGGTTGGCGTTGAACCGCGACGAAGTGCGAGGGATGTGGTCGTGAATCTGCTGCGTGAGCGCTATCGGGTCGACCTGGTCGAGCTGCAAGCAGCTTGCGAGGCCAACTACGCACGCCTGATGCGCTTGCTGCCAGAGATGCGCGAGCATACGCAAAGCCGTCGCGTCGCCCTAAGCCAGGGCGAGCACCTGCTCGGCATTCTGGCGCTGGAAGTGCTGGAAAGCTGCCCCTATACCACTACCCTGTGCGTGCGCCAGGAACACAGCCTGCCCTGGCTACCGGTGCCACAGCTGCAGGTACGGGTGTATCACGATGCGCGCATGGCCGAGGTGGTCAGCGCGGAAAACGCGCGACGCCTGCACATCCGCTACCCCTACCCCAATGCGGCGATGCACCAGCCGGATGAAAAGAGCCAGCTCAACCTGTTTCTCGGTGAGTGGCTGAGTCATTGCCTGGCCTGCGGCCATGAACCACAGCCAGTGATGTAGGATCCGCCTCCTCGCGATTAAGCTTTCCCCCGCCCGGCCGATAGTGCAAGGTCGTGCCAATTTCTGTGATCTGCGTCTGCTTCCCAGGTTTTCCCTTTGTGGCAGCAACCACCATAATCCACTCGATAATGCCTTAGGAGATGGTCTTGCCGAGCCTGCGCCCCACCACCACTGATTCCTCGGCTCTGCTGGTGCAGCTGTCCGACAGTCATCTGTTCGCCGAAGCGGACGGCAAGCTGCTGGGCATGGATACCTGCGACAGCCTGCAACGGGTGATCGAGCGGATGCAGCAGGAGCAGCCGCAGATCGACCTGATCCTGGCCACGGGCGACCTGTCCCAGGACGGCAGCGTCGCGTCGTATCAGCGTTTTCGCCAACTCACCTCGGCCATTGACGCCCCGGCGCGCTGGCTGGCCGGCAACCACGATGAAACCCCGCCGATGCAGGCCGCCAGCAAAGACAGTGACCTGCTGGAGCCGGTGATTGACCTCGGGGCCTGGCGCGTCGTCCTGCTCGACTCCTCGATCCCGGGCGCCGTCCCCGGCTTTCTCGCCGCCAGCCAACTGGAGTTGCTCGAGCGTGCGCTGAGCGAGGCGCCGCAACGCCATCACCTGATCTGCCTGCACCACCATCCGGTGTCAATCGGTTGCAAATGGATGGAACCCATCGGTTTGCGCAACGCCGATGCCCTGTTCGCCATCCTCGACCGATACCCGCAAGCGCGCGCCGTGCTCTGGGGGCATATCCACCAGGAGTTTGACCAGATGCGCGGCAATCTGCGCCTGCTCGCCTCGCCCTCGACCTGCGTACAGTTCGCACCGGGCAGCGAGGATTTCCAGGTCGGCAGCGAAGCGCCTGGCTACCGCTGGCTACGCCTGCATGCCGACGGCAGCCTGGACACCGGGGTATCACGCGTCACCGGCATCCATTTCGAAGTGGACTACAGCGTCAAGGGTTACTGACATACCCCTAATCAGCTTGAAGCTTGCAGCTTGAGGCCCCGGACGAGTAGCCTCCCGCTCCATGACCGCATCCATCCTCTATATCCATGGCCTGAACAGCTCGCCAGCCTCGCACAAGGCCAGCCGGCTGAGCCGCGCCATGGCCCATTTGGGCCTGGAAAACCACTTGCGCGTACCGGCCCTGCACCATCATCCGCGCCAGGCCATGACGCAGTTGCAGGCGCTGATCGGCGAACTGGGCGCGCCACTGCTGGTGGGCAGCTCTCTGGGTGGCTATTACGCCACCTACCTGGCGGAGCAACACGGGCTCAAGGCACTGCTGGTCAACCCGGCCGTGCGGCCGCACCTGCGCTTCGACGGCTACCTGGGCCCGCAGAAAAACTACTACAGCGACGAGACCTGGGACCTGACCGCCGATCATGTCAGTGCCTTGGCCGAGTTCGAGGTCGCGCCGCCAGACGATCCGACGCGCTATCAGATCTGGCTGCAGAGCGGCGACGAAACCCTCGATTACCGCGACGCCGAGCGTTACTACCGCGCCTGCGCCCTGCGCATCCAGGCCGGTGGCGACCACGGCTTCCAGGGCTTTGCCGAACGCCTGCCAACGCTCTTCGCTTTCGCCGGCATTAACGCCACACTTTGGCGCGATACCGACTTTTCCGCATTCAATTGATGAACAAGAGACCCTATGGCCCAGCAGAACGCCTATAACGCAGACGCCATCGAAGTCCTTTCCGGCCTCGACCCGGTGCGCAAGCGCCCGGGCATGTACACCGATACCACGCGCCCCAACCACCTGGCCCAGGAAGTGATCGACAACAGCGTCGACGAAGCCCTGGCCGGACACGCCAAGACCATCCAGGTGATCCTCCATGAGGACAACTCACTGGAAGTGCTCGACGACGGCCGCGGCATGCCGGTGGACATCCACCCGGAAGAAGGCGTGCCGGGCGTGGAGCTGATCCTCACCAAGCTGCATGCCGGCGGCAAGTTCAGCAACAAGAACTACCAGTTCTCCGGCGGCCTGCACGGCGTCGGCATCAGCGTGGTCAACGCCCTGTCGACCCGCGTGGTGGTCACCGTCAAGCGCGATGGCAACGAATACCAGATGAGTTTCGCCGACGGCTTCAAGGCCAGCGAGCTGGCAGTCATCGGCACGGTGGGCAAGCGCAACACCGGCACCAGCGTGCATTTCTGGCCGGACGCCAAGTACTTCGACTCCTTCAAGTTCTCCGTCAGCCGCCTCAAGCATGTGCTCAAGGCCAAGGCCGTGCTGTGCCCAGGCCTGTCCGTGACGTTCGAGGACAAGGCCGCCGGCGAGAAGGTCGAGTGGCACTACGAGGACGGTCTGCGTTCCTATCTGGTCGATGCCGTCAGCGAGTTCGAGCGCCTGCCCGCCGAGCCCTTCTGCGGCACCCTGGCCGGCAACAAGGAGGCGGTGGACTGGGCCCTGCTGTGGCTGCCCGAAGGCGGCGACGCGGTGCAGGAAAGCTACGTCAACCTGATCCCCACCGCGCAGGGGGGCACTCACGTCAACGGCCTGCGCCAGGGCCTGCTCGATGCCATGCGCGAGTTCTGCGAGTTCCGCAACCTGCTGCCACGTGGCGTCAAACTAGCGCCGGAAGACGTCTGGGAGCGTATCGGCTTCGTCCTCTCGATGAAGATGCAGGACGCCCAGTTCTCCGGCCAGACCAAGGAACGCCTGTCCTCGCGCGAGGCGGCCGCGTTCGTCTCCGGCGTGGTCAAGGATGCCTTCAGCCTGTGGCTCAACGCCAACCCGGAAACCGGCCTGGCCCTGGCCGAGTTGGCCATCAGCAATGCCGGGCGGCGTCTCAAGGCGGGCAAGAAGGTCGAGCGCAAGAAGATCACCCAGGGACCGGCACTGCCCGGCAAACTGGCCGACTGCGCGGGGCAGAACCCGCTGCGCTGCGAACTGTTCCTAGTCGAGGGTGACTCCGCCGGCGGCAGCGCCAAGCAGGCGCGCGACAAGGAATTCCAGGCCATCATGCCGCTGCGCGGCAAGATTCTGAACACCTGGGAAGTCGATGGCAGCGAAGTGCTGGCCTCGCAGGAAGTGCACGATATCGCCGTGGCCATCGGCATCGATCCGGGCTCCAACGACCTCAGCCAACTGCGCTACGGCAAGATCTGCATCCTCGCCGACGCCGACTCCGACGGTCTGCACATCGCCACCCTGCTCTGCGCTCTGTTCGTGCGCCACTTCCGCCCGCTGGTCGATGCCGGCCACGTCTACGTGGCCATGCCGCCGCTGTACCGCATCGACCTGGGCAAGGAGATTTTCTACGCCCTGGACGACGCCGAGCGCGACGGCATTCTCGATCGCCTGGTCGCCGAGAAACGCCGCGGCAAGCCGCAGGTCACCCGCTTCAAGGGCCTCGGCGAGATGAACCCGCCGCAGCTGCGCGAAACCACCATGGACCCGAACACCCGGCGCTTGGTGCAACTGACCCTGGATGATTTCGAGGGCACGCGCGAAGTGATGGACATGCTGCTGGCGAAGAAGCGCGCCAGTGATCGCAAGAGCTGGCTGGAAAGCAAAGGCAACCTGGCCGAGGTACTGGCCTGATGCGCCGTCACCTCCTGGCGCTCGGTCTGCTGGCCGGCGTCGCGAACGCCGAGCCGGTGGCGCTGGAAGAGTTGCAGCTGCAGGCTGAATACCCGGTGGCGGACATGCCCAGCGGCAACCTTTCCGGCCTGGCCCTGTGCGGCGAGACGCTGTGGGCGGTCTCCGACCGTGACGACGAGCGCATCTATCAACTGCACCGTGAAGAAGGCCTGCTACGCGCCGAGGCGGAAACCTTCGTCGCCCCGGAGCCGCCCGAGAGCGCCCTGCCCTGGGGCCTGCGCATGCGTAACTGGGCCGCCGGGCTAGTGCGTGGCGGCACGCTGGATTTCGAGGGGATGTCCTGCGACGCGCAGGGCAATCGCTACCTGGTCAGCGAAACCCGCGCCGCCGTCTTGCAGATCAGCAGCAACGGCAGCACGCAGTGGCTCAACCTGCCGAGCGGCCTGGTACGCCAGGCACGTGCCAGCGGCATGCTGCTGCACTTCAACCAGGGTTTCGAAGGCATCGCCATCGACCCCGCAGGCGAACGCCTGTGGCTGGCGGCAGAGCAGCGCCGCCGTGGCCTGACCGTGCTGCATCAGCGCGGTAACAGCTGGCGCTGCACCGGCGGCTGCGTGCTGAACAGCGAAAGCGGCGAAGAAGCCTCGCCAGAAGCACTTGGCGGCCACGCGGCACCACGCGACTTCTCCGGCCTGGCCTATTTCGGCGAAAAGCTCTTCACCCTGGAGCGCCAGGCTCATCGCATCTGCCGCCGCGCACTGAGCGACGGCGTCGCGGACATCTGCTGGTCGTTCGCTGCTGAGGCCTTGACCGAGCCACGCCGCTACACGCCGGACTACGGCATGGCCGAGGCGTTGTGGATAGACAAGGACGGCGCCTGGATCGGCATCGACAACGGCAGCCAGGCCCGCGCCGACGGTGAGGAGCGCCCCATCGTCTGGCGTCTCAACGCGCCCAAGGGCGGCTGGAGCCGGCGCCCGTGAGCGAGCAGACGCCTGGTCGTCGCGCCGGACGGGTGATGTGGGTGCTCGCCTGGGGCGCGGGCCTGCTGCTGGCCACGCATTTCTTCGGCAATTGGGAAGATCGCCAGCACAACCCCAACCAGACGCCGCAGTCGGTGCATGGCAATGGCTTCGTCGAAGTCAGCCTGGCCAGCAGTCGGCAGGGGCATTACGTGGTCAATGGCCAGATCGATGGGCATGACGTGACCTTCCTGCTCGACACCGGTGCCACCCAGGTGGCGATCCCCAGCGCAGTTGCCGAGCAACTGGGCCTGCAACGCGGTGCACCAATCGTCATCAGCACCGCCAACGGCCGCGCCACCGGGCACCGCACGCGCCTGGACAGCCTGCGCCTGGGCGATATCGAGCTGCGCGACGTCGCCGCCCTGATCGCACCCGGCATGGACGGCGACGAAGTGCTGCTGGGCATGAGCGCCCTGAAGCAACTCGAATTCAGTCAAAAGGGCGGCACTCTGGTGCTGCGCCAATCAACCTTGCAATGAGGCCCGCATGAGCGAATCCCTCGATTTGAGCCTGGAAGGCGTTGAACGCCGGTCACTCGCCGACTTCACCGAGCAGGCTTA
>Ga0070754_10000445_pt1 | contig 38639 bp, 36 predicted proteins | sample VirMetDEL_Sep_01_FD_75181 | JGI IMG/M metagenome (GOLD analysis project Ga0070754, IMG submission 75181) | Aqueous microbial communities from the Delaware River and Bay under freshwater to marine salinity gradient to study organic matter... | ecosystem: Environmental > Aquatic > Marine >...
CATAACAACAATGAGGAGACTGGTCATGGGCCTGGTCCTGATCCTGGTGGCACTGATTGCATTCATCGTGCTGTCCACTACCCGTTTGAAATTGCACCCCTTCCTGGCATTGCTGGCCGCTGCACTGATTGCCGGCTTCGCCTATCAACTGCCCAGTGGCGAAATCATCAAGACCATGACGGCCGGCTTCGGCGGCATTCTCGGTTACATCGGTATCGTCATCGTTCTCGGCACCATCATCGGCGTCATCCTCGAACGCAGCGGCGCCGCCATCACCATGGCCGAAACCGTCATTCGGCTGCTGGGGCAACGTTTCCCCACCCTGACCATGTCGATCATCGGCTATCTGGTATCGATTCCGGTGTTCTGCGATTCCGGTTACGTCATCCTCAACTCGCTGAAAAACGCCCTGGCCGCGCGCATGAAGGTTTCCGTGGTGGCCATGAGCGTGGCGCTGGCGACCGGCCTGTATGCCACCCATACCTTCGTCCCGCCGACTCCGGGGCCGATCGCCGCAGCCGGTAATCTGGGGCTGGAAACTTCCCTGGGTCTGGTGATTCTGGTTGGCCTGCTGGTGGCAGCGGTCACCGCCGTGGCCGGCATGCTCTGGGCCAATCGCTTCCTCAAGCAGAACGACCAGCAGTTGCTGGAAGAGGCGCCAAGCGAACTGCTGGCCGATGACGTCGACTTCGATGCACTGCGTGCCCGCTACGGCAAACTGCCCAGCGCCTGGCAGGCGTTTTCGCCGATCTTCGTGCCGATCATCCTGATCTGCCTGGGGTCGGTCGCGGCGTTCCCGAGCAAGCCTGTCGGCACTGGGGCTTTCTTCGATGTACTGAGTTTCCTCGGCCAGCCGGTCGCCGCTCTGCTGGTAGGCCTGGTCCTGGCGTGCTCGCTGCTCAAGGGGGAGGGCAAGCGTCAGCAGTTCCATGATCATGTGGCTCATGGCCTGAAAGAGGCCGCGCCGATCCTGCTGATCACCGGTGCTGGTGGCGCCTTCGGGGCCATCCTCAAGGCCACCGCACTGACCGGCTACCTGGGCGACACCCTGTCTGTGCTGGGGATTGGCCTGTTCATGCCGTTCCTGGTCGCTGCAGCGCTGAAGAGCGCTCAGGGTTCCTCTACCGTCGCGCTGGTCACCACCTCGGCCATGGTCGCGCCACTGCTGGGAAACCTGGGGCTCGACAGCGAGATGGGCCGCGTACTGACGGTAATGGCCATTGGTGCAGGGGCGATGACCGTGTCCCACGCCAACGACAGCTTCTTCTGGGTCGTGACCCAGTTCAGCCGCATGAAAGTCTCCACTGCGTACCGCGCCCAGACCATGGCGACCCTGATCCAGGGCGTTGCCGGTATGGCCACTGTGTGGCTGCTTAGCCTGGTTTTGCTGTAATCCCGCTTTAGCGGCAGGCGACTGCGGTCGCCTGCCTCCTTTCGAGGTACCTATCATGAAAATCGTCATCGCTCCCGATTCCTTCAAGGAGAGCCTCAGCGCGCCCGATGTAGCTGCCGCCATTGCGCGAGGCTGGCAGCAGGTTTTTCCCGAGGCCGAATGTTTGCTGAGGCCAATGGCCGATGGCGGCGAGGGTACGGTCGACGCACTGCTGGCTGCCGTCGGCGGCGAGCGCCGTGAGTGCGAGGTGCGTGGCCCCATGGGGACGTCGGTCAAGGCGCATTGGGGCTGGCTGGGGCAGGGCACTGCGGTGATCGAGATGGCGGCAGCCAGCGGTCTGCACTGGGTCTCGCGTGAGCAGCGTGATGCGCGTCTGGCCAGTAGTTTTGGCACTGGTGAGCTGATCCGCGAGGCGCTGGACGCGGGGGCCACTCGTATCATCCTGGGGCTGGGCGGCAGCGCTACCAACGACGCTGGCATGGGCCTGCTGCAGGCGCTGGGGATGCGCTTTCTCGACGCGCAGGGCCGTGAGCTGGCGCCAGGTGGCGCGGCGCTGGCCGATCTCGATCAGCTCGATCTGAGCGATCTCGATGCGCGCCTGATCAAGGTGCAGATCGAGGTCGCTGCTGACGTCGACAACCCTCTGTGTGGGCCGCGCGGCGCCTCTGCTGTGTTCGGACCGCAGAAGGGGGCGACCCCTGAGCATGTCGCGCAGCTCGACACGGCGCTCGGCCGCTTCGCTCGCATCGCGGCGAAGACTCTGGGCGAGGATCACGCCGAGTTTCCAGGGGTTGGCGCAGCCGGTGGCCTTGGGTTCGCGGCTCGCGCCTTCCTCAAGGCGAGTTTCCGTCCGGGCATCGAGTTGGTTGCTGAACTCTCCGGTCTGGCTGCCGCTATCGAGGGCGCCGATCTGGTGATAACCGGGGAGGGACGCATGGATGACCAGACCCTGCATGGCAAGACGCCGGTGGGCGTGGCGCGTGCTGCGCGCGCGGTCGGGGTGCCGGTCATCGCGTTATCCGGTAGTCTGGGCGACAACTATCAGGCGTTGTACGAGGCCGGTATCGAGGCTGCATTCAGTCTGGCACCGGGACCTGTGTCGCTGGAACAGGCGATGGCGGGCGCGGCAGGCGAGCTGCAGGCACGTACCACGGATATCGCCCGGCTATGGCGTCTCGCACGGGCCTGATAGGCGAACCTAGCTGAACTCGGTCTGTCTGAAACTATTATTGTTCAGGCTCGACCGTGACAGTTACTCGCACCCGGCGTCTAATGGATCGAGATACCTCTGGAGGAATTGCTATGCGTAAACCCACTTTGCTCATCACCTCGCTGGCTGCGCTGCTGGCCCTTGGCGGTTGCCAATCCAGCCTGACCGGCGACACCTACAGCCGTGACGAGGCTCGAGCAGTGCAAACGGTGCGCATGGGGACCATCGAATCGCTGCGCCCGGTGAAGATCGAAGGCACCAAGACGCCAATCGGCGCGGGTGCTGGTGCCGTGGTTGGCGGTATCGGCGGCAGTGGCCTCGGTGGTGGTCGCGGCAGCGCGGTCCTGGCCGTGATTGGCGCAGTGGCGGGTGGTTTGCTCGGCGCCGCTGCCGAAGAAGGCCTGACCCGTACTCAGGGCGTGGAAATCACCGTCCGTGAAGACGATGGCACCATGCGTGCCTACGTGCAGGAAGTCGAGCCGAACCAGGTGTTCCGTGTCGGTGAGCGCGTGCGCATCATGACCGTCAACTGTACCAGCCGCGTGACTCACTGATCGTTGTACACAGGCCGGAGCAGCCCTGGTTGCTCCGGCTTTTTTGTGCCCTCGCCACAGTGAGGGACGGTTGCCGGGCGCACTTCGCGCCCGTGTGCATGTTACCAAGTGTGTTTTACGCTAGTTCAATGCATGACGTTGCGTTGATAGTTATGGATAATCGGCCGTTATGCTTGTGCCGACAACGACTTAGCTGCTCCGTTGTGGTGCATGGAATATCACCGTCAGGGAGTTGCGACTCCAATTCTCGTCGTTGGGTCAGCAAGCTCGACGTACCTGCATAAGGGGTTTTTCCGATGGCGCTTGCGCTGATTGTCGCCTTGCCATTTCTTGGGTTGTTTCTGCCGGTGCTGGCCGACCGGCTCGGACGCTCGGCCTGTGCCGCTGCGGCGGCGGTCGCGCCCATCGTGGCGCTGGTGCTGCTGTTCAACTATCAATCGGCGGTGTTCGCCGGTGAGGTGCTGCGGGTCAAGCTGGAATGGCTGCCGCAGCTGGGTCTGAATCTCAGTCTGCGCCTCGATGGTCTGGGCTTCCTGTTCGCCCTGCTGATTCTCGGCATCGGTTTGCTGGTGATCCTCTACGCCCGTTATTACCTGGCCAAGACCGAGCCGATGGGGCGTTTCTTCGCCTTCCTGCTGCTGTTCATGGGCGCCATGCTCGGTGTGGTGCTGTCGGAAAACCTGCTGCTGATGCTGATGTTCTGGGAGCTCACCAGCCTGTCGTCGTTTCTGCTGATCGGCTTCTGGGGTTCGCGCTCCGATGCCCAGCAGGGTGCGCGCATGGCGCTGGCGATCACCGGTGGCGGCGGTCTGGCGCTGCTCGCAGGCATCCTGCTGATCGGCCATATTGCCGGCAGCTTCGAGTTGTCTCAGGTCCTGGCGGCTGGCTACGCGATCCGCGCGCACGAGCTGTATCCGCTGGCGCTGGTGCTGGTATTGCTTGGCGTATTCACCAAGTCGGCGCAGTTCCCGTTCCACTTCTGGCTGCCGCACGCCATGGCGGCTCCGACACCGGTATCGGCCTATCTGCACTCGGCGACCATGGTCAAGGCCGGGGTGTTCCTGCTGGCGCGCCTGTACCCCGCGCTGGCTGGCTCCGAGTGGTGGTTCTACATGGTCAGCCTGACCGGCCTGGCCACTCTGCTGGTGGGGGCGTGCATGGCGCTGTTCCAGCATGACCTCAAGGGCCTGCTGGCCTATTCGACCATCAGTCACCTGGGCCTGATCACCTTGCTGTTCGGCCTGGATACCCAGCTGGCCGCCGTCGCGGCAGTGTTCCACATCATCAACCATGCGACCTTCAAGGCTTCGCTGTTCATGGCCGCAGGGATCATCGACCACGAAACCGGCAGCCGCGACATGCGGCGCATCAACGGACTGTGGAAGTACATGCCGCACACCGCGGTGCTGGCCATGGTGGCGGCCTCGGCCATGGCTGGTGTGCCCCTGCTCAACGGCTTCTTGAGCAAGGAAATGTTCTTCACCGAAACCCTGCACCAGCATCTGTTGGGCGGTTTCAACTGGGTGATTCCTGCTGCTGCGACCCTGGCCGGGGTGTTCTCGGTGGCCTATTCGCTGCGTTTCATCCACGACGTCTTCTTCAACGGCGAGCCGATCAACCTGCCCAAGTACCCACCGCACGAACCGCCGCGCTACATGAAGGTGCCGGTCGAAGTGCTGGTATTCCTGTGTCTGCTGGTGGGCGTGGTTCCGGCCTATACGGTGGCGCCGCTGCTGGCCGCCGCCGCCTCCTCGACCCTCGGTGGTGAGCTGCCCGAGTACAGTCTGGCGGTGTGGCACGGGCTCAACCTGCCGCTGCTGATGAGTGTCATCGCCCTGTTCGGCGGGATCATCGTCTATGCCTGCCGCCAACCCCTGTTCCGCTGGTACGAAGGCTTGCCGAACCTCGATGCGAAGGATGCCTTCGCCAAGGTGGTGGGGTATATGACGCGCCTGTCGGTGCGCATTACCGCGCTGCTCGAGAGTGGCTCGCTGCAGCGTTACCTGGCCTGGATGCTGGGCAGTGCACTGACCCTGGTGGTCATCGCGCTGTCGCCGCTGGAGGAACTGGCCGGTAGCGTGGAGATGACGCCGCTCGATCCGCTGACGACTATCGGCATGCTGATTCTGATGGTCACGGCCGTGCTTACCGTGGTCTTCCATCGCCGTCGTCTGGTCGCGCTGATGATACTCAGTGGTGCCGGTCTGATGGTGGCGCTGGCCTTCGCCCGCTTCTCTGCTCCTGACCTGGCACTGACCCAGCTTTCGGTCGAGGTGGTGACCATCATCCTGTTGGTGCTCACGCTGTATTTCATGACCGACCGTACCCCGGCCGAGTCGAGCAGCCTGCGCGGCCTGCGCGATATGGTACTGGCGCTGGGCAGCGGCACCATGGTGTCGATGCTGACCTACGCGGTGCTGACGCGTCCCTATGAGAGCATCTCTTCGTTCTTCCTCGAGAACAGTGTCTCCGGCGGCGGCGGTACCAACGTGGTCAACGTGATCCTGGTGGACTTCCGCGGTTTCGATACCCTGGGCGAGATCACCGTGCTGGCGATCGCCGGCATCGGCATCTATGCGCTGCTGCACGGTTTGCATCTGCCGCATCCGACCCACGACAAGAACGGTCGGCCGTGGTCCACCGATGCGCACCCGATGATCCTCGACAACCTGGCGCGTGCCATGCTGCCGATGGCGCTGCTGATTTCCGCATTCATCTTCCTGCGTGGCCACAACCTGCCGGGTGGCGGCTTCATCGCCGGCCTGATCACTTCGGTGGCGCTGATTCTGCAGTACATCTCGCATGGTGTGGCCTGGACTCAGGAGCGCCTCAGGTTCAGCTATCACGCCACCGCCGGTTGGGGCGTGCTGATCGCCGGGCTGACCGGCCTGGGCAGTTGGGCCTTCGGTTCGCCGTTCCTGACGTCGGCCTTCGGTCATTTCCATATTCCGTTGATCGGTGAAATCGAGCTGGCTACCGCCATCCTCTTCGATCTTAGGGTGTTCCTGGCCGTGGTCGGCGCCACCCTGTTGATTCTTTCCAACATCGGCCATGTCAGTCAGGACGAGTCGTGCAAGGAGGTCATCTGATATGGAGGCTGTATTCGCAATCACCCTCGGGGTGCTGACCGCCAGTGGGGTCTACCTGGTGCTGCGCGCGCGCATCTTCCCGGTGGTGATGGGACTGACCCTGATCTCCTATGCGGTCAACCTGTTCATCTTCTCCATGGGCCGCCTCGGGACGGGCGTGCCTGCCGTCATCGGCAAGAGCGCCGAGTACGGTGACCCGCTGCCGCAGGCGCTGGTGCTGACCGCGATCGTCATTGGTTTTGCCATGACGGCGTTCGTGGTAGTGCTGGCGCTGCGTGGCATGGGTGAGCTGAAAACCGATCACGTCGATGGCGAGGAGCCGCGCGCATGAGTCACGCCATCATCCTGCCCATTCTGCTGCCGCTGTTCTTTGGCGCGCTGCTGTTGGTCGGCCACGGCTGGTCGCGTCAGGTCAAGCGCAGTATCTCCCTGGTCGGCTGCCTGGCGTTGCTGCCGGTGTGCATATACCTGGTGCAACTGGCCGGGACAGGGCAGTTGCAGGTCTACGCCCTGGGCAACTGGGCAGCGCCGTTCGGCATCATGCTGCTACTCGATCGCTTCAACGCCGCGTTGCTGCTTCTGACTTCGGTGCTTGCCGGCTTTGCGCTGATCTACGCCTGTCGCGGCGACGACGAGCGTGGGCCGAATTTCCATGGGCTTTTCCAGTTCCAGCTGCTCGGCATCAACGGCGCATTCCTCACCGCAGACCTGTTCAACCTGTTCGTGTTCTTCGAGATCCTGCTGATCTCCTCCTACGCGCTGCTGCTGCATGGTAACCGCGCCAATCAGGTCAAGGCGGGCGTGCATTACGTAGTGCTCAACCTGCTGGGCTCGTCGTTCTTCCTGATCGGCGTCAGCCTGCTGTATGGCCTGACCGGTACCCTGAACATGCCGGACCTGGCTGCGCGCGTGGCCAGCGCCAATGTCGCCGATGCGCCGCTACTCAAGGCCGCTGCTTATCTGCTTTTGATCGTCTTCGGCCTCAAGGCCGCGGTGTTGCCGCTGTGCTTCTGGCTGCCGCGTGCCTATGCCGCTGCACCGGCTTCGGTCGCAGCCTTGTTTGCGATCATGACCAAGGTGGGTTTCTACGCCATCGTCCGAGTGTTCACGCTGGTGTTCGGCGAGCAGGCCGGGCCACTGGCCAATCTTGGTCATGAGCTGCTCTGGTGGTTGGCCTTGCCGACCATTGCCTTCGGTGTGTTCGGTGCGCTGGGTGCGCGTCTGTTGCAGTCGTTGCTGGCGTATCTGGTGGTGGTTTCGGTGGGCACGCTGATGGCCGGCTTCGCCATGGGCACCCCGGCGGCGCTGAGTGGCGCTCTGTATTACATGCTGCACAGCACGTTGATCAGCGCTTCGCTGTTTCTGCTGGCTGGCCTGGTGGTTGCCCAGCGTGACAGCGCCGGCGGCGACCTGCAGCAGGAACGCGCGCTGCGCCAGCCACTGGTGCTGGGCTGCATGTTCTTCTTCGCCTCGATTTCCGTGGCGGGGCTGCCGCCGTTCTCTGGATTCCTCGGCAAGATGATGCTGCTGCGTGCAGCAGAGCCGGGCTGGCAGGCCTGGAGCCTGTGGCCGGTGGTACTGATCGGCGGGCTGCTGACGCTGGTGGCGCTGAGCCGGGCCGGCACCAGCCTGTTCTGGCTGGGCCAGCAAACGGAGGGCAAGACCTTGACCGCCCAGCCTGCTGATCGCGTGAGTCTCCTGGCGGCGCTGGGCCTGTTGCTGGCCAGCCCGCTGCTGATGATCGCTGCCGCCCCGATACTGGCGTACCTGGAAGCTGCCGCTGCGCAGTTGCTCGATCTGCAACCCTATCTGTCGATCATCGCTGGAGGTGCGGCATGAAGCGCTTGTTTCCCCACCCGCGAATGATGCTCCTGTTGGCGGTGCTCTGGCTGCTGCTGGTCAATACCCTGAGCCTTGGCCACATCCTGCTCGGCCTGTTCCTGGGCTGGTCAATCGTGCATCTGTGCGGCGATTTCCTGCTGACAGTGCCGAAGGTGCGCAAACCCCTGGGGCTGCTGCTGTTCATCGGCAAGGTGTTCTACGACATCGTGGTGGCCAACCTGCAGGTGGTCAGGCTGGTGCTGGGGCCGAAGTCGCGCCTCGAGCCTGCATTCGTCGAGGTGCCAGTCGAGATCGAGAACGAATTCATCCTGTCGACCTTGGCCTGCATCATTTCGCTGACGCCTGGCACGGTGTCCGCAGGACTCAGCTCCGACCACAAGACCCTGTTGCTGCACGGGCTCGACGTGCCGGATCACGATGAGCTGATCGCCACGGTCAAGAGCCGTTACGAAACGCCGCTGCTGGAGATTTTCGAATGCTCGAGAACGTAGTCTTTGTGTGCATGGGCATCGTCACGCTGGCGATGCTGCTCAACGTCGCGCGCCTGGTCGAAGGCCCGAGCATGGTCGACCGTGTCCTGGCACTGGATACCCTGTACATCAACGCATTGGCGCTGATCGTACTGTTCGGCATCTGGCTGGCATCGGATCTGTATTTCGAGGCAGCGCTGCTGATCGCGGTGATGGGCTTCGTCGGTACGGTCGCGGTAGGCAAGCACCTGCTGCACGGCGACATCATCGATTAAGGGAGAATGACCATGCCATTCTGGCTGGAACTGTTGATTTGCGCCTGCCTGATCCTGGGCAGTCTGTTCGCCCTGGTCGGTGCCATCGGCCTGTATCGCCTGCCGGACTTTTTCACCCGGCTGCATGGCCCGACCAAGGCCACGACACTGGGGGTCGGCGGTACGCTGATCGCCTCCATGCTGTTCTTCGCCCACCATACCGGCAGCCTCAGCCTGCATGAACTGCTGATCACCCTGTTCCTGTTCCTCACTGCGCCGGTCAGCGCGCATATCCTGTCCAAGGCCGCGATGCAGCAGAAGGTGCAGCTGTTCGAGCAGACCCGTGGCCAGCCGTGGGACGATGATCACTGATCGACTGTCAGGTATTTCTCGTGCCTGGCTGTGACTGTCGCCGGGCGCTGGCTCACCCTAGACTGCGCCCTTGAATCAAACTATGTACTGGGTCAGGGGAGTCACGAGCATGAGCGAGCCGAGCATTCGTCAGGCCTGTGCCGAGGATATCGAGGCGCTCTGCGCGCTGATTCTCGAGCATGGGCCCAACCCCTGGAATCATCTGCCCGAAGTCGAGGTGCGCGAGCACCTGCAGGGTATTGCGACCAACGCGACGCTGGCCGTGTTGGCCGAGGAGCAGAGGCGGCTTCTGGGGTTCGTCAGTTATCGCCTGACCCGGGGTTTCGCCGTTCACCAACCTGCCGCGCGTGCCAGCCAGTTGCATGGCTACATCTGCGAAGCGGTGGTGCATCGCGACTGCGCCGGTCGCGGAGTTGGCGCTCATCTGCTCACGGAGGCGGTGCAGGACCTCTGGCGGCGGGGCGTGCACGATGTCTATATCGACCGCCATGAAGAGAACGCCGCATCGGCAGGCATGATGCGCAAGGCCGGTTTCAGCGAGCTGCTGACTTATGCCGACCCGGCCCGGCGTGCCAATGGTTCGGGGCGTTCGACGCTGTGCTGCCTGCGGGCCAGGTAATGATCCAGCGACTGCCTGCCACGGCTTTGCCGGCGGTCATGCAGATTCGCTTCAGAAGGCCCGGCCAGGTCGCTGACGTCCGGCCGGGCGACGCTGCTTAGCGATTCAACCCGAGCATGTCCTTGGCCACGGCCTCGGCCACGCGAATACCGTCGACCCCGGCTGAAAGAATGCCGCCGGCGTAGCCCGCGCCTTCGCCGGCCGGGTACAGGCCCTTGAGATTCAAACTCTGCAGGTCATCGCCACGGGTGATGCGCACCGGCGAAGAGGTGCGCGTTTCGATGCCGGTGAGCACCGCATCGGCCAGGTCGAACCCCTTGATCTGCTTGCCGAAGGCCGGCAGTGCTTCGCGGATGGCCTCGATGGCGAAATCCGGCAGCGAGGGCGCCAGGTCGCCCAGCTTCACGCCTGGCTTGTAGGACGGCTGCACTTCACCCAGCGCAGTGGACGGGGTGCCCTTGATGAAGTCGCCGACCAGTTGCCCGGGCGCCTCGTAGTTGCGTCCGCCGAGCACATAGGCGTGCGATTCGAGGCGCTCCTGCAGTTCCACACCGGCCAGCGGGCCGCTCGGATAGTCCTGCTCGGGGGTGATGCCGACGACGATCCCGGCGTTGGCGTTGCGCTCGTTGCGCGAGTATTGGCTCATGCCGTTGGTCACCACGCGCTCCGGCTCGGAGGTGGCGGCGACCACGGTGCCGCCCGGGCACATGCAGAAGCTGTAGACCGAGCGACCGTTGCTGGCGTGGTGCACCAGCTTGTAGTCGGCAGCGCCGAGTTTCGGGTGCCCGGCGTATTTGCCCAGGCGTGCGCGGTCGATCAGCGACTGCGGGTGCTCGATGCGAAAGCCCACCGAGAACGGCTTGGCTTCCAGGTACACGCCACGGGCATGCAGCATGCGGAAGGTGTCACGCGAGCTGTGGCCGAGGGCGAGCACGACATGGCGGCTGAGCAGTTGCTCGCCGTTGTCCAGCACCACACCGGTCAGTTGGCCGTCGTCGATGAGCAGATCGCTGACGCGCTGCTGGAAGCGCACTTCGCCGCCCAGGGCCTTGATCTCTTCGCGCATGGTGGCGACCACGCCGGTCAGGCGGAAGGTGCCGATATGCGGCTTGCTGACGTAGAGAATCTCGTCCGGCGCGCCGGCCTTGACGAACTCTTCCAGCACCTTGCGCCCATGGTGGTTGGGATCCTTGATCTGGCTGTACAGCTTGCCGTCGGAGAAGGTGCCGGCGCCGCCTTCACCGAACTGCACGTTGGAGGTCGGGTCGAGCACGTTCTTGCGCCACAGGCCCCAGGTGTCCTTGGTGCGCTGGCGCACTTCGTTGCCGCGCTCGAGCACGATCGGGCGCAGGCCGGCCTGGGCCAGGATCAGCGCGGCGAAGATGCCGCAGGGGCCGAAACCGACGACGATCGGGCGTTCGTCCAGCGGCGTTTCGGCCTTGCCGACCGGTTTGTAGGTGATATCCGGTGCCGGGCCGACATGCCTGTCGTCTGCCAGGCGGGCGAGCAACGCGGCTTCGTCTTTCACCTGGCAATCGAGGGTGTAGATGAACGGCATGTCGCCGTACTTCTTGCGCGCATCGTAGCTGCGCTTGAACACGCTGAAGGCGATCAGCTCGGCGTCATCGATGTCCAGACGCTGGACGATGGCCGGGCGCAGTGCGTCATCGGCGTGGTCGAGGGGCAGTTTCAGTTCGGTCAGGCGAAGCATGGGCAGTGTCCTGGTTGGCCGGTGGTGATCCGGCAAGGTGGAGAAGGGCGACGATTGTACGGGATTGGCTGGCCAGAGTGGGCGAACCGGCGGGCTCAGGTTCGCCGGCGTTCGATGGCGCGGCCCTGCACGAGCATCAGCGCCGCACCTGCGCCTGCCGCCACTGCGGCATAGATGATCACGGCCAGCGTATTGAAACTGTCGATGAGCAGGCCGCCGAGAATGGCGCCCGCAGCAATGGCCACCTGGAAGGTCATTGACAGCAGTGCGCCGGCACTTTCGGCGTGATCGGTGGCGGCGCGAGCGTTCCAGATCGAGATCGAAACCGGGAAGGCGCCGAAAGCGAAGCCCCATAGCGCAATCGCCGGCAACGCCACGTCGGCCTGCTTGCCGAACAGGATCAGCGCGAGGGCGACCGTGCTGATCAGGAACGCGCAGCTGCTGACTGCCCAGGCCGGGCTGCGCGCCGCGACAGCGCCCCCGGCCAGGTTGCCGAAAAAGCCACTGACACCGAAGGCCAGCAGGGCAAGGGAAACGGTCGGGACATCCAGGCGCGGCACTTCTTCGAGGAACGGGCGAATGAACGTCAGGGCGGCGAAGTGCCCGGAGATGATCAGAAGGCCGGCTGTCAGGCCAATGGCCACTGCCCGGCGGGTCAGGGCCGCCTTGAAGGACGCTAGGTTCGGCGCCACGTTGGCCGGCAGTTTGGGTAGCGTCAGCATCTGGATGGCCAGTGCCACGATGGCAATCCCGGAGGCGGCCAGAAAGGTGGGTCGCCATCCCCATAGTTCACCGAGAAAGGCGCCCAGCGGCGCGGCGAAGACCGTGGCCAGGGAAATGCCCATGAGAATGATCGAGATGGCTTTCGGCACCTTGTTGGACGGCACCAGGCGCAGCGCCAGCGGGGTCATCATTGCCCAGAAGCTGCCAAGGGAGAAACCCAGCAGGCCACGTGCGATCAGCAGCACCGAGATGTTCGGTGCCCAGGCCGAGAGCACGCAGGAGAGCAGCAGAACGATCATCAGGCCGCAGATGATCATTCGTCGATCCAGTCGGCCCGAACACAGCACCACCAGCGGCCCGGCGAATGCCGCGACCACGGCCGTCGCCGTGATGGCCTGACCCACCGCGCCATTGGAGGCGTTCAACTCGCTCGCCATCGGCGTCAGCAGGCTGATCGGCAGAAACTCGGCGGTCACCAGGCCGAAGGCGCCGAGGGCCAGAGAGATGACGGCCCACCACGCAGCAGGGCTGGAGCCGGGGTTGTCAGTAACCGCTGAAGCGGTATGGGGCATTGTGCAATCCTTGGTTTTCGTCTGGCAGCAGCGGGCGGCCGAACCGCGCAGGTTCGTCGTGAGGATGGTGCGAGGTGTTGGCAATTGCCGGTGCGATGCACCGGCAAGGCGAGGCTCAGTTACGCATGGCACCGAAGTAGGCGCAGCCACGCAACACCTGGCCATCGAGGCGCAGTTCGGCCGTGAGGTGATTGACCGTGCCACTCATGTCATCGATGCAGCGCTGCGGTGCGACCCATAGGTCAAGACGCTGGCCGTTGGCTTCGCTGCTGAAGCTGAGGCGGCCGTCCGGCAGCTGTTCTTCCAGGTAGGGCAGGGCCAGCGGGGGCTTTTCGGGGCGATTGAGTACCAGGCCCTTGCTGCCGACTTCCAGGTGCCAGGACGGCTCGTTGCCGCCGGCGCGCAGGGTCAGGCGCTTGAAGTTGAGGTCTTCGCAGCCATGCCCTTCGCTTTGCAGGCGATAGATCTGGCTGATCTCGAAACGGCCGTCGCTGCCTTTGGCCTGACTGCCGCCCAGGCGCCCGGCCAGGTCGGCGAACAGGCTGGCGTGGCCGTCGCTGCCGAGGCGCATGATTTCTCGTTCGACTGAACTGTTGCCGCCGTCTACCAGCACGAAGCGGCGCTGCTCCTGGCACGGGGTGAAAACCAGCTGACCATTTTCGGCCTGGACTTGCCCTTGCAGGCGTGTCGCTGGCGGCGGGCCTTCCGGCTTGCCGGTGTAGACCTGGCAGGCAGCCAGAAGTGGGAGCAGGGCGACGCTGGTCAGCAGGGAGCGGGTGATGGACATCGGTATCTCCAAATACGAGCGGCCACCATAGCTACAGCGCGACCTTGGCTCAAGCCGTTTGCTTTGACTGGGCCCTGCGAGTGCGGCCTAATTCGCCCGTCCCAATTCGATCGAGCAGCGTCTGCAATGCCCAGCCCCATCATGCGCCCCAGCACGCTTCATTTGCCCCAAGGCGACTGGGCGACGGTACTCGATTGCCTGTGCGATCACTTCCCTGCCATCGGCCGCTCCATCTGGCTGCAGCGTATGGAGCGCGGTCGGGTGCTGGATGCGGCCGGCGCGCCCATCGATGCCACGCATCCCTATCGGGTCGGCCTCAAGGTGCGCTATTTCCGCGAGGTGCCGAACGAGACGCTGATTCCCTTCGTCGAGCAGGTGCTGTGGCAGGACGAGCACCTGCTGGTCGCGGACAAGCCGCATTTTCTGCCGGTGATGCCGGCCGGTGAGTACGTCGAGCAGACGCTGCTGGCGCGCCTGATCAAGCGCACTGGTAATCCCGACCTGGTGCCGATTCACCGCATCGACCGGCTCACCGCCGGCCTGGTGCTGTTTTCGGTCGAGCCGCGCAGTCGTGGCCAGTATCAGGCGCTGTTTCGCCAGCGTGCGGTGGAAAAGTGCTACGAGGCCATCGCTCCGGCGTTGCCGCAGCTGCAGTTTCCCTACCTGCATCGCTCGCGCATGGTCGACGGCGAGCCGTTCTTTCGCATGCAGGAAGTCGCGGGCGAGGCCAACAGCGAAACGCGTATCGAGGTGCTGGAACGACGCGGCGAACTGTGGCGTTACGGCTTGTCGCCAGTGACCGGGCGTAAACATCAGCTGCGCGTGCATCTGGCCGGGCTCGGCGCGCCAATCGTCGGCGACGACTTCTATCCGCAGTTGCTGCAGTCGCGCAACCTGCCGGACGACTACAGCAAGCCGCTCAAGCTGCTGGCGCGCGGCCTGCGCTTCGTCGATCCGCTCAGTGGGCAAGCGCGCGAGTTCGCCAGTCAGCTGCACTTGCAGTGGTAGCTATGGCGCAGGCGGGGAGTGGATCGTGAAAAGGCCCGCGCGAGGCGGGCCAGGCTCGAGCAGCGCAGGCTACTGAATCAGCCCGAACTCATCGGCCAGTTTTCGGTACTCGGCTACCTGCTCATGGACGAACTGCTCCAGTTCTGTGCCGGTCTTCGACAGCGGCAGCAAATCGAACTGTTCGCGCTTGGTATTGAAGCCGTCATCGGCCAGTAGCGTTTCGAAACGCTGCTGCCACCACTTGAAGTCCTCGTCACTGACTTGCGGGCCCATGTAGAAGCCTCTGACTATCGGCCAGACAACGTCGTAGCCTTGTTCCTTGGCCGTGGGAATGTTGGCCATCTTTCCTGGCAGTCGCTCTTCGGCCAGCACGGCGAGAATACGAACATTGCCGGCATCGAGCTGTGCAGTCGCCTCGCCGAAGCCGCTGACGATCGCCTGAACGTGCCCGCCGAACAGGGCCGTCATGGGTTCGCCGCCTCCTTCGAAGGCTACGTACCTGAGCTTGTCAGGTGCGATGCCGGCACTGCGTGCGATCAGCGCAGCCTGCATCCAGTCCTGGCTACCGACGGTGCCACCAGCGCCGATCACCAGGTCTGACGGTGCTTCTTTGAGTCGTGCAATCAGGTCATCGAAGGTCTGCAGCGGTGAGTCACGATGAACGATAACGGCACCGTAATCCGTGCCGATGGCGGCCAGCCAGCGAACGTCATTTTCGCTGTAGCGCCCGAACTTGCCTTGCGCCAGATTCAACAGCGAACCACTCGACCAGGCGGTGATGACGCCTGCCGCTTTGGGGCGTAAGGCAACCACGGCGTTGTAGGCCACAGCGCCTATGCCGCCGGGCATGTAGGTGACGCGCATCGGAGCCTTGAGCAGGCCGGCGTCCTTCAGCCCGCTCTGCGCGAGCTTGCAGGTGATATCGAAGCCACCGCCGGGCTTTGCCGGGGCGATGCATTCCGGACGTTTGGGCTCGGCGAGCGCCATGCTGGCTGCAAGCAGACCCGAGGTCAGCAGCGCTGCGTAGGTGAGGCGATTGTTCATGCGTTCTCCTGTGGAGTTTTATTGTGGTTCAGGCTGAGACACCGCTGGCGGCGTCGGGACAACGAGCGGGCTACACTGTGCATCCCGCCTGTATGGGGCAATCGCTCAGTCACTGCCGAGCTTGAGGTGGTCCGGCTGGCGCTTCTCGATCGCATGCTTGAGCAGCGCCGCGCTGCGGAAGATGCCGTGGGCGAACTTGCCGTAGGGCATGGTGAGGAAGAACGCCATCACCGTGCCGAGGTGAATGGCCAGCAGCACCGCCATCGCGCCGCTATCGCGCCAGGCCAGCAAGGCCAGGCCGGTCAGGCTGATCAGCAGCAGTAGCAGGATGAAGCCGCGGTCCATCGGCGCCTGGGCGCGGTCGCCATGCTCCGGGTCACGCCGATAGTTGAGCCACAGCAGCCCGGCAGGGCCGATCACAAGGCCTATGCCGCCCAGCGTGCCGAGCAGGACCGGCACGCTCAGCAGCGGATAGGGCGCGTGCAGGCCGAGCAGGTAGTGATAGAGCGTGGCGACGCTGGTGGAGGCCAGGCACAGCATGAAGCCGTAGAAGGTGAAGTGGTGAAAGCGCCGGCGCCACAGGGTGAAGCGATCGCTGTCGTTGTTGCAGCCTTCGCCATGGCCGCCGTCGAGGTACTTGAGCTTGAGCACCGCGCCGGAGGCTTCGGCGATGGCCGCACCACTGGCCAGCGATTGTGCATCGGCTGGGCTGATCGCCCGCCAGAAGCGGGTGACGCCGATGGCCAGGGCGAGGACGGCGAAGCCGAAGGCACCGCCGAACATCAGGGCCAGGGTGTTGTGCGGGAAGATCGCGTAGAAGTTACCGGCCAGTGGCCCGGGAAACAGCGTGCCCTTGACCAGCAACGTCAGCAGCAGGAACAGCGCCAGCGAAGCGGCCAGGGCCAGCGACAGGGTCAGGCCGTTGCGCTGGTAGAGCGTGCCCAGCTTGCCGGGCCAGGCGTATTCGACGTAAGTGTTGAGGCGCACCTTGGCCATCGCCTGCGGTACGTTCACGGCGAACTCGTGCGGCGAGGCGTACTGGCAGGCATGCAGGCAGGCGCCGCAGTTGTGGCAGAGGTTGGCCAGGTAGTGGATGTCGGCCTTGGCGAAATCCAGGCGCCGGGTCATGGCAGGAAATACCGCGCAAAACCCTTCGCAGTAACGGCAGGCGTTGCAGATATGCATCTGCCGGTCGACTTCAGCTTCGTGGACGTTGAGCAGAGGAATCAGGTCTTGCTGCGCCGCGCTCTGGCTGGCAGCGGCGACTTGTATGACTTCAGGCGATTGCACGGGACTCTCCAGCGCTTGTTGTAGTGGGGCCATGACCGGCTGCCGCAGCGGCCTGAGTACCGGCGATGCGGCCGAAGGCGGTGCCGATGGACATGCCGACGCCCGCCGTATAGCCCTTGCCGAGCACGTTGCCGGCCATCATTTCGCCGGCCACGAACAGGTTCGCGCTGGGCTTGCCGGCAAAGCGCACGGCGGCGCTGTCGTCGGTCTTCAGGCCGAGGTAGGTGAAGGTCACCCCCGGCTTGAGCGGGTAGCCATAGAAGGGCGGGGTGTCGATAGGGCGAGCCCAGTGGGTCTTGGCCGGCGTCACGCCTTCGGTGTGGCAGCCGTCGAGACGGGTGTGATCGAAGTCATTGCCCATGCAGGCCTGGTTATAGGCCTCAAGGGTTTTGACGAATGTCTCGACCGGCAGGCCGAGCTTGCCGGCGAGTTCCTCCAGGCTGTTGGCGGTGGTGCCGGGGAACACCGGCGGCATGAAGCGACCGATGGCCTTCTGATCGATAATCGAGAAGCCGACCTGACGCGGCTGTTGGGCCACCAGCCGGCCCCAGATGGCGTAGCGCTTGGGCCAGAAATCCTCGCCCTCGTCGTAGAAGCGCTCGCCCTCGCAGTTGACCACCACGCCCAGCGATACGCAGTCGATACGGGTGCAGATACCACCGTCGTAGAGCGGGGCGCGAGCGTCGATGGCGACCATGTGCGCCTGGGTCGGATCGCCGATGGTCTCGGCGCCGGCATCGATCAGGCGACGCAAAAGCACGCCGTTGTTGAAACGGGTGCCACGGATCAGGAAGTTGTCCGCCGGGTATTCGCCGCGTTCGTTGACGCCCCAGGCTTCGCGCAGCCACTGCCGGTTGGACTCGAAACCGCCCGCGGCCAGCACGCAGGTGCGCGCTTCGATGCGCTCGGCCGGATGTTGCTTGCCATCGATCTGCCGCGCGGGGATGTGCGCCGCGACGAAGCGGTCGCCGTCGAGTTCGATGTCATCGACCGGTGCGTCGTAGCGAATCTGTACGCCGAGGCGTTCGGCGCTGCGGTAGTAGGCGTTGACCAGCGCCTTGCCGCCGCCCATGAAAAAGGCGTTGGTGCGCGCCACGTGCAGGGCTCCGGACAGCGGCGGCTGGAAGTGCACGCCATGGCTGCGCATCCAGTCTCGGCAGTTGGACGAAGCGCGGATGACCAGGCGCGCCAGGTGCTCGTCGGTCTGCCCGCCGGTGACCTTGAGCAGGTCTTGCCAGAATTCTTCTTCGGGGTAGGACTCGACCAGCACGTCCTGAGGGGCGTCGTGCATACAGCGCAGGTTGCGGGTGTGCTGCGAGTTGCCGCCGCGCCACTGGCGCGGAGCGCCTTCGAGCAGCATGACGCTGGCCCCTGCTTCACGCGCCATCAGCGCCGCGCACAAGGCGGCGTTGCCGCCACCTATCACCAGAACATCGATCATCTCGTCTCCTCGTTTGCAGAGGAGCACTACGTGAAAGCCCCTCTGTGGCTGGAGACTTTAAGAGGCGGCTATGGGGCCCGAAAGGTCAGGAATGCCGGGGGGTGTTCAGTATTTCTAAACACCGCGGCGAGCTCAGGCGTCGTGTTCGTCCAGCAGATGAGCGCCTGGCCAGCGGCCATTGGCGACCAGCTCGCGAGTGGTCTCCAGAATCGCCACACGTGCGGCCAGCGCTGCCGGCGACAGTTCATCGTCGGGCAGGGACACCAGCAGATTGCGCCGGCCGGCATGGGCATCGGCGATCTGCACGACGTGCAGGCCCTGTTCGCCGGCTCTGGCGGCCACGGCGCCTGGCTGGATGGTGGCGGCGTAACCGGCCTTGACCGTCTCCATCAGCAGCGCCAGACCGTCGACATTCATCACCACGCTGGGTTCGCAGCGCGAGTGGGTGAAGGCGTTGTTGATGGTGCTGCGCAAGCCGTGCTGGTCGCTCGGCAGCACCAGTGGCACCTGCGTCAGCTCGGCGAGCGTGACGCTGTCGCCGCTGGGCACACCCGGCAGGCCGCTGGGCGAGATCAGGAACAGCTTCTCGTCGAGCAGCGGCCTGACACGGCAGCGCCTGCCCGGGTCGCTGTGAAAGAGGATGGCCAGATCCAGCTGGCGTGCCTGCAACTGGCTGCTCAGGTAGCCGGAGAGCATTTCCACCAGATGCAGCTGGATGTTCGGGTAGCGCTGGCGCATCACCGCGATCAGCGGCAAGGCCAGAACCGAGGAGGTGCTGGGCGCGAAGCCCAGACTCACGTAGCCACTCATGCGCTCTCGCTGCGCGGCCTGGGCGGCGTTTTCCGCCTGGCGCAGGGTGAGCTGGGCATGATGCTGGAAGGCGATGCCGGCGGGGGTGGGCGAAACACCGATGCTGCTGCGCGTCAGCAGCCGGGTGCTGAGTTCGTTTTCCAGCTTGCTGATCTGCTGGCTCAGTGCCGAGGTGCCGACGTTCAGCTCCAGAGCCGCACGGCCCAGGCTGCCGTGTTCGACCACCTTGAGAAAGTAACGCAGTTGTCTGAGCTCCATCGCCTGTCCGTCCTCGCTGGGGGAGTGCCGAGGATAGTGGCCTGGCCCGGGAAGGAAAGAGTCGAATGCGTGTCAGGGGCAAAAAAGAGCCCGCACAAGGCGGGCTAAGCGTGGTTCTTGCACCAGAGCTTGAATAAGGGTTCGGCGAGAAACATCACCAGGAACAGTCTGAGCACCTGCAATGCCGTGACCAGCGCCACCGAAAGCTGAAGCGCCTCAGCAGTCAGGCACAGTTCGGTGATGCCGCCGGGCATCATGCCGAGCATCAGTGACAGGTGATCTTCGCCGGCCAGCCAGCCGAGTACCTCGCCCAGCAGGGCAGCGGTGAGCATGGCCAGCAGGGTGAAGGCCAGGACGCGGGCGAGAAAACCCGGCGCGCTGCGGAAGAAGGCCCGGTCGAAATGGCAGCCCAGAGCGCAGCCGATCAGCCACTGGCCGAACTGGCCCAGGCCTGCCGGCAGGCCCAGGTGCAGATCGAAACTGGCGCTGGCCACCGCGCTGGCGACCAGCGGGCCGAGCATCCAGGGATTGGGCTGTTTCAGTCGCCCCCAGAGCAGGGCCAGCAGGGCGCCGGCAGCCAGCAGGCCTGCGAGCCAGGCCAAGTCCACTGGCGCGCGCGCCGGAGCGGGAACGTCCGGCAGGCTCCAGGTGAAGATGGCCGGGATCAGCAGCACCACCAACAGTAGACGCAGGCTGTGCGCGGCAGCCACACGGGCTGGTTGGGCATCGTGGCGCAGCGCCAGGTTGACCATCTCGCTGGCACCGCCAGGCATGCTGGCGAAGAAGGCCGTGGCGCGGTCGACACCGCTGCGGCGCAGGATGGCAATACCGATCAGGCTGAGCAGGGTAGTGCCGATGGCACCCATGACGATGACCGGGAAATGGCTGATGACCTGTTCCAGCACCTCGCTGGTGAAGTGCAGGCCGATCCCGGTTGCAACCAGCCACTGGCCGGCCTTGCGCCCGCCCGGCAGTTCACTGAAGGCGCGGTTGGTCAGGCAGCGCACGAGGATCACTGCCAGCAAGGAGCCGACCATCCACGGCAAAGGCCAGCCGGCGAGGCTGGCCAGGTAACCGCCGACCGCACCGGCCAGCGGCGTTACCCATAGATCACGCGGCAGGGGCATCAGCCTGTGCCTTGATCTGCTTGCGTCGACGCATCCAGCGGATGCCCGGCAGGGCCAGCATCAGTACAACAAGTGCCCACAGTACCAGGGTGATCGGGCTGCCCCACAGGATGCTCAGGTCACCGGCGGAGATCGACAGGGCGCGACGCAGGTTGTCCTCCATCATTTCACCCAGTACGAAGCCGAGGATCACTGCCGAAAGCGGGAAGTCCAGCTTGCGCAAGATATAGCCGAACACACCCAGGGCGATCATCAGGACCAGGTCGAAGGTGGTGCTGTGCACTGCATAGACACCGACCATGCTGATCACGGTGATGGCAGGTACCAGCACCCAGTTCGGCACGCTGAGCATGCGCGAGAACAGGCCGACCAGCGGGATGTTCATCACCAGCAGGATGACGTTGCCGATGAACAGCGAGGCGATCAGGCCCCAGACCACGTCGGGCTGCTGTTCGAACAGCAGCGGGCCGGGCGTGATGTTGTACAGGGTCAGTGCACCGATCATCACTGCCGTGGTGCCCGAACCGGGTACACCAAGGGTCAGCATCGGGATCAGTGAGCCACAGGCCGAGGCGTTGTTGGCCGACTCGGGAGCGGCCAGGCCGCGCAGGTCGCCCTCGCCGAACTTGCCGCTGTCACCCGCCAGGCGTTTTTCGGTCATGTAGGTCATGGCGCTGGCGATGGTTGCGCCGGCACCCGGCAGGACGCCGATGACGAAGCCGGCGACCGAGCTGCGGATCATGGTCCAGAAGGTGAAGCAGTATTCCTTGAAGTTGAACAGCACACGGCCGCTCGCCTTCACGGCTTTCTGGCCGTTGTGGGTGTTTTCCAGCATCAGGAGGATTTCGCTGACGCTGAAGAAACCGATCACCACGATGACGAACTGGATGCCATCGGACAGGCTGACGCTGTCGAAGGTGAAGCGATACACGCCGGTGGTCGAGTCCACGCCGACCGTGGCCAGGGCCAGGCCGATCAGTGCCGAGAGCAGGGTCTTGACCGGCTTGTCGCCGACCATGCCGCCCAGGCAGGCGATGGCGAAGATCATCAGCACGAAGTATTCGGCCGGACCGAAGGCCACTGCCCATTTCGCCAGGATTGGCGCGAACAGCACCACACCGCAGGTGGCAATGATACTGCCGGTGAAGGAACTCACGGCCGACAGCGACAGGGCGATACCCGCCTTGCCCTGACGTGCCAGCGGGTAGCCGTCGAGGGTGGTCATCACCGCAGCAGCATCGCCAGGCACGTTGAGCAGGATGGCGGAAATACGGCCACCGTACTCGCAACCCAGATACACCGCGGCGAGCAGAATCAGTGCGGTTTCCGGCGGCAGGCCAAGGGCGAAGGCCAATGGCAGCAGCAGGGCAACGCCGTTGATCGGGCCCAGGCCCGGCAGCAGGCCGACGATGGTGCCAACGAAGGCACCGAACAATGCAACCAGCAGGTTGGTCGGCCGGGTGGCGACGTCAAAACCCTGCATCAGAAAATGTAATGTATCCATCTCAGCTCTCCACCAACGCTTCGAACACGCCCAGTGGCAGCGGAACGTCTAGCGCATAATCAAACAATGCATACAGCAGCACGCCCATCAGGACGCCGCTAATCAGGCACGGCAGCACACGACCCGTGAACAGCAGACCGAGGACGAAGGTGGCCAGCGCGGTGCTCAGGACGAAGCCCAGGGGCTCGAAGAGAAAGGCGTAAGCCAGCAGGGTGAGGATGCACAAGCCTGCACGCTGCAGCGCTTGGCGGCTGAGCGCCTCAGTCTGCGGACCCGGCTTGAACACCAGCCAGGCGGAACCGGCAGCCATCAGTGCCAGCAGCAGCAGCGGGTAGGCCCTGGGGCCGACAGGGTCGTAGGCGAAGGGGGCCTGGAAGCCCCAGGCGATGACTGCGAGACAGGCGCACAGCAGCAACCAGATCGCAGCGAACAGGCGAACGTACATAACAGTGGTCTCTTGCGTTGGGACAGGATCGAGCGGCGAGGCGCTCAACTACAGGTTCGGCGTTGGGCGACGCCGAACCTGTCGATGCAGTTATTCCTGCATCAGGCCGAATTCACCGGCCAGGGCCTTGTACTCAGCAACCTGCTTGTGAACCAGGGCATCGAGCTCATCACCCGTAACCGACAGTGGCAGCAGGTCACGTTGTTCACGCAGCTTGGCGAACTCTTCGCTGGCCAGCAGGGTGTCGAACTGCTGTTTCCACCAGTTGAACTGCTCGTCGCTGACTTCCGGGCCCATGTAGAAGCCACGGATGACCGGCCAGCTGATGTCGTAGCCCTGCTCCTTGGCAGTGGGGATGTCGGCCAGCTTGCCCGGCAGACGCTCGTCGGACAGCACGGCGAGGATGCGCACTTTCTTCGCTTCCAGCTGCGGGGTGACTTCGCCCAGGCCACTGCTGGTGACCTGGACATGGCCGCCGAGCATGGCAGTGAGGGTTTCGCCGCCGCCTTCGAAGGCGACATAACGCAGGTTTTTCGGGTCGATGCCGGCCAGGCGAGCGATCAGCGCGGTCTGCATCCAGTCCTGGCCGCCGATGGTGGCGCCAGCGCCGAAGACGATGCTGGACGGATCTTTTTTCAGCGCCTGAACCAGGTCGTCGAGGTTTTTGTACGGAGAATCTGCGCGCACGGTGATCGCGCCGTAATCGGTACCGACCGCAGCCAGCCAGCGCACTGCGTTCTCGTCATAGCGACCGAACTTGCCCTGGGCCAGGTTCAGCAGCGAGCCGCTGGAGAAGGCGGTGATGGTGCCCGGATCCTTGGCGCGCTGGGCGACCACGGCGTTGTAGGCCACGGCGCCAACGCCACCGGGCATGTAGGTGACGCGCATCGGCGCCTTGAGCAGGCCTTCATCCTTGAGACCACTCTGGGCAAGCTTGCAGGTCAGGTCGAAACCACCACCGGGTTTGGCCGGGGCGATGCATTCGGGGCGCTTGGGTTCGGCAGCCATCAGTTGGCTGGCGAAGGCGAGGCAGGCAGTCGCCAATGCGGCGCGAGTCAGTACGGATTTCATGATCAGTGATTCCTCGTGAGTCTTGTTGTTGTTTACCAAATCGGCAGGGTGTAGCCGACGATTACACGGTTCTCGTCCGCGTCGCGGGCGAAGTCGGAGCGGAAGCTGGCGTTGCGCACACGTACGTAAAGGTCCTTGAGCGGGCCGTTCTGCACGACGTACTTGAACTCGATGTCACGTTCCCATTCGCCGCCACGGTCATCGGAACCGGCGACGCGAGCATCGTCACCGCGAATGTAGCGGGTCATGAAGGTCAGCCCGGGAACACCGATGCTGGCGAAGTTGTAATCATAGCGGGCCTGCCAGGAGCGCTCGTCGGCGTTGGCGAAGTCATTGATCTGCACGAAGTTGGCCAGGAACGGGTCGCTGCCATCGATGTAGGCAAAGCCGGTGTCGCCGCTCATGTCCTGGAACCCCAGGCCGAACTTGTGCGCGCCCAGGCCGTAGCTGACCATGCCGTTGATGGCGCGGTTGTCGACCTTGCCGGCCTTGGCGGCACCGCTGTCGCGGCTGTAGATCAGGCGCAGGTCGCTGCTCAGGGTACCGGGGCCGATCTTGTGGCTGGTGAGCAGGCCGAGGAAGTGCTGGCGATAGATGTCGTCAAGGTCGGCGAAGTAGTAACGGCCAGTGAGACCGGGAGCGAACTTGTAGTCGACACCGGCCAGATCGAGGTGGTCAGCCTGGATGCCACCGGCAAAGCGACGGTTCTTGCTGTTGAGCACCAGGTCTTCTTCGTCGGTCGAGGCGCGGTCGATGACCTTGTCCAGACGACCACCAGTGAAGGTCAGACCTTCCAGCTCGGAGGAGGTCAGCAGCCCCCCTTCGAAGACTTGCGGCAGCAGGCGGCTGTCGCTGGCCTTGACCACCGGCAGCTCGGGAACATGCGAGCCATAGCGGAACTCGGTGGCGGAGACCTTGACCTTGGCCGTCAGACCTATGCGGCCGAATTCGTCGGCGGAGCGACCGTCGTCATGCACAGGCAGCAGGTCGGTGCCCGTGCGGCCGCGGCCGGAGTCGAGCTTGAGGCCGAGCAGGCCCATGGCGTCCAGGCCGAAGCCGACGGTTCCTTCGGTGAAGCCGGACTGCAGATCGAGGCGAAAGCCCTGGCCCCATTCTTCGCGCTTGTTCTGACCGTCGAACTGACGGAAGTCGCGATTCAAGTAGATATTGGTGGCAGTCAGGCTGGCGGTGCTGTCTTCGATGAAGGCGGCGTTGGCAAGAGGGGCAGCGCCGATAGCGGCGATTGCCAGGCAGAGCAGGCGGACAGGCGGCAGGGCCTGGCGTGAGGCTGCGAGCATCATGTGGTCTCCGTTTTTGTTCTTGTCGCCACTTGGCACCACTGCCAAGTCGCTTGAGCAGGTGGATCGAGCCACCTTGCAATGATGCTATGAGCGCAAGCTTTCACTAGGCTTTCATGGGCGAAAGAATTTCACGGCGCTATTCGCGGCGTTTTGACGAGGCGGGCGAGGCCGTCTGAATTCGCTGCTTTGGCAATTGGGCAATTCACAGCGGCTGCCGGGGCGCTACACTGCGCGCCTTTGACGATGCTGCAGTTGGAGGTAGTGGTGCGGATTCTGCTGGTCGAAGACCATCCGCAATTGGCGGAAAGCGTGGCCCAGGCGCTGAAAGGCGCCGGTTGGACCGTGGACGTTCTGCACGACGGCGTTGCCGCTGACCTTGCGCTTTGCAGCGAAGAGTACGCCTTGGCAATCCTCGATATCGGTCTGCCGCGTCTGGACGGTTTCGCGGTGCTGTCACGCCTGCGTGGCCGTGGCCAGACTCTGCCTGTGCTGATGCTGACTGCGCGCGGCGAGGTCAAGGACCGCGTGCATGGCCTCAACCTCGGCGCCGATGACTATCTGGCCAAGCCCTTCGAGTTGACCGAGCTTGAAGCGCGGGTCAAGGCGCTGTTGCGGCGTAGCGTGCTCGGGGGGGAGCAACTGCAGCGCTGTGGCGATCTGGTCTACGACCTTGGCGCGCGCCGCTTCAGCCTCAAGGGTGAAGCGCTCAGCCTGACCGCGCGCGAGCAGGCCGTGCTGGAGGCGATGATCGCCAGGCCGGGCAGGGTGATGAGCAAGGAGCAGCTGGCGGCGCAGGTATTCGGTCTGGACGAGGATGCCAGTCCGGACGCCATCGAGATCTACATCCATCGCTTGCGCAAGAAGCTCGAGGGCAATGCAGTACGCATCGTCACGTTTCGCGGCTTGGGCTACCTGCTGGAAGCCGTCGAGGCATGAGTCGTGGCGTCAGCTTGCGCGGGCGTTTGCTGCGACGCCTGGCCCTGCTGCTGTCGCTGATCCTGCTGCTGAGCAGTATCAGCGCCTACTGGAGTGCGCGTCGCGCAGCCGACACCGCCTATGACCGTACGCTGCTGGCGTCGGCGCGGGCGGTCGCCGACGGTCTATACGCCGAGGACGGCCGGCTGCGCGCCAATGTTCCCTACGTGGCACTGGATACCTTCGCGTACGACAGTGCCGGGCGCATCTACTACCAGGTGCTCGACCCGCAGGGCAATCAGGTTTCCGGTTACGAGGATCTGCCGCCGCCGCCGCCGGGCACGCCACGCACCGATGATTATCCGGCGCTGGCGCACTTCTACGATGCCGAGTACCGCAATCAGGGCATACGCGTGGTCAGCTTTCTGCAGCCAGTCAGTGATCCACAGCTCAACGGTATTGCCGAAATCCGCGTGGCGGAAACGCAGGGCGCGCGCGAGCGGATGGCCCGTGAACTGTTAGTTGGCACCCTGTGGCGCATGGGCCTGCTGTCGGTCAGCGCGCTGCTGCTGGTGTGGCTGGCCGTGAACCTGGCCTTGCGGCCGCTGGAGGCATTGCGCCGGGAGGTGGCCGAGCGGGCCAGCGACGATCTGCAGCCGCTGCCGGACGGCGATCTGCCCCGTGAGGTGCTGCCGCTGGTGGCAACGCTGAACCAGTTCAACGAGCGCTTGCAGGGGTTGTTCGAGCGCCAGTCGCAGTTCATCGCCGATGCGGCGCATGAGTTGCGTACGCCGCTGGCAGCGCTCAAGGCTCGTATCGCTCTGGGCTTGCGCGCCGAACAGCCCGAGGAGTGGCGCAGCACCTTGGAGCAGGTGGCGCAGCAGGGCGATCGGCTGACGTCGCTGGCCAATCAGTTGCTGTCTCTGGCGCGTATCGAGAGCGGTGCGCGAGCTATCACCGAGGGCGGCGCGCAGCGTATCGATCTCAGCTTGCTGGCGCGTGAGCTGGGCCTGGCCATGGCCCCTCTGGCCCATGCCCGTGGTGTCGCACTGGCGCTGGAGGCTGATCAGCCGGTCTGGATCGACGGCGAGCCGACGCTACTCAACGAACTGTTGAATAACCTGCTGGACAACGCGTTGGCACACACGCCGGCCGGCGGCAATCTGGTTATCCGCGTCCTGGCTCCGGCGCTGCTGGAGGTCGAGGACGATGGGCCGGGGATTCCAGAGGCCGAGCACGAGAAAGTCTTCGAGCGTTTCTACCGGCGCAGCAACCTGGGCAGTGGTGCGGGCCTGGGTCTGGCCATCGTTGGCGAGATCTGTCGTGCTCATCAGGCTCGGGTCAGCCTGCATCAGGTGCAGCCGCATGGTCTGCGGGTGCGTGTCGAGTTTCCGCCTTCAGTGGTTGAGGCTTAGCGGCTGCTGAATTTCCAGCAGGTACTGGGACAGCTTGCCGCTTTCGCGCAGCTGGCGCAGGCCGTGATTGAAACGCTGCATCAGTTCGGCATTGCCGGCTACCTGGCGCGACAGCAGCAGGTGCAGGCTGTCGCTGCGCAGGGGCGTGCGGTGAAAGCTCAGGCGCTGGCGCTCGGCGGCGCTGAATTTCTGATAGAGCAGGTCGAAGCCCACCACCTTGTCCACGGGAAACAGGTCGATACGCCCGGCCAGCAGTTGGCGTAAGCCCTGCTCGTCGCCATTGAGGCGCGTGACCTTGAGTTCGCCGGCGGCTTCGGCGCGTTGGAACGCCTCGCCGTAGTCATAACCACGCGTATCGGCGATGCGCAGGTCACGCAGATCCTCGATAGTGTTCCAGTCAAAGGCATCAGCCTTGCGGTGAAACAGGTAGTAACCGCTTTCGACTACCGGCTCGCTGATATGAAAGCGCTGCTCGCGCTCGGGGTTGGCCAGCCAGACGGCGCTGCCGTCGCGCTGGCCTTGCTCGGCCATCTTCAGTGAGCGTGCCCAGGGGTGAAACTCCCATTGCACGTCTATTCCCTGCAGTGCAAACGCCTCGACCACGATGCGCGAGGCCACTCCATGGTGGGGCAGGGTTTCACCGAGGTAGGGTGGCCACTCGCCGTTGGTCAGGCGTACCTGTTCGGCGGCCTGGGCGCTGCCGAACAACAGGGCGAGCAGGAGAAATGCATGACGCATGGCTCTACGTCCTTGAGCGAATGACTCGAGTGTAGAGGCATTTTGTGACCTGCATCCCTGTAGATCACCCTTCGGGCCGTCGCGCCGCGACGTCAAGAAGTGTTCCCGACAATTTTTTGCCATCCGTGGCGAGGCGCTTTTACTGCAGCATGCTCATGGCCGCTTCCATGGCGGCGGAAAGGTCTTCGTCGGCCTGCATGTCGACCTGTGGGTCCAGGCCGAGCTTGGCGAACGCCGGCACCTTGCTCCAGTCCAGCTGGGTGTAGGGGTGCTCGCTACCCAGGTAGCTCTGCAGCGTGGCGACCTGGACGATATCGACGTAATCGACCTTGGCCGAGTCGCGCGTGAAGTCCAGGTACTGGCTCGGCACGATGGCGATGGGCTCGGGAAATTCCCAGGTGCGCAGGATCTTGTCGCCGATGATCGGATGGATCTGCTCAATCACGTGGTTGAGGCTGATGGAGTCGGCCAGCAGCTCATTGTGCTCTTCGGCGTAGGTGAGGATCGGCAGTACGCCGATCTGGTGCACCAGGCCGGCGAGGGTCGCCTGGTCGGGCATCAGGCGAGTGTAGTGACGGCACAGCACGTGGCAGATACCGGCGATCTCGGTGCTCTTGTTCCACACCTCGCGCATCTTGCGGTCGACCACGTCGCTGGTGGCCTGGAACATCTGCTCCATGGCCAGGCCGGTGGCCAGGTTGCAGGTGTAGTTGATGCCCAGACGGCTGACGGCCATCTGCAGGTCGGTGATTTCCTTGTTGCTGCGCAGCAGGGGGCTGTTGACCACCTTGATGATGCGCGCGGTCAGGGCGGCGTCGTTGCCGATCACCTTGCTGATCTGCGGGATGCCCACGTCCGGATCTTCCGCGGCCTCACGAACCTTCAGCGCCACCTCGGGCAGGGTGGGTAGCACCAGTTCATCGTTCTCGATGGCGTGGATCAGTTCCTGTTGGACTTTTTCGGCAAGCTTGCTCATGAAATGGCTCTCTTAGGCGATCCGATGCGGCGCCAGGGAAGTTTAGTCAGCGCTGGATTTCCTGGTCGGCATCCAGCTGATAAGGCAGGTCGAGCAGGGTCAGTGTCGGGCCGTCGCTGCTGCCGAGATGGATGCGACCATCGTGTTGCGCATCCTCTTGCAGTACCGCAAGCAGCTCGACGGCATCGCCGGTTTGGGCGGCCAACACCACTTCTCCAACGCTGGAGCCATGAACCGGGGAGAACAATTCGACGCCGACGGCCGGTAGCTCGGCAGCGACCAGGCGCAGGCGCTGCAGGCGACGCTTCAGTTTGCCCAGGTACTGCATGCGCGCGATGATTTCCTGGCCGGTGTAGCAGCCTTTCTTGAAACTCACGCCGCCCAGGGCTTGCAGGTTGATCATCTGCGGGATGAACAGCTCACGGGTGGCGCCGAACACCTGGCCCACGCCGGCGCGAACCTGAGCCAGCAGCCAGTCGTTCAGTGGTGCCTGCGGCAGTTGTGCGGCCAGGCGGCTATGCAGCCGCTCGGCGTCGGCTGCTGGCGCCCACAGCTCGGCACGGCCGTCGCTCAGGCGTACCGCCAGCAGCGTGCCGGCGCTGGCCAGAGAATCACTGGCATCGCTCAGCTGCAGGCCAAGTTCGCTCAGTACGGCGTCGCCACCCGCCAGGCCGAAGCGCACCCAGGCGCTACTCTCGTCGCTGAGCTTGGATTTGGAGAACACCGCGTATTTCTGCAAGTCGGCTTGCTGCGGCTCGATCAGTTCGCGTGCCATGGCCAGCAGGTAGCCATCTTCCTGCGGGACGATGCGAAAGCTCGACAGCATGCGGCCCTTGGGCGTGCAGCGGGCGCCAAGGCTGGACTGGCTGGCATTCAGGTAGTTGAGGTTGCAGGTCACTTGGCCCTGCAGGAACTTGGCTGCGTCCGCGCCGCGTACTGCGAGCAGGCCTTCGTGATCGAGGCGGGTGAAGTAAGCGCTATCGGCCATGGTGCAAATCGAGTCACTGAATAGAAGGACAGGGGCGTCATCATAGTGGGCGTGGCAGGGGCTTGTCAGCGCAATTGCGCAGTGTCGCGGTGAACAGTTGGGCAATTCGCCGTTATACTGCCGCCCTCGTTCGAGGAGTCCGTTGCATGGTTGAGCAAAGTGAACTGAATCGCCTGTTCTGGCATAGCCGTCGTGGCATGCTGGAGCTGGACGTACTGCTGGTGCCTTTCGTCCAGGAGGTATACCCGACCCTGGATGCCGAGAACCAGGCGCGCTATCGCAAGCTGCTGGAGTGCGAAGATCAGGACATGTTCGGCTGGTTCATGCAGCGCGGCGAGCCTGAGGACGCCGACCTGCGCCACATCGTGCGCATGATCCTGGATCGTGTCCAACCCAAGTGATGTCTTCGAGTGCCATTGGCAGCCCTCTCGCTGGCTGCTGAGGCTCTATCTGTCGGTCCTGGCGCTCGCCCTGTTGGCGCCCTGGCTGGCCGACATTCCCCTCTGGTCGAAACTGCTGTCGCTTGCGGCGTGCCTGCTGCATGCGAGCTGGGTATTGCCGCGGCATATGCTGCTGACCGCTCCGCAGGCTGTCACCGGCTTGCGTCGTGATGCCTTTGGCTGGCATCTGTACAGTGCCGCCGCGGGCTGGCAAGCGGTGCAGCTGCGCCCTGACAGCCTGGCCTTGCCGCTGCTGGTGGTGTTGCGCTATCGCTTGCCGGGCCAACGCCTCAGTCGCGGGGCGTGCGTGCCGCGTGACGCGCTGGCGCCCGAGCAGCACCGGCGCCTGCGTTTGCGTCTGAAGTTCAGCCGGCGTCGCTGGGCGCAGCCTGGGGCGTCGGCGTCAGGATAGTGTCTCGGGCTTCGGCCAGTTGCTCCGGGTAGTCGAGGGTGTAGTGCAGGCCGCGGCTTTCGTGGCGCTGCATGGCTGAACTGATGATCAGCTCGGCGACCAGGGCGAGGTTGCGCAGCTCGATCAGGTCGCGACTGACTTTATAGTTCGAATAGAACTCATCGATCTCGTCCAGCAGCAGTCGTACGCGATGCTGTGCCCGTTGCAGGCGTTTGTTGGTGCGCACGATACCGACGTAGTCCCACATGAACCGGCGCAGCTCGTCCCAGTTGTGGGCGATGATCACGTCTTCGTCCGAGTCGGTGACCTGGCTGGCATCCCAGCAAGGCAGGCCGCTCGGCATGCTCACGCTGTCCAGTTGATCGGTGATGTCGGCGCAGGCGGAGCGGGCGTAAACGAAGCACTCCAGCAGCGAGTTGCTGGCCATGCGATTGGCACCATGCAGGCCGGTGAAGCTGGTCTCGCCAATGGCGTACAGGCCAGGCACGTCGGTGCGACCATGTTGATCGACCACCACGCCGCCGCAGGTGTAGTGCGCAGCAGGGACCACCGGAATGGCTTGCTTGGTGATGTCGATGCCGAAGCTCAGGCAGCGCTCGTAGACGGTGGGGAAGTGACTCTTGATGAACTCTGCGGGTTTGTGGCTGATGTCCAGGTAGACGCAGTCTATCCCCAGGCGCTTCATCTCGTGGTCGATGGCGCGGGCAACGATGTCGCGCGGTGCCAGTTCAGCGCGCTCATCGAAGCGCTGCATGAAGCGCTCACCGTTGGGCAGCTTGAGCAGGCCGCCTTCGCCGCGTACGTCCTCGGTGACCAGGAAGCTCTTGGCCTGCGGGTGATAGAGGCAAGTGGGGTGAAACTGGTTGAATTCCAGGTTGCCTACGCGGCAGCCGGCGCGCCAGGCCATGGCGATGCCGTCGCCGCAGGCGCCATCCGGATTGCTGGTGTAGAGGTAGACCTTGGCGGCCCCGCCCGTGGCGAGAATCACGAAGCGGGCGTTGAACGTGTCCACTTCGCCCTGCGCTCGGTCCAGTACATAGGCGCCCAGGCAACGCTCGCCGTCGAGGCCCAGTTTGCGCTCGGTGATCAGGTCCACCGCTACGCGTTGCTCCAGTAACTCGATGTTCGGGCGCTGTCGCGCCTGCTCCAGCAGCGTATTGAATATCGCTGCGCCGGTAGCGTCGGCTGCGTGAATGATGCGTCGGTGGCTGTGGCCGCCTTCGCGGGTGAGATGGAACTCGAAGCCACCGTCTTCGCGCGCGGTTTCATCGTCACGAGTAAAGGGAACGCCCTGGTCGATCAGCCACTGGATGGCTTCACGGCTGTGTTCTACCGTGAAGCGCACGGCGTCCTCGCGGCACAGGCCGGCGCCTGCATCGAGGGTGTCGGCGACGTGGGATTCGACCGTGTCGGTATCGTCCAGTACCGCCGCCACACCCCCTTGCGCCCAATAGGTCGAGCCATTGGCCAGGTTGCCTTTGCTCAAGACCGCGATGCGCAAGTGGGTAGGCAGGGTGAGGGCTAGGGTCAGGCCGGCGGCGCCGCTGCCGATAACCAGAACGTCGTGCTGGAAGTGTTGGCTCATGTCCGAGTTCCGCGTGAAAGCGAGCCCTAGTATATAGAGAGGGGCGGCGGCACAATAGGTGGCTTATGACCGACTGCAGTGCTCGGGAACTTTCTTAGTCGTTAAGGTTCCATAGAGGGTCGCCCATATAAGGGAGAGCGCTTGCGCGTGCCTGCATCCGAAGTAAGCGGAGGGTGTGGAAATGAGCGGCGATAAGATTATTTGCGCACGCGAAAAAAGTTTCGTTTGCGCCATTCCTGGCAGAGAAAAGAAATCTCTGCGGGAAGCTTGCTTGGAGGGGAGAACTTTTGCGTAAGGCCCGAGTCTATCTTGGCAAGCTGATTCGCTTTTGGGCGCAGGCCTCCTTCAAGCCATATGAGGAGAGTGCATGCTAACCCAGGAAGATGATCAGCAGCTGGTCGAGCGAGTGCAGCGTGGTGACAAGCGCGCCTTCGATCTGTTGGTGCTGAAGTATCAGCACAAGATCCTCGGTTTGATCGTGCGATTCGTGCACGACACCCACGAGGCTCAGGATGTCGCTCAGGAAGCGTTTGTCAAAGCTTACCGAGCGCTTGGAAACTTTCGCGGTGACAGTGCGTTCTATACATGGCTGTACCGCATCGCCATCAACACGGCGAAGAATTATCTGGTATCCCGCGGTCGGCGGCCGCCAGATAGTGATGTCAGTAGCGATGACGCGGAGTTCTACGACGGCGACCACGCCCTCAAGGACATCGAGTCACCGGAGCGGGCATTGCTGCGCGACGAGATCGAGGCCACTGTGCATCGAACCATCGCCCAGCTGCCGGACGATTTGCGCACTGCTCTGACTTTGCGCGAGTTCGAAGGTCTGAGTTACGAGGACATTGCCAGCGTCATGCAATGTCCGGTAGGTACGGTACGTTCGCGGATCTTCCGCGCACGTGAAGCAATTGATAAGTCCCTGCAACCTCTGTTGCAGGACGCCTAAGGCAGCGGCGACAGCCAAGAGAGGTACGCCATGAGTCGTGAAACCCTGCAGGAATCGCTGTCCGCGGTGATGGATAACGAAGCGGACGAACTGGAACTGCGGCGTGTGCTCGCAGCCAGCGAGGAAGGCGAGCTGCGTGGCACCTGGTCACGCTATCAGATCGCCCGTGCAGCCATGCACCGTGAGTTGTTGGTGCCGCAATTGGACATCGCTTCTGCGGTCTCCGCAGCGCTAGCCGACGAGGCAGCGCCGGCCCGCAAGACGCCAATCTGGCGTAGTGTCGGGCGAGTGGCAGTGGCTGCATCGGTGACCGTTGCAGTGCTGGCGGGTGTGCGTTTCTACAATCAGGATGATTTGGCCGGCGCCCAACTGGCCCAGCAGGATGCTTCCCCGGTGCTCTCGGTGCCGCAGGTGCAAGGTCCTGCACTGCTGGCTGGTTACAACAGCAGCGAGGAAGTCGGCGAGCCAGCCAAGATTGGCACTGCCAGCTGGCATGAGCAGCGCCTGCCGAGCTACCTGCGTCAGCATGCGCAGGAAGCCGTGATGGGTTCAGGTGAAACTGCTCTGCCCTATGCTCGGGCTGCCAGCTTGGAAAACCGCTAAGCGCTGAGGAGTCACATGCGCGCGATTCCCCTCTACCTTCTCGGCGGTCTGCTGGCGTTGCCAGTACAGGCTGCCGAGGTGCAGGACTTGCTCGGACGCCTCGCTGCGGCTGAGCGTCAACAAAGCTTCCAGGGTACGTTCATCTATGAGCGCAACGGGAGTTTCTCCACCCACGCCGTTTGGCATCGTGTGGAGGAGGGGGGCGACGTTCGCGAGCGCCTTCTGCAGCTCGACGGTCCTGCCCAGGAAGTGCTGAAAGTCGACGGTCAGGCGCAGTGCGTCACCGGCGCTCTGGCCGATGAGATCAGCGAAGGGCAGGCATGGCCTGCTCGCCAGCTTGATGCCGAGCAGTTGAGCAACTGGTACGACATTCGCGTCGCGGGTCAATCGCGCATCGCCAACAGGCCGGCGGACGTGCTGGTGCTGGCTCCCAAGGATCAGCACCGGTATGGCTTCGAGTTGCATCTTGATCGGGAAACCGGTCTGCCGTTGAAGTCCCTGATGCTGAATGAGCGCGGTCAGCTTCTGGAGCGTTTTCAGTTCGCCCAGCTGGATGCCACGGCGCCTGCCGAAAATGCGATGCAGCCGAGTTCCGCTTGCGTTCCGGTGCGTTTTCGTCAGGCTGATAGCATGGCTGAGGGTAGTTGGCGATCGGACTGGTTGCCGCCAGGTTTCACCCTGATCACTGCGCAGTTGCGCCATGGGCCTTCCCCGGATGATTCCGTCACCTATTTGATGTACGGCGATGGTCTGGCTCGATTCTCGGTTTTTCTCGAGCCGCTGAAAGGTAGCGTTGTCGAAGATGCACGCAGCCAGCTTGGGCCGACCGTCGCCGTTTCGCGGCGCATGAGCACCGATTCCGGTGATGTGATGGTTACCGTAGTGGGTGAAATTCCTCTGGGTACTGCCGAACGCATTGCCTTGTCCATGCGTGCGGGAGTGCCTGCACAGGCTAGCCAATGATCGAAGAGCAGGGGCGTGTAGTGGCGCTCGAGCCCGGCGCCGTCTGGGTCGAAACGCTACGCAAGAGCACCTGCTCGAGTTGCTCGGCCAATGCGGCCTGCGGTCAAGGTCTGATGGACCACCTGGGTGTTGGTCGACAGCGCGGTTACGTTCGCGCGCTCAGTCAGAAGCAGCTGGCAGTGGGCGATACCGTGGTTATCGGTGTGCGCGAAGACCTGCTGGTGCGTAGTTCGCTTCTGGTTTATCTGCTTCCTCTTCTTGGTCTGTTCGCCGCGTCGCTGCTGGCGGACGGTCTCGGTCTGTCTGAGCCTCTGGTGATTGTCGCCGGCCTGAGTGGTCTGTTTGTCAGTTGGCTGCTGGTTCGTTGGCGCGCTGCTCGTGTCGCCGAGAACCCCTCGTTGCAACCCGTTGTCCTACGTACGCTGCTGGCGCCGTTGCCAGTGGCGGGTTGAGTGTGTCCGAGTTTTACATGGGGAGTCGTAGTACGATGAGAAAACTCAAGTCCATTGCGCCGCTGCTGGCAGTTGCCCTGCTCTGGGGGCAAAGTCTGTTGGCCCAGGCCAGCCTGCCTGATTTCACCAATCTGGTAGAGGAAGCCTCGCCTGCGGTAGTCAATATCAGTACCCGCCAGAAGATGCCTGAGCGCGCGGTTGCCGGTCAGCCGGGGCTGCCTGATCTCGAGGGCTTGCCTCCGATGTTCCGCGAGTTCTTCGAGCGCAGCATTCCGCAGGCTCCGCGCAATCCCGGTGGTCGCCAGCGTGAGGCGCAGTCGCTGGGCTCTGGATTCATCATCTCGCCGGACGGCTACATCATGACCAACAATCATGTGGTCGCCGACGCCGACGAGATCATCGTGCGTCTATCCGATCGCAGTGAGCTCGAAGCCAAGCTGGTGGGTGCCGATCCGCGTAGCGATGTCGCGCTGCTCAAGGTCGAGGGCAAGGATTTGCCCGTGGTGCGTCTGGGCAAGGCTGATGATCTGAAGGTCGGTGAGTGGGTGCTGGCCATCGGTTCGCCGTTCGGCTTCGATCACTCGGTAACAGCCGGCATCGTCAGCGCCAAGGGGCGTAACCTGCCGAGCGACAGCTACGTGCCGTTCATTCAGACCGACGTGGCGATCAATCCGGGTAACTCCGGTGGCCCGCTGTTCAACCTGCAAGGTGAAGTCGTTGGGATCAACTCGCAGATCTTCACCCGTTCCGGTGGCTTCATGGGCTTGTCTTTCGCTATCCCGATGGAAGTGGCCATGCAGGTGGCCGATCAGCTCAAGGCTGACGGCAAGGTCACTCGCGGCTGGCTCGGTGTGGTGATTCAGGAAGTGAACAAGGATCTGGCCGAGTCCTTTGGTCTGGACAAGCCGGCTGGTGCGCTGGTCGCCCAGGTGCTGGAAGATGGTCCAGCGGACAAGGGCGGTCTGCAGGTCGGCGACGTCATCCTCAGCCTCAATGGTAAGCCGATCATCATGTCGGCAGATCTGCCGCACCTGGTCGGTGGCCTGAAGCCGGGCGAGAAGGCCGAGCTGGATGTCGTGCGTGATGGTTCGCGCAAGAAGCTCAACGTCACCGTCGGTACGCTGCCGGAGGAAGGCCAGGAGCTGGCGTCATCCGACTCGGCGCAGGGTGGCGAGCGTAGCAACAACCGTCTAGGCGTCACCGTAGTGGAGCTGACCGCCGAACAGAAGAAAGGTCTCGACCTGAAAGGCGGTGTGGTGGTCAAGGAAGTGCTCAACGGCCCTGCTGCCATGATCGGCCTGCGTCCGGGTGACGTGATCACTCATCTGAACAACCAGGCCATCGACTCCACCAACACCTTCAGTCAGGTGGCGCAGGAACTGCCGAAGAATCGTTCGGTGTCCATGCGTGTGCTGCGTCAGGGGCGTGCCAGCTTCATCACGTTCAAGTTGGCTGAGTAATACCGGCAACACTGAAGAGGGGCGCTTTCAAGCGCCCCTCTTCGTATCTGCCCTGCGCTGCGCGGACGTGACGCGGTGGCGAGGGATCGGGTACAATCCGCGGCTATTTTCGGCAAGCGTCTTGCCCGTGCCCTCTTCGAGTGTTGATCTGTGAGTGACCTGAGTCATATCCGCAATTTTTCCATCATTGCCCACATTGACCACGGCAAGTCCACCTTGGCTGACCGTTTCATTCAAATGTGCGGCGGCCTCACCGCGCGTGAAATGGAGGCGCAGGTCCTGGATTCCATGGACCTGGAGCGTGAGCGCGGTATCACCATCAAGGCCCACAGCGTCACGCTTCACTACAAGGCGCAAGACGGCAAGACCTACCAACTGAACTTCATCGATACCCCCGGGCACGTCGACTTCACCTATGAGGTCAGCCGTTCCCTGGCCGCCTGCGAAGGCGCGCTGCTGGTGGTCGATGCCGGTCAGGGCGTCGAGGCGCAGTCGGTCGCCAACTGCTACACCGCCATCGAGCAGGGCCTGGAGGTCATGCCGGTGCTGAACAAGATGGACCTGCCGCAGGCCGATCCGGATCGCGTCAAGGACGAGATCGAGAAGATCATCGGCATCGACGCCACTGACGCGGTGGCGTGCAGCGCCAAGAGCGGCATGGGCGTGGACGAGGTGCTCGAGCGCCTGGTGCATACCATCCCCGCGCCGGTCGGCGAGATCGATGCGCCGCTGCAGGCGCTGATCATCGACTCCTGGTTCGATAACTACCTGGGCGTGGTGTCGCTGGTGCGCGTGCGCCAGGGGCGTGTGAAGAAGGGCGACAAGATTCTGGTCAAGTCCACCGGCAAGGTGCACCTGGTCGACAGCGTCGGCGTCTTCACCCCGAAACACACCGCGACTGCCGATCTCAAGGCGGGTGAGGTGGGCTTCATCATAGGCAGCATCAAGGATATTCACGGTGCGCCGGTCGGTGACACCCTGACCCTGTCCTCGACGCCTGAGGTCGAAGTGCTGCCTGGCTTCAAGAAGATCCAGCCGCAGGTCTACGCGGGTCTGTTCCCGGTCAGCTCCGATGATTTCGAAGACTTCCGCGATGCTCTGCAGAAGCTGACCCTGAACGACTCGTCGCTGCAGTACGCGCCGGAGAGCTCCGATGCGCTGGGCTTCGGCTTCCGTTGCGGCTTCCTCGGCATGCTGCACATGGAAATCATCCAGGAGCGCCTGGAGCGCGAGTACGACCTGGACCTGATCACCACTGCGCCGAGCGTGATCTACGAGATCGAACTCAAGACCGGTGAAACCATCACCGTCGACAACCCCTCCAAGCTGCCGTACGCCGCGGCGGTCGCCGATTTCCGCGAGCCGATCGTCACCGCGACCATCCTGGTTCCGCAGGAGCATCTGGGTAACGTCATCACTCTGTGCATCGAGAAGCGTGGCGTACAGCGCGACATGCAGTTCCTCGGCAGCCAGGTGCAGGTGCGTTACGACATGCCGATGAACGAAGTGGTGCTGGACTTCTTCGACCGCTTGAAGTCCACCAGCCGCGGTTATGCGTCGCTGGACTATCATTTCGATCGCTACCAGTCTGCCAATCTGGTCAAACTGGACGTACTGATCAATGGTGACAAGGTCGATGCCCTGGCATTGATCGTGCACCGTGATAACGCAGCCTATAAAGGGCGTGCGTTGACCGAGAAGATGAAGGAACTGATTCCTCGGCAGATGTTCGATGTGGCGATCCAGGCAGCCATTGGCGGCCAGATCATCGCGCGGACCACTGTCAAGGCGCTCAGAAAGAACGTACTGGCCAAGTGTTACGGTGGCGACGTGAGCCGTAAGAAGAAG
>Ga0070754_10000450_pt1 | contig 38386 bp, 53 predicted proteins | sample VirMetDEL_Sep_01_FD_75181 | JGI IMG/M metagenome (GOLD analysis project Ga0070754, IMG submission 75181) | Aqueous microbial communities from the Delaware River and Bay under freshwater to marine salinity gradient to study organic matter... | ecosystem: Environmental > Aquatic > Marine >...
CGTCTTCGTGTAAACCACTACTATGACCTCTTGGTCCTCCTGATTTAAAATGATAAGCTGGTCTTGGGTCAACTTCTCTTGCTCCATATTCATTCATTTCACCAGCAAATCCACCTTCATCCCAACCATTACCACCGTAAGAATCTGTTGGTCCATAAGAGTCAAAACCTCTAGCGTCTGGATTATTAAATGATGGTGTATCTAAGTAATCAGCGTTTCTACTATACCTTCCAGCGTCACCTTTCATTCCACTACGAACAAATCTTCCTTTATTATCTGTAGAATAATAAGAGTCCATAGGACCTTGTGAATCATCAAAACCTCCAGCGTATGGGTTGTAAAATGATGTGTCATCAAAATCACCAGCACCCATATCCATAATTTCTTCATCTAATTCACCATCTTCCAATACTTGAACTTCTTTACCACCTTTCATATAAGTTTGTATGGGTTCATTAAATTTAGTTAATTCTTTTTCTTCACTCATTTCAGTTACTTTTGCAGTATCTCCTGTTGTATCAATTTCTACATTTCCAGCATTATCTACATCAGATGTAACTTTTTCTATAAAAGATTCTTTTTCTCCAGGATTTTTTAAATCATAAGTTGTAGTGGTTGACTGAGTTGTTGTTTGTTCACCCAAAACTTTACTACTCAAAGCTTGTAACTGTCTGTCATCAAACTTTAAAAGGGTTTCAATATTGAACCCTTCTTTAACTAATTTAGATAGTGTGTCTATTTTATTAAATTTTTTCATGTTTTTCTGTTTCATTTGTAGTTAAAATTAAATCTCTAGAATATAATTTGTCAGTAACAGATTCTATAGTTTCACCAAATCTAAAAACTAATCTAGAACTATCCATATTTTCTTCATCATATTTTTCCCAACCTAAAGCAATGACATCATCAATAGCGTCAGTAAATGAAAAATAATCAGAATTTTGAACTAATTCAAATTCTAAACCTTCTTTTGAAAGTACACCGACTTTTTCAATGTACTCAATATCAGGTGGTAGTGGTTTTCCAAGTGCTGGGACAGAATCCCAATCTGGTCCCCAAATATCTGTTAAGTTTGAAGAAAATATAAATTCGTATACGTAGTTACCTCTAAAGTTAGAACCTAAACCATTAATGTATACTAATTTCATATTATATAATTCTACCAGTTGTTGATATTTCTACCAAATTATTATTTCTTTTAAAAACTAAACCACCTCTTTTATTTTTACCTATAAAATTAAATTCTCTATTTTCTTTTAAGAAATTTTTAGTTGTAATTTCTTGTTCATAAGAACTAAAAGAAGATTCCAATAATCTATTTCTTTTTATTTGATTAACACTTTCTTTTAAAAAATTATCTTTAAATGAGTTAATTCTTTGTTTTCTTTTTTGTTCTTGTAATCTTTTTTGTTTCTTTTCTCTAGGTGTAAGTTCAAAGTATTTTTTAAGTGTTTTACCAACGAAACTTTCATTGAAAATGTCAGCTACAGCATCAATAGCGTCAACATCCTCAACTTCTCCACTAAAATTTAATGTATCTTCTTCATTAACATCTATATCTGTTTTAATAGTTACTGGATGCATTTTACCACTTCCTTTAGGAAATTCAAATACTTTTTTACCTTTGTCTCTAGCTTCATCTGCAGCTAATACAAAAGCATTTTCGTCCATTTCTTTTTCTTCGTTGAATACTCTATCCGCAGCTCTTTGTCCAAATCCAATTGCCGCCATTCTAGCTAGTGCTCCTAAATTTTCATTAGTTTCTTCTTCATAATCATCACCCATCATTTCTTCAGCCAATTCTGTTTCTAAATCTAATTCTTCATCACCCATATCTAATTCTTCTTCACCAGATAAATCAACATCAAATTCTCCTTCTTCAGTATAATCAACATCTTCATCTTCAAATTTACTTACAATTTCATCTCTATCATCTGTAGTTAACTTTTCTAAATCTACAGCAGATATAACTGAATTAAGTACGTATTTAATAATGTCAGCTGTCATTTCTGGTTCTGATAATTCTCTTAACTTTTGACCTAACTTTCCAGTTAATTTTTGTATAGCTTTTGTTGCATCATCATCATCTTCAGACATTTCACCTTCTACTTCAGTGTCCATTTCAATTTCAGTATCACCACCCATGTCAAAATCGGTATCAACATCTAATTCTTCATCACCAGTTCCTAAATCCATAGTATCTGAAATACTTAAATCCGTATCATCTTCTTCTGATTTTGGTTGTTTAAGTACAAATTTTTTATCTTCCTCTTGTTCCCCAATTAAATTTAATTGTCTACCATTATTATAACTTTCATTAATAGGTTTCATTAATAAATTAAGTTTCTTTAAAGCTTCTGCATAAGAATTGAATGTATATCTTGAATTGTTTCTCATACCATTAAGATATGTAAATCCTTTACTTCCTTCCTTTAAGATTAGGTATTGTGAATTTTCTCTGATAATTCCATACCTGTTTCCGTCAGCTGCTTTTATACTATACTCTAATGAAGCTGTTTTATGGTCTTTGGTTTTTTTTGTAATACCATAATTAGCTATTTCCATTATTCTTTGGAGTTTTTTATCTAATGGAAGTTTTTCACTCCCTATTGGTTTTAAATCTGCCATTTTTTGTTATTTTAATTATTTTTTTTATTTTAACTTTGTAAATAACCCATACCGATTAATGTATAAGGGCTAGATGGGTTTATTGTGTTTCCACTGTATGTTGCTCTTTGTGCGTTACCGTCTGGGTCTAAACAAGTTCTACAATCACAAGTAAAACAAGCGTTTGTTAATGTGCCACCGATATTCTTTATTACTATATCTAAAGAATTACCATCAGTAATGTTAACTGTAGCTCCGTTTATAATTAAACCAGTTACATTACCACCAGTAGCAACAACAGAAGTACAAGTTTTACCTGTTAAATCACCACCACCACTTAAAAACGGTTGTATTCCCGTTCCACAATACAATTCTTCTCCAAAAGATAATCCAGCGTAATTTGCCATAATAAATTTATTTTTTTATATAAATATTAACTCCAATAGAAAAAAAACTATTCTAATCCAAACTTAGAGTCAAATCAAGTACTTTATTTTTTAAATCAAATAGTTTTTTAATATAACCACTTCTTCTTAAAAATTTAAAGGTTAGATTCTCATCAGAATACTCACCCCCTTCTTCTAACCCACTACTTCTAAATTTTTTAAGTTTTGTTTTAATTTTTTCTATTAATTCTAATATTTCATTTGGTGATTTTTGATATGCTTCATGATGAATGGAATCAATTATTTCCATCCACCCTTGTGATTTTTCTAATATTTTATCAACATCTACTTCTATTTTAGTTTTACTAGGTTCTACAATCCATTCATTGTATAATACAGAATAAACACCAGTAGAATGGTGTACTTCATCTATATCTTGAGCATATACCTCAACCTCATAACCCTTAACTTCGATATCATGTGAAGCGTTCCAAAGATTTTTTTTAGTATTTAATATATTTTTAACTAAATCCACATTTTCATCAATTGATTCATAATCAATTAATAAATGTAAATCTATATCTGAAAATTTAGACCAATTATAATTACAAATACTTCCAGTTATTGTAATATCAGCAATATCACATTGTTTAGTGTCAACGTCACAATCTAAATTATCAATATCTATGAAATCCAAGAAATCATTAGCTATAAGCAAAAGTTTATCCCGAACTTCTTTTCTTAGAACATAATTTTTATTTTTGTCTAAGGTCCAAATTTCGGGATTTAAACTTTTTTTCTGATTAAAACTTTTTAAAATTCTATCCGCTAGGTTCATACCTATAAATACTTCACTTTAACGTAAGTTAATCAAGTAATTTATATTTGTACTTTTTTGTTATCTCTTTATTGAAATAAACACCTTGGCTTTTAGCTATTCTTAATCCAGCAGCTACATCATCGGGAACATCTTCGTACTCGTATTTTCTGCCACCATTAAACTCAATTATGAGTAATTTGGTTTTTTTATTATAAATCGAACCTTTTATATTAGATGATTTATATTGATTGATAATTCTATCACCACTATATACTTCTGATAGTACTCCCATATTATTTCACCTCCTCAAATTCTACATCCGTAGTTTCTTCTTGATTATTCTCAGTATTTTGAGTTCCTTCTGTTTGTTGATATAATTTAGTTGAGATTGTCTGCCATTCCTTATTTAAATTTTCCAACAACATTGACATATTATCCATGTCTTCATTTTTGTGAGCTTCTTTAAGTTCATCCAAACACTTATTTAGTTTAGTTGTGTCATCTTCATTTAATTTATCACCAAACTCTTTCATCTGTTTTTCAGTTTGGAAAATCATAGTATCAACTTCATTCAACTTTTGAATTTTGTTTTTCTTTTCTTCATCTTTAGCTGAATTTTCTTTTGCTTCCATTTTCATTCTTTCTATTTCTTCATCAGATAAACTACTTCCAGACTCAATCTTAATTTTCTGTGATTTTCCTGTTCCTTTATCATTTGCACTTACATTTATAATACCATTAGCATCAATGTCGAAAGTTACTTCAATTTGTGGAATACCTCTAGGGGCTGGTGGAATGTCTGTTAATTGGAATCTTCCTAATGTTCTGTTATCTACAGCCATTGCACGTTCTCCTTGTAATACGTGAATATCTACTGATGGTTGATTATCCGAAGCTGTGGAAAATACTTGTGACTTAGACGCTGGTATTGTAGTATTAGCATCAATTAATTTAGTCATAACACCACCCATAGTTTCGATACCTAAAGATAATGGTGTAACATCTAATAAGACAACATCATTTATATCACCAGATAAAACTCCTCCTTGAATTGCAGCTCCCATAGCAACTACCTCATCTGGATTAACACCTTTAGATGGTTTTTTATTAAAGAATTTTTCTACAGATTCTTGAATAATTGGTATTCTAGTTGACCCCCCAACCAAAATAACATCATCAATATCGTTTATTGTTAATTTAGCATCTTTAAGTGCTTTTTCACATGGTTTAATACTTCTATCAACCAAATCTTTAACCATAGATTCAAATTTAGAACGTGATAAGGTAAGAACCAAATGTTTAGGTCCTGTAGAATCAGCAGTTAAGTAAGGTAGATTAATCTCAGTACTTGGGGATGAGGACAATTCTACTTTTGCTTTTTCAGAAGCCTCTTTAATTCTTTGTAATGCCATAGTATCTTTACTAATATCAATACCATTTTGTGATTTAAATTCATCCATAACCCAGTCCATTATGGTTTCATCAAAATTATCACCACCTAAGTGAGTATCACCGTTTGTGGACAAAACTTCAAATACACCATCTCCAATTTCCAGAACTGACACATCAAAAGTTCCACCACCCAAGTCATAAACAACAACTTTTTTATCCTTATCATCTTCTAAACCATAAGCTAATGAAGCTGCGGTTGGTTCATTAATAATTCTTAAGACATTTAATCCTGCAATTTCTCCAGCTTCCTTAGTAGCATTTCTTTGTGAATCATTAAAGTAAGCTGGTACTGTAATTACTGCATCTGTAACTGTTTCACCTAAATACTCTTCAGCTGTTTTCTTTAGATTTTGTAATACAACAGCAGAAATTTCTTGTGGAACATACTTAGTATCTTCTATTTCTATACCAATACCATCATTGTCTATTTTTGATACTTTATAAGGCATTTTAGTAGCTTCTTTTTTAATTTCTGAGTACTTACTACCCATAAATCTTTTTACAGAGTATATTGTTTTTTCTGGATTAGTTACAGCTTGCCTTTTAGCTGGGTCACCAACTAATCTTTCTCCTTTATTTTTAAAAGCTACAATAGATGGTGTTGTTCTTTGACCTTCACCATTAACGATAACTTTAGGTTCGTTGCCTTCTACTACAGCAACACATGAATTTGTGGTTCCTAAATCTATTCCGATTACTTTTCCCATTTGTTTAATTTTATTTATATTTATTTGTTTATTTATGAGAAATATATTAATATTTTTCTCGTAAATCAAGTATTCAAATAATATACCATGACAAAAATACTGACATTATGTCATATCGTATTGTCAAAAAGACAAGGGTTGATTATTGGGATTATTATTGATATGATTTTAATTAACTAAAAATATTTAAATATGCCTATGAAATTAGAAGGAAGTTTCGCTGATTTTGAATCTGACGAAAACAAAAGTAAAACAAGAAAAGAAAAAACGTCTATTAAAAGTAGAACACCAGTTCTTGATAATTTTTCTAGAGATTTGATAAAATATGCGGAAGAAGGAAAGTTAGACCCAGTTGTTGGTAGAGGAGATGAAATAAATAGAATAGCTCAAATACTTTCTAGAAGAAAAAAGAATAACCCTGTATTAATAGGTGAACCAGGTTGTGGTAAAACCGCTTTAGTAGAAGGTTTAGCTATTAAAATAAATGAAGGTAGATGTCCTAGAAATCTTTTAGACAAAAGAATAATAGCTTTAGACTTAACTTCAATAGTAGCTGGAACAAAATACAGAGGTCAATTTGAAGAAAGAATGAAAGCTATTATTGATGAATTGAAGGACAATCCAAATATTATAATATTCATAGATGAAATTCATACAGTTGTTGGAACTGGTAACGCTTCTGGTTCTTTAGATGCTGCAAATATATTCAAACCAGCTTTGGCGAGGGGAGAAGTTCAATGTATCGGAGCTACCACCATAAATGAATACCGAGAAAATATTGAAAAAGATGGTGCTCTTGAAAGAAGATTTCAAAAAGTTGTAGTGGAACCAACAACAATGGAAGAAACATTACAAATTTTAAATAACATTAAAGAAAAATACGAAGACCACCATAAAGTAAAATTTACTGAAGAGTCATTATCTACTTGTGTTATGTTAGCTGAACGTTACATAACAAATAGAGAATTTCCAGATAAAGCTATTGATATTATGGATGAAGTGGGAGCTAAAGTTCAAGTTGATATTGAATATCCTAAAGAAATTGAAGATTTAAGGTCTAAGTTAAGTGATTTAAAATTAGAAAAAGTTGAAGTTGTTAAATCACAAAAATATGAAAAAGCTGCTGAACTTAGAGATGAGGAGAAAAATGTAGTTAGAGAATTGGAAGATAGAAAGTTAGAATGGGAAATAGAAATGGAAAGTAGTAGAATAGATATTACAGAAAAAGACATATATGATGTAGTGTCACAAATAACAAAAATTCCTTTATCTAAATTAGATGCTGATGAAACAAAAAGTCTGCTCACATTAGAAAAATCACTTAAAAAATTAGTAATTGGACAAGATGAAGCTATACAAAAAATAGCTAGAGCTATTCGCAGAAATAGAGTTGGTATTCGTGAAGTTAAAAAACCTATTGGTTCATTTATGTTTTTAGGTTCTACTGGTGTAGGTAAGACTCATTTAGCTAAAGCGATAGCTAAAGAAGTTTTTGGTAGTGAAGATGCTTTAATAAGATTAGACATGTCTGAATATAAAGAAAAATTTAATTCTACTAGATTAATTGGGTCTCCTCCAGGTTACGTAGGTTATAATGAAGGTGGTCAATTAACCGAAGCGGTTAGAAAAAAACCTTATTCTGTAATTCTTTTAGATGAGATAGAAAAAGCACACTCTGACATATATGACTTATTGTTACAAATATTTGATGATGGTCATATAACTGATAGTTTGGGTAGAAAAATTAATTTTAAAAACACTTTATTAATTATGACATCTAATGTTGGAGCAAAACAAGTTTCCGAATTTAATAGTCCTTTAGGGTTCTCAACAAAAGAAAGTGAATCAAGACTTGAGGAAAAAAGAGAAGCTATAATTAAAAAAGCACTTAAAAATACCTTTAGACCTGAATTTTTAAATAGAATAGACCAAACAGTTGTATTTAAACCTTTAGAAAAATCTACAGTCTCTAAAATTATCAAATTAGAAATAAAATCACTTCAAGATAGATTAGTTGAACAAAATTATGATATTTCATTTGACCATTCAATAACTAAATTTATTCTTAATGAAGGTTATGATGAAAAATTTGGAGCTAGACCAATTAAAAGAGCTATTCAAAATAAAATAGAAGATTTTATCTCTGAAAATATACTAAAAGGTGATATTTTAGAAAATATGAAATATAAAATTAGTGTTACTAAAGAGAATGAAATTGTAATTAATACAATTTAATTAAAATTTTTCAAGGGAAGTTCTACGCCAACCGTCACTCCCTTTAATATAAAAATAATTATCGTCCCTAACCATAGTACCTACCCTACCAAATGAATCGTCTGTTGAGGTTGGGGTGTACTCTGGGACGATATTATTTTCTTTGATTAATTCTTGTATCGCTGAAATTAACCAAGGAATTAATTCTTTATATTCTACAGTTAAAGTACCACTACCATTAACTCTTTCTCTTACTATTTGTGGTATTACTTTTTCTACTTCTTGTGCTATTAAACCAAATACTTTACCTTCTCTTAATTTCATTTCTTCTTTCCACTCAAATGAAACTGGATTTAATGAAATGATTTTTTCTAAAGCGTTAGACAAAGTTTCCACATTATTTTTAAGGGATATATCTGAAGCTCCATCAATTATTAAACCATCACCATTAGTTTGTAAATCACTAACATTTGTAAGACCATCTATAATTAAATTTGGTACATATACTGTATTATCAGCAGTTGCTGTTATACCACTACTACCTATAACTGCACTATACAAACCACTAATAGTATTACCACTACCACCAAGTATCACAGAATAATGACCTGTATCAGCTACATTTGAATTAATACCTCCAAGAATTGCTGAATAATCACCATACGCTCCTAATCTCCCACCTGTATTATTTGTGAAATGAGTAAATGAAGTAACCCCACTAGCAACTGTACTACTACCACCAGCATGTGAGTAATCACCACTAGCTATTGTTCCATTACCTTCTGCATGTGAAGATTCACCACTAGCTATTGTTCCATTACCTTCTGCATGTGAATATTCACCACTAGCTATTGTACTTCTACCTTCAGCATGTGAAGCATCACTACTAGCTAGAGTATTATAACCTTCTGCGTGTGAATAATCACCACTAGCTGTTGTTTCACCACCTTCTGCGTGTGAATAAGTACCACTAGCAGTTGTTCCAGCACCTTCTGCGTGTGAATAAGCACCACTAGCAATTGTCCCACTACCTTCTGCATGTGAATAAGTACCACCAGCAATTGTACTTCTACCTTCAGCATGTGATGTAACACCACTAGCTACAGTATTAACACCTTCAGCATGTGAATAAATTCCACTAGCTGTTGTTCCACTACCTTCAGTATGTGAATAATCACCACTAGCAATTGTTTCAAAACCTTCTGCATGTGAAACAAGACCACTAGCAATTGAATACCTGCCTTCTGCATGTGAATAATTACCACCAGCTACTGTAAAATTTCCTTCAGCATGTGATGTATTTCCACTAGCTACCGTACTAGCACCTTCTGCATGTGACTGTTTACCACTAGCTATTGTATCACCACCTTCAGCATGTGAATTAGCACCACTAGCTATTGTATTAAAACCTTCTGCGTGTGAACTATTACCACTAGCTAGAGTATTACCACCCTCAGCATGTGAATTAGGACCACTAGCAGTTGTTCCAGCACCTTCTGCATGTGAAGCAGCACTACTAGCTATAGTATCTTCACCTTCTGCATGTGATAAATCACCACTAGCAGTTGTATTACCACCTTCAGCATGTGAAGATTCACCACTAGCTATAGTACTTTCACCTTCTGCGTGTGAGTAATCACCACTAGCTGTTGTTGAACTACCTTCTGAATGTGAATTAGTACCACTAGCTATTGTTCCATTACCTTCTGCATGTGAAGCATTACCACTAGCTATAGTATTTTCACCTTCTGAATGTGAAGCTTCGCCACTAGATAGAGTTAAAATACCTTCAGCGTGTGAAGTGAGACCACTAGCTATAGTACTATCACCTTCTGCATGTGATAAAACACCACTAGCTATTGTTAGACTACCTTCTGCATGTGAAGCAATACCACTAGCTACTGATTCACTACCTTCTGCGTGTGAACCATCACCACTAGCAATTGTTAAACTACCTTCTGCATGTGAAACAAGACCACTAGCTACTGTTTCACTACCTTCTGCGTGTGAACCAATACCACTAGCAGTTGTTACAGCACCTTCTGCATGTGAAACATCACCACTAGCAATTGTTCCACCACCTTCTGCGTGTGAAGCAAGACCACTAGCTATTGTTTCACCACCTTCTGCATGTGAACCAAGACCACTAGCAATTGTAAAACCACCTTCTGCATGTGAAACAATACCACTAGCAGTTGTTCCACTACCTTCTGCGTGTGATGTAAATCCACTAGCAATTGTAAAAGCACCTTCTGCATGTGAATAATAGCCACTAGCAGTTGTTTGATAACCCATAGCTGTAGATAATAAACCACTCGCTGTAGAACCAACATGTTGTATATTATCATGTACTGTTATTGGTGAGCAACCATATAAATTGGTTATATATAAATCTGTTATACAATTACCAGAAGTGTTTCCAGTAAAAGAAGTTGCAGAACCATCAATAATTAAACTATTATTAGATAATGAAATGTTAATTCCATTTGTACCAGATAATGAATATAAATTAATAGTACCACTATTAGGATTAACATCCTTATCTCTAAACATACCTATACCATTACCCACATTTAAACATGTTGTATTATCAATTTTAGTATTTAAAATACTGAGATTACCATCTAATTGAACATGTGTTAATGGTGTGTTTTGTGAAGTCCTTAAATAAAATGGTATTGGTAAAGGCATAAACTATTTTTTATTATAAATACCTCTAAAAATAAAATAATACTAAAAAAGAATATTAGGATAACTATTTGGAATATGAACAAATTCATATTTTTTATTGCCTAGTTGATTTATCACTTTTAAACCCAAATTTATTGCGTTTTCAACATCTTCCACAATTACATACTCGTTTTTGGTGTGATAATTGTAATACCCTGCCGCAAAATTTAAACAAGGGAAATTAAATTTCTTCTTTAACATCATAGTATCAGTGTATGGATGATTTAACCATTTAGTAAAACCATGTTCTAAAATTATATCTTTAACAGAATTGAAAAATTTACTTTCTTCTTCATATAATTTAACTCCCATCAAAGTTTTACTCATAGTGTTATTTTCTGTAGAATCAAATTGAATTGCATACCCAACATTTTCAAAAAATTTTGGGTCAGCCTCTCTAGAACCGTTACATCCAGTTTCTTCAGCTACAGGTAAAAATATTTTACACACATCCACCATTTCCAATAATTGTAAACAAATGAAAACACCAGCTTTATCATCACCACCAATACCAGTAGGTAATCCAAACTCTGAATCATAAGCTTTTAAACCTAATTTAAGTTCACCTTGTGCATTTGGTAATTCTTCTTCTACAACTTTCATATCAGTTAGTTGATGTACACTGTCTAAATGTGCAACTAAACAAGGGTAAGTGTTTGATTCACCTTTAGTGATATAAATACTCCCTAAATCATCTTGAAAATGACTAACACCATCAATTGAACTAATATACTCAATTACGTGTTTAATTAACTTATCTTCAGACCATGTATATGTTGGTACAGATAATAACTTTTTTAATTTATTTAATCTTTCTTTATCCATAAACTAAAGATAATAATAATATTTTAAAAAAAAAATTAAATTATTTTTTTTTATTGAAAATTATTTTTTATATTTGTACTCTAATCAAAAATTAGATATTTAAGTTAAACAGATTATACTTATAATCTTAGTTCTTTGAAATATGGGGGTGAACTGGAATTGATTGGCGTAGATAGTCATACGGGGCACGCAGTGAGAGGTTTCCTATCACTTTAATCTATGGATACAATTTTTTAAATGGCGAAACATTCGCAAAACTTCAGGCTGTAGGTCTTCTACGAACTGAAGAAGTAGCTGTAGCGTAAGACGTGACAGTGAAACGGGTCGGTCAGGACATATACCTTTGAACAGAAGTCCGTTGTTGTGGTGAAAAAACGACTGAACCCAAAATCGAGTCGTCCATTGGTTGTCAAGTTTACGATGGTGAAGAACAAACTGACTATTTCGGAATATTGAGAATCAGTATTGACCTAAGCGTGTAGTCCTTTATGGATATTGCGAGCAAGACTCGGGTTCGAAACCCGACACCTCCACAAAATAAAAAAGGTTCCTAATGGAACCTTTTATTGTTTTCTATGTTTTTTAGGTTATCTTCCTAAATTTTGCATAAATTGAGTAAAATACTTTTTAGCAATATCATTCAAACCAGACGATACTGATTGACCAGAACTTTCTGGTGGCACTTCACCACCTTTTTCTTTTCTACCAGAACCCCACATTTCTTTGTTTTGTTCTTCCACATCATCTAAAGTATTTTGTACCTGAGTTTTTTTCTTACCTAAAGCACCACATAAAAAGTCTCTAACTTGAGATTCTAAGTCTTGATAGAATTCTGTGTTGTCACCTAAATTAGTAATCGAATTACCAAAAATTTGTTCGAAACCTCCAGACATACCAGTAATTGACCTATTAATTCTTCTTATACCATATTCCAAAATACCTTTAGTTAGGATTGGTGCTAAAAAATTACAATTCATTAATTTAGGTAAATCTGTGAATGGTACGTTACCCAAAGTGTTAGCCAAAACTTCTTTTAATTCACCATCTTTTATTCCCATAAAACCTAAAAGCCATCTATATAATCCTTCACGAACAGTTTCCCATATTGTCCCAAAAATTCCTTGGTTTTGAGACATTGTAAAAGCTGCTTGTTCATTTATTATTTTTTTGTTTTTTGTTAAATAAAGTGATAAATCATCAGTGCTTATACCATTTCTAGAAAGTTTGTTTATCTCTCTAGAGAAATTTTCAAAAACAAGTTCTGGAGAATTATTCTTATTTTTTCTTTCAAACCTATCTACCCATATATTTATTTTTCTTTCTTTTGATTCAGAAAGGGTAGTTCTCTCTTCATTTACTAGGTCTTCAATAAATGAAACTAATTCAGATTCTTTAAATTGTAATTTAGACATTATCTATTATTTTTATTTTCTTTTTTTATTTTTTAAGTCACCTTTTCCTGTTATACCATAACCGCTTTTAACACGTCTACTTTCTTTACCACTAAAATTATAAGCGTCATAACAATATTGTAGTACTTTGTATGTGTTAGGTCCACCAACCGTAGGTAACGCTTTAGATGCTGCACCTATAACAGCGATACACTCATTTTTAGTTGCTTTTGTATCGTTTATTCTTTCTAGATTTTCTAAACTTTCTTCAGCCTGTTTTTTACTACTATATCTACCAGCAAAATCTTGTATTTCTTCTTCAGCTGCAACATCTGGTTCAGGTACTACTGGAGTAGGTGTTTGTTGAGGTCTTGTTGGTCTTGTTGGTCTTGTAGGTGTTTGTTGAGGTTTAGTAGGTGTTGATGTTGTAGGTTCTGTTTCTGTAGTTGTTCTTACTTTGCTGATTTTATATTTATTATCTTCTTTACTATAATTAACAGTGTATTTTTGTTCTACGACTAATCTACTTTCTCCCAAGACTTCAGCCAAACCACTAACAGATTCTGTTAAAATTTCAAAATCTTTAACTCCCATAGCTAATGCTATTGCAGCTCCTTGTAAAGCTGTAGGTTTTCTACTAGCTATTGTTGGGTTATCTTGAAGTAATTCATCAAGATATTCATCAGCTGTTCCCTCTGGACCTTCAATGTCCATTAGATTTTCTCCAGTTTCATATATAGCACCATTAACATCAATATCTTTAGTTAACACCATGATATCTTCAGAAGCTTCTTCTTCATCTTTAGCCTTACCGAATACTTTAGCTAATTGAGCTTTGTCTTCTTCATCTGAAATTGTATATACGTTACCATCTGGAGTTTCAAAATAGTATTTATCATCAGAATTCTCAATATATTGAAATTGACCTAAATATTCTTCCTTACCAGCGTAGAAAACTATTGCCATAGTAGCGTTTCCAGCATTCATACCAACAAATAAATCTACAGTATTACCATCAAACAAACTTTTGAATTTTACTCTGTATGCTGGCATTCCTTCTGGTCTTTGAATTATTTTTTCAGTTTCACTTTTAATAATTCCTTCTAAATCTTTAGAATCATATATTTTTTTATCGTTAATTATTGTTATTGGTTTATCTCTCAATATGTTTACTATTGGTTGAAAATCTGATTCATTTAATTCCTCTAATAGATTTTCTAATAATGGTACATTATATTTTAATTGATATATTTCAGATAGATATGAACAATCACCTATTGTTCTAACAGCTTGGAAAGATTTGTATACATCTTCCTCCTCAGTACCAGCACCTTCAGTAGCTCCAAAAGTTAAGGTATCTATAATACCCTTACCAAAATATTTTTCACCACCTTCCATAGCGTTATAAAGTGCATCAGCGATTTGTATTATTTCATTTTCTGATTGGAAAGTTACTGTTATATCACTATCTGACTTATCTAGTTCGTTCAAACTATCGTAATATTCTGGTGAAAATGCCATAGATAAGAAATCATCTTCTGATGGTTGTTGTCCACTTGCCCAAGCTTCTTGACCTGCGACAACATCACCTGGAAGTGGTGAACTACCACCACCACTACCAAATTTACCAATTAAGGAAGCTCCCGTCCCCCAAGTAAGTAAAGCACCTAAACCTTTAGCTGCTTGTGCATTTACCAAACCTGGTATATTTTTACCTACAGCACCCAATTTACTACCAGATGCAATTTTAGAAGCCAAACCAGACTTTAAAGCTTTACCACTTGCGGTTTGTAGACCTTTGGTTGATACCCTTCCTAAACCTAATAAACTCTTACCCCAAGAAGGTAGTTTTGATAGTAGACCTCTACTTCCAAGAGCGGCACTACCTCTACCAATAGAAGCTAATCCTCTTACAGCCCAAGGAGCTATTCTTGCGAGTGCACCAACTAAAGGAGCCCATTCGTTTAGTAAATGTGGTTTTTTACTTTTAATATCCGATTCTGTAATTATTTTTAAATCATATTTACGATTTTTAATTTCTTTAGAATATAATCTTGATTCTTCTAAGGTAAAATCTTTATCATAATTATTCAAATGGTCAAATATCCTTAATTCTTCATTAAGTGATTTTTTATTTTTATTCATAGTTCTTTTTTTATTATAAATATTAATTTATTTAATAAAATTTTAGTTCATTATTTTAAAGCATCAACAAAATCACCTTGGTCTTGTTTATTCATACTATTAAAGAAATCCATCCCATCTTGTGAATTTAAAAATTCTTCAAATTTACTATTTAATTTATTTTCACCCATACCTTCTATTGCTGCAGCACCAACACCAGTACCCATAAGATGATTTATAAATTTACTATATAATTTTGTTCTATTTAGTAGTCCTTTTCTTTGCATTCTAGTCAACAAACCACCACTTTGTCTAAACACTTTGATTTTACCAGTTTGTTTCGCTGCTTGTGTAAATAGATTAAGATAAGTTTTAGCATCTTTTGAGAAATTTTTGAATCCTGGTATTTTACTTATTTTACCTAATATATTCCCTAAGAAATTTTGTGTTGTTGGATTTTTCATAGTTTCTAACACCGCTTTACCAGCTTTTGTTTTTCCCATTTCAGCAGTTATCTTGGATGCATTACCACTTTTTAATCCAGCATTAATTATTTTTGTGTTGATTTTACCACTTTTCATTATGGCAATAAATGGTTTAGCTATAGCATCTCCAACATAAGGAACTAAGGATATCAAACTTAATATACCATATAAAATATCACCTTGTCTAAAATATGAAACAGCATTAATGGCATCAGCAACACCAGTTGGGTCTACAACACCAACAAAATCAAGAAATGTGTTGTACCATTTACTTTCATTTAATAAATCTATATCAACTTCATCATCATCATATTCTTCATAATCTTCATCTTCCCATAATGGATTAGCTTTACCTCTACTGATAGAATAAGTGTCAGCCCATTTACCAATACTACCTGCTGGATTAGCGGGTCCTCTAGTTAAACCACTTTCCCAAGTCTTAGCACCAGTAGTACCACCACCTTCACTACCTTCTTCTTGTTCGTTAATCATTGTTTTAATGATTGTGATTAATTCAGTTTCTGTTACTTTTACTTTTTTCATCATTAACTATTCATTTTAACGTCTACACTAACCACAACATTAACTTTACCATCGTTAGTTTTCCACTTCCAAGTCTTTTTTAGTTTATCATCTTCTAAATTTTCTGTAGTACTTTTATTTCTTAAACTAAAAGCACCTTTAGTAGCTTCTAAATGACCAACAATATCATTAAAGGTTTTTTTCGCTATTGGATTAGCATTAGCATCTGTGGATTTAGGTTTAGTTTTATTTTTCATCGAAGAAGTTCCTTTTTTTTCTTCCAATTCATAACCTAATGTTAAATTTTCTATTATTGAAACTAATTCTGATTCCGTAAGTCTTATTACTTTTTTCATCTACTTATTTTTTTGTTTATCCATTCTTTTATATATTGTTTTGAGATAGTGTTAATTTTTTTATTGATTGTTGAAGTTAAATAATCTTCATCATCCGACATTTGACAAATAGCTTCTTCAATTAATTGTTCTTTAAAACCTCCTTTAATTAAATTATTTGCTTCTGTTAAATTAAAACCACCCCTATTATCATAAATAGTATCAAGAAAGGTAAATATATTTTTTTTAAGCCCTTCTTCTGTATAATGCAGTTTTCGTTTATTAACTATATCATTTACGATATGTTCTAGATATAAACTTAATTTAAACGAATTACCCATTTTAGAGTTTTCATATAAATATTTGTATATTACAGAATAATTGATTATATTTGACAAACTAAAGCAATATAAACACCATTAAAATTTAAAAAATTAAATATGTATAATAAAATTATTACTTATCTGTTATTAATAACACTAATTTTTAGTAGTTGTGAGAAATATGAATTGACTGAGGGTTACCCAACAATTGAGAATACTTTGTGGGTTTTAAATAGTGGTAATGTATATGTAGAAAATTTGACAAATGGTGAAATGGTATATTATAACCATTTTGATAATTCACAAGATATTTCTAATTTAGATATATTTGGTGGTTCACAAATAGACATTGATAACATTGAATTAGGTGTGACTACTTGGTATTTTAATGATGGTATATTTGTTTTAAATAATGGGAACACTTACGAATATAATAGTAGTGGTAGTGGTGTTGCAAAAAATTATACATTATTAGGTATACCACCATATGGGTCTGTTAGACACTTAGGTGTAATTTATCTAGATGAAAACATTTTACAAGTTAAAATATATGAATCTAATGAATCTTATGATGGTGATAATTACCATTATTATACAGTATTAACATTTGTTAGAGATGGTTATAGTTGTAATGATTGTGATTTTGAAAGTAGATTAGATTATACTTTTGGTGGTACCATCACTATAAATATTGAAGATATTCCAGGTCATTTACAATTAAGTGGTACTACTTGGGTGATAACTCGTTATGATAACGGTACAACACCTTATTATCCAAACGATACCATTAATTTCATAAGTGGTGTAGCATATTCAATAAATGGTTTAAATACTAACACTTATTCATTATCTAACAATGTCGGTAATAACCTATATAACTTAACACTTTACGAATGTATTACTATTGGTGGTAATTATTCTGGTCAAGTATCTTTAAGTTCTATAATTGATGGTGAATTAAATAATATTCTAATGAATGGTATTTTTGGGACAAACAATTCAATTAATTTATGGATGGAAAAGATAAATTAATCTTCTGAATGATAATATCCGTCTAGTGTACCATCATTCAAATCATAAATATCTTCCAACTTATCCTTACATAGTTGTACAGTATCCCAATCTTTATCGTTGATTGCTTCATCCAACAATTCAATTATTTCATATATATCCATGATATTTTTTATTTTGACGATAAGTATTTATAATATATCAAAAAGACGTTTACTCTATTAAAAAAATTAATATTTTTATGTTATGGGAAAAAAAGATTTAAAGTTACAACATAAAGATTTACAGATAGACATAATTGACTTATTGTCTGAACTAGACCCTTCAAAAACAAATAAATTTTTAATTTTATTAATTAAAAAATTTAAAGAAGAAATAACTAGTTTTAAAAGTCATATTAAAGAGGAATTAAAATACGTTATCGGTTCAGAAAATTTAAAAGCTTTAAAAGATTTTAACACACATTTAGAAAATAATCGAACTAAAATTAAAGATATTTCACTTTTAAATGATTTTGCTGATTTACACGAACAATTAGTATTTGCTGAAATTAAATTAAAGAAAAATGATTTAAAAAAAGAAATAAAAATAATTTACAAAGATGATGAATGGTTAATATTAAAACCATTAAGTTATGAATCATCTAAAATATATGGTGCAGGTACAAAATGGTGTACAAGTAGTAGAAATGAAAATACTCCATTTTATAGATATTCAAACGATGGTATATTGTTGTATGTGATAAAATTAGGTACAAATGAAAAATTTGGTGTTCATTGGTACTTAGAAAAAGAAAAAGGTGTCGAAATGAGTTGGTGGGATTCAGAGGATAGAAAAGTAGATTCTATGACTTTAAAATTACCATCTAAGATAACTCAAATAGTTTTAGACCATTTTTTAGAACATAAAAAACCTAATTCTTATTATTTTAAAGGTATTGATAAAGAAAATTGTGAAAGAATAGTAAACAATGATGGTGGAGAATATCCTACTCCTTATACTCCTACTATAGAGGATACGGTTATTGATGATAGTATAATTGGTGACAATATTTATAGGTCTAATAGAATTTATGAACAACCTATTTGGACTATTTATAATGGTGATAATAATACTACCACAACTTATGATGTCGATTCTTTGGTAAACAAAACTTTAGAATATACGTATTCTTTACAAGCTATGAAAAAAAGTTTAGAAGATTTAAATATTCCAGAATAAACTATATGTAGATTCTTTAATCTGTTTTGAATTGATTGGTGGTGAATTAAATACCATATATTCATTCTTATCCATATGTGTCGGTTCTTGACCTTCGTTCTTAAATATAAATACCGTATTATTATCATCTTTAGATGGACCAAATAATAAGTGAGTAACACTTAAAGGGTATTTTTTTAACCAAGCGGATTTAACCCACCATTTACCATCTTTTTCATTTACATCATTAGAATTAGATAAAGGTTTAACTTGAACATTCATTTTTTCACCACTTTTTTTATCAATCATCATTATATCTGACCCTTCTAATGCGTCTTTATAAATTCCAGGTTCACCACCATAAATAATATCCCAACCATCATATAAATCGATTAAAAATTTAGCAGCTTTTTGCTCATTTTCATTTCCACGTTTCCAAGAAGATTGATTTACTTTTACCATTTCTTTAAAGGTTGGTGTGTCAAAACCAAAAATATTATATTTTTCATCATCCACCCATTTTATAAATTCGTCTATATTAAATCTACAATTATCAGATTTAGGTTGTTTAGTGTCTGAATTTACAAAGTTTTCAAATTCTTTTAATAATATTTTTCTAACTAATGGGTTAGTTGAAAAGAAATTTATTATTGACCAACCATGATTTGTTCCATAAGCATCAGTTCCAGGTAAATTAATAAATCCATTTTTAATGTGTTTAGTTGTAGGCAATCCTGTTGGGGCAATATATTCACTATAAACCTCTTTTAAACTATCTAAAATAACCTTAAATAATCTTTTTTTCCATGAAGTATTAGACCAATACTTTGGGTTTAGAACCCAACTAAAATCACACTTATTTTCACCAGACTTAGATGTTAAAGTATCTCTAAAAAGTAAATCTATTTCTTGTTTTGTATTACTATTGTAATTAATTTGTAACCCACCATATTTACCTTTTGTAACTTCACTAGCATCTATGTTTATTTGTGGATAATCTTTATCATTTGGTCCTATTAATATTATTTTTTCAGATTCTGGTAATTTAAAATCTTTAGTTTTAAAGTAAATGTACCCTTTACCACCATAAAATTTAGGTTCACTAAAACTAGTATAATTTATTTCTTGTACATCACCTTCATTTAATAATGTGGATTCACTCAATATTTCATCACCACCAACAATTCTATAAGAGTCTATAGATGGATATAATGGTATGTTTTTATATATTTTTTTATCATCATCTATAATCCATTTCACTAAAATTCTATCTTCCCATGGGTCTTTATCAAAACCAACAACTATACCTTTTGTAGCGATAGGAACTGGATTGTAAGAGTCTTCCATGTGCAATAGTTGTATTATGTCACCAACAGATACTTTTGGATTAATTTTATTATTTTCATCTAATTGTGTACGTGAACGTGATTGAGCTTTTTTAAGATAAGGACCAAATAAAATAAAACGATATAATCTTCTTGCTAATTCTTTAAATATTTTGTTAACATTATCAAGACTCATATCTAAATTATTTTCTTGCATGAAATTTAAAGTCATTCTCGTCATAGCTTCTCTAACTTCTTGTCTCACAGACCAAAGATAAGGTAATGGGTCTTCTTGTTTTTTAAAATATTCGTTATAGTTTGGTGGCCAAGAATTATTTTCGGTTGCCCACTGCATTATCTCAGACGCGTACTCACCTTTAAACATTGTTTCTGGGTCAGTTAAAAATGGTGATAAATTAGTTGTTATTGGATTATACTTAGACCATTGACGTAAACCCTCAACAAAATCAGATAAAAGTATAGAATCTGGTCCTTTCATTAGTTTAACCAAATCTATATTATCTAAAAGAAATTTAACTTGTTGGTCATCTTCTAATGCCTCTTGTAATAATTCATTAGTGTTTTCATAATCTACTATATTTCCTTCATCATCTACAACATTTCCTTCACCATCAACACTAAGACCTCTCCAAGTTTTTCCAAGTTCTAAAGGTTCGTATATTTCATCACCACAAGTGTGACACTTCACATAAAGTGGACTAATCCTCAAATATCTATGTTTATGTTTACACTTTGTTTTATTTACTAATGGTATTTTTTTTAATTTTTCACTACCAATTAAATCACCAACAGGTACCCCAAAATTCTCTAATTCCAACATAAAATCATACAATGTTTCATAAATATCTTGTAAACAGTTGAAATCATCCATAAATCTTCCTTCACAATTAGGGTCAATACCTTCCTCACCTTTATAACATCTAAAATCCATAACTAAATCGTATATTACTGAATAAAGTAACATACTACTTACCCAATCTAAATTAGTTCCTAAACTTAAAATCAATTTACCTTTTAATTTAGGAAAACTGTTAAGTGTGTCAGGATTAAGTAAACCTAATTTTGTACCTTCAGATACTACTTCGTCACTCAAAAATTCCAACGTATCCGAAAAATTGTCCTCGGGAGTAGAAAAACCCAACCTATATGTAGTTGGATGAAATGTCCGATAAGCTTTATTCCACAATTCTCTTCTCCATCTCGGCCAAAATTTTTCAATATAAAGTTCTAATAACTCTTTTTGTATTTTAGGTTTATATTCTTGCATACATTAATAAATATCATGTACTTATTTAAATAAAAATACTACCATTATTAATATGAATAAAGATATCTTACTTTTTATTTTATTTATATCTATTGGACAAATAAGTGTGTGGTTTCAATTAAATGGGCAATTTATTTGGAAGTGGTTTGAAAAAAATACTTTGTTATTGTCATTGTTAGGAATCCCAATTAGCTACTTTTTTATTGAGGCTACTAGGTTAGGTTATCGTGGTTTTAATGGACTTTTGTGGCCACAGAGATTTTTAGCGTTTAGTTTAGGTATAGTTGTATTCGCCTTTTGTACTTGGTTTTTTTTGGGTGAGAGTATCAGTAACAAAACATTTTTATCATTAGTGTTAGCATTTACACTTGTTTTGATTCAAATTTTTTGGAAATAAATTAAATTTTATACTTTTTAAGTGATATTTATAGATGTAACTAGTTAAATAAATTAAACTAAAAAAAAGGAGAGAAAGTATCTAAAAAAAAGGGACGAATAGTCCCTTTTTTTTCTATAATGAGGAAAGTATAAAGTTTTACCCTATTAGGTAAGACAAAGATAAATATATTAAAAATTACGATAAGTCAATATTTTATAATATTTTTTAAGATTTTAATACTTCCACCCAAGATTTTTTATCTACACGATAGTAATATATATCACAAGAATAATATTTAAACTTAGCGAGACCTTTAACTAATAAACGTTTTAATTTTTCTTTTTTAGGGTCACCTAGTCTAAACCCTATAGTTAAAAATTTTTTTGTTGTATCCGTTGAAATATCTTTTTCGGTTGGTTTTTTAAGTCTTTCTATTAACTCATCTTTAGTCCCCGAAACCTTTAATCCATTTTTTCTACACTCTTCTTTTAATTCTTTTAATGTCATATACTTTCTTTATAATACAAAGATAAGTAAAAAAAATTAAACTACCAAATTAAACTCTTTAGAGACAGTATCCCAATTAACAACTTTCCAAAAATTCTTAATATATTTTTTACGATTAGACATGTAATTAAGATAGTAAGCGTGTTCCCAAACATCTAAACCCAATAAGGGTTTACCCAAATCACTCATCAATGGATTATCTTGATTAGGTGTAGTTACAACTTTTAGTTTACCATCTTTATATACCAACCAACACCATCCAGAACCAAAGACTTTAATAGCTTGTTCACTAAAAACTTTTTTTAATTTAGATAAACTACCAAAATCTTTGTCTATTTTTTTACTAAGTTCTAAAGATGGTTTAGTTGATTTTGGTGTAATGTAATCCCAAAATAAACTGTGATTGTAATATCCACCAGCGTTGTCTCTAACAAAAGTATTGTATTTATCTATATTTTTTATTATAGCTAAAATGTCAGTTGGAGGATTTTTTCTATGTGAAAAAGATTCATTTAATTTATCAGTATAACCTTTATAGTGTCTATTGTAATGTTCCCACATAGTTTCTGGACCAACAAATTCTTTTAAGTCACTATAATCATATGGTAACTTAACTCTTTTGAATAGTTCATTATTTTCTTCTAACAATAATTTATATTGTGATTCACTTATTACAATATTCATAATTTTTTAACTTTAACTATTAACTCACCACTACCTTTTATTACTCTATGGTATGTCTCTTTTGGTATATAAATAGTTTCTGTAAGTGATTTAGGTAATTCATTATCTAATTGTATCTCCCAATTTGTATCACCTACTGATTCAACTATTCGGTCTTCTTTATCTCTATGCCAAACTAATTCATCTTCTTTTATATCCTCAGAGAATATTCTAATATGATAACCGTTTTTTATATGTTCTTTAAAAGGGAAACTCATATCACCACCATGTGCCTCCTCCACTAAGTCCTAACGCTTTAGCGTAACGTGGGAGGCGACATGACCAATAACCTGCCTTACATTTATCATTATGTCGTCCTTCTGAACATCCATGTCTAGCGTTAAAAGATTTTTTAGCTTCAGGGTTATTTAATTTAGCTTTTAAACCACCCGAACCAAATCTAATTAATTTAATACCTCTTGGATTTGTATCTGTTTTCTTAGCACAACCAGCAACATAAACTTTATAGGCTTTGCCACCTGAAGAGTCTCTTTGTGGTGAACCAGATTTTTTACCTTTAAATTTATCTTCTTCTGTTAAATACTCAATGTCTTCCATTGGAATATCTAACCAAACTTTCTTATTTTCAAATATAGCTTTTTCACCTATATTTGTTTCAATTAATTCTTTATCTATAGAATTTAATTCAATATCACCATTATAATATAACTCTCTAGTTTCATTGATTAAATTAAAAAACCCCTCTGACCCCCATCTATAAATGTTTTCAACTAACGGAATATTATTATTTATATGATATTGTAAACCTTCAGATATAGATTCATTTTTAGAAGCTTTTTTACCCCAAGACTTTCCTTTAGTTTTTTTATATTTTTTACAAGCACTTGGAGTAGGTCTACAAGCTGGATATTTACTTCTTTTTTCACCTTCTTGTCTTCCACAAGATTTGTAACCACCTTTTCCGTCAGGTGAATTACAATCTACCCAACCTCCAGTACTACCTTTAGCGCCCTTTCTTTTGAACCAATCTCTTAAACTTGTTTCAGAACTAGGTTTTGAAGTTAGTTTTCTTTCATTTAATTTTTCACCTTCTTTTGACCTAGTTTTCTGATTCTTGCAAAATTGTTGCATGGTAAATCCTTTCGGGTTATCACAATTTTTTGCCCTTTTTTCTCTTTCTGATTTGGACCATTTTTCTTGGATTTCTTCTGATTCGTTGGTTGAATTACCCCAGTTCTTAGCACCTACTTTTCTACACTTAACTAAAGCACCCGATGCATAAGCAGAAGGCCAGACTTTATATCTACTTTTTACTTTGTAATAACACGCGTCTTTTTTCTTCTTACTTTTTTTTTTTGATTCGTCTAACTCTCTATCTATTTCATGTCCTTGACCTTGATTACCCATAATCCTTCTCAAAAGACCATTAAATTCATTCATTGGGTCAACTAATTGGTTTCTAATATAACTTAATTCAGACCTTAACCTATCTTGAACTATAATACCAGGTATTAATCTTGTAAGTATATCCATACCTTGTTTTAAATGTGTATGAGCCTCCAAAATTTGTTTAATTATAGACGATTCATCTTGCATACCAATAATAGGGTCATCATAACCACCAATTTCATTAATTAATGCTTTATATTGTTCTTCTGATAATTTAATTTTCATGCTAATTGTTTTCTATAATAATAAATATAAATTAATTACTCTTTTATTTTTTGTTATGATATTTTTAATTATCTTTGTGTTATCAATTAATAAAATAATACGAATAAATTGAAATCACTACCTAAAGAAATTACAAAAATAATCAAAAAAAAAGTATTCACACTTAACACCATAACTGAAGGTAGAAATGAAGGTGTGGATGTTAAAATTAGAATTCAAAGAATTGGTGTTTCGTGTGAAAAATGGCTTGATGAAAATCCAATAAATCGTTCTAGTTTTAATGAATTATATGTTAATCTTGTGGTTTCTGGTAAAATTACTCATAAAAATGGTTGGGGTAATCCTATAATTCTTTCACCTATAGAAGAGGTTGCTGTTGTTAAAAGAAACACTATTAATCTTTATAATATTGTGTGGGGTCGTGAACATAACAAAAAAATTAGAGACCATATACGTAATAATATTAAAAACGAAATCGCTAACTATTTAAAGTTGTTCGGAATATCTACACGTATAACGTGGAACAATGAAAGAAAAATTAAAATAAAAAATATTTCTTGGGGTAACGTTTAACGATTTTTCTTAACATACCCCAACCTTTCTTCAACCTTATTTACTTCTTCTACGAATTGGTGTAAAGACTCTTGGTTGATGTATCTATTTACTTCGTTCAAATGGTTAACTACTAAACCATGTCTATCATCTGATAATGCGTGGTTTTCTGGTTCCATATTTAATTGTCCTTTATCAGAACTTAAAGTAGCCCATTCATTTAATAAATCATTATCATCTACATCATCATCGTTACCAGGTTCAAACATTCTAACCAACGCTGAAAATTTTTCAGGGAAATAAGTTCTAAGATATATTCTTTTTGCATGGTCCACTAAACCTTCATAATCAGTTCGATACTCGTCCCAATCGTCCCAATAGAAATCAACTGCCGATTCAACTGCAGATTGGAACTCAGGAGAAAATGGACTTGGCATTGTATCAGGTTCTCCTAAATCTCGGTGTATTGATTGGTTGAAATAATATTGGTCTGAACTTCCCCATTCATTTAATTGTTTTTTATTAGATTCATTAAGTGAAGAATGTAATTTTCTAATTCTTGAAGTTTCAGCAGCAGAATTATTATAATGTACTGGATTGGCTCTTCTCATATTAAACTGATGACCTTCCCAACGTGGATGATTTAAATTCATGATTCTTTTTTTATAATAAATAGTGACAAAGTCTAAAAAATTATTTAATTTTGTTATAATGGATGCGTATATTGAAGTACAGATAAAGGAATATAGAAGAAAAGATGGGACATTTGTAAAAGCTCATACTAGAACTATTAAAAAAGGAAAAGAAAAAATTATATATATTAGAAGAAATAAAACTAACGACCCAAATCAACTGTCATTAAATTTAAGTGGAACAACTAAAATAAATTAAACATGAAAGAAAAAATTAAAAATAAAGAATATTACATAGAAGTAATTAATGAATTACAAAAACTTAAAAAAAATAACCCTAATGACTTCACTTTAGGAACTAAAGTTAGAGATTTTTTAAATTGTTTAATTAGTAATAATGAATATATTGAAAAAGAAAAAGGTCTTTAAACTAATACTATCTCAGCTTCACAGAAATTACAGAAATATTCACACGCTACTTCTTCATATTGTTCCCACATTTTGTACAATAACTCTAATTGTGTTTTATTAAAATTTTTATATCTAATTTCTTTATTTAAATATTTTTGTGGAAATAAATCAGTAATTTTAATAGATGAATTTTGTCCCAAATAAACAGTATAATTATCTACTATAGCATCCTTATCAATTAAAATTCTTATATTCCAACAAGACCAACCTGCATCTCCAAAACTTATTGATTCATCAAATTGGTAATCGTATGATATTGGCTCAATTTTAAAATTTATTGGTTTTTCTTCAAGTTGTGTTATTTCAGTAAATCCTTTAAGTTTAGCGAAATCAGTATTTTGTATCCCACCTTTCCATTCTAAAACTAGTAAAGGAAATACTATACCATATACATTATCAAAATAGTTTGCATCATAACCTGTAATATCAACACCAAATAATTTTAAATCATTTATATCTTGTTTACCTTTTTTATCCCACAATTTAAATAGACTTTTTTTTAATTTTGGAGTTATATACTCTAAAAAATATGGATGAGTATCAATTGCAGGATATCCGTCAGGTCCTATTTCTAAATTTTCATTTAAATTTTTTTGATTGTTTTTTAATAAGTCTAAAATTTCTAAATATTCTTTTGAATTTTTTAAATATTCTAACCCACCTAAAAATGGCATAACTTCACTTTGTGTTGATGGGAAGTTTGATACTTTATGTTGTAATTCAGATATTTTTTTATTGGTTGCTTTTTCTGTAAATCGTAAAACATCCTCCACATTAAACCCACCAAATAAATAAAGTAGAGTATAAAGTCTATTATCTAAATCTAAAGGTAGATTGTTAGATATTACATTAGTTCTTTTTTTTGATTCATTGATGTACAACATACTTATAAATATGTTATAATTGTGCATAAAAAAAGGGACTTAAGTCCCTTTTCTTTATTTTTTTAACCAACCTCTAATAATGTCCCAATTTTTGGTTAAAAATACACCGAAAGCTATACCAGCATAAATTTTATACCCAAAAACCCATAAACCTACACCAACACCTAGAGATACTAAAGCAGAAAAACCTTTGGTGTTAACCCACTTTTTTACTTTTGAAAATAATTGTTTTAATTTATCCATAATTTTTTATTAATTTCCTTTTCCTTTTAGGCCATAATCTTTTTTAACTTTTTTGGAACCATCACCAATTTTTCCAAAATTGTAACTATTATAACATTGTTCTAATGTAGATGTGTCACTTACTCTAACACCTTTTTTAATACCAGCAGCGGCTGTAGCGATTAAATCCATACATTGTTCTTTAGTTGGTTGTTGACTAATTGCCTGTTCTAAATCTTTTACTTGGTTTTTTAAAGTTTCTGCATCAGATTTTTCTTTCTCAACAGTAACCATGTCTAATTTCTTTTCTTCTTGTTGTGTGACTTCTTCACCAGCAGCTTTACCAGTAGCTTCACCAGTAGCTTTTGATTGCCCACTTAACATATCAATTACAGCTTTGTTAAATACTTTTTCACCACCAACTTGGCCTACAGCGGTTTCAGTTTTAGGACCAAACATACCATCTACTTTTAATTTAGGATTTACTTTGTTTGATTTATTTAATTCTTCTTGTGCTTTTTTAACTTCTTCACCTTTATCACCTTTTTTGAATTCACCTTTACCAGCAGCTATATCTGCATATGTCACATCTGTTCTAGTAAATGAACCACTAAGTCCACTTGTTCCCGAAGGACCACTTGTTCCTTTTGTAACCTCTTTACCAGCAACTTCAGATTTTGGAATTAATTTAATTGAACCGAAAGTTTGTTCAAAAATATATCTTGATTCAGACAAAGTTAATTCTTCATCATCAAGAGTAAGGTCACCTTCACATTCTATAGTACCGGAACTTTTATTACCACCAATTATAGCTACATATTTTCCAGCTGTACTAACTAACATCTTGTCCCCATTTTCTAATGTTATAAGAACTTGGTTATCCTTTTCTTTATATGGGTAAATAATTTCTGATGCAATGTCTATTGTGTCTTGAACACAAGGATATTTTATAAATATTCTTCTTACTGAAGCTTTACCTTCACCTCTAGGTTCTTCTGTTTTTGACATTTCACCTCTAGGTTCTTCTGTTTTTGACATTTCACCTTTAGATATTATATTTAAACTGCTCGGATATTTTTTATTTGGTGCTGGTGTTAAATCAATAGTATATTTATTACTTTTTTTATCTAAAATAATCTTTATCTTTCGGATTACCTCAACATCAGTAGGTATTGTCCTATCAAATTCACTTTTAATTAACTCATTTAGACCATCTTCACCAACCATTTTAGTGGTCATTAATTTTTCTATCATTTCATCGAATCTATCGTCAGGGATAAGGTTAAACGCATTTAGAAATTTATCCTCATTTGTTCCCGGTCCTTGTGAGGCTCTACTTAATTCATTTTTGAGAGAAATAAAAACATCATCCTCATTTTGTTCAGACAAATATTGTCTAGTCTTATTTTCTGTTAAAGTTTTACCTCTATCGTAATCAATAAGTCCCATCATTTTTCTGATGTCTTCGTTAATTAAATTTTTTTTCATTTTAAATATCTTTATTTGACAATTTTATTTTACTATAAATATACCTCACAAAGTAAAAACATTTAAGTATTAATATGGAGATTACATTACTTACAATAAAAAATTAAATTTAATAATAACTGTTCAGTTACCAGCAACTGAAAATTTTAGTAAGTAATTATTTTTTTTGTGATAGTACTTTATGTCTTGGAACAACTTTACGTCTACTATTCTGTTCTTTTAAAACTAATTTACTTAGTCGTTTTAATTGTCTTTCTGTAATTAATATTTTAGCCATTTTTATTTTTTTTACTAAAATTATTTTGGCATATAATCATAAATTTTATCACCATAAAGTCCATACAATCTTTTAATTATAGCTTCTGGATTTTTTCTCATATACCTTAAAACATCCATAGGGATATAAGGACCGTATTTATCACCAAATACTCCTCTAATATCTTTTTCTCTTGGTTGAGTTGGTATTTGAGGTTCTACAGTAAAGTCTTGTTCCATCATGTCCTGTGTTGAGATAATTAAATTCATATTTTGTGAATCTGGTTTACAAATTTGGTCTTTTTCACACCAGTACATCCCTTTAGGACATCCTTTACCTTCATGGTGGTCATATGTGAAAGAATCATTTACACTATCCATCATACTGTCCATTTTAGCTATATGTGATTCCATCCAATCATCTAATGGTTGACCTTTTTCAAGTTTATTAAACATACTTTGAGCTTTTCTTGCTATATTGTATAATTGTGATTTTGCCATATAAGAAGAATCGTGACCTTCACTAATAATTTGTCTTAAAACTTTTCTAATGTTTTTGTTTGATACTTTTCTTTTCATAATATATAAATACTTTTAAAATCTTTATACTTCTTTTATTGATAAAATTTCTTGTTCTATTGGCTCCGAGTGGTACACTTCCCTATCAAACCCCTTACTATCATCATGGTCGTACCAATTATATAAATTATCTTCATCGTATTTTACTGTATTATAAACATAGTCTTTATCATAACCCACAACAGTTACAGTATATTTATAAGCTACCCTTTCAAGGTCACTTTGTTCCATATAAACTTCAAAAGTTTTTATTTCGGGTATTTCTAATTGGTTAACATTAGTGATGGTACCATCTTTTATACCATCATAATTTTTAGGGTTTTTAAGTGTAAACCACATTCTTGTGCCCAGACCGTCTGATGAATAGTTTATATCTTTAACACCAAATAATTTAACTATGGGGTCTATAATTTCCGCCCAACGGTAATGTTCATCATCGTTGATTTTTTCTATTTTTTCCCAAGGGGTGTATTCGACTATTGTTTTTATTAATTTAAAAAACATGTCTTTATTTATAGTCTCATTATAATAGCCCCTATTATCACCCCAACCTTTATAATGTTGTGACCCAATAAGAGTAGTAGTGGAGTCTTTTAATTTATCTTCCCCACTTCTAATATTATCTACGACTTCATTAATTGGTACTTTTTCGAACATACCTTCAAATACTTGTTGTATTGCATTAATAACAGCGTATTGGTCTCCACCCCAATTATCTTTGTGACGTTCAATAATTTTATCTGTGAGAGCACGAACATCCATTTCTAACAACTCCCATTTGTCTTGTTGGTTATCCCAATATTCTCTTAAAACTTTACGGATATCGTTTTTCATATCTTATAAATATTCTTAATAGACATATAAATTCTAAAATTAGTTTTGGATTTTCCAAGCATTAAAAAAGCAAGCTATTTAAATAGCTTGCTTTTTTTCTTTTTGCTTTAACGCATGCTGCTATAATATATATAGTGATTTTTTAGAAAATCAAAAAAGGATATAAATTATTTTTCCATTAATAACCATAGAATTATGTATATTAAAATAGCTGGTGTAGCTGGGAATATAAATAACAATATAAAAATAAATCTTGTCAGTGTAACATCAGCATTTAGGTATTCAGCGATACCACCACATACACCTAATATTTTTTTGTCTTTTGTACTTAATTTCATTGTATTAGATTTTAGTGTAAATATAAAAATAAATAATCAAATATATAGTTGTTTTGATATATTTTTTTATATTTGTACTACAAAATAAAAATAAATATGATAATACAATTTAAACTAGTTATACCTAATCCTAGGTACAAAAAAAGAAATTTTTTAGGTAAAAAAAATCAATATTTTTTTGAGTCATCTAAATCTTTGTCCTTACGTTCAGATAGAGAATTAAAATTTCGACCATCTGTGGACCTTAACATTTCTGATTTTAACCAACAGTCATAATGAAATGAATCATCTAAGTAGTCATCATTAAGTGATTGGTTTTCTCTTTCTATCATAAATAAATTTTTCATTTTTCCCATAATATTTTTTTTTATAAGGATATATAAAAATTAATATAAAGTACAATTACTCTATATTTATTATATAAAAAAGATGTCTAAAATTATACTGACAGAGAAACAAATAAATGAGTTATTTAATAAACTACAAGAAGAAGAAGTAGATTTAGATAACTATGAAGCTCCTTTTAGTAGTGATGATTTTATTAATTGGGTAAACTCAGAATATGATTTAGATTTATTACAAATAGTCAGTAGTAAAATACAGGAAAGAATAAATTTCCTAGAAACAATAATAAGTGCAGCTACTCGAAAAAAGATTAAAGGGTTTAGACCTTAATTTCCAATAAACACTTTTTTTTACCATCTTCATAGACATCTAATTGAGTTGTGTGATAACAAACTAAATGATGGTGAAAATGTTTAATTTTTAAAATATTTATATTATTATCTTATTTAAATTATATTTAAAAATGAAAAAAGATAATATTTCAACTGATTGGGATGATAGATTTATGAATTTAGCTTCACACATATCTAAATGGTCTAGAGACCCTAATAGAAAAATTGGTGCTGTGATTGTGGGTGATGACAATACAGAAAAATCTATAGGTTATAACGGTTTACCTAACAATGCTGATATAAATAAACTTGATAGATATGAAAAACCACAAAAATATATGTGGGTAGAACACGCTGAAAGAAACGCTATTTATAAAGCTGGGAAAAATGGTGTCCAATTAGAAGGATGTAAAATATATGTAACATATTTCCCATGTGTGGATTGTGCTAGAGCAATAATTCAGTCTGGTATAAAAGAAGTGTGTTCACCAAAACCTAACTTTACACACCATAGGTGGGGTGAATCTTGGAAAATATCACAACAAATGTTTAAAGAATGTGGTGTGAAGGTTAAATATATAGAAAATGAATAAAGATAAATTTTGGCATGAATATGATTCAGTTAACGATAATGACTTATTAAATTGGTTCACTAATCTAACTGAAATAGATAAAAATAAAATAAGAAATAGAGTTAAACAATTAAACGTAGAAATAACCCATGGGGAATACTACGATGGTTGGACTTTAGATGGATTGATTAAAGAAAAAGAAAAACTTTCTAAATTAATATAAAATTAATTATATTATTTTCTCCATTTTCTTGACCCTCTCATTTTTTTTGGAGTTTCATCTAATTCCATATCTAAATTACCAAATAAGTTAACTAAAGAATCTGGTAAAACATCACTTTTCTCTTCGTAGTCCATAAAATCAACTTCTTCATAAGGTTCATCCATCATATCATATAATACAATATCATCTTCTAAGTTAAAATCACCAAAACCACCTATTTTACCACCAGTAATATCTACTTCATTTGGTAAATCTACTGTTAATTCAACACCAACTATATTATCACCTCTAAAATTATTAGTTAAATCACCACCTCTTTGCCAAGCTTTAGTTGTTTCATAAGAACCTGACGATGAAGATGATGTTTGTTCTTGTAAATGAAGTTTTCTTATACGATTTTTTTCACTTTCTTTAGTATATAATTTTTCCATGTGTTTTTTTATATATAAATATTGTATTTTTTGTAAATAGTTTTTGATTTTATGTCAAATGTTGTGTATATTGTAAATATGGTAACATTTTTAGTCATAATAGTAATAATTTTACTTTCACTAATCAGCTTTTTTTGTGGTTATGCTCTTAGAAAATATCATGAACAAAAGTTTAGGGAAAAAATAATGGAAGATTTCATAAACAACTTACCTAAAATAAGTATTGTACCAAAATATCCTAATTTTTTTACAGATTTAGATGATTTTGATGATAATTTTTATGGAATTAATAAAAGTGAGACATATGATGAGTTATTAATATTAAAACATGAGTTAAAAATGAGTTTACTTAATGAAGATTATGAAAAAGCAGCCGAAATAAGAGATAAAATTAAAAAACTTGGAAAATAAAGAAGAAATATTGGTTATGACACACATAACTACACACCCTATAAAAAAATCTGATTTAGGTTTTCATGGGAATCTATTCGGGGGAAAACTTCTCGCTTGGATGGATGCAGCAGCAGCTGGATTCGCTTCTGAAGTTTGTGACACACCACGGATGGTAACTAAATCTATAGATAAGTGTATTTTTAATAAACCAGCTAGAGAAGGTCAATTGTTGAAAATATATGGTAAAGTTCTTAAAATTGGTAATACTAGTCTTACATTAAAATTAGAAGCTAGGAGTCACAATGTTTATAGTGGCAAACAAAAGATTATTCTTACAACAAATATGACTTTTGTTAGGATTGATGAACAAGGTGACCCAATAAGTATATCTGAAAGAGTTAAATTAAAATATGATTTAGAAAATTATGAAGAAAATAATTCATATTAATCAACATGTAATTAGAAGAAATACAAAAACTGGTGAAAGAAATCCAGTTATTACTTGTAAGACATATAAAACTAATGATTATGCTGATAAAGTGATTATTAAAGATAAAGATGGTGATGAGGTAGCTACCATTATATATTCACCAGATAAACCATTATCTTGTGGTGCTAGAGTTTGGATAGAAACTAAAAATGAAATAGAATTTATAACAAATAAAAATGGAAAAACTGTATTTTAGATATTCGACCATGGGTGCTGGTAAATCTCTTGATTTATTGAAAACAGCATATAACTATGAAGAAAAAAACAAAAAAGTATTTGTTTTAACTTCTGATTTAGATGATAGATTTGGTAAAAAGAAAATCACTTCTAGGATTGGTATTAGTCGTGATGCTAATACTTTTAATAAAAAAAGTAATTTATATAAAATGGTTTATGAAAAATTAGGTTTTAATCAAATAAATAAAGTATCTTGTGTTTTAGTAGATGAAGCTCAATTTTTAACCAAAGAACAAGTTTGGCAACTTACTGACGTAGTAGATTATCTAAATATACCAGTTATTTGTTATGGTTTACGTTCCGATTATTTAGGAGAACCTTTTGAAGGCTCAATTTATTTAATGACTTTAGCCGACACAATAGAAGAACTGAAAACAATTTGTGAGTTTGGGGGTAAAACGTCAATTAATATGAGAATTAATGACGGTAAGCCAATATTTAAAGGTGAACAAGTACAAATTGGGGGGAATGAGTCGTATAAACCAATTTCTAGAAAACATTATAAAAAATTATTAAATGAAAATAAAATTAAATAAATTATGAAAAAACTATTATTTAGTGTGATTACCTTATTTGGGATTGGTATGGTATCATACTCACAAAACACAACCGAAGAAATCCTACCTGAGTTTAGTCGTGCATACTTAAATGTGATGTTGAGTTATGGTGATTCTGTTACTCATTATGAAGGAGCAAATGTTTTTACGTTTAATGTGGATGGTAACTCAATTATGTATTACCCACACAAAGGTGATGCTGAAAGATATATCTATGTGGGTAGTACGATGGAAGGTGAAGATGATTATGGAGATAGTTATCAGTTAATTAAAACTATTGAAGCAGTATCATCTGATATTGTATACTTCCAACTTTACAATGATAGAAGATATGGTTTAAACTTAATCTATGAAGAACCATTAATCATTGTTCATTTTTATAACAAAGAACTAAATTAAAATATTATGAATAAAAAACTAGTAATTATAATTTTCTTTTTGAGTATCTTACTCGTTGAGTATTGGTCTATTAGTGTAACATACAACTATGCTTATAGACAAGGTCGTAAAGATGGGATTGATGAAATGGTTACAACTATTGATTCCATATTCGTAAACCAAAAGAAACTCAAAGAAGTAGAGTAAAGGATTGGACCAGTAGCTCAGCTGGATAGAGCAACTGCCTTCTAAGCAGTAGGTCGAAGGTTCGAATCCTTCCTGGTTCACTAAACATAAAACATAAACAATCATATTGATGGAAAGAGAATTATTAGAACAGAAAATCCAATCACGAAAGAATTGGATTAAGAAAGCAGAATCAAATATACAATTATACCTATCTGAAATTGAAGAGTTTGAAAAACAACTCAGAGAAATTTCAATAGAAGAGATAGAGAAAGAATTATTTAACAAAGATAGAAACGAATAAAAATATGAGAAAATACCAGTTAATTATAATAAGCATTATATCATTTATTTTATTATTTGAACTTTGGGCTTACAATCAAGTCTATAATTCAGCATATAAAATAGGATATCGTGATGGTGTAGATGAAATGGTTACAACTATAGATTCTATATTTACTAAACAAAATAAAAATATATCAAATGGAATGGGAAAATAGAGATGGAGGCATTTATACTTTCACACTACAAGATGATGGAAGTATTTTATGGGAAGGTGATTTTAAATATTGTCGTATAGGTTATCCTAATGCGTACAAAGAAGCATATCAACAATACCGTAAAGATGGTGGTTATATGCATATTGATACTTTCATAGAAAAAGTACATGAACAGGTATACGAGAATGGAGAATGGCTTGGTTTATCAGAAATAGGATTAAAATATCGTCATTTAGTGTATTCAGACACCAAAACTATTGATATGGTAGACCCATCAGGTGGGCCTTGTATTAAACTTCATCAACAACTCGATTGGTTAGGTGAAGAATTTAAAAACCTTTGTGTAAGTACTATTACTCCTATTGAAACGGGATATAGAATCGGTACTTATGGTAAGTATGACCATTTAGCTGATGGTGAAATTATAGGTGGAATTATTTACAGAACTAAAAATTAAACAATGACATTAAGAGAATTATTTTTTTACGGAAGTTTTATATTAATATTTCCGTTGGTTGGAGTGATACTATCAGTAGCATTGATGATACTATGGAATGTTGGATTAGTATATGTGATACCATTCCTACCTAAGATTAATTTGTTTGTATCAATTCTAATTATAACTTTACTAACAGTAGTTAGGATTAAAGTTGGTGATTGGTTAAAAAGATAAAATATATGTTAGAAGATATAATAGAAAATTATTACGAATACGAATTTTTAAAAGCAGACGGATTTGATGATGCAGTTATTGGTGTTGAAGAAAAAGAAATGAGGTTAATATACTCCGTTTCCAAATGTTTAAAAATTCTTGAAAGGGATATGTCAGAGTTAGATGCGATGGAATACTTCACATACAATGTGAGTGGTGCATGGATGGGAGACAAGACCCCAATATGGTGTTGGGACAACTTTTAAAAATAATATTATGGTAGTAGAAAATATTTTAATAGGTTTGAGAGTAGGTAATTTAGTGTACGATAATAAGTCACAATCTAATATTACTATTACTGAATCAAATATTGGGGATATCAAAAACTTTGAGCCAATACCAATAACATCAGAATGGTTGGAAGAGATTGGGTTTCAGAAACGATTACGGAATAAAACAAGCTATCCTACTCGGAATAATAATAAGGTTCAATTTAAGTTAGATAGTTCTGACAATTATGATTGGGAGAATAGTGTTAATAACTTTCCTAAAGTAAAATACATTCACCAATTACAAAACATTTATTTTACATTAACTGAAACGGAATTGTTATGAGTAAAGAAACAATACATTGGTCAGGTTATGAATGGTTAACCCAAGAAAGATTTGGTGAGATACATCCTAAAAAAAGATTTAACTGGTATGATTCATCGGCTATAGAAATCAGAGATGGTAAGTTAGTTTTAAAAACACAATACAACCCTAAAACATTTACTATAGATGGGGAAGAGTTTGTCAGTCCTATTGGTATAGGGTTGGTATCAAATACTACGAGATTCAAGTATGGTTACTTTGAAATAGAAGCAAAGTTACCAACAGGTAAAAACCTATGGCCCGCATTTTGGATGTGGGGATTTGATTCATGGCCTCCTGAAATTGATGTATTTGAAGCTTATAGTTCACCTATATTCAAAACATACCTATCTATTAACTTTCCTAAGATTTTTAATTTTTGGAAGATAGAAACAAACTTTTATTACAACACTCCAGATAATCCTAAAAATACAGGGTCTGTTAAAAAGTTTTTAGGTTTTAAAAACCCACAAAAGAATTTTATAAAGTATGCTTGTCTTTGGGAGGAGAATAAGATAACTATATTTTATGATGGAAGGAAGATAAGAGAATTTACTGATGAACAGATACTATCACAATTCAATAATATTGACATGAATGTAATAATCAATACGAGTATGAGAGATGGTAAAAGAATATCTAAAGAAGAAAATTCTGAGTTTATAATTAACTACTTTAAGTATTCTACCTTAGAAGAATATTATTCAAAAAATAAGTTATGAAAAAATACAAATTCTATAATTTAACAGATAAGGATGAAGATGCAATATATATATTTGATGCCTCTAATATTGAAGAAGCATATGTATTAGCCAGTCAAATCAAAAAACTTCCACTTGAAGATTTTAAAAAAATATTTAAAGTAGTAGAAATACTGAAACAAATAGGTAGTGGAATTTAACAATTTCTCAACATTATAATTTGGTATATCCAAATAAGTTTCTTATCTTTGTGGTATAAGAAATTAACTAATAAAGGTTATGAGAAAGATATGACTTACTGGCTAAAATCAAAGATATTAGGACACTTAAAAGCAACTGGTAAAAGTGGTGTAAGTGTGCGTAGGGATTATTTAAGCAAGACTGTTGTGGTTGATTACTTCGGTGGTGCTTGTGTAAAATATTCTTATGATGGGAAATGGTTGTGCGGTTAATTGCACATAACGTGCTAATATCATCTACGTCTAAAATTATAGACATAAAATAAAAGAAAA